>ERZ1066136.557-NODE-557-length-26472-cov-29.232805_pt1 | contig 26472 bp, 30 predicted proteins | sample MGYA00382783_ERZ1066136 | MGnify/ENA primary metagenome ERZ1066136 (study PRJEB33369, sample SAMEA5778366) | biofilm metagenome | biome: Industrial cooling water; feature: Water cooling tower basin; material: Biofilm | place: United Arab Emirates | collected... | reverse complement strand
CCCGGCAGTCTCGCCTCGTCTTCATTCCCCTCCGGGTCGCCGCCACATGCGGCCTGCATCCTTCTCCAAGGATGCCCTACCCATGACGAAGGCTGGCCGTTTGTCAAGAGCTCGAGATCGCACGACTGAAACAGGGTTCCATTTCGACGTGGATTCAGGCCCAGAAGCGAGCCTATGCGGGCGTTCTGCAAGATTCTTGGTGAAATCATGCACAGGCGGTGCTAGACCCCCCTACGGGCCCGTTTACGGTGGGGCGTCTCGAAAACAGCCAAATTCGCGACGAAATCGATACGAATTTTCGAGACAACCGGGAGATCGCGCAGTCGCGCATCGGGCCCTACGCGCTAGCGTGGACCCCCCACTGGATCAAGCCCCGCGGCCGGCAGCCGCCCGGACATCGAGACATGCCGACCGACCTCAGAAAGGCTTTTCGGACCGCTGGTGTGGCCTGAGAGGCAGACTGTCTAGATCGCGCCGCGCAAGGCGAGCGCCGAGCATGGCGTCCACCCTCGATCTGCGGAGCCTCACGGCTGCAAACGTCGGGCGACCTCGTCCTGGACAATCTGGGCCTGGCCGGGCACTTCGCCCGGGAACACGCGACCGATCGTGCCGTCGCGGTCGACGAGGTAGAGCGTCGGCATCTTCGGTGGCGCCCAGCGATCGGCGATCACCTGGGTCGGGTCGTGCAGCACCGGGAACGTGACGGTCACCTGGTCGCGCAGGAAGGCGTCGACGGCCGCGCGGTCCTCGTCGATGTTGACGCCGATCACCGTCAGGCCGGCGGCGTGGTAGCGGCGGTGCAGCGCTTCGAGCTCGGGGAGTTCGCGGCGGCACGGCTCGCACCACGAGGCCCAGAAGTCGACGAGGACGACGCGGCCGCGCAGCGCGGCAAGGTCGAGCGCGGCGCCGTCGAGGGCAGTGCCGGCGAGCGCGGGCGCGGGCGTGCCGGCGTCGATCGGCGGCGTCGAGTCGCCGCGGGGCGCAGGCGCGCAGGCGGCGAGGAGGATGGCGAACAAGACAGGTGCGCGGGACATGACTCAGCTCCGTGGCGGCCGTCAGTAGCGACCCCCGAGCATGGCCGAGAGCTCGAGGGCCCAAACCCGCGACAGGCCGATGAACGCGTCGTACTCGATCCGGGTGCCGGCAGCGAGCGCCCCGAGCTCGAGCGCGCCGCGCCGCAGCGGGCGGGTGTACGTGGCGTGAAGCGCGAGCCGGTGGCTGCCGAGCGACGACAGCTCGCGGTCGCGGGTGAAGTATCCGCCTGGCTCAGAGGACAGATAGCGAGCGTGGTAGAAGAACGCTCCGGACTGGGCGTAGGCGCGGTACTCGAGCGCGAGCGTCGCGCCGCGGGCGGGCGTCGCCGTGACGTCGGCCGCGAAGGTGTGCGAGCGCAACTGCCAGGAGTCGTAGTAGAAGCGGTAGGTCGTGCCGGCGGAGAACCTGCGCCCGAGCGCCTGGCGCAGCCGCACGGCCCACGCCTGGCGAGCGCGCCGGCGCGGGTGCACCTCGGCGACGCAGAAGGGAGTCAGGGCGCCGCACAGGCCGTCGTCGCCGCCGACGGCGACGAACCGGTACGGGCTCGCCATGTAGCCGAGCGCGCCGCGCAGCTCGTAGGCGAGGTTCAGCAGGGTGGTGCGGCCGAGCACGAAGGTGGCGCCGACGAGGGCGCCGCCGGCTCGCAGCGGCTCGCGGAACCGGTCGTCGCCGGCCCGGCCGACGCGGTCGAGCGCGCCGAACAGGCGCCCGGCGAGGGTGATCGTGCGCTGCGCGAAGTCGACCTGCCCGGCGAGCGTGGCGCTGTTGGCGAGGTAATCTGGCTCGTAGGACAGGCGATAGCCGGCCGACCAGGTGAGGTTGCCGCGCTCGCGCTCGACGCCGACGACGGCCTCGTGACGGTTCTCGCGGACAACCGGCGTCGCGGCGGTGCGGATGTCGACCGAGGCGCTGGTCCAGGCGTCGAGGCTGTACGTGACGTCGAGCCGCGTCTGCGGGCCCCGCAGCGGCTGGCGCAGGTGGACCCGCGGCGAGACGACGGTGGTGCGGTCGCTGTCCGTTCGGACATACACGGCGCCGCGGACTTGCCCCCCGATCGGGGCGGTCTCCGCCGCGAAGATCAGCGGCGCGATTAGGGGGCTCCACCTCATCGGCAGCAATCGCGCGTTCGACGCGCTTTTTTGAAATTAAATTTGAAAACCATTTTCAGATCGGAGACTATCTGGAGCGGCGATTCTCGTCAACTCCGGAGCTTTGAGACATGACCGATCCGACACGTCCCACCCTCGCGCTCGCGCTGAGCCTCACCGCGTGCGGCGGGCTCGGGAACCCAGGCGACAGCGCGAGCGCCGGCAACTTCACCACCGCGGTCCCGCCGTGGATGGGCACCGAGAGCAGCGGGAGCACGAGCGGCGGCACCGGCACCGGCGCGCCGACGACGAGCTCCGGGACCGGCGGTGACGGTCAGACGTCGGACCCGACGGGCACCTCGAGCAGCCCGATGCCCAAGCTCGATCTACCGCCGCCGCCGGCGACGACCGGCGACGAAGACAAGGACAAGGACGAGGACGACGAGGACAAGGACGAGGACGACGAGGACAAGGACGAGGACGACGAGGACGACGAGGACGACGACGAGGACAAGGACAAGGACGAGGACGACGCGACTACGGGCGGGATCTCCCCCAGGTGAACGGCATGCACCGACGAGCGCACGAGACAGCGACGTTGCTGCTCGCCGGCTTCGGCTTCGGGGCGGGCCAGCAGATCGTCCTGCGCGAGCTGGTGAGCCTCTTGTACGGCGAAGAGGTGGTACTGATGCTGGTGTCCGCCGCGGGGCTTCTGGCCGCCGCGCTCGGGTATCGGCTCGGCGGGCGGCTGTCGACGCCGGTGCTCGGGCGCCTGCTCGTCGCCTGCGCGGCGCTGCTGGTCCTGTCGCCCGGGCTGCCGCGGCTCGTCGTCGCGGGGCTGTGTGCGCTGCGGGGCGGCGCGGGGCCCGAACTGCTCGTCGTGCTCGCGCTGTGGGCTTTCGCCGCGGCGGCCCCGTTCACCGCGCTGCTGCCGGCGCTGCTCGGCCGCCACGCGACGGCGGCGCTGCGGCTCGCGGCGCTGCGTCGCGGATATACGGCCGAGCTGTTCGGCTTCGCGCTCGGCACCGCGGCCGCGCTGGCGCTGGGGAGCCGCCCCGGGCTGCGCTGTGCGCTGCTAGCGACGGTCCTCGTGGCATTGATTCACCTCGCGGTCGGCCGCCGCAGGACGACGCTCGCGTGCGTCGCCGGGGCCGTGGTCGCCTGCGCCTTCCACGGGCCGCTGGCGTCGCGCGGGGCCGACCTCGTCTACCGCACCAAGCACGGGTTCGCCGGCGCGCAGGTCGTGTGGTCGGTCGATTCGCCGTACCAGCGGGTCGAGGTCGTGCGCGCGCCCGGCCGCGGGACGATGCTGTACCTCGACGGATTGCGCGACCTCGACGAGCGCGACCTCGCCACCCTCAATCACTACCTCGCGCGCGTGCCGGCCGAGCTGATACGGCCGGAGCAGGCGCTGCTGATCGGCAACGGGACGCTGTCGATGGTCCCGGAGCTGTCGCGGCTGTCCGGCGCGCTGACGACGGTCGAGATCGACCGCGCGGTCGTCGACGCCGGGGCCCGCTTCTTCACGCCCGGTGCGCCGCTCGAACGGCTGGCGAACTGGCGCCTGGTGATCGCCGACGGCAAGCACTTCCTCGCCGCCACCGAGCGGCGATTCGACCTGCTCGTCGTCGACCTGCCCTCGCCGCTGACGCTCGCCGAGGCGTACCTGCACACCCGCGAGTTCTACGCGCTCTGCCGCGCGCGCCTGCGGCCCGGCGGCGTGCTGTCGGTGCAGCTCAGCGGGCACCTCGGCGGAGCCGAGCGCACCCCGGCGCGGCTGGTCGCCGCGCTGCGAGCCGAGTTCGCCGAGGTCGTCCTCGTCGACAGCGAGGCCGCCGACCGCGCGTTCGCGTACGCGAGCGACGCGCTCCCGTTCACGTCGGACGACCTGCGAGCCGCGGCGGCGCCAGGCGAGCGCCGCCTGACGATCGTCGGCGGCGAGGAGCTCGCCCGCCGCACGGCCGACGCGCGGCCGCTGGCGCTCGACGACCTCGACCTCGTGCTGCGCCGCGGCGCCGAGCGGCTGCTCGCACGTCACCTGTGATTCGCATGCGTCCGTCCCGCTCGCTCCTTCCGCCCCTCCTCGTCGGCGCCCACCTCGGGTTGCTGCAGGTGGGGCTGCTGCTGACGGTGCAGCGGGTCGTGTCCGCGGCGCACACGACCTACGCGCTGGTGCTGCTGGCCTGGCTCGTCGGCGGGGCGTGCGGGCTGTGGGTCGTCCTCCCGGTGCGGGCCGCCCTCGCGCTCGGGCTGGTCGCCTACCTCGGGGCGGTCGTCGGCGGCGCCGCGGTCGACTTCCTCGCCGTCGATCCGTGGTGGTTCACCCCCGCGATCGCGCTCGCCGGCCTCCTCTCCGGCCGCTACTTCGCCGCGGCGATCGCGGCCGACGCACCGCCAGCCCCGCTGTTCGCCCGCGAGACGCACGGCTTCCTGCTCGGGACGCTGCTCGCCGCGGTCGGATACGCCTGCCTAGGAAGACATGCCCTCTGGGCCATGCCCCTGGCGACCGGCGCCGCGCTGCTCGCTCCGCGGCGCGGCGGCGGCGCGCTGGTCGGCGCGCTCGTGCTGTCTGGCTGCGACGACCCCGAGCGCGTCGTGCCCGCCCCCGAGCGCGGCCGGTTCGAGGTCGAGGTCTACCCGCTGCTGCTGCGCGACTGCGCGTTCGCGGGCTGCCACGGCGACCCGCGGCGCCCGCTGTTCACCCCCGGCCCGGGGCGCACGCGCCTCGGCGCCGCGACCGAACCGCTCGACCCGCCGACGCGCGCCGAGCTCGACCTCGCGTACGACCGCACCCGCGCGTTAATGCTCGCCGAGGGCGAAGAACCGCCGCCGCTGCTGCACAAGCCGGGCGCCGGCGCGGCCCACCGTGGCCGCGACGTCCACGGCGCCAACGTCTACGAGGACCCGGAGTCGCCCGGCCTCGAGATCCTCACCCGCTGGGCCGAGGGCACCGAACCGTGATCGCCATGGCTCGCCCGTTCGTCATCTTCCTCGGCCTCGCTACGGCCCTCGCAGCCGCGACCGCCGCGGCCTATTCGTCGCCCGCCCTGTACACGGCCGATCCGGCGCGCACCGGCGGCGCCGGCGGGCGCGTGTTCAGCGGCAGCCCGGCCGACGGCTACACCTGCGCGGTCTGCCACACCGGCGACCCACCGCCGGCGCCCGAGCTCCGCGGCTGGTCCGGCGGAGCCTATGAACCCGGCGCGACCTACCAGCTCGAGATCGCCTGGCCCGAAGAGCATGTCGGACTCGCCCTCGAAGCGACCGACCGGAGCGGCTCGCCGCTCGGCACCCTGCGTTTGCCGCCGTCCGACGGGCTGCTCCCGGACGAGCGCTGCGCGGGCGGCTCGCGGGCCGCCCAGCAGATCGAGCTCACGGACGAGCGCGCGGCCGTCGCCGTCGGCGACTGCGGCGCTCACCTGCTGCGCGTGCAATGGACCGCCCCGCCCGAGCATGTCCCCGGCGCGTTGCACGTCGCCGCGGTGGTCGCTGACGGCGACGGCACGCCGGCGGGCGACGGCGCGGCTGTCCGGGCGCTGCCGCTGGGCCCCGCGGAGCCGGCCGGCTGCGCGGTCGGCTGCGGCGGGGCCGGTCTCTGGCTGCTGCTCCTGTTCTCGCGCCGCCGGCGAGGAGCCGCGTCGTTCGTGCTCCTGTCCCTCGGGGCAGCCTGCGCACACGTCCAGCCGCACCAGCGCGGCCGCCTCGCCCAGCCCGACATGGAGCTGAACGGAGACCCCGACCTCGGCGCCGGACCGGAGCACGCGCTCGAGTACCGCGAGGGCTCGGCCGGCGGGCTCGGCGGAGGAGGTGGAGGATGCGGATGCAACTGATCCGACGCGCTTCGTTGTGCCTGCTCGCGTGCACGCCCGCAGGCGGCGCCCGCTTCGAATTCACCGGGACCGGCGGCGGCACCACCGAGCTCGGGGACTCGTCGAGCGGATCCGAGCCGCCGCCGCCCGGCCCCGGCGACGACACCGGCGGCCCCGCGTCCGGCGCGACGCTGGTCCCGGCGCACGCGTCGTGGCGCTACACGGACCTCCAGGCGCCGGTCGCCGGCGACTGGACCGCGCTGGACTTCGACGACGCGACCTGGCTCGAAGGTCAGGCTCCGATCGGCGACGAGGCGGACGCCGCGACGCCGGTGTCCGCGCCGCTCGGCCTGCGGCTGCGCCGGCGCTTCACGTCGGCGGCCGCCGCAGAGACGACGCTGCGGATCTTCCTGCGTCGCGGCGACGGGGCCGCGGTGCACCTCAACGGCACGCCGCTCGTGCGCTCGAACCTCGCGCCCGACCCCCGCCCCGCGGACGCGCGCGCCGAGGTCGATCTGACCGGCAACGAGCCGCTGCGATACGTCCAGCTCGCCGCGCCGGCGACCCTGCTGGCCGGCGACAACGTCGTCGCTGTCGAGGTGCGTCGCTCAACGCCCGGCGCACCGGGGCTGCACTTCGACCTCCAGCTCGACATGTGGGACGTCGCGGCCGAGCCCGCCGGCGAGCTCACGGCGCAGGTGCGCACGATCGGCTACGGTGGCGAGTACGCCGACGACAACGCCGCGGTCGCGTGGATCGAGCGGGACGGCGGCGGCCTGGTACGGACGCTCGCCGTATGGGCCGATGTCCGCCGCGAGCACCTGATCCGCTGGCGCGCGGCGTCCGGGGACGAGGCCGCCGACGCGATGACGGCGGCGACGCGCCGGTCGCACGCGACGCTCGGCCTGCGCTGGGATCTGCGCGATCTTCAGGGACAGCCCGCGCCTCCGGGCGATTACCGGCTGCTGGTCGAGTTCACCGAGGACAACTCGAACAAGGGCGCGCCCGCGGGCCCGGTGCTCGAGCTCCCGTTCAGCCTCGGAGGCGGACCGCACCTCGCGACGACGCCCTCGCACCCGAACTTCAGCGACCTGCTGGTCGTCGTCCCCTGAACCACGCCGGCCACGGCAGCAGCGCGAGGGCGACCAGCACGATGTTGGTGCGGAAGTCGATGTGGAGCACGCGATCGATGCCGACGTGCAACGTCACGAGTCCGGCTGCGAGCCACGGCCGCAGCCGCGGCAGCGACACCGCGAGCGCCGCCGCCAGCTCGAGCCCGAGCGCCGCGCTCGCCACCAGCGCGCTGACCGTCGCGTCCTCGATCACCCACGCCCGCACGACGCTGTCGTGGTCGCCGAGCCGCCACAGCCACAGCTGCAGCGCGACCCCGTCGGCCCAGCGCAGGCCCGACTCAAGCAACTTGTGCGCCCCGGCCCCGGCGTAGAAGGCCGCTAGCGCGAACACGGCGCCCTCGCGCACCCACATGGGCGCGACCGCGCCCAGCCCGGCACGACGGTCGGCGGCGCGGGCGTGCTCCGCCGCGACCAGCACGACTAGTAGCCAGAACGGCAGCACCATCTTGTGCTGGAACCAGGGCAGGTTCTCCCAGTAGAGCGAGCCGAGCCACAGCATCCCGGCGGTCGTCGCCCAGGCGGCGAGCCGGCGCGCCCGCCCGAACAACCACAGGACCGCCCCCGACCACAGGACGAGCCGTCCGCTCCACAGCGCCGTCGGAGCTCACCACGCGTCCGGCACGACGAGGCCGAGCACGGACACGACTTCCCCCTTGGGCAGGTGCGCCCAGCGCAGATCGATCTCGAGCGACAGCCACAGGACCACCGCGATCGTGCCGACGCGCAGCCCCTCTGCGAAGCGCGCCGGCTCGCGGCGAAACAGCGCCTCCCACCACGTCTCAAGGCCGCGCACGTGCGTCCTCGTGCGACCGCGGCCGCCACCAGCGCCTCGAGCTCAGAGAGTCTCCCACAGAGAATTCTCGAAACTCGCTTGCCACGCGGGTCGCGCGATGATCCACTTTGGGCATGCTCGAAAACGCGCGCGCCTCCCGCCAGCCCTACTCGACAGACATCACCGACGCAGAGTGGAAGATTCTGGAGCCGCTGGTTCCACGTGCGATCGCCTACCCGAATCTCCAGGAGCCCAAGCACTCGCGTCGAGAAATCATGAATGCGATTCGCTACCGGCTCCGGACGGGTTGTGCGTGGGAGTTGCTCCCCCATGACTTCCCTCCGTGGAAGACGGTGTACAATACCTATAATAAGTGGGCCAAGAACGGGACCCTGAAGTCGATTCATGATGCACCCGTGGAGATGGTTCGCCAGAAGGAAGGGAAGGCGATCGAGCCTACTGCTGGGATCATTGACAGCCAGAGCGTGAAGGGTAGCACCCAGGGAGGTGGGTACGGATACGACGCAGGAAAGATGGTGGACGTTCTCGGCCTGGTTCTCGCCGTCGCTGTCACGCCGGCCTCGGTGCAAGACCGGGATGGTGCAGTGCCGGTCATCGAGACTGCGGCTTTGGAGCACTCGGAGATCAAGAAGATCTGGGCTGGCGGCGTATACAACGGTAACCCGATCGCGGATCTCAAGAACAGGACGGGCATCGACATTGAGGTCGTGAAACGAACCGACGACATGAGCGGCTTTGTCGTCTTGCCCCGTCGATGGACCGTCGAGCGTACTTTCGGCTGGCTGGATCGCTTTCGGTTGCTCAACCGTGAATATGAACGAACGATCGAATCAAGCACTTCAGATGCTGGACTGCGTTGCGACCGCGAGCTTCATAGCCCTCCCTGGCGCGCCGCGTCAACCGCAGCCGGGCGACGGCCCGCGAGGCCAGTGTGTGCCGGCGGTCGAGCTGCGCGTGGGTGACGGCGCTGGCGTCCGCCCCCGCCACATGCAGGGAACCTGCCACGCTGTACCGCAGGCGCGCACAAGATGCAACTATATTGCATTTGTAAACGAACAGCGATAAGCAGCAAACCAGTCGCGCGACGTCATGATCGACCCCAACCCCTCCGACACGACCGACGGCCCCGCCGCTGCCCCGGAGGCCGCGCTCGAAAAGAGCCCCCCCTCCGAGCCCGCTTCGTCTCCGGCCGAAACCGCACCGGTCGACGCCCGCTTCGAAGGCGGCGACGACGGTGACGGTGGCTCCACCGAGGTCGCGACGGCCGAAGGTGGCGCGCCGACCGAAGGCGGCGAGAAGAAGAAGCGCCGTGCTCGTCGTCGCAGGAAGAAGGGGCCCGGTGCCGCGGGCGCCGAGGGCGCGAGCGCGGGAGGCGGCGAAGCGGCCGCCGGCGGTGAGGGCCAGGCGCCGCGTCCGCCGAAGCCGAAGCCGAAGCCGCGTCCCGAGCGCAAGCGCCCTGCGTTCAACGTGGGCGACGTCGTGTTCGGAAAGGTCCTCGAGGTCACGGAAGACGCGCTGTTCGCCGACCTCGCCGGCAAAGCGAAGGCGATCTTCGACCTCCGCGAGCTCCTCATCACCGACGAGGACGTCGAGGAGTACGAGAAGGCGGCGAGGAAGGAAGCCGAGACGATCGCGGCCGCGCGCGCGGCATCTGGGGGAGGCACGAAGGCCCGTCCTACGGAGAGCACGGAGGGCGCGACAGCAGAAGGCGCGGAGTCCACCGAGACTGCGGTCGCCGTGACACCCGCTCCCGACGACAGCACGGGCGCGGTCACCGGCGCGGAGGCCGTCGCACCTGCGGCAGACGCTGCGTCCGAAGCCGCTCCGGCGGCGGAGGAGAACGAAGAAGCGCCGCCCGTGGACGGTGCCGCCGAACGCGACAAGCCTCGGCTCCCGCGCGTCGTGCTCGAGCCGGGCGCGCCCTTCGTCGGCCTCGTCCACAACGACGGCGGCCGGGGCGGTCTCGTCGTCGTCACGCACCATCCGAAGCGCGTGCAAAAGGCGAAGCCGATCGTCTCAGAGGCCTCGCGCTCCGGCACGCTCATCGACGGACTCGTCACCGGCACGATCAAGGGCGGCCTGGAAGTCGACGTCGACGGTCTGCGCGCGTTCGCGCCCGCCTCCCATGTCGAACTCCGTCCCGGGGCCGACCTCTCGCATCTCGTCGGCAAGCGCCTCCCGTTCGCGGTCACGCAGTGCGCGAAGCGCGGCCGTGACGTGGTGCTCTCCCGGCGCGCGATCCTCGAGACCGAGGCGAAGGAGCGCCGCGACGAGGCGCTCAAGAACCTCGAGATGGGGTCCACCGTCGTCGGCGTGGTGCGCTCGGTCGTTCCGTTCGGCGCCTTCGTCGACGTGGGCGGCGTCGAAGGCCTCGTCCCGCTCGGCGAGATGAGCCATAGCCGCGCCGAGCGGCCGAAGCACATCTTCAAGGTCGGCGAGACCTGCGAGGTGAAGCTCCTCAGCCTCGACGAGCGCGGAAAGCTCTGGCTCTCGCGCAAGGCCGCGATCGACGACCCGTGGAACGAGGTCGCCACGAAGTACGCGAGGGGCTCGAAGCACAAGGGCAGGGTCGCGTGCCTCCAGCCGTTCGGCGCGTTCATCGAGCTCGAGGCCGGCATCGACGGTCTCATCCACACCGCCGATCTCTCGGTGATGCGCATCGAGCACCCGGAGGAGGTGGTGAGGGTCGGCGACGAGATCGACGTCGTCGTCGCCTCGGTCGATCCGCGCCAGCGCCGCATCGCGCTCCACCCTGCCCCCACCGGCGAGGCGGCGAACGAGACGCCGCAGAAGATCCAGGTCGGCAAGACGGTGACGGTCGTCGTCGTCTCGATCGAGCCGGACGGCCTCGCGGTCCGCGTCCTCGGCGCGACAGGCCGTCACGCGCGCGGCTTCATCAGCGGCGCGGCGACGGGTACGCCGCGCGGCACCGAGCTTCGCAAGCTGTTCCCCGTCGGCAAGGAGCTCGAGGTGAAGATCGTCGCGCTCGATCGGCGACGCGGTGAGCTCGAGCTCTCGCTGAAGGCGCTCGCGCAAGAGAACGAGCGGAGCGCCTACCAGCAGTACCGCGCGCAGGTGAGGCGCGAGGCCAAGTTCGGCACGTTCGCCGACCTCCTCGCCAAGCGCAATAAGCCGTCGAAGTGAAGCGATCGCCGTCATGCCCGCGCCCTGGCTCCCACGCATCCGACGGCCGCCACAGCACCCGCGGGCCGCCTGTCAGGCGCGCCCGGGCCCGCGCCAGGTCGCTCCCGCGACACGACGGGGTCGCTCGCGGCGCTCAAGCTGCCGCATCCGCGACTCCCACGTCGAGCGACATCAGGTGCGTGAGGATCATGAGCAGCGCGGTGACGGTCGTGCCGACGAGCTCGAGCGGGCTGCCTTCGTTCACGTCGACGACGTGCAGGAGCGCGAGCGTCGCCAGGCCCAGCGTCAAAGGCAGCAGGGGTCGCAGGCGGTGGCGGAGGACGCCGAGCCCGACGGACAGGATAGCGAAGCCGACCAGGACGCCCATGAAGATGCCCTCGAAGCCTTCACTCGCCACGATCGGCAGCGAGACGAGGAACAGCGGCGTGCAGAGGCAGTGGACGAGGCACACCGCCGAGGCGACGATGCCCAGGCGATCGAGACCGCGGTGAAATCGAGGTGGGTCAGCGTGTTTCATGACGACCTTGCCGTCTTCGGCGGCCCAGAAGCTCGCAGCGGACGATGAGTACGTCCCGGGGCGCATCGACCGAGAGGCGGAGCTCCTCACCGCGGACCTCCCGGAGGACGATTCGGATCTCGCCGGCTCGCAACAGCTCGCCGGGTTTCAGCTCGAACTCGTGGAATTCATTGCGTTTCATCGAACGCCCCCGAGCGACGCCTCGCCGAGACCGGGCCAGCCCGGCATGGATCACTCCGAGTGCTCGGGCGCCTCCCAGGCCCCGAACGGATCCGGGAGCGCGCGCCAGGCCGCGGGGCCGGCCGCGAACTCCCGCGGGGTCAAGAGGCAGCGATCGAGCGCGGCGCGCAGGCGCGGCTCGTCGAGCCGCTGGCCGATCAGCACGAGCTCCTGCCGGCGGTCGCCGACGTCGGGATCCCAGACCTCGGCGATCTCGGCCCGCTGCTCGGGGTCCTGGGGCCATGAATCTTCGGGCAGGTCAGCCCACCACGGTCCGGCCCCCCCGATCGTGCAGGCGACGCCGGCCTGCGACCACTGGCCGCAGATCGCTCGCGTCGCCAGCCACACGAAGCCCTTCGAGCGCAGCACGCCGCCGAGTCCCGTGAGGATGAAGTCGTACAGGCGCTGGGGGTGGAACGGGCGCCGGGCGCGGTACACGAACGAGTCGATGCCGTACTCCTGCGCCTCGGACACTACCTCCTCACGCGGGCGCGCCAGCCAGCCGCGTGACCGCGCGGCGCGATCGGGGTCGAAGGGGCCGGCGCCGAGGACCTCGCGCACGGGGATCCGCCCGCGCTGCGCGGACAGCAGCTCCGCGTCGGGGTTGAGGTGCTGCAGCAGCGCGCGAAGGCGTCCGAGCGCGTCCGCGTCGACGAGGTCGGTCTTGTTGATCACGCTCACGTCGGCGAACTCGACCTGCTCGACCAACAGGTCGACGAGCATCCGCTCGTCGCCCTCGCCGGCCGTGAGCCCGCGCTCCTCGAGGCTGTCGGGGCTCTTGTAGTGGGCGAGGAAGCCGGCGGCGTCGACGACGGTGACCATCGTGTCGAGCCGCGCGAGCGCGTCGAGCCGCCGGCCCTCGGCGTCCTCGAAGGTGAAGGTCTCGGCGACCGGCATCGGCTCGGAGATCCCGGTCGACTCGACGACGAGGTGATCGAAGCGGCCCTCGCGGGCGAGCCGCGCGACCTCGACCAGCAGGTCCTCGCGCAGCGTGCAGCAGATGCAGCCGTTCGACATCTCGACCAGGCGCTCGTCGACGCGGCGCAGGTCGGCGTCGCCCTGGCGGACCAGCGCGGCGTCGATGTTGAGCTCGCTCATGTCGTTGACGATCAGCGCCACCCGCAGGCCCTCGCGGTTGGCGAGGATGTGGCGCAGCAGCGTGGTCTTGCCCGCGCCGAGGAAGCCGGACAGCACGGTGACGGGGAGGCGAGGATCGGCTGCTAGGGTCATGGTGCTTCCGGCGCGCGGCGGCGCTCGTCAGGCTCGCTCAAACGCAATAGATTTTCAAGAAACATGTGCATGCTCTTGCAAATATATTGCAAAAATGCGTACGCCTGCCCCCGGCAGCCGAGTTGCGGGCAGGTCCGTGCTCCAGAGAGCCGCGGGTCCGGCGTGCGTCGCGGGGGCCGTCGCTCGAACGCCGCCGCGCCGCGACCGGCGGGGGCTCCGCGGGCTCATGCGTGAACACGCGCGAACTCGTCGAGAGTGCGCATGAAGGTCAGGATCCTGCTCATCGCGCTCCTCGGCGCGGCGTCGTACTGCGGCGGGCCTCTCGATCCGCTCGTGTGCCACACCGAGGATCCGCTCGGACGCACCGCGTGCCCCTGGTGCGGGGAGAGCTGTCGTTACTCCTAGAGCCTCGATCCCGGCAACCTCGGTCCGTGTGAAGTCGGGGTCCTGCCCGAGAACGACCGCGGCCCGGCGACGACCACCGGCGAGGGCGAGGGAGCCGACGGCGAAACCGACGCGTCCAGCGAGTCCGGCGACGACGACGGCGACCTGTTCACCGGCGGGTAGGCGAGCCGGCGCGTCCTAGGACACCTCGAGGTCGAACGAGACATCGACGTCGACGCTGCCCGGGAGGTCACGACCGGCGGCGAGGTCGGCGGGCAGCTCACCGGTCTTCTGCGGCGTGTCGTTGACAGCGGGGAGGTGTCGGAGCATCACCCGGAGCTTGCCGCTGCCGGCGGAGCTCGTCGTGAACGTGTTGACGAGGCCGACCGGCAGATCGGCGCCGACCGCGTTCGCGCCGTAGTCCGACTCGAGATCCGAGTAGGCGTGGACGGCCAGCGAGGGCGACGCCGACGAGGCCGGCCCCGACACGTCGCCGAGCACGAACACGAAGTGATCCTCGGCCTCCGCCTCGATCTCCTCGGTGATGTCCTTCGCCGGCATGGCGAGCGTGTTCACGAAGCGGACCGCGAGGGTGTACTCGACGCCGGCCGCCAGCGCGACGCGCTCAGCGGTCCCCGAGACGCCGCCGTCGCCGTCGGGATCGTCGAAGGCGAAGACGAGCGGCGTCCCGCCGGCGGCGGGCGTGAAGGTCAGCTCGACCCGGGAGATCACCTCGTTCTCGTGGTCGTGACCGTGATCGTCGTGGCCGTGCTCGTCGTGGTCGTGGCCGTGCTCGCAGGCGCCGACGACGACCGCCAGGAGGGCCGGGAGGAGGCTTCGTGCAAAGGGAGTTCTTTTGCAATTCTTTTGCATGTAATTGACGGTAGGCGAGGACGACGCGCGATGTCAAGCGCGCGGCCGTGATATGGTGCGCAGGCGATGGTGCGCCCGACAGCCTCCTCCCCGAAGTCCCCGCGCGAGCTCCTTCGGGAGGCCGGGCTGCGCAGCACGGCGCCGCGGACGGCCGTGCTCGAGCACCTCCAGAGCAACCGCGGACCGGTCAGCCACGGCGAGCTGGTCGAGGCGCTCGCCGACCTCGGGTTCGATGCAGCGACGATCTACCGCAACCTGATCGACCTGGAGGGAGTCGCCCTGGTCAGCCGCGTCAACCTCGGCGACAACGTGTGGCGCTTCGAACTGCGCGGGCGCGAGCCAGACGACCGACGCAATCACCCGCACTTCGTGTGCCTGGAGTGCGGCGAGGTCACGTGCCTGGCGCAGGTGCGGGTCAAGCTGACCCCGGGGCCCGGATCGGACAAGTCGGTCATCGGCAACATCGCGGACGTCGTGATCAAGGGCCAGTGCGTACGGTGCTCGTGAGCGGCCCGATCTCCGGTAGGCAGGCACCAGGAGACGGTATCTCCACGCCGAACGACAAGTTTGCGACGGTCGGCGCCGCCGCGGCGGTCGTCGGTGGTCTCGTCAATCTCGTATGCGACGCGTTGCTCGTCACGGGCGCCGGCGCGGGCGACACGAGCGCTGCTGGGCCTCGGCGTCGCCTGAAAGAGCGGCGTCCATGCGCCGCACCGGCCGTGGGCGCGCCTTCTCGGAGCGCTCACACTGGGACGCAGTTGAGCGGGTCTTGCGGATCCGTCATGTAGCCGGCGTCGCAATGACAGTGGCCGTCGTGTTCGTGCCCGTGCCCGCCGCACTCGCCGCTGTTCTCCTCGGTGAGCGTCGCCTCGAAGCTCCACGTCTTCAGCACGATCGTCTCTCCCCCGGGGACCGGCGTCGTGGTGAAATCCTCGGCGATTGAGACCTCCCTCAGGGTCACGCCTTCGATCGCGCCCGCGAACAGGGAGCCGGCGCTCGTGCCCAGCTCGGTCAGTGTGATGGTCCCGCCGACCTCGGGCATCCACGCGCGGTCGCAGTGGAAATGATCGTTGTGCATCTTGCACCCGTCGCGGAACAGCAGGCAGGTCCCGCAGGTCGCATAATTCGTCTCCTCCGCGGTCACCGGGATGGTCGTCGGTTTCGTCGGCCCGCCGAACGCCTCGTAGATCTCGAGGTTGAGCACGCGGGTGTCCTCGATCGCCTCGAGGACCCATACCCGCTTCGTCTCGACGACCTCCGTGAAGGCGCGGACCTCTTGCGGCGCGAACATCAGGCCCTCCTCGCCGCCGCTGTCAGTCCCCTCGCTGTCCGACCCCGTCGTGTCCCCGGTCGTGTCCGACCCGGTCGTGTCCGTCGTTCCGCCGCCGGTCCCGGTCGGTTCGGCGGTGTCCGCGTCGGTGCTGCCGCCGGCCCCCGTCCCGGCCGCCAGGCAGCTCTGCTCGTCCTTCGAGAGCACGTAGCCCGGGTCGCAGTGGCAGTGATCGCCGTGGAGCTCCCCGTTACCCCCGCATTCCTCCTCGGAGGCGCCGTTCGCACAGGCGCCGCCGAGCCCCAGGGTGCCGATGAAGATGAGCGCGGTGATACTTCGGAGATCGTTAGTGATACGACGCATGGATGTCTCTCGTAGGTCGCTCGATAATTATTGCAACGAGATTGCAAGAGCAAGACAAATTGCGACTTCGCGCGACCCGAGGTCTCACGGCCCAAGTCCTCGGCCCTCGAAGTGTCAACCGCCGCCCCCTCGCGCCTCCCAAGGCGGCGCCTGAAGCCGCCTGGGCGTCACGACGCCTGCACCAGTCGCAGCGCCGCGTACCGGGCGCGGATGATGTTGCGCGCGACGGGGCCGATCTCCAGCTCTGCGAGCGGGCCCGTGACGTGGAGGCCCCGGCCCCACTCGAGTCGGGCGTCGACGACCGGGTAGCCGCACGGCGCGACGGGCAGGTCGAGCTCGACGACGGCGCGGTCGACCAGCGCACCGCCGGGGCGCCCGGGATCGAACCCGGTCGCCAGGAGCACGTGGTCCGCGGCGATCGGCGGCTGTCCGGGGCAGTGCAGCGGGATCCCCCCGCTCAGCGGGTCGGCGGTCGCCCGCTCGACCTCGGCCTCGATCATGCACATCGCCCCTCGCGTCAACGCCTTGCGCAGCTGCCGGTACACGTCGGGCGGCATCGACCCCCGGTGAGGAGCAGGCGGTCCGGCGCTTCGCCGAACCGGCCGCGTCGGTGCTGCCCGGCTACGAGCTGCAGGCGAACGGGCAGCTCTAAGCTGATGTTACCGCCGGTCGGCCCCAACCGCTTCAGCTTGACGGCGGCGCAGCCGGGCCTTCATGCCCGGTTCGCCGAGCACCAGCCGGGGGAGTTCGACCTGTCGCTGCGCGACGCGCAGGGTCGGCTCGTCGCGCCGATCGTCGACCGGCTGTACGACCGCGGCCACGAGCACGACGGCGCGGTCACCTCGGTCGGCCTCCTCGTCGAGCTCCCTCGATGCCGACCGGTGGCGTCGGGCCCGGTCGAGAAGTCGGTCAACGGGCCGTCGCCGGCGCCGTCGGCCGCGAGATCCTGGCCCACAGCAGGAACTCGATCGCGTGCCTGCCGGTCGACACGTCGGTCTCGCTGCCGGCGCCGTTGGGGCCGTTTAGCAGATCGCGGTCGAGCTGCGGGTATTCGGCAGGGTCATTGATCACGCCGGCCTCCGGCGCGCCCTCGACGTAGTCGATGTACGCCTCGTCGAGCGGCCACGAGTTGATCCGCGCCTCGAGGTTCTCGGGCTCGGCGTCGATCGGGCCGCCGTAGAAGCGGTACACCTCGGTCTGTCCGTACACCTCGCGCGCGGCCAGCCACGACTCGCGCGCGGCGGCGAGCCCACCCGCCGATGGCGCGGCCAGGAAGGCGTCGATGTCCGCCTGCATCACTTCGGCCGCGGCCAGCGCGTCCCGATAGCTGTCGGCGACCACGTGGACGTAGCCCTCGACCGCCGCCTCGGCGTCCTCACGAAACGCCGGGTCGTCCCACCCGGGCGGCGTGCTGGCGGTGCAGCCGAGGAGCAGCAGCGAGAGGCAGAGTGGCGCGTTTCTGAGCATGGCTGGCGCGAGGATATTGAAATCCATTTTCAAAGTCAAATATCCCACCGGGCAGGTCCGCACCGGCCAGCCAGCACGCAGGCCATCCGCGGGAGCACCTGCCTGCGCTGGGAAACTCCGATCGTAGTGACTCCGGGGCCTCACACCTCGCGCCGACGCACCGACCAGATGAAGCCGTCGTACCAGAAGTGCATCAGCGAGACGACGAGCGTCACGCTCAGCGCCGCGCGCTGCGTGCTCGAGTCGACGAGCTCGGCCCACAGCCCGTAGGCGCCGGCCGCGACGACCATCGCCACGAACGCCGCCGCGCCGCCCCAGCGGGCGCGCTCGAGGCCCATGCGCCGGCGCAGGTTGCCGCGCTCGCTCCATCGTGACGAAGCGATGCCGGTGACGCGGGAAGATCTGCGGGTTGAAGTGGCTGCGCACCATCACGAGCACGAGGTGCGCCCCGCACGCGCTCGCGTTCGGTCCCGACCAGCAGATCAACGACCCGGCCGACGGCACACAAGACCGCCCCGACATCGTCGCCGAGCGCAACGGCCTGCCGATCTTCGTCGCCTACGAGGACGCCGGCGGCAGCCGCCTGATCCGCTCCGACGACCTCGGCGACACGTGGAGCCCTTCGATGGCGATCGGCGGCGCGAGCGAGCGGCCCGCGCTCGCCTTCCGCGACGAGGTGCTCGTCGAGGGCGTCGTCGAGACGTCGGCCACGCTGTTCATCGCCTACGCCGAGGGTGGCAGCATCTACCTGATCGAGGGCACCTTTCCCGACGGCCTGGCGATGCCGGTCGCGCTCGGCGCACCCGTGCTCGTCGGCCCCGGCACCGAGCCCGACGTCGCCGCGACCACCGACGCGGTGCACGTCGCCTGGGAGAAGGACGGGCAGATCTTCGCCGCCTCGGGCCCGGGCGGCGCCGCGCTGTCGGCGGAACTGCGCGTCGACACCGGCGGCGGCGAGGCGTTCGTGCCGTCGATCGCCGCCAACCGCACGACCGGCGCCGTGTACGTCGCCTATCACGCGCGCCGCGGCATGGGCGACACCGACGTCTACCTCAACGTCTCCAAGGATCGCGGCGCGAGCTACGGCGACCAGGAGGTGCGGATCGACGACGACGGCGGCGGCCAGAACCAGCTCAACATCTCGATCGGCATCGACGACCGCAGCCAGCAGCTCTACGCGACCTGGGAGGATCGCCGCGGCGGCGCCAACGTCTACTTCTCGCGTTCGGTCGACGACGGTGCGACGTGGGATCCCAACCTCGAGACCGGCGCCGGCCTCGGCGGCGATCAGTTCACACCGCAGGCCGTGATCGATCCCGGCCGCAACGCCTATGTGTTCTTCATCGACACGACCGACGGCCGCCGCCCGCTGTTCACCCGCTTCAACCCCGACGGCATATTCGATCCGCCGCTGCAGGCGAGCGAGCGCGCCGGGCAGGCCGGCGCGAGCGCGAACAACCCGTCGGTCGCCACCGACCGCTACGGTACGATCTACGCGGTGTGGAGCGAGAACCACGGCGGCCCGGATCTCAACATCTTCTTCGCGCGGGCCGAGTAGGTCCCGGACCCATCGGCAACTCCTTGCGCTGCCTCCCGGTGGTGCGGCGGTGCCGTCTCGTCGGCGAGTTAGCGAGGAACACTTGTGTCGAGGCCGTTTTTCGCCAAAAATCGCGTGCGATGACGAAGGCGGACATTGTCGACCGCGTGTGCGAGGAACTCGGCGGCCTCTCGAAGAAGGAGGCCGCCGACGCGGTCGAGCTCGTGTTCGAGCTGATGAAGACGACGCTCGCTGCCGGCGAGAATCTCAAGATCTCGGGGTTCGGCAACTTTGTCGTCCGCGCCAAGACCCCGCGGCCGGGGCGTAACCCGCAGACCGGCGAGCAGATTTTGATCGAGGCCCGCCGCGTGCTGACGTTCAAGCCCAGCAACCTGCTCAAGGCGGCGCTCAACCGCTGAGTTCACGTCAAGTCGGTCACAGCTTGATCATCTCGGCCTGCTGTGGGGGGTGAGCCGTCAGCACGTCCTCGACGCACCTGCCGAGCTCGCCCGCGGCCCGATCCCCGTCGATCAGGGCTCTCTCGCCGGGGCGAATCGTGATCTCGATCCGGGCTGTGCGGTGCGGCTTGCACTTCGCCAGGGTGCGGCGGAGGTCGAAGCGCTGGGCTGGGAGGCCGGCCGGGCCCCGCGTGGTCGAGGCCGGCAGGGGCTCCTGCGCGGGCGCCAGCGGTCCAGCGGCGCGCGCGGGCGGCTCGAGATCGGCGACGGGGACCACCGCCGGGGCGGCTCCCTGGGGATCCGAGGCGGGCTTCACGGGGGACACTACACTCGCCGCCGTCGCGTGCTCGACTGACTCGGGCGACGCAGCCGGTAGACAAGCCTCATCGGCTGGCGCCGGCTGATGCGCCAGCCAGATCGAGAACGGGAGCAGGCCCAGGAGCGGCGCGAACGCCCAGAGCCGCCGGCGACGGCGACGGCCGCGGAGGTCCTTGAGGGCCTGCTCGATCGCGCCGAGCATCGACGTCGCGCTGTGGTGACGCCGGGGGCGGATCTCGAGCGCGCCGAGCAACACGGCGCTCAGGGCCGGCGGGATCTTGAGGCGCTGCGCGACGCCGACGGGATCGGCGTTGCGCGGATCGGGGAGCGCTTCGCCCGTGAGCGCTGTGAACCATAGCGCGCCCATCGAGAAGACGTCGGTCCGGAAGTCGCCGGGGCTGCCGCGCAGGCGCTCGGGGGCGATGAAGTGCGGGGTCCCGTAGATGACCATCGGCACGGACTCGGGCGGCAGGCCGAGAACAAGGCCGTCCGCCTCCCGCATGTCCGGGACCACGCGCGCGTGGCTGAGATCGAAGAGGCGGGCGCGCTCGCGTCCACCGATGTCCTCGAGCATGCAGTTGTTCGGCGATATGTCGCGGTGCGCGACGGCCCGCTCGTGCAGCGCGACGAGGCCCGCGAGCAGATCGCAGACGATCGCGGTGCTGCGCTCCCATCCGATCGGCCCGTTCGCCAGCACGTCCGCAAGCGTCTTTCCCTCGACGAGCTCCATCGCGATGAAGTGATGTCCGCCCAGCCAACCTTGGTCGTAGACCGGGATCAGGTTCGGGTGGCGGATCTGCGCCCCGAGCTGCGCCTCCTGGCGGAAGCGCTGGACGGCGATCGGGTTGCCGTCATGCTCGGGGTGCAGCACCTTGAGCGCGAAGATCGCCCCGGTGTTCTTGCAGGTCGTCGCGTAGATCGAGGCCACGCCACCGTGGCCGACGCGGCGATCGAGGTGGTACCGCCCGAGGGTTTCGCCGCTGAAGTCGTGATCGAGCGCCGGGAGGGTGAAGAGGTCAGGTTCGGCGAACATCGGGCTAAAACTCCATCGTGAGGCGGATCCCGGCCAGGCCGGGATGCAGTGCGACGCGGCGGTGGGCCCGCTCGCGGTGCGCGTCGACGACCAGCAGCGCGACGCCGGAGAGCGCCAGGCCGAGCGCGGGGACGCCGAGCCCGATCGCCACGCGGTCGGCATGCTCGCCGCGGATATTGGCGTCGGCGAAGCGCTGCGCCTCGTCGGACGGGATCTTGATGCCGCTCTCGGCGGGGTACATCGCGTTGAGCCCGTCGACCTGCGCCTGCATGTCCGCGGCCCTGGCGAACATGACGATCGCCGCGGTACCGAGGCCGAGGCCGGCGCCGAGCGTGGTTCCGCCGGCGATCCGCAGCGGCCGGCGCTTGGCGGGCGTCGCGTCCGCCGGCGGGGTCGGTCGCACGACGGTCGCCGGCCGAGCGGGCGGGTTGCTCGTGACAGATGCGCCGCGCTTGGGCGCAGCGGCCGGGATGTCGATCAATTCGTCCGCCGCGTGTTCGGCACACGCGCCGGCGATCTGCGGTTCGATCGTGCGAAGTGCGTCTGCGACGTCGGCTCGATCCGCCGCGCGCTTGCCCGCCGGCAACGTCCCAAGCTGGGCCTCGAACGCGCGCAGCACCGCGGCGGCGGAGCATAGCGGCCCGACGTCGTCGCGGCCGACCTCGCGGGCCCGCTTGTACAGGCGGACGGCCTTGAACGCGAACAGCGAGCGCTGATCGAGCGCCGGCGGGGGCACCGTCTCGAACGCACGCCGGCAGGCGTCGCCGGCCGCTGCGAAGTCGCCTGCGTCCTCGCGCCGGTAACACTCGGCCTCGTGCAGCCGCCACGGCTCCGCGGACGTCTCGGCCGGGACCTGAGACAGCGCCGCGACCCAAAACACGGTGGAGAGGGTCATCGTCGTGAAGCGTACCCGATCCATGCGGGGTCGCGCGGCGACTAACAGCGTTTCAATGAGTAACTACCTACATGTAGGCAAATCGACGGCTGACACGACGGGCGGACTTGCGCTACTGTGGCGGCATGGCCTGGACCTCGCGCCGCATTCTCCTCGTCGCCCCTGTGTGCGTCGCCGCCGTGCTCACCCCTGCGTGCTTCGACGGGGCCGAGCTCGCCGCCTGCGGGGTCTCCATGACCTACTGCGAGGTGGACGACGGGAGCAGCGAGGGCGGGGGGTCAGGGACGTCCAGCAGCAGCACGGGCATCATGACGACCGACCCGCTCGGCGGCAGCGGCAGCGGCGGCGACACCGACGCGACCGGCGGCACGGACGGCGGCCCGACGTCGGCCACCGGGGAGCCGATCGACCCGCCGCCGTGGATCGACGGCCTCGCGTGCGACCCGGCGGCGGCCGACGAGGTCGGCCCGACCGTCGTGACATACACGGCCAGCCCCGACGCGATCGAGGCGGAGCTGCTGGACGACGGGGTCGTGATCGCCACCGGCCCCGCGGGCGCTCCGTTCGTCTTCCCGGTGACGAGCGGCCCGCACAACAACCCCGGCAGCACGCTCACCGTCGTCGTGCGCGACGAGGGTGGCCAGACGGCGGAGGCGTCGATCTACCAGCCGGCCGTGATCAAGGACCCCGGCAGCACGGTCTGGACCACGATCGAGCCGAAGGACGGCATGTTCAGCACCGGCGGCGCGGTCGCGCTGGACGGCAACCACGCGATCGCGGCCGGCGTGCACTGGAACAACGGCCAGGTCCTCGCGATCCTGCGCCGCTACGATCTGTCGGGCACGTGGATCGGCACGGACGACGGGTGGACGTGGAAGCACACGGAGTGGACGCAGCGCGCGGAGCTGAAGACCGGCAGTCTGGTCGTGAACGCGCTCGCGGTCGACGGCGAGGGCGACATCTTCGCCGCCGGCATGGCGCAGGTCGCCGGCGAGCCGCGCATGTACGTCGCGCGCTTCGGGCCGAACGGCGGGCTCGTCTGGGAAGTGCTCGGGCCGGTCGGCACCGAGGCGCGCGGCATCGGCGTCACGCCGGACAAGTCGATCTACGTCGCCGGGGCCGTACGCGTGAAGAAGAACCCCGACGTCTGGGACATGGCGACGTGGGTCTACGACTACACCAAGCAGGCTTACGGGCCCGACATCTTCACGGACCCCACGGATGAGTGGAAGAACCGCAACGAGCGCGGCCATGCGGTCGCGGTGCTGCCGAGCGGCCGTGTAGCGGTCGGGGGCATGCGCGTCTGGTGGGATCAAGTCAACCAGATCGACCGGCCGCGCGGGGTCGTGCTCACGTACGAGGGCAAGGGCAAGCGCGTCAGCGAGTGGACGTCGCCCGGCGACAAGGCGGACAGCGACGCGATCTTCGCCCTCGCGGCCTCCAAGACCGGGTTTGTGGGGTGCGGCTTCGCCCAGAACGACCCCAACGACCCGGCCAGCAAGCCGCAGATCCTGATCCGCTGGTTCAGCGAGGATCTCGATGAGGTGAAGGCCCCGCGTCTCGAGGGCACACCCGGGGCGGCGACTTGCTACGGGATCGGCACCAACATGGAGGGCGCGACGATCGTCGCCACGACCGTCAACGAGAACCAGGGCGGCGACAACCAGTGGATCTTCGCAGTCGAGGACGCGGCCTCGCCGCTCACCACCTACCTCAAGCGCAACGGCCAGACGAACGAGCAAGACCGCCTGCTCGCGCTGTCCTGCGGGTACATGTGCGCGTGGACCGGCTCGGAGCAGGTCGACGGCGTGATGCAGTGGATAACCGGGATGATCCGCGGCTGACGCTCACTGCGGCGGGATGAAGATCGAGCACAGCTCGAGGATCGTCCCCGCCATGTCCTTCATGAAGGGGACGTAGCTAGGCTCGCACGAGCTGGCGAACGTGCCATGCTTCGCCGTGTCGGCGAAGACACGCAGCGGGTTCGCCTCGGACGGCGGGCCCTTGCACTTCGGCGCGGGGTCGTCGAGGTCCATCGAGAACACGAGGGTCACGACCGTGTCCTCGTTACCCTTCTTCGCCTCGAGCACCGCCGCGTACCACTCCGCTGGCGTGCCCCCCGAGATGTACTCCGCGCCGTTCTGCAGGATGATGATCGCCAGGAGCGCGTCCTGGCGCAAAAAGCCCTTGTTACAGCCCCACTTGCTCAGGATCTCCGGCTCGAGCGCGCGCACCATCATCCGCGCGGCGAGCGGCTGTTTCGGCCCCGCCCCTAACTTGGAGATGCACTCGAACGTGCCCTCGAGATTGGGGTCGTCCTTGGTGATGAAGCGGGGTCCATCGGCGGGCAGGCAACGCTTGTTCGACGCGTCGAAATTGCCGATGACAGTCACGCCCGCGCCCTCGACCGCGGTGCACTTCTCGAAGATCTCGTCACATGGGTAGTCCTCCGGGCCCCCGAAGTCGGTGCAGCCTGCGCCGCACCAGCCGCACATGTAGCAGCCGTCACAACTCGGCAGGTACGTGCCTCCCGCGGCGTCGACAACCATCACGTGATAGTCGAAGTCGGCGAAGTCGGCCTCGAGGATGTCGACGAACGCCGGGAACGCCTCCTGGAGCTGGACCTGCTTCAAGGCCATCTCGTACTCGGACGAGATCACGAACAGGAAGTCGATCTTGCCCATGCAGCCGGGCGTGCCCGGGAAGTCTGGGAGCTGGCCGACGTCGGAGACGCCGGCCGTGTTCGTGCCGCTCGCGCTCGCGGCGCTGTCCTCGCCGCTCGCGCTTGTACTGCCGGAACTGCCGCTCGTGCTCGAGCTGCCGCTCGTACTTGAGCTGTCGTTCGTGCTCTGCGGCGTCGTCGTGATCGGGGGCGAGGTCGTGAGGCCGGTCGTCGTCGCGGTCGTGTCACCGCACGCGACCGCGACGCTAGCGACGGCGGCGAGCGGGACGAGCGGACTCGGGCGCGGCACCGCGCGAGCGTACCGCAGATCGGGCAACAGGGCCACCCTGCTGGGCGAGTAGCTCCGCGATCTGCTGGAGCGACAGACCCTCGGCCCGTTTGGCGACGATGAACCGGGCGTGCTCGAGCGCGATCATCGGGAAGCGGTTGAACACCCCGCCGGCGCTGCCGAGCGAGATCTTGACCGGCTTGGGCAGCAGCCCGGCGTCGATCCAGGCGGTCACGGTCCGGCGGGTGACGCCGGCGGCCTCCATGATGTCGCCGGTCGTGGCGAACGACGGATCGAGCCTGCGGCGCTCGGGCATGACCCCGCGAGGATACGCCACAAGCGGCCGCCTGCGCCACTTCCGGCGGCCGCGGCCCGGCGGGCCGCCGCCTCGCTGGCGGAGCGCGCTACTTCCGGCCGCTGCTCCGCCCCTTGCTCGGCTTGGGTTGCCCCGGGAGGCCCTGGCGCGCGTCGAGCTCGGCGAGCATCTCGAGCACTTCGGCGACCGTGTAGCCGGCGGTGCGCCGCTGCGCGATGAACCGCGCGCGGTCGACCGCCCACGCGGGGAAACGGTTGAACACGCCGCCCTGCTGGCCGAGCGACACCTTGGTCGGCGCCGGCAACAGGCCGTAGGCGACCCAGGCACCGACCGTGTGCCGCGCGATCCCGGCGGCCTTCATGATGTCTTCGGTCGTGGCGAACGCGGGATCGATGTTCCGTGGCGGCGTCACGGCCCGCGAGTGTACCGCACGCGAACGACAATGCGCCACACAATTTGGGCCGGAAGCCGCTTGCGGGGGAGGCAGACCGGGGATATTAGTTAACTTCTCACTGAAAGGACAATATTCGCATGACGCCCCGCCACCCCGCGCTTCCCGTCTTCGATCACCCCCACGACCGCGCCCCTGCGCGCCACGATCACCCGGCGGCTGCCGCCAAGGGGGCCGCATGACCGGCCGCGACCTCACCCGCCGGGCGGCGCTCCTCGCCGAGCTCGACCGCGACGAGGTCGTCCTCGCCGCTGCCCTGCGCCACGAGCTGTCCCAGGTCGCGGACTCGATCCAGCACGCGCGCCGCGTGTCGCTCGAAGATCTCTGGCTCCGCGTCCTCGACGTCGTCGCCGGCAGCCGCGCCGCCGCCGGCGCGCTGTCGAGCGTCCGCGTGATGACCCGCGGCGAGCGGGGCGCCGTCTACGACGACTCCGCGCCGCTCCCCGAGGCGCTGCGGATGTTCCGTCACCGCGGCAATTACCGCGGCACCTACGCGTCGCTGGCCGAGATCGGGAACGTCGTCCGCAGCGCGCTCGGGCTCGTCGGCGGCCTCCCGCCGGACATCCGGATCCACGTCACCCGCAGGCTGCATCTACGCGGCGATCTGTGGACCTACGTTCACGAGAACGTCGTGCACGTGTTCGGGCGGCCGGGGAGCGTCGCCGATCGCCTGTTGGCGAGCGAGCGGCTCCCCGCCGAGCCGCCCCCACACGCGGCAGAGCGGCCGTCGCTGACACTCGTCGCGTCGCTCCCGATCGATCTCGCCGACGCGCCTCGCCGCCTCGAGACCGGCGCCCCGGTTCCTCGTCCCAGGTCCATCAGCCTCGTCCACCCGTCCGAACGAGAGCTCAATCCATGAATTCCGAGCGTTCTTGTGCGAGAACCCAGCGTCAACCTGCGCCTCGCTGGGCCCCAGCCGGCCACACGCCACACCGCCCCCCGGCCAGCCACCCCGTCGCCGGACCAGCCGCGTCACAGCCCGGGTGCCCAGCCACCCGCTCCCGCCCAGCCGCCCCGCCGCCCCGCCGGGCGCCCGCCCAACCGGCCAGTCAGCCGCCCCGCCAGCCGCCCCGCCCCGCCGACCAGCCACCCAGCCACCCAGCCACCCAGCCACCCAGCCAGCCGGTCACCAGCCCCGCCCACCGGCCAGCCCCGCCGGCCGCCCCACCCACCGGCCAGCCCCGCCGG
>ERZ1066136.554-NODE-554-length-26583-cov-16.500641_pt1 | contig 26583 bp, 15 predicted proteins | sample MGYA00382783_ERZ1066136 | MGnify/ENA primary metagenome ERZ1066136 (study PRJEB33369, sample SAMEA5778366) | biofilm metagenome | biome: Industrial cooling water; feature: Water cooling tower basin; material: Biofilm | place: United Arab Emirates | collected... | reverse complement strand
CGGTTCGGGGCGCCCGGCGGGCCCTGCCCTGCGCGGCGGGGCGCGGGCCAAAGCCCTGCGGCCGCGGCGCGCCGCCCGGGGCGGGCGCTGGGCTGGGAGGGGGCGGATCCGGGCGTTACCCTATCCGGCCATGAACGAACTCACGCCGGCGTGGTTGGCCCTGGAAAGTGGACTCGTGATGGCCGGCCGCGCGGTCGGAGCCCGCGGGGAACGGGGCGGGGACCTGGTCTTCAACACCGCCATGAGCGGCTACCACGAGATCCTGACCGACCCGTCCTACTGCGGGCAGGTCGTGCTGATGACCTACACCCAGATCGGCAACTACGGGGTGCCCGAGGTCGATGCGGAAAGCGGCCGCGCTTGGCCGGAAGCGTTCGTGATCAAGGAGATGTCGCCGCTGGCCTCGAACTTCCGCGCCAACCTGCCGCTGGCCGAATGGCTCGAGCGCGAGGGCGTGGTGGCGATCGACGGCATCGATACGCGCAAGCTGACCAAACACGTGCGCGAACACGGCTCGCTGCGCTGCGTGGTCTCCACGGAGGACGGGGATCCGGCCTCCCTGGTCGCCAAGGCCCGCGCCACCCCGGCGACCGACGGCCGCGACCTGGCCTCGGAGGTGTGCACCCAGAGCCCCTACCGCTGGAGCGAAGGCTTCGAGCGCGACCTGGGCTGGGGCAGCTACCCGATCGAGGTGCCGGCCCTGGGGGACAAGCGCCGCGTGCGCCTGGTGGCCTTCGATTTCGGCATCAAGCGCAACATCCTGCGCAGCCTGGTGCACGCCGGTTTCGACGTGACCGTGGTGCCCGCCTGGACCTCCGCCTCCGACGTGCTGGCCCACGACCCCGAGGCCATCTTCCTGTCCAATGGACCGGGGGACCCGGCCGCGGTGCAGCGCGGCATCGCCTCGGTCAGCGACCTGGTGGGCAAGCGCCCGATCTTCGGGATCTGCCTGGGCCACCAGATCCTCTCGATCGTCCTGGGCGGCCGCACCCAGAAGATGCCCTTCGGCCACCACGGCGCCAACCATCCGGTGCGCGACCTGCTCACCAAGCGCGTCGAGATCACCTCCCAGAACCACTCGTTCGCCGTCGATGCGGGCAGCCTGCCGGCCGGCGTCGAGCTGACCCACATCAACCTGAACGACGGCACGGTCGAAGGGCTGATGCACCGCAAGGCGCAGGTCTCCTGCGTGCAGTACCACCCGGAAGCCGCGCCGGGGCCCTTGGACTCTTCGCACCTGTTCCGGCGCTTCGCCGAGTCCGTGCGCGCTTGATCGGTGCGGCCAGCGTGGCCCGCGCTGGGCCCTGACCGCCCCCCCCGCGAGCCCGGAGGCCGACGCCGGCGCCGCCCTCCACAGCCGCCCCCGCGAGCCCAAACCATGCCCCCCGCCTCCCAGCCCTCGCGCTGGCCCGCCCGCCTGCTGGCCCTGATGCTCGGCCTCGGCCTGGGGCTCGTCGGCGCCGAGGCCGGGCTGCGCTTCGAGGACCACCTGGCCGGCCGCAGCAGCGACAGCTGGCTGCCCCACCTGCACCGCGATTTCTCCGCGGCCATGTACCTGCCGCACCCGTATCTGGGGATGGTGCCGCGGCCCGGTTTCCGCTCCAAGGCGTCCGCCGGAGGTCCCGGTTACCGCTACGACCTCAACGCCTTCGGATTGCGCGGTCCGGAGACGACCCTGGAGAAGCCCGCGGGCGTGCGCCGCATCGTGTGCCTGGGCGGTTCGACCACCTTCTGCACCGGCGCGCGCAGCAACGACCAGACCTGGCCGGCCGGAGTCCAAGCGCTGCTGACGGGCTCCCGGCGCCTGCGCGCCCCGGTCGAGGTGCTGAACGCGGGGGTGCCCGGCTACTCGACCGCCGAGAGCCTGATCAACCTCTCGCTGCGCATGCTCGATTTCGCGCCCGATGTGGTCTTGATCTACCACGCGCCCAACGACATGCGCCTGGCCCAGGCCGAGGGCTTCCGCTCGGACTACAGCCACGGACGCCGCCCCTGGGCGATCCCGGAAGCGCCGCCGATCGATGGCTGGCTCACACGGCACTGGCGCCTGTACGCCCGGCTGCAGGCCCGGCTCGCCGGCCACCCCGAGCCCTACAAGGCGCCGGCGATGCAGGAGCTGGTGTTCGCGCCCGACCTCGGCGCCCGCGCGGTGCCGGCCAGCCGCGAGGTCGTGGCCGCCGGCCAAGCGGCCTATCGCCGCAACCTGAAGAGCCTGGTGGCCGTGGCGCGCATGGGCGGGGCCCAGCCGGTGCTGCAGACCTTTGCCTTCGTGCACGGCATGGACCGCGAGGAGGGCAGCGACCTGTCCGCGGCCATGGATCAGGTCAACCAGACCATCCGCGAGGTGGCCGCCGAACTCGACCTGCCGCTGATCGACATCGCCGGCCCGCTGTCGGACCGCCGCGAACTGTTCGACGACTGGATGCACTACAACCCGCGCGGTTGCGGCGAGCACGCCAAGCTGGTGGCCCGCGGGCTGCTCGAATCGGGCCTGCTGTGAGGCGGGCGGCGGCTCAGGCAGCGCGGCCTGGGCGCGCGGAGGAGAGCAGCAGCTCGAGCGTCTGCTGCAAGGCGGGCCGGGCGACCGGTTTGGTCAGGTAGCCGTCGCAGCCGGCCTCGAGGCAGCGCTCGCGATCGCCGGCCATGGCGTGGGCGGTCAAGGCCGCGATCGGTGCCCGATAGCCGGAACGGCGCAGCTCCTGCACCGCGCCGTAGCCGTCGAGCACCGGCATCTGCATGTCCATGAAGATCAGGTCGTAGGGCTCGCCCAGAGCCATCAGGCCGAGGGCCTTCTGCACCGCCTCGAGACCGTTTTCGGCGCTGTCCACGGTCAGCCCGCTGCGCTCGAGCAGCAGCCCGATCAGGCGCCGGTTGACCGGCACGTCGTCGACCAGCAGCACGCGCCCCTGGAAGCGCTTGGCGGGCGCCGGGGCCTGGGGCTCGGCGGCCGCGGGCGTCGCGCTGGGCTCGGCGGCGGGCTCGGGCTCGGCCTGGGGCGCCGAAATCTCGAGGCGGAAGGTGCTGCCCTGGCCGAGCACGCTCTCGACGACCAGGTCGCCGCCCAGGCCCCGCGCCAAGCGGCGAGCGATCGCCAGACCGAGGCCGGTGCCGCCGAAGCGGCGGGTGGTGGAACCGTCGGCCTGGGCGAAAGGCTCGAAGATGGTTTCGAGCTTGTTGGCGGGGATGCCGATGCCGGTGTCCTGCACCTCGACGACCAAGCGCGGACCCAGGCTCGGATCGCTGAGGTGCGACAGGCGCAACTGCACAGATCCGGTCTTGGTGAACTTGACCGCGTTGCCGACCAGGTTGACCAGCACCTGCCGCAGGCGCGTCGGGTCGCTGGCGATCAGCGCCGGCAGGCTGCCGTCCTGCTCGAGGCGCAAGCCGATGCCAGCGGTCTGCGCGCGCACCTCGAACAGCCCGAGCACCTCGCGCGCCAGGCGCTGCGGGTCGAGCGCGCAGCGCTCGAAGGTCATCTGGCCCGCCTCGATCTTGGAGAGGTCCAGGATGTCGTTGAGCAGCACCAGCAGATGCTGCCCGTTGCTGACGATCTGGCGCGAGAACTCGGCCTGCTCCGGCAGCGCCTTGGCGCGCTCGTGGAGCAGTTCGCCGAAGCCGATGATCGCCGCCAGCGGCGTGCGCAATTCGTGGCTCATGTGGGCCAGGAATTCGCTCTTGGCGGCGTTGGCGTGTTCGAGGTCCCGCGTGCGCTCGGCGACGCGCTGCTCGAGGCCCAGGTTGTGGGCCGCGAGCCGCTCCGAAAAGTGCGCCAAGCTCTGGGACAGGGTCACCAGTTCGGTCAGCCCGCCCTCGAGCGCGGGGATCGAACCGCCGTCGCCAGCGGCCAGCCGCGCCGCATCGCTCAGGGTCGACAGCGGGCGCACCAGGCGCCGCGAGCTGAACAGCCCGAGACCGAGGATCATCACGGCGTAGCCGCCGAGCCAGGCCAGGGCGTCCTCCTCGAGCGCGGCCCGCGCGCGGGCCAGTTCCCCCTCGAGGTCGGGGGGACTGCCGCTCAGGGCCTCCCCCAGGCGCCGCACCTGCTGGTCCAGGACGCGCGCCTCGCCCAGCAGATCGGCCAGCAGCGCCGGGGCGGTCAGGGCCCGCGACCCGGCCTGCTCGAGGGTCATCTGCAGCCCCAGCTGGGTCGAGCGGCAGGCGCCCAGGGCTGCCTGCTGCTCGAAGCCGAGCCGCGCCTCCGGCAGGCTGGCGAGGGACCGGCCCAGGACCGTGAGGGCCCCGCCGAGGGCCTCGAGCCCAGCGCCCCAGCTGGCCGACCCCCCCTGCTCCCCCAGGTCGGCCTGGCGGTCGACCAGGCCCAGGAGGTGGCCCGAGGAGGCCTCGATCACCTCGAGCGCGCGCCGCGTGGCCACCTCGGAGGCCAGGGCCTCGGCGCGCTGGTTGAACTCCGAGTAGGCCACCCACAGTCCCCGGCCCACGAAAACACCGCCCAGGGCGGCCCCGAGGGTGGTCAGGAGGATGTGGTGGCCGATGCGCATGAAAAAAACAGCTTCGGGAGCTTGTCGGCCCCCGGGGGAGCGCCCCTGAACCCGCTCTCAGCCCGTTCCACCGCTCCGCCCCGGGGTCCCTATCATCGGGCCATGCCCGGAGTCGAAAGCCTGCTCCTCGGGGTCGCCAGCCTGGCCCCCGCCCTGCCCCCCGAGGCCCTCCAGGACCCCGCAGACATCGAGAACTTCGAGCGCCGCGTGCGGCCGCTGCTGCTCGAGCGCTGCGGGGAATGCCACGCCGGCGGGCAGCGCAAGGGCGGGCTCGACCTGTCGGGGCCCGCGGGCTGGCTGGCGGGCGGGGACCTGGGCCCGGCGCTGGTGCCCGGGGATCCCGATGGGAGCCTGCTGATCCGCGCCGTGCGCTACGCCGATCCGGAGCTGGCCATGCCGCCCCGCGGGCGCCTGGCGCCGGCGGAGATCCGGCTGCTCGAAGAGTGGATCGCCGCCGGGGCACCGGCTCCCGCGGAGCCGGCCCCCAGCGCCCCCGCGCAGGCCGCCGAGCCGCCGTCCGAGGCTCCCGCCCACTGGGCCTTCCAAGCGGTTTCGACCCCGGAGGTCCCGCCGCTGCCGGCGGGATTCAGGGGCGCGGACGCCTGGGAGCGCTCGCCGGTCGACCGCTTCCTGGCGCAGGCCCTCGAGCGGGCCGGGCTCGAGCCCGCGCCGCGCGCCGACCGCCGCACCCTGGCGCGCCGCGCGAGCCAGGTGCTGACCGGGCTCTACCCGAGCGCCGCCGAGCTGGAGCGCTTCCTCGGCGATCCCGCCGACGACGCGGACGCCTTCGAGGCGCTGCTCGATCGGCTGTTCGCCTCGCCGCACTACGGCGAACACCAGGCGCGCCAGTGGCTCGATTTGGTGCGCTACGCGGACAGCAACGGGCTTGACGAGAACCTGGCCATGGCGGAAGCCTGGCGTTACCGCGATTTCGTGGTCCAGGCTTTCAATCAGCGCTGGGGCTTCGACGAATTCCTGCGCGCCCAGGTGGCCGGCGACCTGCTGCCGCCGAGCGGCGACGAAGCGCGCGACTTCGCCCACTGGACCGCCACGGGCTTCTGGCTGCTGGGCCCCAAGATGCTGGCCGAGCAAGACCAGGAGAAGCTGGCGATGGACATCGTCGACGAGCAGATCGACGTGTTCAGCAAGACCTTCCTCGGCCTGACCGTCGCCTGCGCGCGCTGCCACGACCACAAGTTCGATCCGATCTCGGCGCGGGACTATTACGCGCTGGCCGGCATCCTGCGCTCGACCGACGGCATGGAGAGCCTCGAGACCGTGGCGCGCTGGCGCGAGCGCGAGCTGCTCTCCGCCGACGCCCTGGCCGAGCGCGAGCGCCTGGAGCGGGAGCGCGAGACCCTGCGGCAGCGCCTGGAGACCTGGCGCGCCGCCAACGAAGCCGAGCAGCGCGAGGGCTGGCACCGCAGCCTGGCGCGGCTGTGGCGGGCGGGCCTGGCCCTGGCGCCTCAGGCCGTGCTGCTCGAAGCCGAAGCGGGGCAGGGCAACCTGGGCCGCGACGACCAGCGCTGGGGCGCGCCGGAGGTGGTCGTGGTGCACACGGTCGCCGGCGGCACGCAGCGCTTGGAATTCGCCTTCTCCGTGCCCCGGGCGGGGCCCTTCGCGCTGCTGGCCCGCTGCGCCAGCGGCGAAGCCCGCGGCCTGCGCTTGAGCCTCGACGGCGCCGAGCAGGCCGGCGAGTACCTGGGGGCCCAAACCGGGGGCTTCGACCCCGAGCACCAGATCTGGCAGCGCCTGGGGGTGTTCGAGCTGGCCGCCGGGGAGCACCGCCTGGAGCTCGGCCGCGAGGGCGCGGTGCCCCACCTCGACAAACTGCTCTGGATCCCGCTGGCGCAGGCCGGCGAGGACCCGCTGGCCGCCCTCGAGCGGCTGGCCGGCCCGGCCGGCGCGGGGCTCGATCCCGCGCTGCTGCTGCGGGCGCTCGACTGGGTCCAGCGCCCCAGCAACCGGCCGCTGATCGGGCCCCTGACCGAACTCGCAGCCCTGCCGGCGGAAGCCTTCGCCGCCCAGGCGCCGGAGCGTCTGGCGGCCGCGCGCCGGGAGCCGACCAACGGCCTGACCCTGGGGCTGTTCGACGGGCCCCTGCCGGCGGACGCGGCGGCCCTGGCGGACGCCCTCGCTCTGCTGGCCAACGGGGTCTGGCGCCGCGCCGAGCAGGCCCAGGGCGAGGATCCCGAATTCGACGGCTTCGACGATCCCGCCGCCGAAGCCTGGCGGCGCGCGCTCGAAGGCCCCACGGGCCTGTTCCACTTCGGACCCGGGGAAGCGCCCGCCGGCGCGACGCCGGCGGTGCAGGCCGAGGGCCAGGCGCTGCGCGCCGAGCTGGCCGCCGCCGAGGCCCGCGAGCTGCCGCGCGGTCCGCGCGTGCTGTGCGTGCGCGAAGGGCCGCCCGTGGCGCTGCGCCTGCACGTGCGCGGCAGCCACCTGAGCCTGGGCGGCGCGCCGATCCCGCGCGGGACCCCGGCGGTGTTCGAGGCCTGCCTGCCCGGGGCCGAGATCCCGGCCGAGGTCAGCGGGCGGCTCGAGCTGTGCGACTGGCTGCTCGATCCGCGCCACCCGCTGACGGCGCGCGTGTTCGTCAACCGCCTGTGGCAGCAGACCTTCGGCGTGGGCCTGGTCGAGAGCGCCTCCAACTTCGGACGGCGCGGCGCCGCCCCGAGCCATCCGCAGCTGCTCGACTGGCTGGCGCAGGATTTCATCGCCAGCGGCTGGTCGATCCAGGCCCTGCAGCGGCGGCTGCTGACCAGCGCGGCCTTCGCACAGCGCTCCGAGCCCTCGGCCCTGGCCCGCGACCTCGATCCGGAGAACCGCTGGCTGTCCCACTACCCGCGCCAGCGCCTGTCCGCCGAAGCCCTGCGCGACGCGCTGCTCGCGGCCGCCGGCCTGCTCGACCTCGAGCTCGGCGGCAGCCTGTTGACCACTCCCGATCGCGACTACGTCACCAACGACCAGTCCGCCAACCAAGCCAGCTACGAAGCCCCGCGCCGGGCCCTGTACCTGCCGATCGTGCGCAATGCGATGTACGGCTTCTTCGCCAGCTTCGACTACGCCGATCCGAGCCTGCCGATCGAACGCCGCCCGCAGACGACCGTGCCGGCCCAGGCCCTGCACCTGCTCAATTCGCCGCTGGCGCAGCGCGCCGCGGCCGGCGCGGCGGCGCGGGCCCTGGGGGCCGGCGGCGACCCCCTGACCGCCCTGTACCGGGCCGTGCTGCAGCGCGATCCCGCGCCCGCCGAGCGTCCGCGCCTCGAAGCCTTCCTGTCCCAGGCCCGCGAAGCCCTGCGCGGGCGCGCTCCGGCCGGCCCGGAAGGGCTGGACGAAGCGGCCCTGGCCCAGGGCGGGGCGCTGCTCGCCGCGGAGCAGCAGCAGGCCGCGATCGAAACCGGCGCCCTCGAGCGCCTGGCCAACGTGCTCCTCGCTTCCAGCGAATTCTTGTATGTCGACTGAACACCGGCCGGGACCCGCCGACCCGCTGCGCGAGCCCGCTGCGCGCCCGACCCGCCGCGCCCTGCTGCGCGCCGGCCTGGGCGTGGCCGCCCTGGGCGGCCTCTCGGCGCACCCGGCCTTCGGCCTTTCGGGCGCCCTCGAGCGGCTTTCGGCCAGCGCCGATCCCCTGGCGCCGCGCCGGCCGCACTTTCGGCCGCGGGCCCAGCGCGTGATCTTCCTGTTCATGCACGGAGGCCCGAGCCAGGTCGACACCTTCGACTACAAGCCGCTGCTCGAACGGGACCATGGCAAGCCGCTGCCCTTCGCCAAGCCGCGGGTGCAGTTCGCCGAAACCGGCGACCTGATGAAGAGCCCCTGGAAGTTCCGCCAGCACGGCCAGTCGGGAGCCTGGGTCAGCGAGCTGTTCCCCGAGGTCGCGCGCCAGGTCGATCGGATCTGTTTCCTGAAGGGCGTGCACGGCACCAACGAGGCCCACGGCGGCGCGCTGCTGGCCCTGCACACGGGCTCGGACACCTTCGTGCGGCCCTCGATGGGCTCCTGGATCCTCTACGGCCTGGGCTCCCAGAACCCGGACCTGCCCGGCTACGTGACGCTGTGCCCCACCCTCGGCCACGGCGGCGTCAACAACTGGTCGAGCGCGTTCCTGCCGGGCAGCTATCAGGGCACTCCGATCGGCCACGCCGGCGTGCCGGCCGCGGAGGCGCGCATCGAACACTTGGCCGAACTGCCCGGCCGCGCCGGGCTGGAGCGCCTCGAGCTCGAGCTGCTCGAGGACCTCAACCGCCGGCACTTGGAAGCGCGCCCGGGCGACGCCGCCCTGGAGGCGCGCCTGCGCTCCTACGAGCTGGCCTTCCGCATGCAGCGCGAGGCCCCGGCCGTGCTCGACATCGGGCGCGAGAGCGCCGCCACCCGCCGCCTCTACGGCCTGGACGATCCGCTGACCGAAAACTTCGGGCGCCAATGCCTGATGGCGCGGCGGTTGTCCGAATCGGGGGTGCGTTTCGTGCAGTGCACCCACAGCTACAAGTGGGACCAACACGGCGACCTGGAGCGCGATCACCTCAAGAACGCGCGCGAAGTCGACCGGCCGATCGCGGCCCTGCTCGAGGACCTGGCGCGGCGCGGGCTGCTCGAGGAGACCCTGGTGCTGTGGGGCGGCGAGTTCGGCCGCACGCCCACCAGCCAAGGCAACGGCCGCGACCACAACCCCGAGGGCTTCACCCTGTGGATGGCCGGCGGCGGCGTCAAGCCGGGCTTCAGCTACGGCGCCACGGACGACTACGGCTACTACGCCGTCGAGGACAAGCTGCACGTGCACGACCTGCACGCCACCCTGCTGGCGCTCCTGGGCCTCGACCACGAGCGCCTGACCTACCGCTACGCGGGCCGCGATTTCCGCCTGACCGACGTCTCCGGCCACGTGGCGGAGGCGATCTTCGCCTGATCCGGTCCCGCGCGGGGGCGCAGGCGGCCCGCCGGCCTGCGGCGAGCGCCCCGCTCGCCGGCCGAGGGCCCGAAAAGCCGCTGCGGCAACCGGCGGCGCCAGGGCAGACTGCTGACATGCCTCCCCCCCCTGCGCCGCAGCGGGTCCTGGTCGTGCGCACCGGGGCCATCGGCGACGTGGCCAACGCCCTGGTGCTCGCCAGCGCGCTCAAGCGCGGGCTCGCGGGCGTGCAGATCGGCTGGGTGGTGCATGCGCTGGCCGCGCCGCTGGTGGCCGGGCATCCCGACGTGGACCGCGTGCACCTGTGGCGCCGTGGGCAGGGCTGGAGCGGCCTGCGGGCCCTGATCGGCGAGCTGCGCGCGGCGCGCTACGACACGGCCATCGACCTGCAGCGGCTGCAAAAGAGCGCGCTGCTCGCGCGCCTCAGCGGAGCCGCGCGGGTGGTCGGCTTCGAGCGCCGGCGGGTCAAGGAGAGCTCGTGGATCTGGACCAAGGAGCGGATCCCCGCCGGGCCGCCCGAGACCCACATGCTCGACACCTACCTGGCCATGGCGCGCCATTTCGTGCCCGCGGCAGCGGCCGAACGGCGCCTGCCCGTGGACCCCGCCGCCGAGGCCTGGGCCGAGGCGCGCCTTGCGGCCCTGGGAGCGCCCCCGCTGCTGCTCAATCTGGGCGCCACCAAGTCCGCCAACCGCTGGCCGCCGGAGCGTTTCGGCGCCCTGGCGGCGGCGCTGCGGCGGCGCGGCCTCGGCCCGCTGGCGCTGATCGGCGGGCCCGGCGACCGGGAGGCCGCGGATCTGGCCCTGGCAGCGGGTGCGCAGCAGGCCGGTGCCCTGGACCTGGTCGGCCGCTCGAGCCTGCTCGAGCTGATCGCGCTGCTGCGCCGCGCGCGCCTGTTCGTGGGCGCGGACACGGGCCCGATGCACCTGGCGGCCGCGGTCGGTTGCCCGGTGCTGGCCCTGTTCGGGGCCGCGGATGAGCGCCGCACGGGCCCCTACGGCAGCGATCGCAGGGGCCGGCGCCACCTGGTGCTGCGCGAAAGGCCGGCCTGCGCGCCCTGCGGCAAGCGCGACTGCCCCCTGCCCCGGCACGCCTGCATGCTGGACCTCGAGGTCGAGCGGGTCGCCGAGGCCGCGGCGCAGCAGGCCTAGGGCGCGGCGCCCGCCCGCGGCCCGGCGGGCCGCGCGCGCTCGGCCCCGGGGCGCCGGCGGGGCCGGCCAGCCTCCGCCTGGGCCCGCCGCACGGGCGCCCAGGGGGCGCGAAAATGTTTCCGGGTCCGCGGGCCGGCGGGCGGGAGCCACAGCGGGTCGCCGCGGGACCGGAGATCGGACTCTGGCTTGGAGCGCCGCGCGGCCGATTCGACACTGGCCGCCCCGGATCCACCCCTCCCGACCCGTGCCCCGCGCCCGGGATAGGTTTCGAAAGCGCCCATGTCCCAGCGTCCCCAAGACCCCGCGGGCCTCGCCCTGCGTTTCCCGCCCACCAGCCGCCAGGCCGAGCTGCTCTCGCCGGCGGCGCTCGACTTCGTGGCCGAGCTCGAGCGCCGCTTCGGGCCGCGGCGCCGCGAGCTGCTGGGCCTGCGCGCCGAGCGCCAGGCGCGCCTCGACGCCGGCGAGCGGCCCGGGTTCCTGGCGGAGACCGCCGCCATCCGCGCGGCCGACTGGAAGGTGGCGCCGCCGGCCCGCGACCTGACCGACCGGCGCGTCGAGATCACCGGGCCGGTCGACCGCAAGATGGTGATCAACGCGCTCAACTCGGGCGCCAACGTGTTCATGGCGGATTTCGAGGATTCGAATTCGCCCACCTGGCAGAACTGCCTCGACGGCCAGCTCAACCTGCGCGACGCCGTGCGGCGCGAGATCGTCTACACCCAGCCCGAGACCAAAAAGCGCTACGAGCTCGGCGCGCGCACGGCCACGCTGGTGGTGCGCCCGCGCGGCTTGCACCTCGAGGAGGCCAACCTGACCCTCGCTGGCCGGCCGATCTCGGCCAGCCTGTTCGATTTCGGCCTGTACTTCTTCCACAACGCCGCCGAAAGCGTCAAGCGGGGCAGCGGGCCCTATTTCTACCTGCCCAAGCTCGAGAGCCACCTCGAAGCGCGCTTGTGGAACGACGTGTTCCTGTTCGCCCAGGAGCGCCTGGGCCTGCCGCGCGGCACGATCCGGGCCACGGTGCTGATCGAGACGATCCTGGCCGCCTTCGAAATGGAGGAGATCCTGTACGAGCTGCGCGAGCACTCGAGCGGGCTCAATTGCGGCCGCTGGGACTACATCTTCAGCTTCATCAAGAAATTCCAAGCGCACCCGAGCGCCGTGTTCCCCGACCGCGGCAGCGTGGGCATGGATCGCCATTTCCTGCGCTCCTACAGCCAGCTCCTGATCCAGACCTGCCACCGCCGCGGCGCCCACGCCATGGGCGGCATGGCCGCGCAGATCCCGATCAAGGACGATCCGGCCCGCAACCAGGCGGCCCTGGACAAGGTCCGCGCCGACAAGCGCCGCGAGGCCGGCGACGGCCACGACGGCACCTGGGTCGCGCACCCGGGCCTGGTGGCGGTGGCGCGCGAGGAATTCGACCGCGTGCTGAGCGGGCCGAATCAGCTGCACGTGCGGCGCGAGGACGTGCAGGTGCGCGCCGAGGACCTGCTCAGCCTGCCGGAGGGCCAGATCACCGAGGCCGGCCTGCGCGCCAACCTGGAGGTCGGGATCACCTACCTGGAGGCCTGGCTCTCGGGCGTGGGCTGCGTGCCGATCCACCACCTGATGGAGGATGCGGCCACGGCCGAGATCAGCCGCGCCCAGGTCTGGGCCTGGCTGCGCCACGGGGCGCGCCTGTCCGACGGGCGCCGGCTGACCGGGGAACTCTTCGGCCAGGTTCTGGGCGAGGAGCTGGGCAAGATCCGCGCCCGCCTGGGTGAACAAAAATTTGCCCAGAGTCGCTTTGCCCTGGCTGCCCAGATTTTCGATGAGTTGATCCGCGCGCCGCGCTGCCCGGACTTCCTGACCAGCGCAGCCTACCCACACCTCGACCACGCACCCGCCTGAGCCCTGGGGCCCGGCCTGGCCGGCCCGGGCCCGGCGCGGCCTTCCCGACCGTCCCGGCCCAGCCCCCCCCCCCCGCCATGCCGAGCCCCTGCTACCAATCCTTGAGCGACGCCCTGCTGCTGGACCCGCGCCGCTTCGCCGGCATCCAGCGCGATTACACCGCCGCCGACGTGGCGCGCCTGGCGGGCACCGTGCACCCGCGCCACACCCTGGCGGAGCGCGGAGCGGTCAAGCTCTGGAAGCTGCTCAGCGAGGAGAGCTACGTGCATGCCCTGGGCGCCCTGACCGGCAACCAGGCCATGCAGCAGGTCAAGGCCGGGCTCAAGGCGATCTACCTCTCGGGCTGGCAATGCGCCGCCGACGCCAACCTGGCCGGGGAGATGTATCCCGACCAGAGCCTGTATCCGGCCAATTCGGTGCCCTCCCTGGTCGCGCGGCTCAACAACACGCTGCTGCGCGCGGACGAGGTCCACCACGCCGAGGGCGACGATTCGATCGACTGGCTGGTGCCGATCGTGGCCGACGCCGAGGCCGGCTTCGGCGGCCCCCTGAACGCCTTCGAACTGATGAAGGCCATGATCCGCGCCGGCGCCGCGGGCGTGCACTTCGAGGACCAGCTGGCCAGCGAGAAAAAATGCGGCCACCTGGGCGGCAAGGTGCTGGTGCCGACCCAGAGCTTCATCCGCACCCTGAATGCCGCGCGCTTGGCGGCGGACGTGCTGCGCGTGCCGACCCTGCTGGTGGCGCGCACCGACGCCGAGGCGGCCACGCTGCTCACCAGCGACGTGGACGAGCGCGACCGGCGCTTCCTGACCGGCGAGCGCACGCCCGAAGGCTTCTTCAAGATCAAAAACGGGCTCGAGACCGCGATCGCGCGCGGGCTCGCCTACGCGCCCTACGCCGACCTGGTCTGGTGCGAAACCGGCAAACCGGACCTCCACGAGGCGCGCCACTTCGCCGAAGCGATCCATGCCCGTTTCCCCGGGAAATGGCTGGCCTACAACTGCTCGCCCTCCTTCAACTGGGAGGCCAAGCTCGACAAGGCCACGATCGCCAAGTTCCAGCGCGAGCTGGGGGCCATGGGCTACAAGTTCCAATTCGTGACCCTGGCCGGATTCCATGCCCTCAACCACTCCATGTTCGAGCTGGCGCGCGGCTACCGGGAGCGCGGCATGGCCGCCTACTCCGAGCTGCAGCAGGCCGAATTCGCCGCCGAATCCGCCGGCTACACCGCCACGCGCCACCAGCGCGAGGTCGGCACGGGCTACTTTGACGCGGTGACCCAGGCGGTCTCCGGGGGCCAGGCCTCGACCACGGCCCTGGCCGGCTCGACGGAGGCCGCTCAATTCAAGCAAGGGGCCTGAGGCGGGGCCCCGCGGGCGCCCGGCCAGCCGATCCCGGCGGGCCGGTGGCCGTGCGACAATTCGCCCCAGTTTCCGCCCGGGCGTGGCTCGGGCGGCGCCATTTTGGGAATTCTTTGGCCCCGGACAGGGCGGGAGCGCGGTCGGGACCCGGGCCGGGCGCTTGACTCAGGGGGGTGGAGATCGGGACTCTGCTTGGGTGCGTGGCGCTCTGGCCCTACCCGGGCGCCCCCCCGAACCACCCACTCCAACCATGCAGAAGAACACCGCGATCGCCGTCGGCGCCCTGGCGCTGGGCCTGTCCTCTTGCTTCGCCGGCCCCAAGCAGCTGACCCGCAGCCTCGACAACTGGGACCAGAAGCTCTACATCGACAACCCCTGGATCGACGGCATCCTGTGGGTCGTGCCGGTGTTCCCCCTGGCCTACTACGGCGCCTCCTTCGGCGACTTCTTCATCAACGGCTACTACTTCTGGGTCAAGGACGCCTGGGACATGAAGGGCACCGGCTTCAAGTACTACCAGCCGGAAGCGACCGACGGGACCATGGAGTCGCTGCTCTACGACGACGCCAAGTTCTGCGAAGTCAAGTGACCTGACGCGGCCCACGGGCCGCAGCAGCGCTCCCCGGCCGACCGCCGGGAAGCCCATGCAGGCCGCTCGGCGCTCCGGCGTCGGGCGGCCTGCGGCGTTGTCAGGCCTGCGGCGTTGTCAGGCCTGCGGCATTGTCAGGCCTGCGGCGTTGTGCGGGAACGGATCCCGGGCGCAGGTCGATGGCGCTGCCGCCCCGGGCCTCAGCCGCCGGCCTTGCCCCCGAGCTCCTGGCGTTGGAAGGCCTCGAGCTCGGTGAGGATGCTGTCCTCCAGGCGGCGCACGATGCAGCCGATCTCCGGCGCGTACCAGATCAGGCTGACGCGGTCGATGAACTTGCCCTCCAGGGCCAGGCTCGAGCGCCGCTCGATGCGCAGGGCTTCGAAACTGCCGGCGGGCACCTGCACCCGCTCCTGCGCTTCGACCCTGTAGAACACCCGGAACGGCAGGTCGTCTTTGCCGGGGCTCCTCTGGGTGAAACCTCCGGACCAGCGCTTGCCCACCCACAGGGGCCAGGCGAATCCCGGGTCGACCGGATCGAGCAGGATGTCGAACGGGCCGGTCAGGCCGGGCGGCGCCTGCTGGGTCGATTCGCCCAGGCTGCCGAGGTCCTGATCGAGCACCTGGCTGCGCGCCGTCTCGCTGTTGCGCAGCAGGAAGCCGCGCTGCGGATTGCCCTTGGAATCGACGCCGCTCAGCTCGAAAACCGAAAAACGCAGGCGGATCAGTCCGCCGCGGCGGTAGTCGAACCAGTCGCCTTCCTTCCAGGCGGGCCGCTGGAACACGGCCGTCCCCTGGGGCGCTTCGCGGTCGAACGCCGCCAGGCCGGGACCGGGGGCGACCTGGCGCCGCGGGGAACGGCAGCCGCTGGGCAGACAGGCGATCAGCAGGGTCAGGGACAGGCCCAGGAGGGAGCGCAGCTGCATGCCGGGAAGGTAGCGAGCGCGACGCGCCGGAGCGCGGGGCGGCGCGGCGAAATCTCGGCCTTCGGCCGGGGGCCGGGGCGGAGCTCCGGCCGGACGGAGCGCGGCGCGCCGGGCCCCCGGGCAGCGGGCTCGACCGGGGGGCGCCCGGGGCCCGCGGGCGTCTGGGCCCCGGGCCCGATGGGTTCGCGGAACCCCGCTAGCATGGGATCGCTTGGGACCCACCGACGCGTGCATGATCGCCCCGCTCCTGCTGTTTGCGGCCCAAAGCCTGCCCGCCGGCGACCCGCAGGCGGGCGGGGACCCCGCCTGGACGGCGGTGCGAGCCGTGCTCGAGGCCAACTGCCTCGCCTGCCATGGCGGCGAGGGCCGCAAATCCGGGCTCAGCTTCGCCGACGGCCCGTCCTTCCGGGAGGGCGGGCTGCGCGGACCCGCGGTGGATGCCGCGGAGCCCGACCGCAGCCGGCTGCTCGAGGCCATCCGCTACGGCGATCCGGACCTGTCGATGCCGCCCCGGGGGAAGCTCGGGGCGCGGGAACTCGGCCTGCTCGAGGACTGGGTGCGCCTGGGCGCGCCCTGGCCGGAGGGGCCCGAGGGGCGCCTGGCGGATCCGCGGCGCCACGCGCGTTCGGCCGAGCCCCGGCGCGTGCTGGGCTGGGCCTACCAGCCCCTCGGCGATCGGGCCGCGCCCGAGCCCCGCGACCGCTCCTGGGGGCGCCAACCGCTGGATGCCTACGTGCGCGCCGGCCAGGAGGCCGCCGGCTTCGATCCGGCCCCCGACGCGGCGCCGGAGGTGCTGCTGCGGCGCGCCAGCTTCGACCTGACCGGGCTGCCGCCGACGCCCGAGGAACGCGAGCGCTTCCTGGCCGCGGTGCAGCGGGATGGTTTCGAGAGCGCTTGGCCCGCGCTGGTGGACCGGCTGCTGGCGAGTCCCCACCACGGCGAGCGCTGGGCGCGGCATTGGCTCGACCTGGTGCGCTATGCGGAGACGAACGGTTACGAGCGCGACGGGACCAAGCGCAACGCCTGGCGCTACCGCGACTGGGTCGTGCGCGCGCTCAACCAGGACCTGCCCTACGACCGGTTCCTGGTGGCGCAGCTGGCCGGGGACGAGGCCCCGCCGGAGGAGCGGCTGCCGGCCGACGCGGTGCTGGCCACGGGCTTCTTCCGCTTGGGGGTCTGGGACGACGAGCCCAGCGATCCGGAGCAGGCCCGCGCGGACGAACTGGCCGACATCGTCGACACCGCGGGCAGCGTGTTCCTGGCGTCGACGATCGGCTGCGCGCGCTGCCACGACCACAAGGCCGATCCGATCTCGCAGGCCGAGTACTACGGCTTCACGGCCTTCTTCAACAACCTGGTCGGCTTCGGCGGCGGCGGCTTTGGCCAGCATCTGGGCGGCGGCGCGGCGGCCGGGGTCGCCGACCTGCCGGGGCCGGGTGTGCTGAGCGCCGCGGAGTGGGAGGCCGCCCGGGAACGGCTCGAAGCGGCGCTGGCGGCCGAAGCGCGCCGGCTCGAGCTCGAGGCCCCGGACCCCAAGAACGGCAGCGCCGAGGCGCTGCTGCCCGACGCCCGCGCGGGCGGCGCCACCTGGGCCTTCCTGGAACGGGCGGCCCCGGCGGGCTTCGCCAGCCCGGGCTTCGACGATGGCGCCTGGCGCCGCGGGGCCGGCGGTTTCGGCGCCCCGGGCACGCCGGGCGCCCACGTCGGCACGCCCTGGCACGGCGAGGCGATCGCCCTGCGCACCAGCTTCGCCCTGGAGAGCATCCCCGAGCAGGTCGTGCTGAGCCTGCACCACGACGACGACGTGGCCGTCTACCTGAACGGCGCCCTGCTGCTCGAGCGCCAGGGGTACACGACGCGCTATCTCGAGCTGCCGCTCGACGCCTCCCAGCGCGCCCACCTGGTCGTCGGCCGCAACGTGCTCGCGCTGGCCTGCCGGCAGGACTTCGGCGGGCAGTACATCGACGCGGGGCTGTATGCGGGCAGCCCCGGGGAGGGGCCCGGCCCCGAGCTGGAGCAGTGGCTGCCGGCGCTGCGGGCGGCGGCGGAGCGTCGGCCGGCGGGCCCGGAGCGCGAAGCCCTGCTCGAGCGCTTGGCCGAGTTCGACCGGCATGCGGACGCGCCGCGCACCGCCCCCTACCCGGCGCAGGTGGCGCGCGAACACGGCGGCGTCGCGCCGGCCCAGGCGGTGCTCGGGCGGGGCTCCGTGCACGCGCCGGGCGCCCTGGTCGAAGCGGCGATCCCGGCGGCGTTCGCGAGCACGGCCGGCCCGGGCGCGAGCGGCGCCCGCTTGCCCGCCGCGGACCCCGAAGCCCCGAGCAGCGGCCGGCGCCTGGCCCTGGCGCGCTGGCTGGTCGGCGAAGGCCGCGCCGCGACCGCGCGGGCGATGGCCAACCGGCTGTGGCAGTTCCACTTCGGGCGCGGCCTGTCCCGCAGCCCGGGCGATTTCGGCAACCTGGGCGTGCCGCCGACCCACCCCGAGCTGCTCGACCACCTGGCCGCGCGGCTGATCGAATCGGGCTGGTCCCTCAAGGCCATGCACCGCGAGCTGCTGACCAGCCGCGCCTACCGCATGGACAGCCTGGGCGCGGCCAGCACGCGCGCGGCCGCCCAGGAGTCCGATCCGCTCAACGACCGCCTGTGGCGCTTCGATCCGCGCCGCCTGAGCGCCGAGGAATACCGCGATGCGCTGCTGGCCAGCGCCGGGGTGCTGAACCCCGAGCTGTTCGGTCCCAGCGTCTTCCCCGAGCTGCCCGCGGACGTGCTCGAGACCGCTTCGCGCCCGGACCAGGCCTGGGGCCGCTCCAGCCGCGAGCAAGCGCAGCGGCGCAGCCTGTACGTGTTCTCCAAGCGCTCGCTGCAGCACCCGCTGCTCTCGGCCCTCGACCAGCCGAGCCCGGACCTGCCCTGCCCGGAGCGCTTCCCCACCAACGTGCCCACCCAGGCCCTGCAGACGCTGAACGGCGCCTTCCCGGCGCAGATGGCGGCCGAATTGGCGGCGCGCGTCTCGCGCGCATCCCCCGATCGCCGCGGGCGGGTGCGGGCGGCCATCTTGGCCAGTCTGGGCCGCGACGCCGGGGAGGCGGAGCTCGCGCGCCAGGAGCAGTTCCTGCTGCGGCTCGAATCCGAGAAAGGCCTCGAGTCGCTCGAAGCCCTGCGCGTGTTCTGCCTGGGCCTCTACAACCGCAACGAATTCCTATGGATCGACTGAGCCGACCGGAGAATCCGGGCCGCCCCGAGCCGACGCCGGAGCGCCGTGAAGCGCCCCAGGTCGCAGAGCCCGCCGCGCCGGCCGGGCTGGCCCAGCCTGGCCGGTCGCGCCCCGGCGCCCTTGCTCCCGGGGAAACCAGCGGGCCCGAAGGCGCCCCGGCAGGGAGGTCCCGCGGCCGTCGGCGCGTGCTGCAGCTTGGCCTGGGGGGCCTCTGCGGCCTGATCTACGCCAGCGCGCGGGCGCCCCTGGCCGCGGCCGCGGCCCCCGCCGGCCTGGCGCGGCTGCGCTCGGAGCACCCGGGCTCTCCGGCCAGGCGCGGCACGCGCCGCGCCCGGGCCAAGAGCGTGATCTTCCTGTTCATGTACGGCGGCCCCAGCCAGGTCGACACCTTCGACCACAAGCCGGAGCTCTACAAATACGACGGCAAGACGATCGATATCCCGACCTTCGGCCGCCAGGGCAAGCGGCCGGGCGGGCGCGTGGTCGGCCCCAAATGGCGCTTCAGGCCCTACGGGCAATGCGGCCACTATGTCTCGGACCTGTTCCCCAACCTGGGGCGTTGCGTCGACGACATCGCCTTCGTGCACTCGTTCTACGCCGAGAGCCCGATCCACGGCTCGGCGCTGCTCAACATGAACACGGGCCGGATCGTCTCGGGGCATCCCTCGATCGGCGCCTGGGCCAACTACGGCCGCCCGAGCTCGAACCAAAACCTGCCCGGACACGTGGTCCTGCTGGACCCCGCGGGCGGCCCGATCAGCGGCGCCAAGAATTGGACCAGCGGCTACATGCCGGCTTCGCTGCAGGGTGTGACCCTGCGCACCCAGGGCACCCCGATCCTGGACCTGGATCCCCCGGCGGACCTGGACAACGGCATCCAACGCCTGCTGCTCGATCACCTCGCGGACGAGAACCGGCGCCACGCCGAGCTGCGCACCGAGGCGCGCGAGCTCCACGCCCGCGCGGCCCAGTTCGAACTGGCCTACCGCATGCAAAGCGCGGCCCCTGAGGCCGTCGACCTGTCGCAGGAGCCCCTCTCCATCCGCGAGCTGTACGGCCTGGATCGGCCGCAGACGTCCGACTTCGCCAAGAAGTGCCTCTTGGCGCGGCGGCTGGTGGAGCGCGGGGTGCGCTTCATCACGGTCTATTCCGGCGGCGGCCACAACGACGACTGCTGGGACGCCCACGGCGACCTGGTCTACAACCACAGCCTGCACGCCGGCCGCACCGACCGCCCGATCGCCGGTCTGCTGCTGGACCTCAAGCAGCGCGGTCTGCTCGAGGAGACCCTGGTGGTCTGGGGCGGGGAGTTCGGCCGCCAGCCGACCGCGGAATACGAGAGCGGCACCGGGCGCGACCACAACGCCTGGGGCTTCACCATGTGGCTCGCGGGCGGCGGCGTGAAGGGCGGGATCCGTGTCGGCACCACGGACGAACTGGGCGCGCGGGCGGTCGACGACCGCTACCACGTGCGCAACCTGCACGCCACGATCCTCGATCGCCTGGGCCTCGACCCGAACGACCTGAGCTACCCGTTCCAGGGACTCGACCAGAAGCTGGTCGGGGTCGAAGGCGCCGAACCGATCCAAGCCCTGCTGGCATGAGCGCGGTGCCTGCGCTGCTCTTCGAACCGGGAGCCGATTGGCTGCGCTTTTTCGGACGGTTCCACCCGCTGCTGGTGCACCTGCCGATCGGCGGCTTGTTCGCGCTGCTGGCGGCGGAAGCCCTGCTGGGAGCGCGGCCCATGGGTCGGCCCTTGGTCCTGCGGCGCGCCCTGGTGCTGCTCTTCGCCGCCAGCGCGGGTTCGGCCGCGCTCGCCGGCTGGCTGCTCGCCTCGGAGGGCGGCTACGACGCGGCGCTGCTCGACGAGCACCGCCGCCAGGGCCTGATCGCCGCCGGGCTGGCGGCGGCCCTGGCGCTGGCGGAGCTGGCCGCTGCGAATCCCTTCGGTCCGCTGCTGCGCCGCGCGCTGCTGCTCTCGGCCGCGGTCGCGGTCGCGGTCGCCGGTCACCACGGCGGTGCCCTGACCCACGGCCCCACCTTCCTGGCGCGCTACGCGCCCGCCGGGCTGCGGCCCTGGCTGCTCGAAACGCCCGCGGACCCGTCCGAGGACCCGCGGTCCGGGGCGGCGACGGCCCCGGGCGCGGAGGCGAGCGCAGCCAACCCGCCCGGCGAGCCGCTCGGCGACCCGCTCGAACCCGCGGGCGGCGGGCTGGCCGCGCGGGTTAGGGGCTTGTTGGCCGAGCGCTGCAGCGAATGCCACGGCCCGGACAAGCAGAAGGGGGGCCTGCGGCTCGACACCCCGGGCGGCCTGGCGCTGGCCGTGGTGCCCGGGGATGCGGCGCAGAGCGAATTGTTCCTGCGCGTGACGCTGCCCGACGGGGACGGCGATCGCATGCCTCCCGAGGGCCCCGCCCTGGACGGCGAACAGGTCGGCCTGCTGTACGCCTGGATCCGCGCGGGAGCCCCCTGGGAAGATCGGGCCCCGGCGTCCACAGACCCAGGCCCGCGAGCGCTCGGCAGCGCCGGGGCCGCTGCCGGACGCGGCGGCCCCGGCATGGACGCGGCCGCCGCAGATCGGGCCCTGCTGACCGCCAGCGGCGCCCGCTTCGAAGCGCTCGAGTCCGCGGCGCCCGCTCCCTCCGCTGCGTCGCAGCCCGAGTTGCTGTGGAGCGTCGACCTCGCGCGCAGCGGCGCTGCGCCGGCCGAAAGCGCCCTGGACGGCGGACAGCTGGCGGGCCTGGCGCCGCTCGCGGAGCGCATCGTCGAGCTGGATCTCTCCGGCCGCACCGGGCTCGGGCCGGCGCTGGCCCAGGCGCCGGCCCTGCCCGCCCTGCGCCGTTTCGCGGCGCGCGGCAGCGACCTCGACGACGCCGCGCTGGCGGCGCTGCTGGCGCGCGCCCCAGGCCTCGAGACGCTGGTGCTGGTGGGCAGCCCGGTCGGTCCGGCCAGCCGCGCAGCCCTGTCGGCAGCCCCCGCCCTGACCACGCTTTACCTGGCCCAAACGGCCTTCGGGGAGGCGGACCTCGAGGCGCTGCGCGCCGAGCGTCCGGGGCGGCAGATCCGCGGCGATCCGAGCTTGCCCGCCGATCCCTTCGAGCGCGAGGGCCCGCGCCAGCTGCTGCTGGCGGACGCCTCCGTGGGCCGCGCGGCGCTGCTGCGCGAAATCGCCCTCGAACACTACGAAAACCGCTTCGAACTGCCCATCGAGCAGCTCCACGACCTGCAGGTCCTGCCCGACGGGGCGCTGCTGCTGCAGACCGACTGGCAGACCCTGGTGGAACTCGATCCGCGCAGCGGCGAACGCCGCTGGTCCTACGATGCGCGCGGCCAGAACCGTCCCGCAGGCGAAGCCGACGATGCGCCGCTCGAGGTGCACTCCTTCGAACGCTTGCCCGACGGCAGCACGCTGATCGCCGAGTCCGGCCGGCGGCGCCTGATCTGGGTCGATCGGCAGGGCCGGCTGCTGCACCAGGTGCCGCTGACGGTCGAACGCCCGGACGCCCACCACGACACGCGCCTGGTGCGCACGACGCCCGCGGGCACGGTGCTCGTGGCCCACGAAGCCGACGGCTGCGTGCGCGAGTACGACCGGGAAGGCCGCGTCGTGTGGAGCTATGCCGTGCCCCTTTTCGGACGGGCGCCGAGCCCCGGTTCGGGGCCGGCGGGCCACGGCAACCAGGTCTTCGGAGCCTGGCGCCTGGCGGACGGTCGCACCCGCATCAGCACCGGCAACGGAAAGCGCGTGCTCGAGGTCGATCGGGACGGGCAGATCCTGTGGGAGTTCGGTCCCGGGGACCTGCCCGGGGTGACGCTGGGCTGGATCACCTGCGTCCAGGAGCTGCCCAACCGGAACCTGGTGATCACCAACTGCCACGCCGGGCCGGATCAGCCCCAACTGATCGAAATCGACCGGGACAAGCGCCTGGTGTGGAGCTTCAAGGACTTCGAGCGCTTCGGCGACGGGCTCTCGAACGCCTGGATCGTGCCCGATCCCCGCCGGGACGGCCCGCTCCCGCCCCCGGATCCGCGCTGAAGCGCGGCGGACCGCCGCCGCCGACCGCAGGCAAGCCGCGCGGCGGCGGCGGGATCGGCGAGCGGACGCGGCCCGCCGTGCACCCGCGGGCTCCGCTCGCTACCCTGCGACCTCCCCCATGCCCACGCCCAAGCCCCCGCCGCTGCGCTTCGCCCTGATCGGACCCGGCCAGATCGCCCAGGTCTTCGCCGAGAGCCTGCTCGAGAGCGGCGTCGGCTCGGTGGCCTGCGTCTTCGGCCGCAACCTGGCGCGGGCCCGCGCCCTGGCCGAGCGCTTCGGCGGCGAGGCCGTCGCCGACCTCGAGGCCGCCATCGGCCACTCGGCGGTGCAGGCGGTCTATGTGGCCACGCCCCACAGCGCCCACGCGGAAGCGGTGCGGGCCGCGCTCGAAGCCGGCCTGCCGGTGCTGTGCGAAAAACCGCTCAGCCCCAAACCGGAAACCAGCCGCGCCCTGTTCGCCCTGGCGGCGGCGGCGGAGGTGCCGCTGGTCGAGGGCTACATGTATCGGGCCCATCCGCAGATCGAGCGGGCCCAGGCGATCGTGCGCAGCGGCGAGCTCGGCGCGCTGCGGCGCATCGAGAGCCACTTCGGCTTCCAGGTGCCCTACGACCGCCAGCAGCGCCTGTTCGCGCCCGAGCTGGCGGGCGGCGCGATCCTGGACGTGGGCGGCTACCCGCTGTCCCTGGCCCTGCTGCTGGCCCGGGCCGCCGGAATCTCGAACGACGCGGCCGAGGTGCCCGAGCTGGCCCTGGCCGAAGGCGAGCTGGCCGCCAGCGGCGTCGATGCCCACGCCGAGGCCGAGCTGCATTTCGGCGCCGGGCTGACCGCGCGGGCGCGGGTCTCCCTGCGGACGGAGCTCGGCCGGGGCGCGATCGTGCACGGCACGCTGGGCAGCCTGCGGCTCGAAGATCCGTTCCTTCCCGGCGGGCAGCGCCGCGGGCGCAGCGCACGGCTGTGGGTCGAAACCGAACGCCAGCGCCGCGAGGAGCGCATCGAAGCGCGCGCCGATTGTTTCGCCCTCGAGGCGGAGGAGCTGGCGCGCCTGGTGCAGGCGCGCGAGCTCGAGCCGCGGGCGCCCTTCGTGGGCCGCGCCGAGAGCCTGGCCCTCTCCGAGCTGCTGGAGCGCTGGCGCCAGCGCCTCGGGGCCCTTTGACCGGCAACGCCCGCCGCGGCGGAGCGGTCCGCCAGCATTCTCCGTGCCCGCCGCCCGAACCGGACCAGGCCCGTCCCCCCCAGCCCCCCCGCGCTCCCCGACCTTGACCCTGCTCGACTGGATCGTCCTGCTCGGCTTCTTCGCCCTGGTGGTCGTCGTCTCGCTGGCCGCCTCCCGCGGCGAACGCACGCGCGCCGATTACTTCCTGGCCGGGCGCGCCCTGCCCTGGTGGCTGGTGGGTTTCTCGCTGATCGCCTCGAACATCTCGACCGAGCAGTTCGTGGGCATGACCGGGCAAGCGGCCCGCGCGGGCCTGGCGGTCGCCAGCTACGAGCTGCTGGCGGCCCCCGCCCTGGTGCTGGTGGCCTGGGTGCTGCTGCCGCGCTTCTTGCGCGCCGGCCTGTACACGATCCCGGAATTCCTCGAGTACCGCTTCGACCGGGCCACGCGCTCCCTGCTGGCGGCCTTGATGGCGGTGTTCTTCGTGGTCACGGTGCTCTCGGCGGTGCTCTACAGCGGGGCCACCTTCCTTTCCTCGGTGCTGGACGTGCCCGGCGCGCTGCAGCGCAGCGGCTGGAGCTCGCCCGAGCACGCGGCCTCGCGCGCCTTCCTGCTGTGCGTCTGGGCCATCGGCCTGGTGGCCACGGTCTACACCGTGATCGGCGGGCTCAAGGCCGTGGTCTGGTCCGACCTGCTGCAAGGGACGGCGCTGCTGCTGGGCGGAGCTTTGGTGCTGTGGCTCGCGCTGGACGCCTTCGGCGCGGGCGCGGGCGTCCCGGCCGGCTGGCGCAGGTTCGTCGCGGAACAGGCGGATCGGCTGCACCTGGTGCGCCCCTGGAACGATCCGGATGTGCCCAGCCTGTCGCTGGTCACCGGGCTGTGGATCCCGGTGCTGTTCTACTGGGGCCTGAACCAGTTCATCACCCAGCGCGTGCTGGCCGCGGGCTCCCTGGCCGAGGGCCAAAAGGGCATCTTCTTCGCGGCGGGCGTCAAGCTCTTGATGCCGCTGTTCGTGGTGCTGCCGGGCATGCTGGCGGTCCCGCTGCTCGGCCCGGCCCTGGTCGCGGCCCAGCCGGACCAGGCCTACCCGCTCTTGTTGCGCGAACTGCTGGCGCCGGGCCTGCTCGGCTTCCTGCTGGCCGCCATCGCCGGCGCGGTCATGAGCACCTTCAACTCGGGCCTCAACTCGGCCGCCACGGTGATCGTGCTGGACCTCTACGCGGTGCACGTCCAGCCCGGCCTGAGCGAGGCCCAGGCGGTGCGCGTGGGCCGCTGGGCGACCTTGCTGCTGGCCCTGCTGGCCTGCCTATGGACCCCGGTGATCCAGGCCTTCGAGGGCGTCTTCGGCTACATCCAAGAGCTGTGGGGATTCGTCTCCGCCCCGACCTGCGCGGTGTTCTTCGCGGGGCTCTTGTGGCCGCGGCTGCCGGCGCGCGCGGCGCGCACCGCGCTGTGGGTCGGGCCCCTGCTCTACGCGCTTTCGCGCGCGCCGGCCTGGGCCTGGACCGAGGCCGAAGCCCGGGCGCTGGGCGCCGTGGCGGCGGCCCTTCACGCCTACGCCTCGATGGCCTTCCTGTACCACCTGTTCATCCTGTTCCTGGTGCTGACCGCGGGCCTGTGGCTCTGGTCGCGCCTCGCGCCCCTGCCGGCGCCGGTGATCCTGCCGGACCGCGCCCAGGTGGATCTGCGCCCCTGGCGCTGGGAGCGTTCCGCGGGCTGGGCCCTGCTGGCGGCGACCGCCGCGATCTACGCCGTCTGGTGGTAGCCGGGCCCGGCGGCGCTCACAGCCGCACCAGCCGCTGCAGCCCGACGAGCTTCTGCCCGGGTTCGAGCCGCTTGGGCGCGGCGATGTGGGCCGCTTCGACGCACAGGTAGCGACGCCACTCGCCCGGCCCCAGATCGGACAGGCCGCCCGCCTTGGCCGCGCCGATGTTCCAGACCACCGCATCGGGCAGGCCCGATTGCTCGACGCGCCACAGGGGCCGGTAGCCGGCGCCGCTGCGCTGCCAGACCTCGAGCGGCCGCTCGAGCGCCAGCAGCTGGCGATCGACCTCGCCCTCGAAGCGCAGCGGCCCCGCTTGCACGAACTCGCCGCGCTCGGCCTCGCGCGCCAGGCGCCCCTCGGCGCCGAGCAGCTCGAGGTCGGTGACGTCGTCGACCCGCAGGTAGGTGTGCAACGCGAGCGTGAACTCCGCCGGCTCTGGCCCCGGCGCCTCGACCTGGACCTCGATTTCGAGGCTGTGCTCGGAGGGCCGCGCCTGCACTTCGAGGCGCGCCGCAGCGGGCCAGCCCGGCCAGCGGCCCGGCTCGACCTCGAGCCGCACCCCGCGGCCCGGCAGGGCCTCCCAGCGCTCGAGGCGCGCGAAACCGTGCTTGGGCAGCGGCCCCAGGCCGGCGAACTGCGGGAAACACACGGGCACGCCGCCGCGGATCGCCAGGGCCTGGCCCTTCGGCCCGCGGACCGCCGCCAGGGACGAGAGAAACAGGCGCTCGTCCCCGCCGCGCCCGCGCCAGGACAAGAGCTGCCCGCCGTGCAGGCTGAAGCTGGCGGTGGCCCCATCGGGGCCGCGCACCTCGACCCGATCTCCGAAGCGCTCGAGGCTCTGCTGCATCGCCTGAAGCTAACCCGGCCACGGGCGCACCCAGGCTGCCCCTGCCCGCGTTGTCGAGAGCGGGGGTCGAGGCCCGCCCGGTCTCGAGATCGATCAGGTCCAGCCCTCGATACCCGCCGCGCGGGCGCGCAGGCCGGCGCCCGGGGCCCGCGCCGCGCGACCCCGGCCGTCCCGGGGGGACCCGCGGGCGCTCCGGAATCGCCCAGGCCACCCGGCCGCGGCTCCTCGGCCCCGGGCCGCGGC
>ERZ1066136.552-NODE-552-length-26611-cov-7.236745_pt1 | contig 26611 bp, 24 predicted proteins | sample MGYA00382783_ERZ1066136 | MGnify/ENA primary metagenome ERZ1066136 (study PRJEB33369, sample SAMEA5778366) | biofilm metagenome | biome: Industrial cooling water; feature: Water cooling tower basin; material: Biofilm | place: United Arab Emirates | collected... | reverse complement strand
TCGTCGGTCTCATCGACAAGCTGAAGGACGACGTCCTTCTGCACCTCGGCGAGGGCGACGGGCTGCCGCTGCTGGTTTACCCGGCGGACGAGAGCGGCAAGCGGTTCGACTTCGAACCGTGGGCGGCGGGCTATCTCGAAGGCGTGTCGCTCGCCTCGCCGGGCTGGTTCGAGATGGGCGAGGAGGACGTCGTCGACGAGCTGACCTTCCCGCTCGTCGTGCTCTCTGGCGGCATGAACGACGACGCCGAACTCATCGAGCAGCTGAAGGAGGAGGGGCAGACCTTCGAAGCGCTACGGAAGGAATGCGAGGAGGAGCTTCCCCTCGCCGTGCAGCAGGCGTTCGACTACTGGTTCCAGAAGCGCAAGCCGGGTACCGTCCGCCGCGATGCCCCCAAGCTCGGTCGCAACGATCCGTGCACCTGCGGCAGCGGCAAGAAGTTCAAGCAGTGCTGCGGTAGCGACTGAGCGGTCCGGGGCCGGGCTGCGCGAACGTCGCGACGGCGCGCGCCGTCCATCGATTCGAAGCCCGGGGACGCCCGGGTCAGATCGCACGCCACGTCGAACCGAGAGACGCCGCCCCCGCGCCGTGCCCGGGCTGCGGGCGCCACGCCCGGCCAGTCCGAAATCCCCAGGCTCGTCAGGGATTCAATTACCCGACATATGCAATGACGAATATGGCGAGCATCGCGGCCGCGATGGCAAGCTTCCCCAGCGTTCCGAGAAGGAAACCGACCCACGTGCCGAGCGCGACCCGGCCGGCGTCCTCGGCGGTCCCCCCGCCGATCAGCTGACCGGCGGCTGCGCCCACGAACGGGCCGACCAGAATCCCGATCAGGCCGAACGGCAGGCCGGCGAGGGTTCCGATGGCGGCCCCGATCAGGGCGGTCCGGGATGCACCCGCGCGTCGCGCGCCACGAACGGCCGCGACGAGATCGACGACGAAGGACAGCACCGCGAGCACGCCGATGAACATCATGGGAAGCATGCCGACTCTCTGGAAATCGTCGATCCAGGCCGCGATCGCGAGGCCCGCGAAGACGAGCGGAACGCCGGGGAGCACCGGAACCACGGTGCCCGCGAGCCCCACCAAGACCAGAGAGACCGCCAGCAGCCAGGACAACAATGTCGTCATGCGTCGCCTCGATGCTTCGACATGGGAGCCGCGCACCATGCCGTGGCGTGCGCGTCCGGCGTCTCGCCGCGCACGCGTCGGATGCACTGCGCCGAGTCGTCGAAACGAGACACTAGCGGCGGGCGGACGGACGAATTATGTTACGCAGCGAGGGCGTGTGGTCGATCGTATGAACATGCAGGCGGTGTCCGTTTCCGGTGGTACGTCTCGTCCGTTCGTCGGCCCGACGAGCGGGCGCCTGCGCGCGGTCCGCTTCCTCGGCGTTCACGGCGCACTGCTCGTCGCCGCGCTTCTCGCCACCCCGTTCCTGGGTCTGCTGCCGGCCGAACTCGCCGGCCTGCACCACTTCGGTCCCTTCATCGCGCTGGCGCTCGCCGGCGCCATCGCCCTGTCGTTCAACCGCAGCCGCGCCGCCATCGCCATCGCCTGCCTCGCCGGCGCGTATTCTCTGCGCGCGACCGGCGCCCTTGCGGCTTCGGATGCGTTCTCAGCTCTCTTCGTCGCCGTGCCGCTCTGTCTGGCCGCCATCTCGGTGTCGCGGGAACGTGGCGTCTTCAACCGGTACGGCCTGCGCCGCATGTTCGGCCTCACGCTCGGATGCGGACTGCTTGCCGGCATGGTCCTGAACGGCAGCTGGGGCTGGTTCGCGACGGCCCACCCCGGCTTGTTCGAACCTGCGTTCGGAACACGCCTGTCCCTCGTCGCTTTCGGTGCGATGGCCCTCGCCGCCGCGGGTGCCGGTTGGGCCCTGTGGAAGCGCGCAACGTCCATCGACGCCGCCCTGGTGCTCACCGTTGCGGCCTTCGGGGCCGGCGGCGTGCTGTTCGATCTCACGCACGGTTACGGCTGGATGATCGGTACCGCTGCCGCTTGCATCACCGTGGGCGTGCTGCAGGACGCCTACCGACTTGCCTTCGTAGACGAACTCACCGGTCTGGGTGGCCGTCGCGCCCTCAACGAGAAGCTGCTCACCCTCGGTGAGCGCTACACGATCGCCATGGTCGACGTGGACCACTTCAAGCACGTCAACGACGATCACGGCCACGACACGGGGGATCAGGTGCTGCGCATGATTGCCGCGCATCTGTCCCGGGCGGGTGGCGGCGGCAAGGCATACCGGTACGGCGGCGAGGAGTTCGCCGTCGTGTTCCCCGGCAAGTCCGTGCGCGAATGCGTGCCCCATCTCGAAGTTCTGCGCACCGTCGTGGAGGAGTACCGCATGCAACTGCGCGCCGAGGATCGTCCGCAGGAGCGCGAGGAAGGGCGCGCCCGGCGGGGCCATGGTGCGCGCAGCGGCATCCTCAAGGTCACCATCAGCATCGGCGTGGCCGAACGAGATGGACGTCATCAGGACCCCGATCACGTGCTCCGGCTTGCCGATCAGGCGCTCTACCGCGCCAAGAATCGCGGCCGCAATCGTCTGAGCCGCTGACGCCTTCCCGGCGGCCGCCGCCTCTCGGCAGCCAGTTCCCTTCCGTTCCCCGGCCCGGTATAACATCCGGGCTCTTTCGAATCACCCCCGGGAACGACGCGCATGGGCGCGGAAGCCTACGACTACGTGATCATCGGGGCCGGTACCGCCGGCTGCGTGCTGGCGAACCGCCTTTCCGCCGACGGCACGAAGCGCGTGCTCCTCGTGGAAGCGGGGGGCGACGACAACTGGTTCTGGATCCACGTGCCGGTCGGGTATCTGTACACCATCGGCAATCCGCGCACAGACTGGTGCTTCAAGACGACGCCGCAGGCCGGCCTGAATGGCCGTGCCATCGGGTACGCGCGTGGCAAGGTCGTGGGCGGGTGTTCCTCGATCAACGCAATGATCTACATGCGCGGCCAGCGCAGCGACTACGACCACTGGGCCGAGCTCGGCAACCGCGGGTGGGGCTGGGACGACGTACTGCCGGTCTTCAAGCGCACCGAGGACTACGTGCACGGCGCCGACGAGTTCCACGGCGCGGGGGGCGAACTCCGCGTGGAGGAGCGCCGAGTGTCGTGGGAGATCCTGGACGCCTGGCGCGAGGCTGCCGAGGACTGCGGCATCCCCAAGATCGCCGAGTTCAACCGCGGCGACAACTACGGCAATGCCTACTTCCAGATGAACCAGCGCCGCGGCGTGCGCTGGAGTGCGACGAAGGCCTTCCTGCGCCCGGTGCAGCATCGCGCCAATCTCGAGGTGCGCCTCAATACGCACACCCTCGGCATCCGCTTCGACCAGAGCAGCGATACGCCGCGAGTCGTGGGCGTCGATGTCGTCGATGGGCTGGACGGCGGTGTGCGGCAGGTCGCGGCGCATGAAGTCATCCTCGCCGCCGGAGCGATCGGGTCGCCGCAGATCCTCCAGCTCTCGGGCATCGGCCCGCGCGAGCTGCTCGAGTCGCACGGTATCTCGCCCGTGCTGGACCTGCCCGGTGTGGGCGAGAATCTGCAGGACCATCTGCAGCTCCGCATGCAGTACAAGGTGTCGGACGTCACCACGCTGAACGAACGCGCCAATTCGATGATCGGGAAAGTGTCGATGGGTCTGGAGTACCTGTTCTTCCGGACCGGTCCGCTCACGATGCCGCCCTCCCAGCTCGGCGCGTTCGCGCGGAGCGATCCGTCGCAGCCCTCCGCGAACATCGAATGGCACGTGCAGCCCCTGTCGCTCGACAAGTTCGGCGAGCCGCTGCACCCGTTCCGCGCCATCACACCGTCCGTATGCAATCTCCGGCCGAGCAGTCGCGGCACCGTGCGCATCGCCTCGGGCGACCCGCTGGCCGCGCCGCTGATCGACCCGAACTACCTTGCCACCGAGGACGACTGCCGCGTGGCGGTGGACTCGATCCGTTTCACCAGGCGCATCATGGCCGCGAAGGCGCTCGCGAAGTACCGGCCCGCGGAGCATCAGCCGGGTACGGAGATCGACGACGACGAGGCGCTCGTGCGCGCGGCCGGCGATCTCGGCACCACCATCTTCCATCCGGTGGGCACCTGCAAGATGGGTTCCGATCCGATGGCCGTCGTGGACGACCGGCTCCGCGTGCGCGGGGTGCGCGGCTTGCGCGTCATCGACGCCTCCGTGATGCCGACGATCACGTCGGGCAATACCAACGCGCCCACCGTGATGATCGCGGAGAAGGGCGCGGCCTTTCTGCTGGAGGACGCAAGGGGATGAATACACGCGCAGCACTCCGAATCGACGGTACCCGCCTGTGGGACTCACTCATGGCTCTCGCGCAGATCGGCGCGACGGAAAAGGGCGGTGTGCGGCGATTGGCCCTGACGGATCTGGACCGCGAGGGGCGTGATCTCGTCTGCGGCTGGTTCCGGGACGCCGGCCTGGCGGTCACCGTCGATCGTATCGGCAACGTCTTCGCGCGCCGCCCCGGGCGCATGCCCGATCGGCCGCCGGTCATGGCCGGGAGCCACATCGACACCCAGCCGTCGGGCGGAAAGTTCGATGGCAACTACGGCGTGCTGGCGGCGCTGGAAGTCGTCAGGACACTCAACGATCATGGTGTAGAGACCGAGTCGCCCATCGAGGTCGCCGTGTGGACCAACGAGGAGGGCACGCGCTTCCAGCCGGTGATGATGGGCTCCGGAGTGTTCGCGGGCGAGTTCGATCTCGTGGAGATGCTCAAGCGGGCCGATCTGGACGGCAAGACCGTCGGCGGTGAACTCCGTCGCATCGGCTATGCGGGCACGGCCGAGTGCGGAAACCGTCCTGTAGGTGCCTACTTCGAGGCCCACATCGAGCAGGGCCCGGTGCTCGAGGACACGCAGCGCCAGATCGGTGTGGTCACCGGTGTGATGGGACTGCGCTGGTTCCAGGTCACGATCACCGGTCAGGATGCCCACGCGGGCCCGACACCGATGCATCTGCGCCGCGACGCGCTGGTGGCGAGCGCGCGGATCGTCGACGGACTGAACGCGCTCGCCACGAAGCGCGCGCCCCACGCCCGCGCGACCGTCGGGTTCCTGCATGTGAAGCCCAACTCGATCAACGTCGTGCCCGGAGAGGTGCGCTTCTCGGTCGACATGCGCCACGCGACGTCCGAAGGCCTCGACGCGTTGGAGGCCGAGTGGCGGGCGCTTTGCGACACCGTGACGCGCGCAACAGGCACGGCGTGCGCCATCGCGCAGATCTCGCGGTTCGAGCCTACCCGTTTCGACGGCGGGCTGGTCTCCGCCATCCGGGATGCGACCGCGGCGCTCGGGTACGGTCACATGGACATCGTGAGCGGCGCCGGACACGATGCCGTCTACCTTGCGCGAGTGGCGCCGACCGCGATGATCTTCGTGCCCTGCGAAGGCGGCATTTCCCATAACGAGATCGAGAACGCCCGTCCCGAAGATCTCGAAGCCGGCGGCAACGTGCTGCTCCACGCGATGCTCGCGGGCGCCGGCACGTCCGTGTAACCCACGATCCTGAGGAGACTCCCGTGCCCGGATTCAGCAGCGCCGATCATTCCGTGTCCCCGCCGCGCGTCACGGTTCCCGACGACTACAACGCCGCCTGGGACCTGCTCGAGCGCAATCTCCAGGCGGGGCGGGGCGGCAAGGTCGCGTTCATCGACGACGCCGGGCGCTACACGTACGCCGAGCTCGCAGACCGCGTCGACCGCTTCGGCTCCGGCCTCGTCGCGTCCGGCCTGCGGATGGAAGACCGGGTGCTGCTGTGCCTGCTGGACACCATCGACTTCCCGACGGCATGGCTGGGCTGCATCAAGGCCGGTATCGTGCCCGTCGCCGTCAACACGCTGCTCACGACCGCCGACTACGAGTACATGCTGCGAGACAGCCGCGCGCGCGCCCTCGTGGTGTCCGCTGCGCTGCTGCCGCAGTTCGAACCCATCCTGGCGTCGATGTCCTTCCTGCAGATGGTCGTGGTGTCGGGGGCGCCGGACAGTGAGGGCCGCGTGTCGGTGCAGACCGTCCTCTCGCGAGGGCACGCGGGGTTCGCGCCGGCGCCCACGCGCGCGGACGACATGTGCTGCTGGATGTATTCCTCCGGTTCCACGGGCGCGCCCAAGGGCACCGTGCACGTGCACTCCAGCCTCATCCATACCGTCGAGTTCTATGCCCGTCCCATCCTGGGCATCCGCGAGGACGACGTCGTGTTCTCCGCCGCGAAGCTGTTCTTCGCGTACGGCCTCGGGAATTCTCTGCTGTTCCCGATGGCGGCCGGCGCGACGGCCGTGCTGATGGCCGAGCGGCCCACACCTGCTTCGGTGTTTCGCCGTCTGCTGGAACATCAGCCGACGGTCTTCTATGCCGTACCGACGCTGTACGCCGCGATGCTGGCCAGCCCCGATCTTCCTGCGAGGGACCGGTTGCGTCTGCGCGTCGCGACCTCCGCGGGTGAGGCGCTTCCGGAAGATCTCGGGCGCCGCGTCTCGGCGCACTTCGGCATCGACGTGCTCGACGGCATCGGGTCCACAGAGATGCTCCACATCTTCCTCTCGAACCGGCCCGGCGACGTGCGCTACGGCACGACGGGCAAGCCGGTGCCGGGCTACGAGCTGCGTCTCGTCGACGAGGCCGGCGCGGACGTGCCCGACGGCGAGCAGGGCGAACTGCAGATTCGAGGCGTCACGAGCGCCATGGGCTACTGGAACAACCGGGCGCGCAGCCGCGCCACCTTCGTCGGGGAATGGACCCGCAGCGGCGACAAGTATCTGAAGGACCCGGACGGCTACTACGTGTACTGCGGGCGCAGCGACGACATGCTCAAGGTGAGCGGCATCTATGTCTCGCCGGTCGAGGTGGAGGCGGCGCTCATCACCCATCCGGCCGTGCTGGAAGCCGCGGTCATCGGGGCGTCGGATGCCGAGGCGCTCGTGAAGCCCAAGGCCTTCGTGGTGCTGAAGCCCGGGCAGGGCGCGTCCGATGCGCTCGTCGAGGACCTGAAGCAGCACGTGAAGTCCCGCCTCGCTCCCTACAAGTACCCGCGCTGGATCGAGTTCGTGCCCGAACTGCCCAAGACCGCCACCGGCAAGATCCAGCGCTTCAAGCTGCGGGCGCTCGCCGCGCGGGCCGCGGACTGAGGCATCGCGTGGCGTTTGCGCGGATCGCGGGGCATCGCATCGAGTACGCGTGGTTCGGCGAGACGAACCGCAACCCGCCCGTGGTCATGCTGCACGAGGGACTGGGGTCCATCGCGATGTGGAAGGACTTCCCCGAGAAGCTTGCAGCGCGCACGGGCCATCGCGTGCTCGCGTATTCGCGCGTCGGCTACGGCCGGTCGGACCCGATCACCGCGTCACGCGCGCCGGACTTCATGCACGACGAGGCGCGCATCGCACTTCCGGCGCTGCGGGAAGCGCTCGGACTGGAACGGCCTGTCCTGTTCGGCCACAGCGACGGAGGGTCGATCGCGCTGATTCACGCCGGAGACGGGCGCTGGCCGGTCGCGGGCGTCGTGGTGCTGGCGCCGCATCTCTTCGTCGAGGCGTTTTCGCTCCAGTCGAGCCGGCGGGCGCGGGAGGCCTCCGAGGCCTCCGATCTGCGCGAACGCCTGGGCCGCTATCACGACGACGTGGATTCCGCCTTTCGCGGCTGGAATGACATCTGGCTCGACGAGCGCTTCAAGTCATGGAACATCGAAGCCGAGGTGGCGCGGGTCGAGTGCCCGATCCTCGCGATCCAGGGTCTGGACGACGAGTACGGCACGATGGAACAGATCGACCGGATCGCCCGGCTGCGGCCCGGGGTGAAGCTGTGCAAGATCGAATCCTGCGGGCATTCCCCGCACCGTGACCAGCCGCACGAAGTACTTCGGGTGACCGCTGAGTTCGTGAGTTCCCTGGACCTGCCCGGTGAGGGTCACCCGTTGCCCGTGGCTGCGTCGTAGGCTGCGGCGTCCATCAGGCCGTCCAGCGCGCCCGCGTCGTCCGGCCGCAGCCGGATGATCCACGTGTCGAAGGGCTTCGTGTTCAGTGCCTCGGGCTCGGCCTCGAGCGCCGGGTTGAAGGCGATGACCTCGCCTGAGACGGGCGCGTGCACGTCCACCGCGGCCTTCACGGACTCGACGATGGCGGTGGCGTCCCCGGCTGCGATGCGCTGACCGATCCGGGCGTCGCCGGCGAACACGACGTCTCCCAGCATCTCCTGACCGGCATGCGTGATGCCGACGCTCAGCGTGCCGTCGGGTTCGGGGCGTGCCCATTCGTGGGTGTCGGTGTAGCGGCGGTCTTGCGGTGTGCTCATGGTAGTGAGGTGAGACGGGTCAATCTTTCGCGCCCAGGGCGAGGGCGCGCTCGCGGGACCCCGTCGCTTCGGCACGGGCGGCCGCTTCGTCCCATTGAGCCGAGGCCCAGCCGTGCAGGTGGTCCGCGGCGATCTGGCAGAGTCCATGGATCCAGTCGTCGCGCTCGTTCAGGCAGGGGATGTAGCGGAACTCGCTCCCGCCGGCGCCCAGGAAGGCCGCCTTGTTCTCCATGGCGATCTCCTCCAGCGTCTCCAGGCAGTCGGACACGAAACCAGGACACATGACGTCGACCTTGCGCGTGCCCTTGCGGCCCAGTTCCTCGAGGGTCGGCTGGGTGTAGGGCTGGAGCCATTCGGCCTGACCGAAGCGCGACTGGAAGGTGAGGATCCATTCGTCCGGGCGCAGGCCCAGTGCTTCGGCCAGCAGCCGGCCGGTCTTGCGGCATTCGCAGTGGTAGGGGTCGCCCTTGTCGAGGTGGAATCGGGGCACGCCGTGGAAGCTCATGATGAGCTTGTCGGCCCGGCCGTTGGCCGCCCAGTGATCCCGTACCGACTGCGCGAGGGCGGCGATGTACCGGGGATGATCGTGGAAATGATCGACGATGCGCAGGGCGGGCACGTGGCGCACGAGACGTAGCGCGTCGAACAGGGCGTCGCAGGCGCTGCCCGTGGTGCTGGCCGCGTACTGCGGATACAGGGGCAGCACCAGCAGGCGGTCGCAGCCGCCTTCGCGCAGCCGCTCCAGCGCGTGGGCGATTGAAGGGTCGCCGTAGCGCATGCCGTACTCCACCTGAAGGGGCGAGCGGATGCTCCGAGAAAGGTAGCCGTGCACCAGTTTGGCCTGCTTCTCGGTGTGCACCTTGAGCGGCGAGCCATCGGCCGACCAGATGGTGGCGTACTTCGCGGCGGACTTCTTGGGGCGGACGTTGAGAACGATGCCGTTGAGGATGAGCCACCACAGCAGCCGCGGAATCTCGACCACGCGCGGATCCCACAGGAACTGCTTGAGGTAACGCCTCAGCGCCGGCGCCGTCGGGGCGTCCGGCGTGCCGAGATTCACGAGGAGGATGCCGGTCTTGCCGAGCGAGCCGTGGCGGTAGTTCGGTTCGGGCAGATACATGGAGGGATCGGTGGCCTAATCGGTCGTCATTATGGGGCACGACGGTTGCGCGACCCATACAATCCGGCGTCCTGCCGAACGGAATCGCGTCGTGACCCAGCCCACTCCCGTCAATGCGCAATGGCCGGGCCATTGCTTCGGATGCTCGCCGCGCAACCCGCACGGATTGCGTCTGCTGTTCCAGCGCACCGGCCGCGGGTGCCGCAGCCGGCACGTCCTCGCCCCGCACTACTGCGGAGTCGAAGGCATCGCGCACGGCGGCATGGTCGGCACGCTGCTCGACGAAACGGCGGCGTGGGCAATCATCCTGCACACGGGTAGGCTCGGATTGACCACCACCATGACCACACGGTTCGCGGCCCCGGTGAAAATCGGCGTCGATCTCGACCTGGAGGCGGTCGTGCTGCACCAGGACGGACGCCGCGCCTCCACCCGGGCGTGGGTGCGGGACGACGAAGGGCTCGTCCTCGCCGAGGCCGAGTCCGAATGGGCGCTGGCGTCGGCGGCAGTGGTGTCGCGGATGAGCGGGCTCCCGCGTCAGGAATTGGAGGCGTTCTTCGCGGCCGCGTCGCCGGCGCCGTGAGCGGGCGGGGTCAGGACTGGGATAGCGCGCTGGAGAGCAGCTTGGCCGTGATGTCCACGATGGGAATGACCCGTTCGTAGGCCATGCGCGTGGGCCCGATCACGCCGAGCGTCCCGACCACCTGGCCGTCGACCTCGTAGGGCGCCGTGACCACGCTGCACTCGTCGAGGGGCACGAGGCCGGATTCACCCCCGATGAAGATCTGCACGCCCTGCGCCCTCGAGGACAGCTCCAGCAACTGGAGCACGCTGGTCTTCTGGTCGAACATGGCGAAGAGCCGCCGAAGGCTGTCCATGTTGGTGGACAGGTCCGCCACGTCGAGGAGGTGCCTCTCCCCGGAGAGGACGAAGTCGGAGGAGCGCTCGTGCAGGGCTTCCGAGCCGGCCTCGACTGCGCGGGTCATCAGCTGCGAGATATCGTCGCGGAGCTGGCGGAGATCGGCCTGGAGACGGCTGCGGATGGCCTCGAAGTCGAGGCCGGCGAAGTTCTGGTTGATGTAGTTGGTCGCCTCGATGAGCTGCGAGGCCGAATAGTGCTTGTCCGTGACGATGATCCGGTTCTGGACGTCACCCTCGGGCGTCACGATGATGAGCAGCACCCGGTTCTCGCTCAGGTGCAGGAATTCCACGTGCCGGAAGGCCGCATTGCGGCGGCGGGGCGTCATCACCACGCCCGCGAAGCGGGTGAGTTCGGAGAGCAGGTGCGATGCCGAGGCCACGAGCTTCTGGGTGTTCGCCGCCTGCAACTGGCCTTCCAGCTGGGAGATCTCGACCTGCTGGAGGGGCTTGACGGTGAGCAGGTTGTCCACGAACAGGCGGTACCCGCGTGGCGTCGGGATGCGTCCGGCGGAGGTGTGCGGGCTCGCGATATAGCCCATCTCCTCCAGGTCCGCCATGATGTTGCGGATACTGGCGGGGGAGAGGTCCAGCCCGGAGAACTTCGCGAGCGCCCTCGACCCGACGGGCTCGCCGTCGTCGATGTAGCGCTCGATGAGCGTCTTCAGGAGGATTCGAGCGCGCTCGTTCATCATGGTGCGGAAATTCTAAACAGGTTCCGCTCCGGGCGGGAAGCGGCGTGCTTCCGCGCTGTCCAGGGTCCTTCCTGCGAGGCGGTCCCGCGGGGAAAGTGTGATCTAATCGGCACCGATGGACAGATTCCGCACGGTTGCACTCATCGGCAAGTACAAGAGCCCGGAGATCGCCGGTCCGCTGCTCGACCTCGCCGCATTTCTCGAGAAGAACGGCCGGACCGTCGTGGTGGACCCGCTGACGGCAGTCCACATCGGCGATCACCGCCGGCTTGTGCTGTCCCTGGAGGACATCGGCAAGCAGGCCGATCTCGCCATCGTGATCGGCGGCGACGGCACCATGCTGAACATCGCCCGGACCCTCGCCGCCTTCGACGTCGCGCTGGTCGGCGTGAACGTCGGCCGGCTCGGGTTCCTTACCGACGTGTCGATGGAAACCATGTTCGACACCATCGGTTCCATGCTGGAAGGGCACTACATCGTCGAGTCGCGGATGCTCCTGCAGTCGGAGGTCCGGCGCGGCGGTGTCCGGGTGATGGACGTGGTGGCCTTCAACGACGTGTCGGTGAACAAGGGCGCCGAGGGCAGCCTCATCGAACTCGAGGTGCGGGTCGATCGCCAGTTCGTCTGCGATCTGCGGGCCGACGGACTCATCGTCGCCTCGCCGACCGGGTCCACGGCGTACGCCCTGTCGGCGGGCGGGCCCATCGTGCATCCGTCCCTGTCCGTGCTCTCCCTGGTGCCCGTGTGTCCCCACACCCTGTCGAACCGTCCGATCGTCGTGTCGGCGGAATCCGTGGTCGAGATCCTCGTGGGCAGTGCCGCTGATGCCCGGGTGCACTTCGACAGTCACTCGCACTGCGAGCTGAAGGAGGGCGACCGCGTGCTCGTGCGTCGCTGCGCGGACAAGATCCGCCTCCTGCATCCGTCTACGCACGACTACTACCACATGCTCCGCGAGAAGCTGCGCTGGAGCGAGAAGCCCGGGCGCTGACCCGTCGTTCGAGGCCGCCGCGATGCTGCTGTCCCTGAGCGTCCAGGATTTCGTGATCGTCGAGCGCCTGCGGCTCGACTTCGAACGCGGCTTCACCGTGCTCACCGGTGAGACCGGTGCCGGCAAGTCCATTCTCGTAGACGCCCTGCTGCTGGTGCTGGGCGGCCGTGCCGAGGCTTCGGCGGTACGCGCCGGGTGCGCCCGTGCCGAGATCACGGCCGAGTTCGACATCGATTCCGCCGGCGAGGCAGCAGCATGGCTCATCGCGCAGGACCTTGCGACCGGTGAAGGCGAATGCATCCTCCGGCGCGTGGTGGAGACCTCGGGCCGATCGCGGGCCTACGTCAACGGCCGTCCGACGACGGTGTCCCAGCTGAGGGACCTCGGGCAGCGCCTGGTGGACATTCACGGTCAGCATGAGCACCAGTCCCTGGTCCGGCCGGCGGAGCAGCGCTCGCTGCTGGACGCCTTCGCAGGCGCGCTGCCCGCCGCTGCGGAGGTTGCGCAGCGCCACCGCGACTGGCAGGACGCCGCTGCCCGTCTTCTGGCAGCACAGTCCGGGGCGCAGGCGCTCGTCGACGAGCGTGACCGCCTGTCATGGCAGATCCAGGAACTCCAACGGGTCGCGATTCCGGCCGAGGGGTGGGTGGAACTCCAGTCCGATCACGCGCGGCTCGCGAATGCTGCTGCGCTCATCGAAGGTTCTCAGCGGGCGGTCGACCACCTGGTCGAGGACGACGCGTCGGTGGCCTCGGCGCTGGACGGCGTGCTTTCGACACTGCGGCCGCTCGCCGCGCACGACGGCGCGCTGGCGGAGGTGGTCGATCTGCTTCAGTCGGCCGAGATCCAGGTGAGCGAGGCCGGGCACGCCCTGCGCCGCTACCGCGAGCGCCTCGACCTCGATCCGGCCCGGCTCGCGGAAGTGGAGTCGCGCATGGAGGCCATCGTGGGCGCGGCACGCAAGTATCGCGTGCCTCCGGAACAACTCGCGAGCCGGCTCGCCGAGCTGGAAGCTCGGGCCGCAGCGCTCGAAACCTCGTTGGACTTGGAAGGTCTGGAGCGCACCGCGGTTGACGCCGAAGCCGCCTATCGGAAGGCCGCGGCGGTGCTGACGAAGGGACGCAAGCGCGCCGCCGCAGCGCTGTCCGACGCGGTGACCGAGGCGATGCAGCGCCTTGCCATGGAGGGCGGGGCCTTCGAGATCGCGTTGTCTCCCGAGCCTGCACCGACGGCGCACGGGCTGGAATCCGTGGAGTTCCGCTTTCGGGGCCATGCGGGGGTCGCCCCCGCACCGGTGGCCCGGGTGGCGTCCGGTGGCGAACTCTCGCGCCTGTCACTGGCCATCCAGGCCGTGACCAGCCGGCTCGCGGCGGTGCCGACGCAGATCTTCGATGAGGTGGATTCCGGAATTGGCGGCGCCGTCGCCGATGTGGTCGGCGCGATGTTGAGGCAACTGGGCGAAGGCCGGCAGGTACTTTGCATCACCCACCTGGCCCAGGTGGCCGCCGCGGCGGACCGGCAGTGGCGGGTTGCGAAGCGCACCGCCGCAGGAGTCACGACGTCGACCGTCGAACCGCTGGACGATGCGAGCCGAGTGGAGGAAGTGGCGCGGATGATGGGCGGCGCGAGAATCACGGACACCACGCGGCGTCACGCCGCGGAACTGCTGTCCAGGCACGGCGAGCCCGCGCGGGCGCCCTGACGGCCCCCGGGCGACGGTCAGCCCTCGGAGGACGGTGCGTCCTGGAGGTTGCGGGTGCCGGCGTTCTTGCGATTGGGGCAGTTGGGCCGGTTGCAGTACGCGTAGAGCTGCAGGGAATGCTCATGGATGGAGAAGCCGCGATCCCGCGCGATGGCCTCCTGGCGCTTCTCGATCTCGGCGTCGTAGAACTCCTCCACGTGTCCGCACTGCAGGCAGACGAGGTGGTCGTGGTGGCCGCCCTCGTTCAGCTCGAACACCGCCTTGCCGCTCTCGAAATGGTGGCGTGACAGCAGGCCCGCCTGCTCGAACTGCGTCAGCACGCGATAGATGGTGGCAAGCCCGATGTCCATGCCCTCGGCCATCAGGATCTTGTAGACGTCCTCCGCCGTGAGGTGGCGTTCCTCGCTCGTCTCGAACAGATTGAGGATCTTCAGCCTCGGCAGCGTTGCCTTGAGGCCCATGGTCTTGAGGTCGTTCGGTGTTCTGTTCGTCATGCGGCGGCCCGGAAGTGCTATCGATTATGATAGAAGCTTTCCCCTGCGCTGAGAACCAATGACGCTCGTCTACCGCCGCGCCGCCGTGCTGCTCGTCCTGTCGATCGCGGGTGCCGGCGCCCTGACGGCGTGCTCGATCTCGCCGTACAAGATGGACATACAGCAGGGCAATGTCGTCACCCAGGAGATGATTGCAAAACTGCGGCCTGGCATGACCCGCGCCCAGGTGAAGTACGTGCTGGGTACGCCGCTCGTGACCGATGCCTTCCACCCGGAGCGCTGGGACTACTTCTACAAGTTCGAGAAGGGAGGTGACCCCGCCGAGCAGCGGCGCCTCACTCTGGTGTTCAAGGAAGACCAGCTCGACCGCCTCATCGGTGACGTGGCCGCGGCGCCGGGGCTCGTTCGGCAGGACGCCGAGACCGCAGCCGACAAGACCAAGGGAAAGTAAGGGATGACTCAGAAGATCGTGATCACGGGGGGTACCGGCCGCATGGGGCGGGCGCTGGTGGAGGCGCTTGCGGTCACCGACGGCATGCGTCTGCACGCGGCGCTGGACCGCCCCGATGTTCCGGGCATCGGGCAGGAGGCGGGCGCCAGTTCCGGCATCGTGACCGGCGTGACCATCTCCTCGGATGTGGAGGCGGCGCTGCGGGGCGCAGATGTGCTGATCGACTTCACTCGTCCCTCCGCGACCATGGTGCACGCCGAAGCGTGCGCTCGCCACGGGGTAAGGCTGGTGGTCGGCACGACGGGGTTCGGCGAAGACCAGAAGGCGCGGCTTGTCGAGCTTTCGCAGTCGGTCGCCATGGTGATGGCGCCCAACATGAGCGTGGGCGTGAACGTGCTGCTCCGGCTCATCGATCTGGCTGCTCGCACGCTGGGTGACGAGTTCGACGTCGAGGTGATCGAGGCGCACCACCGTCACAAGGTCGACGCACCCAGCGGCACCGCCCTCCGCATGGGCGAGGTGCTTGCCAGTGCCCTCGGGCGTTCGCTCGCGACGGACGCCGTGTACGGACGCGAGGGCGTGACCGGGGAGCGCAATCCGCGCATCATCGGCTTCGCCACGGTTCGCGGCGGCGACATCGTCGGGGACCATACCGTGCTTTTCGCGGGCGTTGGCGAGCGTGTGGAACTCACGCACAAGGCCTCCAGCCGGGCCACGTTTGCGCAGGGTGCGCTCCGCGCAGCGCGCTTCCTCGCCGCGAAATCGTCGGGCCTCTACGACATGCAGGACGTCCTGGGCCTGCGCTGATGGCCCGACGCGGCCTCGCCGCATTGCCGGGGCAGGGGTGTCCCGGCTATACTTCAGGGCAATTTTGCGGCGGGAGTGGTGCGCGAGCGCCCTCCCGCTTGGTATATCTCGGCCGCGTTTTCGCGTCCTGCCCTGTCGCCTGCGACTCGGTGGGCGGCGGTTGGGGACTCTTCCGTACAGCCAGCCTTACTCCCCGGGGATTCGATCGTGTCCGACCGCCAGCCTGCCCTCCTTGCGCTCGCCGACGGCACCGTGTTTCGTGGCGAGTCCATCGGCGCGGCGGGCAGTTCGGTCGGCGAGGTCGTGTTCAACACGTCCATGTCCGGCTACCAGGAGATCCTGACCGATCCTTCCTACTGCCGCCAGATCGTCACCCTCACGTATCCGCACATCGGCAACACCGGCGTCAACGACGAGGACGTCGAGGCGCCCCGGGTCCATGCCGCCGGCCTCGTGATCCGTGAACTGCCGCTGCTCCCGTCCAACTGGCGCATGCAGCGCACCCTGCCGCATTACCTGCGCGACGAAGGCGTGGTGGCCATTGCAGGCATCGACACCCGCAAGCTCACCCGCATTCTCCGCGACAAGGGAGCTCAGGCCGGCTGCCTGATGGCCGGCGACGTGAACCCGGAAGCCGCGATCGCCGAGGCGCGCGCGTTCCCGGGTCTGGCCGGCATGGACCTCGCCAAGGTCGTGAGCTGCAAGGAGCGGTACGACTGGGTGGGCACCACCTGGGCACTCGGACGCGGCTACGGGCAGGCCTCCCAGTCGCGCTTCCACGTGGTCGCCTATGACTTCGGCGTCAAGCGCAACATCCTGCGCATGCTCACCGATCGCGGTTGCCGCATCACGGTGCTGCCGGCGCAGGCCGCCGCCGAGGAGGCGCTGGCGCTCGAGCCCGACGGCATCTTCCTGTCCAACGGCCCGGGCGATCCCGAGCCTTGCGACTACGCGATCCGTGCAATCCGCACGTTCATGGACCGGGGCGTGCCGCTGTTCGGCATCTGTCTCGGCCACCAGCTCATGGGGCTGGCGAGCGGCGCGAAGACGATGAAGATGAAGTTCGGCCATCACGGCGCAAATCATCCCGTGCAGGATCTCGACACCGGGCGCGTCGTCATCACCAGCCAGAACCACGGGTTTGCGGTGGACCCCGACACGCTGCCGTCCACGGCGCGTGTCACGCACGTGTCGCTGTTCGACCGGTCCCTGCAGGGCTTCGCCCGCACGGACATTCCCGCGTTCTGCTTCCAGGGTCACCCCGAGGCGAGCCCGGGACCTCATGACGTCGGATACCTGTTCGACCGCTTCGTTGCCATGATGGGCAAGCACCGGTAGGTCATCGGCCGGTTATTCGAGCGCACCATGCCAAAACGCACAGATCTCAAGACCATCCTCATCATCGGCGCCGGCCCGATCGTCATCGGCCAGGCGTGCGAGTTCGACTACTCGGGTGCCCAGGCTTGCAAGGCCCTGAAGGAGGAAGGCTATCGCGTGGTTCTGGTGAACTCGAACCCGGCCACCATCATGACCGACCCCGACACGGCCGATGTGACCTACATCGAGCCGATCGTCTGGCAGATGGTCGAGAAGATCATCGAGAAGGAGCGCCCCGACGCCCTGCTGCCTACCATGGGCGGCCAGACGGCGCTCAACTGCGCGCTCGACCTCGCCAAGCACGGTGTGCTCGAGAAGTACGGCGTCGAGATGATCGGTGCGTCGCGCGAGGCCATCGACAAGGCCGAGGACCGCGAGAAGTTCAAGGTCGCGATGACCAAGATCGGCCTGCAGTCCGCCCGGTCGGCGATCGCGCACAGTCTGGAAGAGGCGCTGCAGGTGCAGGCCATGGTGGGCTTCCCCACGATCATCCGGCCGTCCTTCACGCTCGGCGGTTCGGGTGGCGGCATCGCCTACAACCGCGAGGAATTCGTCACCATCTGCGAACGCGGCCTCGAGGCCTCGCCCACCAAGGAACTCCTCATCGAGGAGTCCGTGATCGGGTGGAAGGAGTTCGAGATGGAGGTGGTGCGGGACCGCAAGGACAACTGCATCATCATCTGCTCCATCGAGAACCTCGATCCGATGGGCATCCACACCGGCGACTCCATCACGGTGGCCCCCGCGCAGACGCTGACCGACAAGGAATACCAGCTGATGCGGAACGCGTCGCTGGCAGTGCTGCGCGAGATCGGTGTGGACACCGGCGGATCCAACGTGCAGTTCGCGATCAACCCGGCGGACGGCCGGATGATCGTCATCGAGATGAATCCCCGCGTGTCGCGGTCGTCCGCGCTGGCGTCGAAGGCGACCGGCTTCCCGATCGCCAAGGTCGCCGCCAAGCTCGCGGTGGGCTACACGCTCGACGAGCTCGCCAACGACATCACCGGCGGTGCTACGCCCGCATCCTTCGAGCCGTCCATCGATTACGTGGTCACGAAAGTGCCGCGGTTCGCCTTCGAGAAGTTCCCGCAGGCAGACAGCCGTCTCACCACCCAGATGAAGTCGGTAGGCGAGGTCATGGCCATCGGCCGCACCTTCCAGGAATCCTTCCAGAAGGCGCTGCGCGGTCTCGAGGTCGGGGTCGACGGTCTCAACCAGAAGACCACCGACCGCGAAGTCATCGAGACCGAACTGGGCGAAGCCCGTCCGGAGCGCATCTGGTACATCGGCGATGCCTTCGAGAACGGTTTCACGCTCGAGGAAGTGCACAAGCTCACGCACATCGATCCGTGGTTCCTGGCGCAGATCAAGGAAATCGTCGACATCGAAATGGATCTCGACGACCGGAGCCTGGGCGAACTGGACGGTGAGACGCTGCGCCGTCTCAAGCGCAAGGGCTTCTCCGACCGTCGCCTGGCGAAGCTGCTCAAGACCACCGAGGATGCCGTACGTACCGCGCGCCACGGTTACGGTGTCCGGCCGGTGTACAAGCGCGTGGATACCTGCGCGGCCGAGTTCGATACCCGCACCGCGTACATGTACTCGACCTACGAGGAAGAGTGCGAGTCGCGCCCGACCGACCGCCGCAAGATCATCGTGCTCGGCGGCGGCCCCAACCGCATCGGTCAGGGCATCGAGTTCGACTACTGCTGCGTGCACGCCGCGCTCAGCCTGCGCGAGGACGGGTTCGAGACCATCATGGTCAATTGCAACCCGGAGACCGTGTCCACGGACTACGACACGTCCGACCGGTTGTACTTCGAACCGCTGACGCTCGAGGACGTGCTGGAAATCGTCCACATCGAGAAGCCGGTCGGCGTCATCGTGCAGTACGGCGGCCAGACGCCGCTCAAGCTCGCGCGTGACCTCGAACGCCTCGGGGTGCCCATCATCGGCACGTCACCGGACATGATCGACTGCGCGGAGGACCGCGAGCGCTTTCAGCAGCTGCTGCATTCGCTGGGTCTGAAACAGCCTCCGAACCGGACGGCGCGCGAGCCGGAACAGGCCATCGCGCTGGCCCAGGAGATCGGGTACCCGCTGGTCGTGCGTCCGTCCTACGTGCTCGGCGGGCGTGCCATGGAGATCGTCCACCAGCAGTCCGATCTCGAGCGCTACATGCGCGAAGCCGTGCGCGTCAGCAACGACAGCCCGGTGCTGCTCGACCGCTTTCTCAACGACGCCATCGAGGTGGACGTCGATGCCATCTCGGACGGCAAGCGCGTGCTGATCGGCGGGATCATGGAACACATCGAGCAGGCCGGTGTGCACTCCGGTGACTCGGCATGTTCGCTGCCGCCCTACAGCCTGCCGCCGCAGATGCAGGACGAACTGCGCCGTCAGACCATCGCCATGGCGAAGGGGCTGAACGTGGTCGGCCTCATGAACGTGCAGTTCGCGCTGCAGGGCGACACGGTTTACGTGCTCGAGGTCAATCCGCGCGCGTCGCGCACCGTGCCCTACGTGTCCAAGGCGACCGGCCTTCCGCTCGCCAAGATCGCCGCGCGCTGCATGGTCGGTCGCGGCCTCGACGCGCAGGGCATCCGGGGAGAGGTCATTCCGCCCTACTACTCGGTGAAGGAAGCCGTGTTCCCCTTCATCAAGTTCCCGGGTGTCGACACCATTCTGGGCCCCGAGATGAAGTCCACGGGCGAAGTAATGGGTGTCGGCGACACGTTTGCCGAGGCGTTCGTGAAATCCCAGCTCGCTGCCGGCGTGCGGATGCCGAAGGCCGGCCGCGTGTTCATCAGCGTCCGAAACTCGGACAAGCCGAAGGTGCTGGATATCGCGCGGTCGCTTGCGGAGATAGGTTTCTCCCTGTGCGCGACCCGCGGCACGGCCGCGTATCTCAACGAGAACGGGATCGCGACCACGTCCGTCAACAAGGTGATGGAGGGCAGGCCTCACGTGGTGGACATGATCAAGAACGGCGAGATCGCCATGATCATCAACACCGTCGAGGACCGGCGCAATGCCATCCAGGATTCCTACTCGATCCGCCGCTCGGCCCTGCAGGGCCGGGTGACCTACTACACCACGATCGCCGGTGCGCGTGCGGCCTGCGCGGGCATGCAGCACATGCGCGAGCTCACGGCGTATTCCGTCCAGGCCTTGCACGCCCGCCTCGGCTGACCAGCCCGGGCGACTGTCTCCAGGAGCATTCTCATGGCCAAGATTCCCCTCACGGTGATCGGCGCGGAACTGCTGCGCCAGGAACTGCACACGCTCAAGACCGTCGAGCGCCAGAGCGTCATCCAGGCCATCGCGGAGGCGCGGGCGCAGGGTGATCTGTCGGAGAACGCCGAGTACGACGCCGCAAAGGAGCGCCAGAGCTTCATCGAAGGGCGCATCGCCGAACTGGAAGGCAAGCTCTCGAACGCCCAGATCATCGATCCGAAGCTGCTGGATGCGGAAGGTCGCTGCGTATTCGGTGCCACGGTGGAACTGCAGGATACGTCCACCGAGGATGTCGTGACCTACCAGATCGTCGGCGACGACGAGGCCGACATCAAGCAGGGCAAGATCTCCATCAGTTCGCCGATCGCCCGCGCCCTCATCGGCAAGTACGCCGGTGACCTTGCCGAGGTTCAGGCGCCGGGCGGCATCAAGGAATACGAGATTCTCGACGTCCGGTACGGCTGATCGTCACCCGTGCATAAGCTGTTCGCCGCCCTTGACCGGATCGTCATCGCTCTGTGGGCAGGCGGTCAGTGGGTCGTGGGCTTTCTGGTCGCGCCGCTGCTCTTCAAGTACGCCCCCGACCGGCAGGTGGCCGGCGACCTCGCGGGCGTCATGTTCACGGCCATGGCCTTTCTCGGTCTCGGCTGCGCGCTGGTCCTGCTGATCTACCGGGTGGCTGGGGATGGGGTCGGGACCATGCGGCGGCCGGTGTTCTGGGTCATCTTGCTGATGGCGGCCCTGATCCTCGCAGGCCAGTTCGGAGTGCAGCCCATCCTGGCGAGCCTCAAGGAGCAGGCGCTTCCCCGACAGGTGATGGAGAGCGTGTTCCGCGACCGCTTCGCCACCTGGCATGGGGTGGCGAGCATTCTCTATCTCGTCGAGAGCGTTCTCGCGGCGGCCCTCGTCCTCCTGAACAGTCGCGGCCGTTGAGCCTCGACGGCGTCAGCGGCTTCCCTGGAAACTGCGCTTTGTCGGCCGCGGACCCCGGGGCCGTGCGGGGCGTGTCGGCCTGTCGGCGGATTCGGGAGGAGCTTCCCGGTAAAGCACCAGCATCCGCCCGATGGTCTGGACGGCCTCGGCGCCCAGAGCGCTGCAGATCTCCTCGAGCATCAGGCCCCGGGTCTCGCGGTCTTCGCCGGAGACCTGGATCTTGATGAGCTCGTGCGCGGCGAGCGCGCGGTCGATTTCCTTCAGAACGGGAGGGGTGAGGCCGTTACCTCCGATCATGACGACCGGGTGCAGGGCATGGGCCCGGGCCTTGAGGGACTTGCGTTGAGTGGGCGTGAGGGGCATGTTGTCACTTCGTGAATTGCGCGATTGTAGCCCGCGATGAGCCGGACCAAGACGAGCAAGGCGTGGCTGCGGCGGCACGTCACCGATGCCTGGGTGCAGAAATCGAAGGCCGAGGGCTACCGTTCGCGGTCCGCCTACAAGCTGAAGCAGATCGATGAGCGCGAGAAGCTGCTGGGCCGCGGCCGATTCGTGGTGGATCTGGGGGCGGCCCCCGGCGGATGGTCGCAGGTGGCTGCCGAGGCGGTGGGGTCCGGCGGCCGCGTGATCGCCCTGGATCTGCTGCCCATGGAGCCGATTCCCGGAGTGCAGTTCCTCCAGGGCGACTTCGAGTCCGAGGCCGTGCTGGCTGCCGTGACCGAGGCGGTCGGCGGCCGCGCGGTGGACCTTGTGCTTTCCGACATGGCGCCCAACTTCACCGGTATCGCGTCCGTCGATCAGTTGCGGACCGCGGCGCTGGCGGAACTGGCGGTGGAGTTCGCGGAACAGGTGCTGGCACCCGACGGTGCCGTGGTGCTGAAGGTGTTCCACGGCGTGGGTTTCGACGACCTCCTGAAGCGGTTGCGCAGGACTTTCCTGCGGGTTGCCATCCGCAAGCCGGATGCCTCGCGCCAGGAAAGCAGCGAGACATATTTTGTCGCCCTTGGTCTCCGTGACCCAGGTTCCAGGGGCGGGAACGAATTGGGATTAGAATCGGACCAATAGACGCTGAGGGTCTTTCCCTGTGGTGACGGGGCGGCCGCGCGGTGTCGTGAAGGAGCTACCTTGAACAATCTCATCAAGAATGTTGCGATCTGGCTGGTCATCGCGCTCGTGCTGATGACGGTCTTCAACCAGTTCAGCCAGCGCCAGAGCCCGCAACAGGCCATGGAGTACTCGCAGTTCATCGAGGAGGTGAAGCGCGGGCACGTGGCCAAGGTCACCATCGAGGGTCGGGTCCTGAAATGGACCAACACCGAGGGTCGCCGATTCACGACATATCAGCCGTCGGACCCGTGGATGGTCAGCGACCTGCTCAAGGCCGGCGTGATCATCGAGGCCAAGCCCGACGAGGAGCCGTCGCTCCTCATGAACATCTTCGTGTCGTGGTTCCCGATGCTGCTGCTGATCGGCGTCTGGATCTTCTTCATGCGGCAGATGCAGGGCGGTGGTCGGGGCGGAGCCTTCTCGTTCGGGAAGAGCCGCGCCCGAATGCTGGACGAGAGCAACAACCAGGTCACGTTTTCCGACGTTGCGGGTTGCGAGGAAGCCAAGGAAGAAGTGGCGGAACTCGTGGACTTCCTCCGCGACCCGAGCAAGTTCCAGAAACTGGGTGGCCGCATTCCCCGTGGCGTGCTGATGGTCGGCTCTCCGGGTACTGGCAAGACGCTGCTCGCCCGAGCCATTGCCGGCGAGGCCAAGGTTCCCTTCTTCTCCATCTCGGGCTCTGACTTCGTCGAGATGTTCGTCGGTGTCGGCGCCGCCCGGGTCCGTGACATGTTCGAGCAGGCCAAGAAGCACGCTCCCTGCATCGTGTTCATCGACGAAATCGACGCCGTCGGACGCCAGCGCGGCGCCGGTCTCGGCGGCGGCAACGACGAGCGGGAGCAGACGCTCAACCAGTTGCTGGTAGAGATGGATGGTTTCGAGGCCACCTCCGGGGTGATCGTCATCGCCGCGACCAACCGGCCCGACGTGCTCGATCCGGCCCTGATGCGGCCGGGGCGCTTCGACCGGCAGGTGGTCGTTCCGTTGCCGGATATCCGGGGCCGCGAGCAGATTCTCATGGTCCACATGCGGAAGGTGCCGGTCGCACCCGACGTCCGGGCGGATATCCTCGCGCGTGGGACCCCCGGTTTTTCCGGGGCGGATCTTGCCAACCTGGTGAACGAGGCGGCCCTGTTTGCGGCGCGTGGCAACAAACGCCTCGTCGACATGGACGATTTCGAGCGCGCCAAGGACAAGATCTACATGGGCGCCGAACGCAAGTCCATGGTGATCTCCGAGGAAGAGCGCACCATGACTGCCTACCATGAGTCCGGGCATGCGGTCGTTGCCAAGCTGCTTCCCCGAGTCGATCCGGTGCACAAGGTGACGATCATCCCCCGCGGACGTGCTCTCGGTGTCACCTGGATGCTGCCCGAGCGGGACAGCCTCGGCATGGACCGCGAGAAGATGCTCCAGAACATCTCGATGGCGCTGGGTGGTCGGATCGCCGAGGAGGTCTTCATGAACCGCATGACGACCGGCGCCAGCAGCGACTTCGAGAACGCCACGCGGACCGCCCGCGACATGGTGACCCGCTACGGAATGTCCGATGCGCTCGGTACCATGGTCTACGGCGAGAACGAGGGCGAGGTGTTCCTCGGCCGGTCGATCACGACCCACAAGAACCTGTCCGAGGCGACCATGCAGAAGGTCGACGCCGAGATCCGCCGGATCATCGACGAGCAGTATTCGGTAGCCCGCAGGCTGATCGAGGAAAATCGCGAGAAGGTCGAAGCCATGACCAAGGCCCTGCTCGAATGGGAAACGCTCGATGCCGAGCAGGTGAACGACATCATGGCTGGCCGGCCACCCCGGCCTCCGAAGCCGGCAAGCGCTCCGCCGTCGCCGCCGCCACAGGACAGCAATACGCCGTCCCCCGCACCGACGACGACCCCGGCGCGCGAGGCCTGATCCTTTCTCCGTGAGACACAAGGGCGGAGCCTTGGCTCCGCCCTTGTTGTTTATCGGTCGTCGCGATGGCCGCAGACTCCCCCCTAACGTCGCAGTGGTCGGTGCATGTTTTGGCCCGTTCCTGACGATTCCCGGGGAAATTGATGTTTCGAGATAGTGGTTACTGACAAACAGTCTGAACCCTGGGTGCTGCGCGCCGGACGCTTCCGGTTGGTGCTCGATCGACCGCTGATCATGGGTGTCGTCAACGTCACCCCCGATTCCTTCTCCGATGGCGGTCGCTTCCTCGATCCCCAGGCGGCCATTGATCATGGTCGCGCCATGGTTGCCGACGGGGCGGACATCATCGATGTCGGTGGGGAATCTACCCGTCCGGGTGCGCCGCAGGTGCCCGTCAGCGACGAACTGCGACGAATCCTGCCTGTGGTCGAGGCCCTTGCCCGTGACGTGCCGGTGTCGGTGGACACCAGCAAGCCCGAAGTCATGCGTGAAGTCCTGGGCTGCGGGGTCGCGATGATCAACGATGTCACGGCGCTGGGGCAGGCGGGGGGCGTCGAAGCCGTCGCAGCGAGCGACGCGGCAGTCTGCCTCATGCATATGCAGGGCACGCCCCGCACCATGCAGCTCGCACCGGCTTACGATGACGTCGTGCGGGAGGTCGGTGACTTTCTGAGATCCCGAGCCCTCAGGCTCGAGACGGCCGGTATCGCCCGGGAACGGATCGTGATTGACCCCGGGTTCGGGTTCGGGAAGACGACGGCTCACAACCTGGCGCTGTTGCGGTCGCTTCGAGCGCTGCGCGACCACGGTTGGCCCGTGCTTGCAGGGTTGTCGCGCAAGTCCATGCTCGGCAGGATCGCTGGCCGGGAACTGGCCGACCGGGTCCCGGCAAGCGTCGCGGCTGCGTTACTGGCGGTGCAGTTCGGGGCCGACGTGGTCCGGGTGCACGACGTGGCGCCCACCCGGGATGCGCTGCAGGTGCTGCGCGCCGTCCTTAACGACAGGTTTTGAAGCCCATGAACACAAGAAAATATTTCGGAACGGATGGCGTACGCGGCAAGGTCGGCGAACCGCCAATCACGCCGGACCTCGTCATGCACCTCGGGTTCGCGGCTGGCGAAGTGCTGTCCCGGGAAGCGCCGCCTGGCGCCCATGCGGCGGTGCTCATCGGCAAGGACACGCGCATCTCCGGCTATCTGCTGGAGTCGGCGCTTCAGGCAGGGCTCGCCGCGGCCGGAGTCGACGTCTGGCTCGCCGGCCCGATGCCGACGCCCGCCATTGCCTACCTCACCCGGGCATTGCGGCTATCGGCAGGCGTGGTGATCAGCGCCTCTCACAATCCCTACGACGATAACGGCATCAAGTTCTTCGGTGCCAATGGACACAAGCTTCCGGACCAGGTGGAGCGCCGGATCGAGGAGCGCATGGGCGCCCCGATGCGCTGCAAGCCATCGGCGGAACTCGGCAAGGCTCGGAGGGTGGTCGAGGCGGATGGCCGGTACATAGAGTTCTGCAAGAGCACCTTTCCGAGTGATCGGGATCTCCGCGGTCTCAAGATCGTGGTGGACTCCGCGAACGGCGCCGCCTACCACGTAGCGGGGCCGGTGCTTCATGAGCTTGGGGCGGATGTCATCGAAGTGGCGAATCACCCGGATGGGATCAACATCAATGCAGATTGTGGCGCGACCAAGCCCGGGTTCATCGCGGGCAAGGTGCTCGAGCATGACGCCGATCTCGGGCTCGCCCTTGATGGAGACGGCGATCGCCTGATGATGGTCGATGGCGCGGGGCGCATCTATGATGGAGACGAACTGCTCTATGTGATCGCCCGCCACCGGAGGCGTAACGGGCAGATGACCGGCGGTCTCGTCGGCACGGTCATGACGAACTTCGGCATGGAAAAGGCGCTCGGCAGGCAGGGGATCGAGTTCGCCCGCGCTGCGGTTGGTGATCGTTATGTTCTTGAAATGCTGCTGGAAAAGGGCTGGCAGCTCGGGGGCGAGAACTCCGGACACATCGTCTGCCTCGACAAGCACACGACCGGGGACGGGCTGATCTCGGGTCTTCAGGTCCTGGACGCCCTCACCACGGCTGGCGAAACGCTTGCCGAGGCCTGCAGTGATCTTCGACTGGTCCCGCAGAAACTTGTGAACGTCCCCGTGAAGCGGGGCTTCGATTTCCGCAAGTCGCCCGAAATTCTGCAGGCGGTACAGCGTGCGGAGCAGCAGATTCGTGGCCGCGGGCGGATCCTGCTCCGGCCGTCCGGCACCGAGCCTGTGCTTCGCGTGATGGTGGAAGGGGAGGACGAAACCGAAGTGTTGGCGCTCGCCAACTCTCTTGCAGATGTCGTTCGGGACATCCCTGCGGCCGCCTGATTGCGTTCGGAAAATCCGTTCGAGAACTCTGCAATCAAACTGTCACAATATCGCCATAGACTCCACCTGCATTAAGGGGGTATCCCCTCACAGGAGAGATCAGATGGCTCGTGTTCCAGTTACTGCCCCGCTCGTCGCCGTATTGCTGGCGGTTGCCGGTTGGGTCGC
>ERZ1066136.547-NODE-547-length-26980-cov-11.519517_pt1 | contig 26980 bp, 26 predicted proteins | sample MGYA00382783_ERZ1066136 | MGnify/ENA primary metagenome ERZ1066136 (study PRJEB33369, sample SAMEA5778366) | biofilm metagenome | biome: Industrial cooling water; feature: Water cooling tower basin; material: Biofilm | place: United Arab Emirates | collected... | reverse complement strand
GAAGCGCCTGGCCGACGAGGGCATCGCGCTGCGCCCGCCGCAGCCCGGCCGCTGACGCTCGGGCCCGGGCCCCGGCCCGCTCCCCTCAGCCCGCCGACGCGCCGCGCCGGCGCCAGGCCACCAGGGCCGCGAACAGCCCGGCCGACACCAGCAGCGCCCCCGCCATCAGCGGCTGGGCCATGTTGGCGTAGGCCGCGGCCAGGTCGCGCAGGGCCCAGGCGGGCAAGGCGGGCAGGGCCTCCAGCGGCATGCTGCCCTGCTCGCTGGTGAGCGCCTGGCCCGCGGCCCCGGCCAGCGAGGTGGCCGCGTTCACCAGCAGCGCCCCCAGCGTGTCGGCCAGCACGGGCTGCCCGAACAGGCGCTCCAGGCCCTGGGCCAGCAGGATCAGGCCCACGCCCAGCACGGGCAGCCCCCAGCGGCGGAACAGCGCGTTGGCCATCATGGCCGCCAGCACCAGCGGCAGCAGCCACAGCACCGCCAGCGGCAGCCCGGCCAGGGCCCGCAGCAGCAGGGCGCCCAGGGCCGGCAGGATCTGCCCCCAGGGCAGGGCGAACCACTCGCCCACGCCCGTGACGCGGCCCACCGTGACCAGCGAGATGGGCAGCGCGGCCAGGTAGCCGACGACGAGCGCGGCCGCCGGCACCAGCAGCAGGTGCACCAGCAGCGGCGCCAGCAGGCTCTCGGCGTGGCCGCTGGGCAGCGAGAGCCAGAACTCCACCGAGCGGTCGCCGTGGTCGCGCCGCGGCGAGCCCAGCGCGGTGAACAGCGAGGTCGTGCCCAGCAGCATCAGCAGCACGGTGGCGGTGATCAGCATCGACAGCACGGCCACCATGAGCGAGAGCTGCTGCGGGGCCATGGCCGTCATCTCGTCGTCGAGCTGGATGGTGCCCACGCTCAGCAGCAGCAGCGACAGCGCCAGCGGCACCAGCACCAGCAGGGCCCAGGCAAAGCGGTACTGCAGCCACTCGCGCAGCATCAGGGGCAGGAGGTTCTTCATGGTCGGGGCTCCTCGTGGGGCTCAGAAGTGCTGGCGGTCGAGCTCGGGCTTGCGCGTGAGCGCCACGAACAGGTCGACCAGGCTCGGCCGCACGCGGCGGCCCAGGGCCTGCACGTGCGGCGGCGGCTCGCCGTCGAACAGCGCCGCGCTGCCGCCCTGCACGCGGTACTTCAGCAGCGGGTGGGCGGCGGCCATCTGCTCGGCCACGGCGGGGTCGTGGCTCAGGGCCACGAAGCGGCGGTCCACCTCCTCGAGGCTGATGGACAGCACCAGCTTGCCCTCGTTGAGCATGAGCACGTCGGACAGCAGCGACTCGACCTCCTCGACCTGGTGCGTGCTGACGAGCACGCTGCGCTCGCCGTCGCACCACTCGTCGATGAGCATCTCGTAGAAGGCCTTGCGCGAGAGCACGTCCAGGCCCAGCGTGGGCTCGTCCAGGATCATCAGCCGCGCGTCGATGCTGGCCACCAGCGCCAGGTGGGCCTGCGCCACCATGCCCTTGGACAGCGACTTGACCTTGTCGCCCAGGCCAACGCTGGTGCGCGCCAGCAGCTGGCGCGCGCGCTCGGCCGAGAAGCGCGGGTGCAGCCGGCCCATCAGCGTGATGAGCTCGCTCACGCGCGCCCAGCGCGGCAGGATGGCCACGTCGGGGATGTAGCAGGCGCCCTGCAGCAGGGCCACGCGGTCGCGCTGCGGGTGCAGGCCCAGCACGCTGAGCTCGCCCGCGGGCTCGGCCAGGCCCACCAGGGCCTTCATGAGCGTGGTCTTGCCGGCGCCGTTGTGGCCCAGCAGGCCGACGACGCGGCCCTTGGGGATGCTAAAGCTCACGTCGTCGACCGCCGTCTTGCGGCCGTAGCGCACGCTCAGGTGGCGGGCCGAGACAAGCGTGTCGGTGCTCGGAGCGATGTGGTCGGCGGTGGTCATGCCCGCTTCTCCTTGGCAGTGTCGGTGTTCCAGTCCAGCTGGCCGGCCTCGATGCCGAGCCGGCGCAGGCGCGCACGCAGGCGCGGCCACTCCTCGGCCATGAAGCGCTCGCGCTCCACGGCGCGCAGCCGCTCGCGGGCGCCCGGCACCACGAACAGGCCCAGGCCGCGGCGGCTCTCGAGCAGGCCGGCCTCGGCCAGGGCCTGCAGCGCGCGGTTCACGGTGAGCGGGTTGAGCAGGTGCTGCCCGGCCAGCGCCCGCACCGACGGCATCGCGGCGCCCTCGGGCGGGTCGCCGTCCAGCAGCCGGGCGGCCAGCAGGTCGGCCAGCTGCTGGTAGATGGGTTGTCGGTCGTCCCAGGTGCTCATCGGGCCCTTTCTCGCCACCGCGCCCGCGGCGGGCGTGGCGACCGGGTGTGTTGCTGATGTAGGACACCATATCAGCGGGCCGGCGCCCGGCGCAGCGGCCGTGCGACAGGCCGTGCCGGCCGGCGACAGGCTGCAGCCGGCCCGGACACGCCGGCGGCCGGCCGTATGCTCGGCGCCCCATGTCGCTGAAGCTCCTGACCCCGGCCATGGCCGGGCTGCTCGACCGCATCCACCGCGCGCGCCGCCCGCCGCTGCACGCCCTGACGCCCGCCGAGGCACGCGCCGCCTACGCGGCCGGCGCCGAGGTGCTGGACCTGCCGCGCGCGCCGCTGGCCCGCGTCGAGCCGCTCACCGTGGCCGGGCGGCCCGCGCGCCTGTACGCGCCGGCGCCGCAGCCGCTGCCGGCGCTGCTGTACCTGCACGGCGGCGGCTTCGTCATCGGCAGCCTCGAGACGCACGACAGCCTGTGCCGCCAGCTGGCCCTGCGCAGCGGCTGCGCCATCGTGGCGCTGGACTACCGGCTGGCGCCCGAGCACCCGTTCCCGGCCGCGGTGGACGACACCTGGGCCGCCCTGCAGGCCCTGCGCGAACGCCCGGCCGAGGCCGGCATCGAGCGCCTGCTCGGCGTGGGCGGCGACAGCGCCGGCGGCACCCTGGCCGCCGTGGCCGCGCTGCACGCGCGCGACCGCGGCTGGCCGCTGGCGCTGCAGCTGCTCATCACGCCCGGCACCACGGCGCACGCCGACACGGCCTCGCACAAGCTGTTCGCGCAGGGCTTCCTGCTCGACGCCGCCACCATCGCGTGGATGTTCGACCACACCCTCCCGCACGCCCACCGCCGCGACTGGCGCTTCGCGCCGCTGGAGGCCGACGTGGACGGCGTGGCACCGGCCTGCGTCATCCTGGCCGAGTGCGACCCGCTGGTCGACGAGGGCCTGGCCTACGCCGACCGGCTGCGCGCCGCCGGCGTGCCCGTGCAGCTGGAGCTGCTGCGCGGGGTGACCCACGACTTCATCAAGATGGGCCGCGCGCTGCGCGAGGCCCACGACGCCCTGGCCGCCGCGGCGGCCGCCATCCAGGAGGCTGCCCAGCGATGAAACGAGCCGATTTCCGCTACCGCGAGGCCCTGCGCGTGCGCTGGGCCGAGGTCGACCTGCAGAAGATCGTCTTCAACGGCCACTACCTCATGTACGTGGACACCGCCGTGGCCGGCTACTGGCGCGCCATGGCACTGCCCTACCACGACACCATGGAGCGGCTGCAGGGCGACCTCTACGTGCGCAAGGCCACGCTCGAGTACGAGGGCTCGGCGCGCTACGACGAGCGGCTGGAGGTGGGCATCCGCTGCGGGCGCATCGGCAACTCGTCGATGGTGTTCGCGGCCGGCGTGTTCCGCGGCGAGCAGGTGCTGGTGCACGGTGAGCTGGTCTACGTCTTCGCCGATCCGCACACGCAGACCAGCCGCCCGGTGCCGGCCGAGCTGCGCGCCTGGCTGCAGGCCTTCGAGGCCGGCGAGCCCATGGTCCGCGTGGAGTGCGGCGACTGGGCGGCGCAGCAGGCCGAGGCCATGCGGCTGCGCCACGCCGTGTTCGCGCAGGAGCAGGGCATCCCGGCCGCGCTGATGAGCGACGAGGCCGACGCGGGCGCCGTGCACGCGCTGGCGCTCAACCGCGCGGGCCTGGCGGTGGGCAGCGGCCGGCTGGTGGTGCTGCCCGATGGCAGCGGCAAGATCGGCCGCATGGCCGTGCACGCCGGCCTGCGCGGCGCCGGCGTGGGCGGCGCGCTGCTGCAGGCGCTGGTGCAGGCCGGCCGCGAGCGGGGCGCCCGCACGCTGGTGCTGCACGCCCAGGCCACGGCCGAGGGCTTCTACCGCCGCGCCGGCTGGCAGGCCGAGGGTCCGCTGTTCGAGGAGGCCGGCGTGCCGCACCAGGCCATGCGCCTGGGCCTGGCCTGAACGGCCGGCCCTCAGCGCGGCAGGGCGTCGAACACCTCCACGTGCCGCGGCCCGCGGCACCAGCGCGCGGCGGCCTGCGCGCCCAGGGCCACGATGTCGGCCTGCAGGCCCGGCGGGATGCCGCCGTCGCGCGCGTAGGTCTCCATCAGCGTGGCCTGGCCGCTGCCGTCGTCGTCGGCGCGCTCGTACAGGCGCGCCACGAGGCCGGGCCAGTCGGCCTCCAGCGTGGCCTGGAAGCGCTGCATCGCGGGCTGCGCGGCGGCGCGGTCGCCGCGCTCCAGGCGCCAGTAGACGAACAGCTCGCGCACGGCGGGTGGCTTCAGTCGACCGCGGCCGGCATGGCGTAGGGCAGGGCGGCCGGCGTCAGCCGCGGCCCGTCGGCCGTGCCCAGGTGCAGGCTGCCGCCCTCCAGCGCCGCGAGCTTGAGCTCGGCCAGCGCCACCGGGCCCACGCCGGGCAGCTCGCCCGCCAGCGCCACCAGGCCTGCGGGCTGGCCGGGGTCCTCGCTGTGCACGATCTCCTGGCCGGGCTGCAGCGGCGCCGTGCCCACCAGCAGCTGGCCACGGCGCTTGAGCGTGCCGCGGTACTGGCTGCGCGCCACCACCTCCTGGCCGGGGTAGCAGCCTTTCTGGAAGTTCACGCCGCCCACGAGCTCGAGGTTCACCATCTGCGGCACGAACTGCTCCACCGTGGCCGCCACGATGCGCGGCACGCCGCTGGCCGCCTCCAGGCCCAGCCAGGTGGCCGCGGCCAGGGCCGGGCCCGCGGGCGTCTCGCCGCCGAACTGCAGCGCCCGGGCCACCGGCACGCCGTCCACCAGGGCCGGCGGCAGCGCCACGCGCACGCCGCCGCCGTGGGCCTGCACCGCCCAGGCCGCGCCATCGCCCGCCGCCGCGCCCGCCAGGCCCCAGGCCGGCCACTCGGCGCTCACGTCCTCGAGCGTGCACTTGGCGCGCAGCACGTACATGCGCAGCCGCTTCAGCGTGGCCGGCAGCAGGTCGGCGCTGCAGGCCAGCAGCAGGGTGTCGGCGTCGGCCGCCCACACCACGAAGCTCGCGAGCAGGCGGCCCTTGGCCGTGCAGTAGCCGGCCAGCCGCGCCGTGCCGGCCGCGAGCTGGGTGACGTCCTGCGTGAGCTGGCCCTGGAGGAAGCTGCGCGCGTCGGCGCCGCGGGCGCGGATCACGCCCCAGTCGGGCAGCGGCAGCACCCCGTGCAGGGGCGATTCGGCGGGGTTCGATGACATGCCGGCAATTATCATGAGTGGCTCATGGCGTCTCGGTCTTCGTGGTTTCGCATCGGCCTGGCGGTGCTGCTGGTGCCCTTGCTGGCGGTGGCCGGCGCCGCCGTGGCCGCCTGGTGGTGGCTCGACCGGCCGCTGCCCCTGGCCACGCCCTCGGTGGAGCTGTCGGTCGAGCCCGGCGACAACCCGCGCAGCGTGGCCCAGGCCTGGGTGGGCGCGGGCGTGCAGACCTCGCCGCGGCTGCTGTACGAGTGGTTTCGCTGGTCGGGCCAGGCGCGGCGCATCCGCGCCGGCAGCTACGAGGTGCACGCGGGCGTCACGCCGCGCAGCCTGCTCGAGAAGATGGTGCAGGGCGACGAGCTGCTCGAGCGCGTGCGCTTCATCGAGGGCTGGACGCTGCGCCAGCTGCGCGCCGAGCTGGCGCGCGCGCCGCACCTCAAGCCCACCACCGCCGGCCTCAGCGACGCCGAGCTCATGGCCGCCGTCGGCAGCCCGGGCGTGCCCGCCGAGGGGCGTTTCTTCCCCGACACCTACGTCTACAGCCGCGGCGTGAGCGACCTCACCGTGCTCAAGCGCGCCCACCGCGCCATGCAGCAGCACCTGGCCGAGGCCTGGGCGCAGCGCGCGCCCGACACGCCGCTGAAGAGCGCCGACGAGGCGCTGATCCTCGCCTCCATCGTCGAGAAGGAGACCGGCCTGGACGCCGACCGCGGGCTGGTCGCCGGCGTGTTCACCAACCGCCTGCGCATCGGCATGATGCTGCAGACCGACCCCACCGTGATCTACGGCCTGGGCGAGGCCTTCGACGGCAACCTGCGTCGCCGCGACCTCGAGACCGACACCCCCTTCAACACCTACACGCGCGGCGGCCTGCCGCCCACGCCCATCGCGCTGCCGGGCCTGGCCTCGCTGCGCGCCGCGGTGCGGCCCGAGCCCACGCGCGCGCTGTACTTCGTGGCCAAGGGCGACGGCCGCAGCGCCTTCAGCGAGAACCTCGCCGACCATAATCGCGCCGTGGCCCGCTACCAGCTGAACCGCCGATGACCGGCGGCCTGTTCATCACCGTCGAGGGCATCGACGGCGCGGGCAAAAGCACGCACATCGAGTCGCTGCGCGCCTGGTTCGCCGCCCGCGGCCACGAGGTGGTGGTGACGCGCGAGCCCGGTGGCACCGAGCTCGCCGAGACCTTGCGCGAGCTGGTGCTGCACCGCCCCATGGACGCGCTCACCGAGGCCCTGCTCGTGTTCGCGGCCCGGCGCGACCACCTCCAGCAGCGCATCGAGCCCGCGCTGGCGCGCGGCGCGGTGGTCATTGGCGACCGCTTCACCGACGCCAGCTTCGCCTACCAGGGCGGCGGCCGCGGCTTCGACCTCGGCGTGCTGGCCACGCTGGAGCATTGGGTGCAGGCCGGCCGCCAGCCGCAGCTGACGCTGTGGTTCGAGCTGCCCGCCGCCGAGGCCGCGCGCCGCCGGGGCGCCGTGCGCGCGCCCGACCGCTTCGAGTCGCAGGACGTGGCCTTCTTCGAGCGCGTGATCGCGGGCTACGCCGCGCGCGCCGCCGCCGACCCCGGCCGCTTCGAGCGCATCGACGCCCGCGCCGAGCCGGCGGCCGTGTGGCGGCAGGTCGAGGCCGTGCTCGTGCGGCGCTTCGGCCCCTGACCGGCGCGCCATGCTGATCGGCGACGACGGCGCCGCGCCGCTGCCCTGGCTGGCCGAGCCCCTGGCCCGGGCGCTGCAGCACCAGCGCGGCCACGCGCTGCTGGTGCACGGCGCGCTGGGCACGGGGGTGATGCCGTTTGCGCTGGCCCTGGCGCAGTCGTGGCTCTGCGAAGCCACCGGCGGCAACCGGCCCGCCTGCGGCCGCTGCGGCAGCTGCCGCCTCGTCCAGGGCCGGGTGCACCCCGACCTGATGCTGCTCATGCCCGAGCAGCAGCGGCGCGAGCACGAGTGGCCTCTGTCGGGCGACAAGCCCGAGGGCGACAGCAGCAGGAAGCCCAGCCGCCAGATCCGCGTCGACGAGGTGCGGCTGCTCATCGACTGGGTGTTCAAGACCTCGGCGCGCGGCCGCGGCAAGGTGGCGGTGCTCACGCCGGGCGAGGCGCTCAACCCGGCATCGGCCAACGCGCTGCTCAAGACGCTGGAAGAACCGCCGCCCGGCACGCGCCTGGTCATCACCACACCCGACCCGCAGCGCCTGCTGCCCACCGTGCGCAGCCGCTGCCAGCTGCTGCGCCTGGCCGAGCCCGCCGCCGAGGCCGCGTCCGGCTGGCTGGCGGCCCGCGGCGTGGCCGAGCCCGCCGTGCTGCTGGCCGCCTGCGCCGGCCGGCCACTGGACGCCCTGGCCCTGCACGAGGCCGGCGTGCACGCCGACGCCTGGCGGCGCCTGCCCGAGGCCCTGGCCCGTGGGCAGGGCGCGGCGGTGCAGGGCTGGCCGCTGCCGCAGCTGCTGGACCTGCTGCTCAAGCTCTGCCACGACGCCCTGGCGGTGGCCGGTGGCGCGGCGCCGCGCTACTTCGTGCCCGGCACGGTGCCGGCGGGGGCGTCGCCCGAGCGCCTGCGCGCCTGGTCGCTGGAGCTGCAGCGCGTGGCCCGGCACGCCAGCCACCCCTGGAACGAGGGCGTGCTGGCCGAGGCCCTGGTGGCCGGCGCGGCGCGCGCACTGCGCCCGCGTGCGGCCCGGGGCGGCCCGGCACCGCGGGCGGGCTTGGATACACTGCCCGCATGAACGACCGCGCCCCCACCCGGCCAGGGCCGCTCGGCCCGCCCGTCGCCCCCGGCGGCGCCGCGGCGGCGAGCGCGCGGCCCAGCGTCATCCAGCTGGTGTTCCGCGAGAAAGGCGCGCTGTACGCGGCCTACATCCCCATCTTCACCGAGGGCGGGCTGTTCGTGCCCACCACGCGCGAGTACCGGCTGGGCGAGGACATCTACCTGCTGCTGTCGCTGCCCGACGACCCGCAGCGCTTCCCGGTGGCCGGCAAGGTGAGCTGGATCACGCCGGCCAACGCCTCGGGCGGCCGCACCCAGGGCGTGGGCGTGCGCTTCCCCAACGACGACAAGTCGCGCCAGCTCAAGCTCAAGATCGAGGAGATCCTGGGCACCTCGATCCAGTCGCAGAAGCCGACGCAGACGATCTGACCGCCCCCCGGCCCGCGCCGGCCCGGCCTGCCCCAATGTTCGTCGACTCCCACTGCCACCTGAGCTTCCCCGGCCTGCACGAGCGCATCGCCGACGTGCGCCGCGAGATGGCGCTGGCGCGCGTGGACCGCGCCATCTGCATCTGCACCACGCTCGAGGAGTTCGGCACCGTGCAGGCGCTGGCCCATGCCCACCCCGAGCTGTGGTGCACGGTGGGCGTGCACCCCGACAACGAGGGCGTGCGCGAGCCCACGGCCGACGAGCTCGTGGCCCTGGCCGCCGACCCGCGCGTACTGGCCATCGGCGAGACCGGGCTCGACTACTACCGCCTCAACGGCCGCAGCGTGGCCGAGATGGCCTGGCAGCGCGAGCGCTTCGCTGCCCACATCGCCGCGGCACGGCGCACGGGCCTGCCGCTGGTGGTGCACACGCGCTCGGCCAGCGACGACACCCTGGCGCTGCTGCGCAGCGAAGGCGCGGGGCAGGTGGGCGGCGTGTTCCACTGCTTCACCGAGACGGCCGAGGTGGCGCGCGCGGCGCTGGAGCTGGGCTTCCACATCTCGTTCTCGGGCATCCTGACCTTCCGCAACGCCGAAGACCTGCGCGAGGTGGCGCGCTGGGTGCCGCTGGACCGCTGCCTGATCGAGACCGACAGCCCCTACCTCGCCCCCGTGCCCCACCGCGGCAAGACCAACCAGCCGGCCTACGTGCCGCACGTGGCGGCGCAGCTGGCGGCGCTCAAGGGCCTCAGCGTCGACGCGGTGGCCGAGGCCACGACGCGCAACACCGAGCGCCTGTTCGCGCGGATCGGGCCCGCGCCGGAGGCAGCCGCATGCTGAAGCTATTCTTCATCATTGCGATCCAAGCCCTTGTCACGGCGAGCATTTTTCTTCCGACGCCGGCCCGGGCGCAGTCGGAGGCGGCGGTGCAGCGCGCCCTCAACGTCGACGACGACCGCACCATCCGCCGCTGGCTGGCCGCCGGCGGCGACCCGAACCGGCTCGACGAGCGGGGCCAGACGCCGCTGATCGCCGCGCTGCGCGACGAATCGTTCAAGGTGGCGGCCGCGCTGCTCGAGAGCCCGGCCTTGCGCATCGACGCCCCCAACCACGCCGGCGAGACCGCGCTCATGATGGCCGCGCTCAAGGGCCAGCTGGCCTGGGCGCAGCGGCTGGTGGCGGCCGGTGCGGCCATCCACCGCGAGGGCTGGACACCGCTGCACTACGCCGCCAGCGGCGGCGGCTTCGACGTCGTGCGCTGGCTGCTGGAGCAGGGCGCGCCGATCGACGCGCCGTCGCCCAACCGCAGCACGGCGCTGATGATGGCGGCGCGCTACGGCGCCAGCGAGTCGGTGGAGCTGCTGCTGGCGCGCGGCGCCGACCCGCGGCTCCGCAACGACCGTGGCTTGAGCGCGGCCGACTTCGCCCGCGGCGCCGGGCGCGACGCGCTGGCAGAGCGCCTCACGGCGCTGCAGGCCACGCCGCCCGCGCCGCGCCCCTGAGCCTGGATCGTCAGCGATTTCACGCTCCGGGCGCGGACGCCGTGTCGGATGTCACCTGACACGCGAGATCGGCCGCCGCCGTCTTCTAAGCCGCGAAGTGCGCGCGTAGAGTGATTTCCGGTGCCAGGTGGGCGCCACACCGGAGTCATCCATGTCGCACCCGCAAACCGCTCGCAACCCGTTCCTGCTGATGATCAACCCCGAGGTCGTCCTCGCGGCCGTCGAGAAGTCCGAACGGCTCGGTCAGCTCAACCGGCAGCTGTGCCGCCCGCTGGACCGCCCGGTTCCCGTGGCCAACGGTCGCCAGGGGGTGGCGGACGACGATGGCGATGAGGACGAAGGCCGCCGCTCCGACTGAGCCCAGGCTTCACCGGATGGGGCGCCGAGGCGCCCCTCTTTCTGGTTCATTGATAGAGTACGATGTATATTATGTTAACTCATGGATAAGGTATCCAAAGGCCGGGCTCAACCCTGGTCGACGATCTCCCAGGCCGTGCGATAGCCCCCGATGCGCTCCACGTAGGCCAGCAGTTCCCTGAAGAACGGATGACCGCCGAGCGTGGACGAGTCCCCGACGAGCAGCAGCTTGCGGCGGGCGCGGGTCATGCCCACGTTCATGCGCCGGATGTCCGACAGGAAGCCGATGTCGCCGACGCGGTTGCTGCGGGTGAGCGAGATCGCGACGATGTCCCGTTCCTGGCCCTGGAACGCGTCGACGGTCCCCACGCTGAGCCAGCGCTGCTGCAACAGGCCGCCCAGCTGGGGGTGCACCTCGATGGCGTCCTTCAGGCAGTTGATCTGGGCGCGGTACGGCGCGATCACGCCGATGGTGAGCGGCGCCTCCGGATGCGCGGTCGGGTCGCAGGGCCCGAGCAGCCGGGCCAGCCGCTGGATCAGCAGATCCGCCTCCTCCGGGTTGGCCGTGGAGCGGCTTTCGGGGATGGTGAGCTCCGAAAAGCCGAGGCCGGCCGTGTCGAGGAACTCCACCGGCCGGTCGGGCGCAAAACAGGGGTCGTAGGCCTCCAGACCGGCGTCGCGCACGCTGTCGTGTGCCAGCAGCCGTCCGCCATAGAAGCGCTCGGAGCTGAAGGCCATGATCAGCTGGTGCATGCGGTACTGCAGGCCCAGCATGCGCGCCGTGGCGGGTTGCCGCTGGATGCACTTCTCGAACAGGGTCTCGCGCAGGCCCTCGCGGGCCGCCCTCTCGCTCTTCACGGTGGGCGGCAGCTGGTGGTGATCGCCCGCCATCACGACGCGCTGGCCCCTGGCGATCGGGATCCAGCAGCCCGGCTCCAGCGCCTGGGCCGCTTCGTCGATGAAGACGGTGTCGAAAGCCAGGTGGCGGATGGTCCGGTGGCTGGCCCCCACCAGGGTGCAGGTGATGATCTGCACCGACTCCAACACCTGCGCGGTGATGTGGCGCTCGAGGTCGTCGGCCTCCCGGAGCAGCTGCCGCGCTTCGTCCCGCCAGCGTTGGCGCTGCTGCCGCGCCTCGAACCCCAGGTGACGGCCGTTCGGGCGGGCAAGCTCGGCGGCCTGCTCGCGGCAGCGGTCGGCGGTCTGGCGCATCGCGCGCATCCTGCCGTAGCCGGGGTGCGCCATCACCCGGGCGTCCAGCGTGTGCGCCAGCAGGAGATCCGACACGCGGCTCGGGTTGCCCAGGCGAACGACGCCGACGCCGCGCCCGGCCAGCTTCTCCGTCAGCAGGTCCACCGCCGTGTTCGACGGGGCACAGACCATCACGCGCCGCTCGCGGCGGATGGTCTCCAGGATGGACTGCACCAGCGTCGTCGTCTTGCCCGTGCCCGGCGGGCCGTGGATGATGCCCACGTCCTGGGCGGTGATCACGTGGCGCACGGCCTCCCGCTGGGAATCGTTGAGCGGACCGGGATAGAACAGGTCGTCGACCTGGGGCGCGCGGAAGCGGGCGGGCCGGTCGCCCAGCAGCACGTCGCGCAGCTCGGCGAGGCGGTTGCCACGGGCGCCGATGACCTCGCCCAGGGCTTGGTCCATCTCGCGGTAGCTCACCTCGTCGAAGCTGAGATCGATGCCCAATCGGCCGCCGTCCCGCACCCAGTCCGGCAGATCCTCCCGGGTCGTGGTCAGCTGCAGCTGGTGGCGCCGCACGGCGGTGACGACGCCGTGCAGCGTGGGCGACTCCCCCGATGCCACCGGCGCCGCACCGAACAGCGTGGCGTTCCTGCCCACCTGAAACAGGTGCAGGCCCTGCTGGCTGGCCGGGCGCTCCAGCACCAGCACCCGCTTGCCGCCGAAACCGATGTCTTCCTCGGCCAGGGTGACGGGATACCAGGTCAGGCCGCGCCGCTGCCGCTCCGGGATGCCGGCCTTGGCGTTCCTGAGCTTGAACTGCGCCTGGTCCTCCTGTTGCTCCAGCTGCATCAGGGCGTGCACGCGGCGCAACTCGTCCGTGGCACGGGGGGCGCGGGGTCTGGCGTCGAGGTCGGCCAAGGCAGTCCTGGTGAAGAGGCCGCGCATCCAGCGGCGTCGGTGGGGTGGCAGCGATCCGGGCGCCAGGCGCGGCCGGCTGGCTCAGCGCTGCGCCACGGGGCACGAGCCTGGATGCGATTCCGCGCGGGCTGGGGCGGCTGCGCAGTGTCTCAGACGGCAACGGTCGCTCATGCCCTTCGGAAGCCCGGGCGCGGGTGCGCCGGGCAGCCACGGCTACAGTCCGCCGCCCTGCCCTGCCGCACCCCACCCCGATGAGCCTCGCCGACATCCGCCAGGCCCTCAGCGCCGAGCTGGCGGCCACGCCCGAGTACTACGACTTCAAGGTCCAGCGCGCCGAGCGCGAGGGCGTGCTCTGGCGTGTGACCCTGGAGCCCGGCTACGTCTACGCCGAAGGCCAGCGACCGGGCATGGCCTCGGCCCAGGCGCTGCTGGACGACAGCCTCGACGGCGCGGCGGCCTGGTGGGGGGCGCCCGTGAAGGGTGGCGCCAGCGTGCTGGCCGTGGTGGCCGAGGACGACCAGCTGGTGCTGCAGAACGCCAGCAGCCCGCCACCGGGGCCGGACGGCCTGATCCGCCTGTACCCGCCGCGCTTCTTGAATGCGCTGGCCGATGCCTGGTGGGACACGCCCTGGGCCGAGCGCGCCCTGGCCTGCCTGCCCGACCTGGCCCGGCCGCGCGCGGTGGACCACGGACCGCCGCTCACGGGGGCGCCGTTCCGCTGGCTGCGGCCCGCCCAGCGCGAGGCGCTGGCCCTGGTGCGGCACAGCAGCGCCTTCCTGTGGGGGCCGCCCGGCACCGGCAAGACCACCACGCTCGGCGTGCTGCTGGCCGAGTACCTCGACAGCCGGCCCGAGGCCCGCGTGCTGCTGCTGTCCACCACCAACCAGGCGGTGGACCTGGCGACCCTCGCGGTCGACAAGGCGCTGGAAAAGGGCCGGCGCGAGCACTGCCGCGCGGGCGTGCAGCGCCTGGGCACCCGCTTCGATGCGGCCGCCTATGCCGGCCGCGAGCACCTGATCCCGACCCAGGACCACGACCTGATCGCGCGGCTGGCGCGGGCCGAGGCCGCGCGACCGGCCGCCGCGTCGCGCGACGCCCTGGCGCTGAAGGCCTGGGCCGACCGCGTGGCGACGCTGCGCGACGAACTGCGGGCCTCGTCGCAGCGGCGGCTGCAGCACTGCCGGCTGGCCAGCATGACCACCACGCGCGCGGCCCTCACGCTGAAGACCCTGCGCGAGCTGGCCCCCGACGGCGAGCCGCCGTTCGACCTGCTGGTCTTCGACGAAGCCAGCCAGGTGAGCCTGGCGCAGGCGCTGGCCCTGATGCCGCTGGGCCGTGCGCGGCTGTTCGCCGGCGATCCGCAGCAGCTCTCGCCCGTGCTGCGCAGCGACGACCGCGGCGCCCGGCGCTGGCTGGGCCGCTCGGCCTTTGCCGAGAAGCCGCGCGCCGGCCCTTCGGTGGCGCTGCTGGACGAGCAGTCGCGCATGGCCGGGCCGATCAGCGCACTGGTCAGCGACCTGTTCTACGACGGCGTGCTGCGCGTGGCCGCCGACGCGGCGGCCCAGCCGGGCTGGCAGGCCGCGCGCCGCCGGGCCCTGGCCGACATCGGTGCCGACACGCATGTGCATGTGCACCGGCTCAAGACCGATGGCGCCTGGTCCGCCGCCGAGCGCGGCCCGGTGCGTGCCGAATCCGCCGCGGTGATCGCAGGCCTCATCGCGGCGGCGCTGGCCGCGGGCGACTGGGGCCCGCACGAGCTGATCGTGCTGACGCCGTTCCGGGCCCAGCGCGCGCTGATCCGCCAGCACCTGCGGGCCCGCGGTGTGCCGGACTCGCTGCGGGTCAGCACCGTCCACCGCGCCCAGGGCAGCGAGGCCGCCGTGGTGCTGTTCGACCCGGCCGACGGCAGCCAGCCTTTCCTGCAGACCGAGGAGGCCCAGCGCCTGCTGAACGTGGCGCTGAGCCGGGCGCAGGCCAAGGTGCTGGTGTTCCTGTCGGCGGCCGACGCGGCCAACCCGGTGCTCGCGCGCATCCTGCAGCGGCTGCGCCTGCAGGGCGATCGCCGCGAGGCCGTGCCCCTGCTGGCGCTGGCGCGCCAGGCCGGCTTTCCCGCCAACACGCTGGGGCGCCGCGTCACGGCCGGCCGCCACACGGGCGAGGTCGTCAGGCTCAGCGCGGACGGCCGGCAGCTCTGGCTGGTGCATGAGCGGACCGGTGCCGAGTTGTTGATCGACGCCGGGTTCTGGCTGTCGCGGGCCGCGGAAGCGCGTCCGCCCGCGGACCCGGCCTGGACCGCGTGATCCGGAAGCCCCCGCGCGGGGCTCGCCGGATCGGACCCAGCCGCCGGAAGCCCGGGCCCGCTCAGCGCTGACCCGCGGCCAGCCGCCCCGCGGGCACGCCCGGCGCGCTGAAGCTGCGCAGGCCCGCCAGGTCGAGCACCGTCACGCCGCCGAACTCCACGCGCAGCAGGCCCGCGCGCTGCAGCACGTGCAACGACTCGTTGGCGCGCTGCCTCGACAGCCCGGCCAGCAGCCCGATCTCCTCCTGGCTGAGCGCCACGAACTGGCCGGCACGCGGGTACAGGTCGGGGTTGAACAAGGTGGCCAGGCACCGCGCCAGGCGCGCGTCGGGGCCGAACAGCCGGTCGTACTCCACGAGCCCGATGAACAGGCTCAGGCGCGCGTTCAGGTGGTTGAGCAGGAAGCGCGCGAAGCCGATCTGCGTGGACACCAGGCGCTCGAAGGTGTGCCGCGGCATGCAGGCGATGCGCGACTCGCGCACGGCCACGCCGTCGTAACGCCAGCGCGACAGCTTCAGCAGCGAGCCCTCGCCGGCCCAGCCGCCGGCGGTGACGCCCGTGAAGGTGGACTGCCGGCCATCGGGCGTGGACACCGACATCTTCAGCAGCCCGTCGATCACGCCGAACCAGTGGTCGGCCGGCTCGCCCGTGCGCATCAGGCTGGCGCCCGCCGGCACGCGCCGCTCGTAGCTCTCGCGCACGACCTGGTCGAGCTCGTCGGCGGGCAGCGTCGAGGCCCAGACGCTGTCGCGCAGCATGGTTTCGAGCGGGCTGGAGGGCATGGCGTCGTCTCCCGGCGGAGCAGCCCGCCTCACGCGCGGCGTACGCGCACGCGCGCGGGCCGGATGCACCGCGGAAACCCGCATCGCAGCTGTCGTCGCGACGACAACCCCTTCAGGCCACCCTGGGCAGCATGCGCTGGCCGTCCCGTCGAGAGGACGCCCCGCAGGAGACCCGCGCCATGAACGACGACACCCGCTCCCCCGACGGGCCGGAGGCCCCGCCCGCCACCCTCAACCGCCGTGGCCTGCTGCAATGGGCCGCCGCCACGCCCGCGGCCACCGCGGCGCTGGGCCTGGGGGCCGCACCGGCCACGGCGCACGCCCTGCCCCTGCCGCTGACCCCGCCGGACACCGTCGACCTCTACGACGTCGCCGACTCGATCACGCAGACCGCGGCGCCCACCATGCCGCTGGTCAGGCTCGCGCTGGGCGCCGACGGCGTCTACCGCTTCGACATGCCGCGCCTGGAACAGGGCACCGGCATCGCGACGGCGCTGGCGATGATGATCGCCGAGGAGGCCGGCGTGCCGCTGTCGAAGGTGCAGGTGAGCTCGGCCGACGCGCAGCAGGAGCTGGTCTTCAACCAGATCACCGGCGGCTCGTCGACCATCCGCTCGTTCGCGCCCTTCATCCCCGCCCTGGTGACGGCGGCGCGGGCGCGCGCCGGCCTGCCGCCGCAGGCCGGCACGCCGCGCGACCCGGCGCAGTTCAAGGTGATCGGCCGGCGCACGGCCAAGCTCGACGCGCTGGACATCGTCACCGGGCGCAAGAAGTTCACCATGGACCTGGACGTGCCGGGCGCCGTGCCCACGATGTGCCGCATGCCGTCGCAGATGCGCGGCACGGTCCTCAGCGTCAACAACCGGCCGCAGGTGCTGGCGATGCCGGGCGTGCTGGCGGTGGAGGTCATCCCGCGCGGCGGCGCGGTGGTGGGCATCCCGCCGGGCGTGGCCGTGATGGCCGAGACCTTCGGCGAGGCCTGGGACGCCTGCAACGCGCTCGACATCACCTGGGGCGACGGGCCGATGCGCGGCGAGAGCGACGCCAGCATCTTCGCCAAGCTGCGCGCCGCGATCCCGCCGCTGCTGCCGGCGCCGCTGGGCACCATCGCGATCGACGCCGAGTTCACCTGGCGCGCCGCCACGCACTGCCCGCTGGAGGTGGAGTGCGCCATCGTCGACGCCACGCGCCCCGACCGCGCCGAGATCTGGGCCGGCATGCAGACGCCCATCGTCGCGGCGCAGTCGGTGGCGCTGGAGCTCGGCCTGCTGCCCACGCAGGTCAAGGCGCACGTCATCCCCAGCGGCGGCGCCTTCGGGCGCCGGCTGTTCTGGGACCCGGTGCAGGTGGCGGCGCAGATCTCGCGCAAGACCGGGCTGGTCTGCAAGCTGATGTACCACCGCAGCGACGACATCCGCCACACGCGCCAGCGCCCGCCGCAGGTGCACCGCGTGCGCGCGGCCGTCGTGCCGCCGACGCTGCTGCTGCCCGGCAAGGTGCTGAGCTACCAGCAGAGCATCGGCGCCGTGCGCCTGGACGCGCGGCACGGCTACGGCGAGATCGGCACCGCGCTCGGCGGCGCCCTGCCCCCGCTGGTGGCGCAGACGGTGGGCAACCTGGGCTACGAGGAGTTCTTCTTCAAGACCATGGTGCACTCGCCCTACCACTTCGGGCTCAGCAACAAGCTGCTGTTCCCGTTGGCGCTGGACATGCCCACGGTGTCGTACCGCTCGGTGCACATCCAGCCCGCGCGCACGGTGGAGGAGATCATCGTCGACGAGATCGCGGCGCGGCTGGGCAAGGACCCGGCGGCGTTCCGGCTGGAGTTCCTGCGCCTGCCGCGCGCCAAGGCCGTGCTGCAGCGCGTGGCCGGCGCGGCGCAGTGGGGCAAGGCCATGCCGCCGGGTTTCGCGCAGGGCGTGGCGGTGCACATGGAGTCGCGCTCGTTCTCGGCCTGCGTGGTGGAGCTCGACGCGCGCGACCCCGCCCGGTGCCAGGTCACGCGCGTGACCCTGGCCATCGACGTGGGCCGCCCGATCAACCCCTCGGGCATCGAGCAGCAGTGCCACGGCGGCATCGCCGAGGCCATCTCGCTGGTGCTGAAGACCGGCCTGACCATCCGCGACGGCCTGCCGCAGGAGACCAGCTACAACCAGTACACCTTCGCCCGCATGCGCGACTTCCCAAAGCAGGTGCAGGTGATCGTGATGCCCGACCTCGGCGAGCCGCCCGCGGGCATGGGCGAGGTGGCCATGAGCGCGCCGGCCGGCGCCATCGCCAACGCCTACGCGCGCGCCACGGGCCGCAAGCCGCGCCACTTCCCGCTCAACGCGCAGCCGGTGTTCACCCCCGTGCCGCCGGGCCAGCTGCCGGCCGTGCCGGCGTTCACCTGAGGAGCCTCCCATGCCCACCCAACAGTTCAACGTCAACGGCCAGGCGGTCAGCGTCGAGGCCCCCTCGGAGATGGCCCTGCTGTGGGTGCTGCGCGACAAGCTCGGCATCACCGGCCCCAAGTACGGCTGCGGGGTCAACGTCTGCAAGGCCTGCACCTGCCTGGTCAACGGCCGGGCGGTCCAGACCTGCGTGACCAAGGTCTCGTCGGTCGCCGGCAAGCAGGTGACCACCATCGAGGGCCTGGCCGCCAACGGCCAGCTGCACCCGGTGCAGCAGGCCTGGCTGGAGATGGACGTGCCGCAGTGCGGCTTCTGCCAGCCCGGCCAGATCATGGCGGCCGTGGACCTGCTCAAGCGCACCCGCAACCCCAGCGACGCCGACATCGACGCCATCGAGAACATGTGCCGCTGCGGCACCTACGGCCGCATCCGCGCGGCGATCCGGCGGGCCGCCAGCCTGATGGCCTGAGGCCGCGGGCGCGGCCGGGCGGGCGGCGGCGCGGGCCACAATCCGCCCATGCTGCCCCTGCCCCCCACCACCCCGTACAGCCCGCCCGACGAGAACGAGACGCTCGAGGCGGCGCTCGCGCGCAACGTGCGCGACGCGCTCCAGGAAGACCTGGGCCGCGGCGACTGGACGGCCCAGCTCGTGCCCGCCGGCCGCCGCGTGCGCGCGCGCGTGGTGGCCAAGGAGGCGGCCGTGCTGTGCGGCCAGGCCTGGTTCTCGCATTGCCTGTGGGCGCTGGACGCCACGGCCCGGCTGAGCTGGCCCGTGGCCGAAGGCGCGGCGGTGGCCGAGGGCAGCCTGGTCTGCGAGATCGAGGCCGACGCGCGCGCCCTGCTGAGCGCCGAGCGCTCGGCGCTCAACTTCCTGCAGCTGCTGTCGGCCACCGCCACCACGACACGGCGTTATGTCGAGGCCATCGCCGGCGCCAGCCCCAACCCCCGCGGCTGCGCCGTGCTCGACACGCGCAAGACGCTGCCGGGCCTGCGCCAGGCCCAGAAGTACGCCGTGCGCGTGGGCGGCGGCCAGAACCAGCGGCTGGCCCTGTGGCACGGCATCCTCATCAAGGAGAACCACATCGCGGCCGCCGGCGGCATCGCCGCGGCCCTGCGCGCGGCCGCCGCGCTGGGCGGCCAGGTGCCCGTGCAGGTGGAGGTGGAGTCGATGGACGAGCTGCGCGAGGCCCTGGCCGCCGGCGCCACCAGCGTGCTGCTCGACGACTTCACGCTGGGCCAGATGCGCGAGGCCGTGGCGCTGACGGGCGGGCGCGCGCTGCTGGAGGTGTCGGGCGGCGTCGACCTCGTGCAGATCGGCGCCATCGCCGCCACGGGCGTGGACCGCATCTCGGTGGGCAAGCTCACCAAGGACGTGCAGGCCATCGACCTCTCGCTGCGCGTGCTGGGCTGAGCCCCGGCGCCGCGGCGCGCGCTCAGCCCGCGTACTGCGCCGCCGCGCGCTCCAGCCGCGCCTTCACGGCCTGCACCAGCGAGGCCGGGCTCACCACCCTCACCTGCTCGCCCTGGCGCAGCACGTCCATCACCAGCTCGGTGGCGTCGACGTAGGGCAGGCGCAGCTCGTAGCCGCCGCCTTCGAGCCAGCGGCCCTGCTGCTGCGGGTGCCATTCCTCGCGGCTGGCCCAGCGCGCGGCGGTGGCGTCGAAGTGCAGCGTCGCCCATTGGCGGCGGCCGCCGGCGTAGATGCCGTAGCCGCTGTCCATCTGCGCCTGCACCTCGGCCAGCGGCAGCTCCTTCGCCGCGGCCTCCAGCGGCTCGGCGGCCTCGATGGCGTCCAGCGCAAAGCGGCGCAGCGCCTCGCTGCGGTGGCACCAGGCGTCCAGGTACCAGGTGTTGCGGTAGTGCACCAGGCGCTGGGGCGAGACGTCGCGCTCGCCCAGCTCGCCGCGGCTGCGCGACAGGTAGCGCAGGTGCAGCCGCCGCCGCTGCAGCAGCGCCGCGGCCACGCGCTCGAAGAAGCGGCTGGGCACCGGCCGCCGCCAGGCCGTGACGACGCGGATGCGCTGCGACAGCGCCGTGGCGGCATCGGCGCCCTCGCCGTGGCCCAGCAGCTGGCGGATGCGGTCCAGCAGCGGCTGCAGGTGACGGCTGAGCAGGCCGTCGCCATCGAGCCCGGCCAGCAGCTGCTGCGCGGTGAGCAGCGAGTACAGCTCGGCCTCGCTGAACCACAGGCCCGGCAGCTCGTGGCGGCCGCCGGCCTGCACGTCGGCGCCGAAGCGGTAGCCGTTGGCCTCGCGGTCGTACTCGATCGGCGCGCCCATGCGGCTGCGCAGGTACTCCAGGTCACGCTTGAGCGTGGCGCGCGAGACCTCCAGCTCCTCGAGCAGCGTCGCGAAGCTCACGCAGCCGCGGGCGCGGATCAGCGCCTCGATGCGGTAGAGGCGCTCGGTGTTGTTCGCCATGCGCCGCGGCTCAGCTCAGCCCGACGATGCGCCCCTCGTCGTCGAGGTCGATGCGCTCGGCCGCGGGCACCTTGGGGAGGCCGGGCATGGTCATGATGTCGCCGCAGACCATGACGACGAAGCCGGCGCCGGCCGACAGCCGCACCTCGCGCAGCTCCACCACGTGGCCGCTGGGCGCGCCGCGCAGCGCGGGGTCGGTGGAGAAGCTGTACTGCGTCTTGGCCACGCACACGGGCAGGTGGCCATGGCCGGCGTCCTGCAGGGCCTGCACCTGGCGCTTCACGGCCGGCGGCGCGCTGATGTCGGCGGCGCCGTAGGTGCGCGTGGCCACGGCGCGCAGCTTCTCCCACAGCGGCAGCGCGTCGTCGTAGGCGAAGCGCAGCGTGGACGGCCGCTCGCACAGGCGCACCACCTCGTGCGCCAGCGCCGCCGCACCCGGGCCGCCCTCGGCCCAGTGGTGGCAGCTGTGCACCGCCACGCCCAGGGCGCCGATGCGCTCGCGCAGCAGCGCGTGCTCGGCCTCGGTGTCGCTCTTGAAGTGGTTGATGCCCACCACCACCGGCAGGCCGAAGACCTCGCGCAGGTTGTGCAGGTGGCGCTCGATGTTGGCGAGGCCACGGCCCAGCGCCTCCAGGTTCTCGCGGCCCAGGTCGGGCAGGTCGACACCGCCGTGGAACTTGAGCGCGCGCACCGTGGCCACCACCACCGCGCAGGCGGGGCGCAGGCCCGAGGTGCGGCACTTGATGTCGATGAACTTCTCGGCGCCCAGGTCGGCGCCGAAGCCGGCCTCGGTGACCACGTAGTCCGCCAGCCGCAGCGCCGTGCGCGTGGCCAGCACCGAGTTGCAGCCGTGCGCGATGTTGGCGAACGGGCCGCCGTGCAGCAGCGCCAGGTTGTTCTCCAGCGTCTGCACGAGGTTGGGCGCCAGTGCGTCCTTCAGCAGCACGGCCATGGCGCCGTGCACCTTCAAGTCCGCCGCGGTCACGGGGCGGCGATCGCGCGTCTCGGCCACCACGATGCGCGCCAGGCGCGCCTTGAGGTCGGCCACCGAGGTGGCCAGGCACAGGATGGCCATCACCTCGCTGGCCACGACGATGTCGAAGCCGTCCTCGCGCACGAAGCCGTTGCCCGGCCCGCCCAGGCCGACGGTGATGTGGCGCAGCGCGCGGTCGTTCATGTCCATCACGCGCCTGAGCGCGATGCGGCGCGTGTCGATGCCCAGGGCGTTGCCGTGGTGGATGTGGTTGTCGAGCGTGGCGGCCAGCAGGTTGTGGGCGGCGGCCACGGCGTGGAAGTCGCCGTTGAAGTGGAGGTTGATGTCCTCCATGGGCACCACCTGCGCGCGCCCGCCGCCCGTGGCGCCGCCCTTCAGGCCGAACACCGGGCCCAGCGAGGGCTCGCGCAGCGCGATCAGCGCCCGCTTGCCGATGTGGTTGAGCGCGTCGCCCAGGCCCACGGTGGTGGTGGTCTTGCCCTCGCCGGCGGGCGTGGGGCTGATGGCCGTCACGAGCACCAGCTTGCCCTCAGGGCGGCCCTCGAGCGAGCGCACGAAGGGCAGCGACAGCTTGGCCTTGTGGTGGCCGAAGGGCAGCACGTGCTCGGCCGCGATGCCCAGCCGCTCGCGCGCCAGGTCCACCACGGGCCGCAGCGTGGCGCGGCGCGCGATGGCGATGTCGGAGTTTGGGTCTTCGGCGGCGGGGCTCGGGGTCATGGGCGGTCTCCTCGGGCGCGCATTGTGGGGGCGCGCACACAATGCCGGCCGCCATGGCCCGCGCGCCCCAGCCCAGCCTCTTCGACGACGCCGATGCGCCCGCGGTGGCGCCCGCCACGCCCGACGCGGAACTGCTCGCGCTGGCCGCGCGGCTGCACGCGCGCTGGGGCGGGCGGCTGCACCTGGGCAGCTCGTCGTGGCACTTTCCGGGCTGGGCCGGCCAGGTGTGGGCGCGGCCCGTGCCCGAGGCGCTGCTCTCGCGCGCCGGGTTGGCGGCGTATGCGCAGCATCCCCTGTTCAATGCGGTGAGCCTGGACCGCGCCTTCTACCGCGTGCTCGCCGAGCCCGAGTACGCGGCGCTGGCCGCGCAGGTGCCCGAGGACTTCCGCTTCGTCGTCAAGGCGCCGGCGCTGCTGACCGACGCCCAGCGCCGCGACGCCAGCAGCGCCGCGCCGCTGGGCGACAACCCCGGCTTCCTCGATGCCGCGCTGGCCGCCACGGGCGTGGCCGCACCCGCCGCCCGGGGCCTGGGCGCGAAGCTGGGCGTGCTGGTGCTGCAGCTCTCGCCGCTGCCGCCGCGCTGGCTGCGCGAGCCCGCGGCGCTGCACGCGCGCCTGGCCGACGCCGTGGCGGCCATGCAGGCCGCGCTGGCCCCGCACGCGCCCCAGGCCCTGCTGGCCGTGGAACTGCGCGACCCGGGCCTGCTGACGCCCGATCTCGCCGCCCTGCTGCGCCGCCTGGGCGTGCGCTACGCCCTGGGCCTGCACGACCGCATGCCCGCCGTGGACGCGCAGCTGCCCCTGCTGCGCGCCACCTGGCCCGGCGACCTCGTCTGCCGCTGGAACCTGCAGCGCGGCCAGCGCTACGCCGAGGCGCGCGACGCCTGGGCGCCCTTCGACCGGCTGCGCGCGCCCGACGAGCCCACGCGCGCCGCGCTGGCCCGCGTCGCGCGCGCCACGCTGGACGCCGGCCACCGCGTCTTCATCACCATCAACAACAAGGCCGAGGGCTCGGCCCCGGCCTCGGTGCGCGCGCTGGCCGCGGCGCTGGACGCGCCGATCAGCCCTTGAGCACGCCGCGCAGGTGGGCGGCGATGGCGTCGTCCTGGCAGTTCGGGAAGAACAGGTCCTGGAAGCGCTCGCCGGCCACGGCGGCCTTCACGAGCTCGGGATCCGCGGCCTGCAGCACCGAGAGCATGTCCTTGGTGGCGGCTGCCTTCAGGCCCTTCAGGATGCCGCGGTTGCGCGCCATGATGGCCGCGCGCTCCTTGGGGTAGCCCACGCCGCGCTCGACCTCGAAGAGCTTGCGGTAGCAGTCCTGCAGGTTGAGCTCGGCGGCCCAGCCGAAGCCCTTGGCGTAGGGCATCGAGAGGCAGTTGCCGTCGTTGATCTGGCCGAACAGGAAGGCGTCGGTGGGGTCGATGACCAGGCCGCAGAACACGCCGGGCATGCTGTTGCAGGCCAGCATGGAGCCCATGCCCGTGCCGCAGCCCGTGACGACGAAGTCCGCCGCCTTGCTGTTGAGCAGGATGCCGGCCAGCAGGCCGTTCATCACGTAGGTGAGCGAGGCCTTGTCCTCGGGCGTGTACATGCCGTAGTGGTGCACCGTGTGGCCGAGCGGCTCGACCACGCTCTTGAGCGCGTTGTGCACGGTCTCGGACTTGGCGGCCTGGCTGTTCTCGATGATCAGGGCGATCTTCATGGGGCGGGAACCTTTCGATGGTCGGCGGGCAGGGCGGGTCGGTTTCCGGGCGTCGGTTCGCCCGGCGCGCCGCCGGCGGGGCCTGCGGGCCAGGGGGCCCGGCGTGGCCGGCGTGCGGGGCCCGATCCGGGCCCAGGGCGGTGGAGACGGCAGGTCCCGCGGAGCCCCATCGGCGCAGCGTCCGCCGGCCCTGGGGGCTGGCGGTGCGGCGCACGCGCGGCGGCGATTGTGCCGCGTTTTGAAACGCCGGTTCGAAAATCCACACCCCCACGGCCCCGGGTCTGCGCCACCATGCGCGGCGCGCTCCCGCACGACCCCAACCCGCCATGACCGACGAGATCCTCGCCTTCTTCGCGCGCTACCGCGATGCCTTCAACGCCCTCGACGGCGAGGCCGTGGCGGCGCTCTACGCCGAGCCTTCGGCCATCGCCCAGAACGGCAGCGTCACCCACTGGCCCGACCGCGCGGCGGTGGCCGCCAACATGGCGGCCCTGTGCGCGCAGTACCGCGGCCGCGGCTTCGTGGCCGCGGCCTTCGCGCTGCAGCAGCACCTTCCGCTCGGTGCCCACGACGCCGTCGTGACGCTGCAATGGCGCATCGAGTGGGCCGGCGCGGCACCCGCGTCGGTGTTCGACACCGCCTACCACCTCACGCGCACACCCCAGGGCTGGCGCGTGCTGCTGTGCACGGCCTTCGAGGAGGCCCTGTCCCCGCAGGCTGCGGCCGGGCCCTCCATCCAGCCCTTGCACGATGCCACCGACGCCGACTGGTTGCGCCTGCGCGAGGCCCTGTGGCCCGACGGCGACGCGGCCGAACACCGGGCCGAGATGGCGAGCCAGACCGCGGAACCGGCCCGTTATGCCCAGTTCCTGGCCCGCGACGCGGCAGGGGCGGCCATCGGCCTTGTCGAGGCCGCCCTGCGCCACGACTACGTGCCCGGCACCGACAGCTCGCCGGTGGCGTTTCTCGAGGGCCTGTACGTCGAACCCGGCTCGCGCCGCTTGGGCGTGGCACGCGCGTTGGTGGCCGCGGTGGAGGCCTGGGCGCAGGCGCGGGGCTGCACGGAGCTGGCCTCGGACACGCCGCTCGACAACACGCTGAGCCAGCGCGTGCACGAGCGCCTGGGGTTCCGCGAGTCGGAGCGCATCGTCTGCTTCTGCAAGCAGCTGCCCGCGCGGCCCTGAAACGACGAAGGCCCCTTGCGGGGCCTTCAGGCGTTGGGTCTTCTGGCGGAGTCGGAGACCGCCACCGCCAAGTTTTCAAGAGCCATCACAAGCTCTCAAGAGTTCATAAAGTGTTTTCGCGACAAACACTTAGAAGACTTTTTGAGAACCCAATGATTCCACTGATAGACTGCAGTCTCACCTTGATTTGTGGGTACAACTGTGGTTACCAGCCGCGCCACCAAGCGCATCACCGCCGCGAGCTTGCCGAAGCTCTACAAGACTCCGGGGTACCACCATGACGGCGGCGGCCTGTACCTGCAGGTCACGGCGAACGGCGGGAAGTCATGGGTTTTCCGCTACATGCTCGACAAGCGAGCCCGCGAGATGGGTCTGGGGTCCGCCGACCTCTGGGACCTCACTTCTATTCGAGCCAAGGTGTTGGAGCTGAAGCGGCTGCTGCACGACGGCATCGACCCGATCACGGCCAGGGACAACGAGCGCAGGCAGCGCCAGCAAGCGGCGGCGATGGCCCGTACCTTCGAGGAGTGCGCGGTGGAGTACCACCGGCTGAACGAGTCAAAGTGGAAGAACTCGAAGCACGCGAGCCAGTTCATCAACACCCTGCGGACCTACACCTTTCCGACCTTTGGGAACTGGCCGGTGTCCGAAGTTCAGCCACCCGACATCGTCCGGGCCCTGAAGCCCATCTGGGCCGAGAAGCACGAGACAGCCAGCCGGGTCCTGCAACGCATTCGACTTGTGCTGGTCTGGGCAGCCGTGGGCAAGCACCGGAGTGCGCTTCCAGCCGGCTTCTGGGATGAGGTGACGAGCGCCCTCCCACACCAGCGCAAAAAGGACAACGCGCACTTCGCAGCCTGCCCGTACCGACGCGCCGGCCGGTTACTCATCTCCGTGCGTGACAGCACAGCGAGTGACGTGGTCAAGCTCGCGTTCGTGTTCACCGTGCTCACTGCGGCGCGGTCTGGCGAGGCGCGAGGCGCCACCTGGAGGGAGATTGATCTAGACGAAGCAGTCTGGAAGCTTCCGAAAGAGAGGATGAAGGCAGGCCGGGCTCACACCGTTCCGCTCAGCGCCACAGCCATCGCGGTGCTGAGGCAAGCCAAGAAACTTGCGCCCAAGTCTGACCTGGTGTTCCCTTCGCCGAGGGGCCGTACGCTGAGCGACATGGTCTTCACCCAGCTGCTGCGCCGGCTGGAAGCCAAGTGCACGATGCATGGGTTCCGCTCCACTTTTCGGGATTGGGCTGCGGAGCAGACCAGCTATCCGAGAGAGGTTTGTGAAGCTGCGCTGGCGCACTCGTCAGGAGACAAGGTGGAAGCGGCGTATCTGCGAACCGAGCACATGCAGAAGCGGCGAGCGCTGATGGACGAGTGGGCCACCTACCTTGAGCTGACCTCGGCTGATTCCGCTTGAGCACTTCGGCCACGACCGCCCTACCGCTCTGGCCCGTTCTGACCCGGGCTCGCTGCGCGAGCAGGTGCTCAACGCCTCGTGTGTCCTGCCTGCCAAGATTGCGTCAGTAGACTGCGTCCCCAATTCTCCCGACGTTTGCCACGGCGTACCGCCTTCCCCTCGCCCCGCCCATGAGCAACCCTACCGTTAGCCTCTCCGACCTTGAGTCACATCTTTGGGAGGCCGCGAACATCTTGCGCGGACCGGTGGACGCGGCTGACTTCAAGACCTACATCTTCCCGCTGCTGTTCTTCAAGCGCATCTGCGACGTCTGGGACGACGAGTACGACGAGATCGTGGAGGAGACTGGTGATGAGCAGCTGGCCTGGTTCCCCGAGTCGCACCGCTTCCAGATTCCGGAAGACTGCCACTGGAATGACGTACGCACCAAGGCCACCAACGTTGGTGCCGCACTGCAGCGCGCGATGCGCGAGATCGAGAAAGCGAA
>ERZ1066136.543-NODE-543-length-27092-cov-11.981433_pt1 | contig 27092 bp, 20 predicted proteins | sample MGYA00382783_ERZ1066136 | MGnify/ENA primary metagenome ERZ1066136 (study PRJEB33369, sample SAMEA5778366) | biofilm metagenome | biome: Industrial cooling water; feature: Water cooling tower basin; material: Biofilm | place: United Arab Emirates | collected... | reverse complement strand
GGCCCGGGTGAGGTCCGGCGGGGGCCCGGCCCGGCGGCGCGCCCGCCGGACCGTGGTGCCGGGCGCGGGGGCGGGCCCCGCGCCGGCTCACCAGCCGATGTCCTGGAACAGCGGCACCGTCAGGTCGATCGGCGGCACCACGCTCTGCGTGAGGTCGCCGTTGATCGCCGGCTCCATGAGCTGGTGGCGGAAGGCCGTGGTGTCCCAGTGCGACACCGAGGAGCCGCCCTGGAACGGGTTGGGCGTGAACAGCTTGACGCGCCCGGCGAGGTCGGCCCCCGCCAGCTGCGTGCCCGTGAGCTTGAAGGTGGCGAACACCCCCGAGCTGGTGCGCGAGCGGCGCTGCAGGTCGGCCCGCAGCGCCTGGCCGTCCACCTGGCGCAGGCTGGCCATGGGGAAGGTGATGCCGGGGTCGGAGCCGCCGATGTTGGGCGGCAGCGCCGCGGCCACGTTGTCGACGACGATCATGCCGATCGCGCCGGCCGCCCGCACGTTGTTGGCCTTGATGACGAAGTTGCAGGTGCCGCGGTCCACCAGCGCCACCTTGCCCGACACGGCGCGCGCGTTGGCGGCCGACAGCGGCGTGCAGGCCAGGCCCGTGCCGTTGGCCTGGTCGACCACGGGCATGACCTCGCCCGTGAACGGCGTGGCCGAGAAGGGCGCGCCGAACGAGGCCTCGCCCGCCGTCACGTCGCGCGGGTTGCTCACCGGCTTGCCGGCGATGCCCAGCGTGGCGATGCCCTGGCGCAGCACGCTGGGCGCCGCGGCCACGACGTTGCTGCCCTGCCAGGCCAGCTTGTCCACGGCGATGGACGAGGCCGCGCGCTGCGCGTTGCTCGTCATCTGGAACCAGGTCAGGCCGGTCACGTTGTCGAACATGAACCGTTCCCAGATCGACGGGCTCAGGCTGCTGCGCGCGCCCGTGCTGCCGTTGGTGGGGCTGACGGCGAAGCCCAGGCCGTGCGCGAACTCGTGCAGCAGCACCACCACGAGGTTGATGTGCCCCGGCGGCGCGTTGTTGTCCAGGCCCAGGTACCAGGGGCTGGCCGGCAGGCAGCCCGGCGTGCCGAGGTTGGCGTTGAAGTTCATGGTGATCTGCGCCGCGCCCGGCGAGGCCTCCATGCCGACGAGCTTGTTGCGCAGGGCGACCGGGTACCAGGTGTCGGCGAAGGGTGCGCCGACGAAGTTGCGCTGGCTGCTCGTGGCGCCGGCGCTGCCCAGCACCGCCGAGGTCTCGGTGCAGGTGAGCGCCGTGAACTGGGCGCCGATGTAGATCGGCACCGGGCTGCTGAGGTTGGCGCCCCAGATGTTCGCGGCGTGCTGCGCGGCGATCTGGCGCTGCTGGCCCAGCGTGGTGCCGGTGTTGCCGCCCACGGGCGTGGCCGGGGTGGGGTCGTTGAAGCCGATGCCCGGGGAGTTGTTGTTGAGGATGACGAAGGTGGCCTGGGCGGCGGCCTGGCCGGCGGCCAGCAGGGCGGCACAGCCGGTGGCGACCAGCGCCAGGCGGCGCAGCAGGGAGGTGCGGTCAGCGCTCATTCAGACGCTCCTGCATGGACTTGGCGAAGGACGGCATCTCGCCGCGCGCCACGCGCTCGGCCATGGCCATGTCGGCCACGCACTGGCGCACCAGGCGGCCGCCCGGCAGCGTCACCACCACCGAGTAGTTCATCATGGCCTCGGTGTGCTCGAGCGAGTCCTCGCCGCCGGGCATGCGCACGGGCTGCGGGTTGAGCTTGCCGCTGAGCACGCCGCGGTTGGCGCGGTCGCGCAGCTGGCGCGCCACCTCGAGCTGCTGCATCTCGGCGGCGTTGGGGGCACGCAGCTGGCCGGTCTGCGCATCGCGCACGACCACCTGGGCCTGCGCCGCCGCGCCGGCCAGCGCCAGGGCGCCGGCGGCGAGCAAGGTCAGACGATTCATCGGGACACCTCCTGTGGGCCGCGCGGTGGCGGCGGTTTGTGGTGGCGGCGCATCCGTGCGGGTGCCGGGCGCCTGCAGGTCAAGCCTGCCCAATCTACGGGCCGCCACCGGTTTCGTTCACCGGGCTGACCCTGATGCCGCGGGTTCGCCGCGGCCCCGCGGCCTTGGCGCTATCGTCGCCGGCGCAAGCACGAACGACGCCAGGGCCGACGCGGCCAGGAGACACCATGCGCTGGATGCGATGTGAACACGAGGGCCGTGCGCGGCTGGGCCGGGTCGAGGGCGAGGAGCTGCTCCTCCACGAGGGCCCGCTGTTCGAGGCCCCGCGCCCCACGGGCGAGCGCCTGCCGCTGCAGGGCCTGCGCGGGCTGCCGCCCTGCGAGCCGGGGCAGATCGTCGGGCTGTGGAACAACTTCCGCGCCGCGGCGGCCAAGAACGGCTGGGCCGAGCCGGCCGAGCCGCTGTACTTCCTCAAGTCGCCGGGGGCGCTCAGCGGGCCCGGGGCCGTGGTGCCGGCCGCCGCGCCCGAGCTGGGCCGCGTGGCCTACGAGGGCGAGCTGGCCGTGGTCATCGGCCGCACGGCGCACCGGCTGGCGCGCGAGGACGCCGCCGGCGCCATCTTCGGCTACACCGTGGCCAACGACTACACGGCCCTGGAGCTGCTGAACCGCGACGCCAGCTTCGCGCAGTGGGCGCGCGCCAAGAGCCTGCCGGGGTTCGCCAACCTGGGCCCCTGGATCGACACCGGCTTCGACCCCGCCGGCGCCACGCTGCGCACGCGCGTGGGCGGCCGCGAGCGCCAGAACTACCCGCTCGACGACATGTTCTTCGGCCCGGCCGAGCTGGTGTGGCGGCTGTCGCAGGAGCTGATCCTGCGGCCGGGCGACGTCATCCTCTGCGGCACCTCGCTGGGCGTGCTGCCGCTCAAGCCGGGCACCGAGGTCGAGGTCGAGGTCGACGGCCTGGGCGTGCTGCGCAGCACCTACGGCTGAGCCGGTGCCGCCGCGGCGGCGCGCGGGCGCAGCCGCATCCGCAGGCCCTCGGGCGCCATCGTGAAGCGCAGCCGTTCCTGCGCGCGGCCGCCGTGCGGCGTGCCCAGCGCCGTGATGTCGAAGCGCCCCAGCAGCACGGCCACGGCCAGCTTCATCTCGAGCAGGGCCAGGTGGCGCCCGGGGCAGATGCGCGGGCCGGCGCCGAAGGGCATGGCCACGCGCCGCAGCGCCGCGGCCTCGGCGCCCGCGTGGGCCCCGAAGCCGCCATCGGCCAGCCAGCGCGCGGGCTCGAAGCGCCGGGCCTGGGGCAGGCAGGCGTCGCGCAGGGCGTCGCGCCGCAGCAGGTGCACCACCAGCGTGCCGCGCGGCACGCGCACGCCGCCCACCCGGCTGTCGCGCAGGGCCTCGGTGCCGAGCAGCGGCGCGGCGGGCTTCAGGCGCAGGGTCTCGTGCAGGCAGGCCTCCACGTACTCCAGCGCCGCCAGCTGCTCGAGCGAGGGCGCGTGCGCGTCGCCGCAGACGCGCCGCACCTCGTCGGTGGCGCGCCGCAGGGCCGCGGGGTGGCGCCACAGCAGCTCGAGCAGCCAGGCCAGCGTGTGGGCGGTGGTGTCCTCGCCGGCCAGCAGCAGCGTGAACACGTTGCCGGCGATCTGCGACTCGTCGATGCCGCTGCCGGGCTGGTCGGCGGCCACGATCATGGCCTCGAGCAGGTTGTGCGGGTGGGCGCGGCGCTCGGCGTCGGCGTCCAGCCGGCGCTGCGCCTCGGCCACGAAGCCGCGCACGGCGGCGTCCAGCGCCACCATGCTGCGCTCGACGGCGCGCACGGCCGGCGTGCGCCACCAGCGCCAGTGCGGCAGCGGCGACAGCAGCCGCGCGTACAGCGCCGGGAAGATGCGGTCCAGGTGCTCCTGGATGGCGCCGCCGCGGCCCTGCAGCGTGTCGAGCGGGCTGCCGAAGGCCAGGCCGGCGACCGCGTCGACCGTGTAGCGCATGAGGTCGGCCTGCAGCTCGATGGCCTGGCCGGCCTCGGCGGCGGCGCTCCAGCGCGCCACCAGGCGCTGCGCCACGCCCACCAGGGCCGGGTGGTAACGCCGCACGTGGGTGGGGTCGAAGGCCGCCATCACCATGCGGCGCTGCCGCCGCCAGGCCTCGCCCTGGGCCACGAACAGGCCGGCGGGCAGGCCCATCTCGGCGGCGATCTCCTCGAGCCGCGAGTTGCGGCGGAAGCCTTCGGGGCGGTCGCGCAGCGCGGCCGCGGTGGCCTCGTGGTCGCCGCAGACGAGCACGCGCCGCGAGCCCAGGCGCAGCGTGTAGAGCGCGCCGTGCTCGTCGCACCAGGCCTCGAGCTGCTGGTGCAGCCGCGGCGCCTGCAGCGCCAGCAGGTGGCCCAGCAGGGGCAGGGCGCCCGGGCCGGGCAGCTGGTGCAGGGCGCGTGCCCCGGGGCCGGTGGCCTGGGATGGGGCGCTGGCGGAGGACGGCACGGGGGCGGGGTACGGCGGGTGGATCGGCGGCGCACCGGCGGTGCCCCGGGGGGAGCCGGGGTGTAGCACGCGCCGCCCCCGGCCCGGAAGCCGCCGCGGGCGTGAAGATGCACGGCGCGGCCGCGGCGGCCCCGTAGACTTGCGCCCCGGAGGACGCAACACACACCGTGGCCACGAACGACAACCGCAACGGCCGTGCCCGCGCACGCCGCAGCCCCGAGGCCGGCTCGGCCAAGGTGACGCTCGACATGGTGGCCGCGGCGGCCGGTGTCTCGGCGGCCACCGTCTCGCGCATCCTCAACGGCACGGCCATCGTCAGCGACGACAAGCGCGCCGCGGTCGACGAGGCCATCGCGCGGCTGGGCTTCGTGCCCAACCCGGTGGCGCGCGGCCTGGCCGGCGGGCGCACGCTGAGCGTGGGCGTCGTCACGCAGGCCATCGACAGCCCGTTCTACGGCGGCGCGCTGCGCGGCATCGAGGACACGCTCACCGCCGCCGGCTACAGCCCGCTGTTCGTGAGCGGCCAGTGGAGCGCCACGCACGAGGCCCGCTGCATCGACACCCTGCGCGCGCGGCGCGTCGACGGCATCATCGTGCTCACCGGGCGCCTGTCGGACAGCGCGCTCGCCGCCCACGCGCGCGAGCTGCCGGTGGTGGTGACCGGCCGCACGCTGCAGGCCCCCGGCCTGGTGGCGATGGACTTCGACAACTTCGAGGGCGCGCGCCTGGCCACGCACCACCTGCTGAGCCTGGGCCACCGGCGCATCGCCTTCATCTCGGGCGACCTCAAGCACCCCGACGGCAAGGAGCGCCTGCGCGGCTACCGCTCGGCGCTCGAGGCCGCGGGCCTGCCCTTCGAGCCGGGCCTGGTGATGCCCGGCAACTTCACCGAGGCCAGCGGCCTGGCGGCGGTGGAGCGGCTGATCGACAGCCGCGAGCCCTTCACGGCCATCTTCGCGGCCAACGACCAGATGGCCTTCGGCGCCGCGCTGGCGCTGCACCGGCGCCGGCTGCGCGTGCCCGACGACGTCTCGCTCGTGGGCTTCGACGACGTGGCCGGCTCGGTGTACTCGGTGCCGCCGCTGACCACCGTCCACCACCCCGTCTACGAGATGGGGCAGCTGGCCGCCCAGGCCATGCTGCAGCTGCTGGCCGGCGAGTCGCCCACGCCGGCCATGCCGGCGCCGCGGCTGATGGTGCGCGAGAGCAGCCGCGAGCTGCGCGCCAGCCGCCGGCGCTGAGGCGCCACCTCCCGGCCGGGGCCGGCCCGGGCGGTTCACCCTCGATAACCCTCGATTGACAGCGGGAACCTCGCCCGCGACACTGTGAAAGCGCTTTCATGCAGCTCGGCGCGGCCACGGCCACCCGTGGGCCCGCCGTCCCGCCGCGCACGCCCGACGCCATGCCGCAGACGCCCCACGCCCCCACGCCCCGTCGCCGAGCGCTGCTGCTCGGCGCCGCGGCCGCGCTGGCGCTGCCCGGCCCGGCGCGCGCCACGGCGCCGGTGCGGCTGACCGTGGCCGCCTACCCGGCCGTGGACACCATCGTGCGCGAGGCCCTGCCGGCCTGGCGCGAGCGCCACCCCGGCGTGGCCGTGCAGGTGGTGAGCCGGCAGTTCGCCGACCACCACACGGCCATGACCACGGCCCTGTCCACGCGCTCGCACCTGCCCGACCTGATGGCGCTGGAGGTGGGCTACGTCGGCCGCTTCGCCCAGGGCGGCGGCCTGGACGACCTGCGCCAGCCGCCCTACGACATCGGCCGCATCGCCGACCGCTGGGTGCCCTACGCGCTGGCGCAGGCCACGGGCCGCGGCGGCGCCATCGTGGCCGCGCCGTCCGACATCGGCCCGGGCACGCTGCTCGTGCGCCACGACCTGCTCACGCGCGCCGGGCTGGCCGAGGCCGAGCTCACGCGCTCCTGGGACGGCTACGTGGCCGCCGGCCGGCAGATCCAGGCGCGCACCGGCGCCTACCTGCTGGCGCACGCGCGCGACATCAAGAACCTGCTCATCCGCACCGGCATCCAGCCCGGCGAGGGCCTGTACTTCGGCGCCGGGCACGAGGTGCTGGTGGAGTCGCCGCGCTTCGTGCGCGCCTTCGAGCTGGCGCGCGAGGTGCGCCGCCACCGGCTCGACGCCCGCGTGGCCGAGTGGAGCAACGAGTGGAGCGAAGGCTTCAAGCGCGGCCGCCTGGCCACCCAGCTCACGGGCGCCTGGCTGGCCGGCCACCTGAGCAACTGGATCGCCCCCGACACACGCGGCCTGTGGCGCGCGCTGCCGCTGCCCGAGGGCGCGCAGGCCGCCTGGGGCGGCAGCTTCTTCGCCATCCCGCGCGGCGCGCCGGCCGGGCACAAGCGCCTGGCCTGGGAGCTGATCGGGCTGCTGACGCTGGACCGCGCCCAGCAGCTGCAGGCCTTCCGCCGCCACGACGCCTTCCCGGCGCTGCGGGAGAGCCACGACGACCCCTTCTTCGAGGAGCCCATCCCCTTCCTGGGCGGCCAGCCGGCGCGCGCGCTGTGGCGCGACGCCGCGCGCCGCATCAGCGCCGTGGCCGTGCACAAGCAGGACGCCTTCGCCGGCGAGGTGATCGACACCGAGCTCGACAAGGTGCTCGACCGCGGCAAGCCCATCGCCGTGGCCCTGGCCGACGCCGCCCGCCTGCTGGCGCGGCGCGCGCGGCGTTGAGGGGCGTGTGCCGGCCATGAAGCTGCCCGCCCGGCTCCGCCTGTCGCCCGCGCTGGCGCCGTACGCGCTGCTGCTGCCGTTCTTCGTGCTGTTCGCGGTGTTCGGGCTGTTCCCGCTGCTGTTCTCGCTGTGGCTGGCCTTCCAGGCCTGGGAGCCCACCGACGGCCTGGCGGCCATGCGCTGGGTGGGCCTGGAGAACTTCGCCTTCGCGCTGCAGGACGAGTGGTTCTGGAAGAGCCTCAAGAACACCGCCTGGCTGGCCGTGGCCTCGGGCGTGCCGCAGCACCTGGTGGCGATCCCGCTGGCGGTGTTCATCCACACGCGGCTGCAGCGGCTGCGCGACGTGGCCGTCGGCGCCTACTTCCTGCCCTACATCACGAGCACGGTGGCCATCTCCATCCTGTTCGCGAGCCTGTTCAGCACCGACTTCGGCGCCATCAACGCCGTGCTCGGCGGCCTGTTCGGCATCGACGCCATCGACTGGCTGGGCCGGCCCGAGCACATCAAGCCCGCGATCGCCGCCGTGGTGTTCTGGCGCTACGTGGGCTTCAACGTCGTGCTCTACCTGGCGGCGCTGCAGACCATCCCGAAGGACCTGTACGAGGCGGCGACGATGGACGGCGCCTCGCGCTGGCAGCAGTTCGTGCACATCACGCTGCCGGGGCTGAAGCCGGTGATGTTCTTCGGCGTCACGCTCAGCGTCATCGGCGGGCTGCAGCTGTTCGAGGAGCCCTTCATCCTGACGGGCGGCCGCGGCGGCTCGGACCAGGCGGGCATGACCACGGCCATGTACCTTTACCGCATGGCCTTCGACTTCAACGACTTCGGCGCCGCCAGCGCCATGAGCTGGCTGCTGTTCGCGCTGGTGGTGGGCCTGACCTGGGCCACGCACCGCGCCTTCCGGCCCAAGGCGGGGCAGGCATGACGGCGACGAGCACCACGCTGCCGACGCTGGGCCGCCCGCTCGCGCCCTGGGCCGCCTACGCCCTGGTGGGCGCGGGCGCGCTGCTGATGCTGGCGCCGTTCTGGCTGATGTTCGTGTTCGCGACGCAGTCGCGCACCGAGATCTTCAGCCTGCCGCCGCCGCTGTGGTTCGGCAACGACCTGCTGGCCAACCTGGCCATCCTCACCGAGCGCATCCCGTTCTGGCGCAACCTGGGCTGGAGCCTCTACGTGGCGCTGATGTCCACGGCGCTGACCCTGCTGTTCTGCAGCATGGGCGGCTATGCCTTCGCGTGCTTCGAGTTCCGCTTCAAGCAGCCGCTGTTCGCCTTCGTGCTGGCCACCATGCTGCTGCCGAGCTTCATGAACATGATCCCCACGTTCATGATCATGGACGCCCTGGGCTGGATCGACCAGCCGCGGGCGCTGTACATCCCGGGCGCGGCCAGCGCCTTCGGCATCTTCCTGATGCGACAGTTCGTGCTGAGCACGGTGCCGCGCGAGCTGATCGAGGCCGCGCGCATGGACGGCTGCAGCGAGCTGGGCATCTACTGGCGCATCGTGCTGCCCCTGCTCAAGCCCGCCCTGGGCACGCTGGGGCTCATCACCTTCATCGCCAGCTGGAACAACTTCATCGGGCCGCTGATCGTGATGCGCAGCCCCGAGAACTACACCCTGCCCCTGGCCCTGCGCAGCCTGCAGAGCCCGGTGGACACGGAGTGGGGCGCGCTGATGACCGGCTCGGCCATCGCCACGCTGCCGCTGCTGGTGCTGTTCGCGCTGTCCTCGCGCCAGCTCATCGCCGGGCTCACCGCCGGTGCCGTGAAGTGAGGCACCCCCTTTCGCTTTCCTCCTGACCTGCCTGCCATGAACGCTACCCTGCCCCAGCCCCCGAGCCACCGCTTCCCCGCCAACTTCGTGTGGGGCGTGGCCACGAGCTCGTTCCAGATCGAGGGCGCGTCCCATGCCGACGGCAAGGGCGAGTCGATCTGGGACCGCTTCTGCCGCCAGCCCGGCGCCATCGCCGACGGCAGCAACGGCGACACCGCCTGCGACCACTACCACCGCCTCGAGGCCGACCTCGACCTGATCGCCGGCCTGGGCGTCGACGCCTACCGCTTCTCGGTGAGCTGGCCGCGCGTGCAGCCCGACGGGCAGGGCGCCTTCAACGAAGCCGGCCTGGCCTTCTACGAGCGCCTGGTCGACGGCCTCGTCGCGCGCGGCATCAAGCCCTACCTCACGCTCAACCACTGGGACCTGCCCCAGGCCCTGCAGGACCAGGGCGGCTGGGCGAACCGCGACACCGTGCACCGCTTCGTGGCCTACGCGCGGCACGTGGCCGCGCGCATGGGCGACCGTGTCGTGGCCATCACCACGCACAACGAGCCCTGGGTGGTGGCGGTGCTGGGGCATGAGAGCGGCATCTTCGCGCCGGGCATCCGCCACCGCGGCACGGCCATGCAGGTGGCGCACCACCTGCTGCTGAGCCATGGCCTGGCGGTGCAGGCCCTGCGCGCCGACGGCTGCAAGGCCCGCCTGGGCATCGTGCTCAACCTCTCGCCCATCGGCCCGGCCACCGACAGCCCCGAGGACGCCGCCGCCGCCTGGCTGGAGGACGGCCGCAGCGTGCGCTGGTACATGGACCCGCTGTTCAAGGGCGAGTACCCGGCGGACGTGTGGCAGCACCTGGGCGGCGACGCGCCGCAGGTGCACGAGGGCGACCTCGCCGCCATCGCCACGCCCACGGACTTCCTGGGCATCAACTACTACACGCGCGGCGTGGTCAGCGCCAGCGGCGGCTGGAACGTCGAGGTCGGCGGCAAGCGCCTCACCGACATGGGCTGGGAGATCGTGCCCGAGGGCCTGACGCAGCTGCTGCTGCGCCTGCACCGCGACTGGACGCTGCCGGCCCTGTACGTGATGGAGAACGGCGCCGCCTTCCGCGACACCCTGGTGCAGACGCCGGCCGGCCCGCGCGTGAACGACGCCGACCGCGCCGACTACATCGCCAGCCACATCGGCGCCGTGGGCGACGCCATCGCCCAGGGCGTGCCCATGGCCGGCTACATGGTGTGGAGCCTGATGGACAACTTCGAGTGGGCCAGCGGCTACGCCAAGCGCTTCGGCATCGTGCACGTGGACTACGAGACCCTGGTGCGCACGCCCAAGGACAGCTACCTCTGGTACCGCGACTTCCTGCGCCTGCAGAACGCGCGCCGCGCCGAGACGGCCCCGGCGGCCACGGCCACGGCCTGACGGCGATGGCGGCGGTCACGCTGCGCGGTCTGCGCAAGCGCTTCGGCGCCGTGGAGGTGATCCGCGGCGTCGACCTCGAGGTGCGCGACGGCGAGTTCATGGTCTTCGTCGGCCCCAGCGGCTGCGGCAAGACGACCACGCTGCGCATGATCGCGGGGCTGGAGGAGATCACCGAGGGCGAGCTGCTCATCGACGGCCAGCTCGCCAACGCCCAGCGCCCGGTGGACCGCGGCACGGCCATGGTGTTCCAGAGCTACGCGCTGTACCCGCACATGACGGTGGCCGAGAACATGGGTTTCGCGCTCAGGATGGCCGGCGTGGGCCAGGCCGAGCGCACGCGCCAGGTGGGCCGCGTGGCCGAGATCCTGCGCATCACCGAGCTGCTCGACCGGTATCCCAAGCAGCTCTCGGGCGGGCAGCGCCAGCGCGTGGCCATCGGCCGCGCCATCGTGCGCCAGCCCAAGGTGTTCCTCTTCGACGAGCCGCTCTCCAACCTCGACGCCGCGCTGCGCGTGGACATGCGCATCGAGCTCACGCGGCTGCACCGCGAGCTCGGCGCCACCATGATCTACGTGACGCACGACCAGGTCGAGGCCATGACCATGGGCGACCGCATCGCCGTGTTCCACGCCGGCCGCGTGGAGCAGATCGGCGCGCCGCTGGCGCTGTACGAGCGGCCGGCCAACCAGTTCGTGGCCGGCTTCATCGGTGCGCCGCGCATCAACCTCGTCGAGCAGCCGGGCCCCGCCGCCAGCGGCGCGCACCGCGCCCTCTGGGACCGCCTGGCCGCCGGTGGCGCGCCCGCGGGCACCTGCCGCATCGGCCTGCGGCCCGAGCACCTGCACCTCACCGCGCCCGGCGAGGGCGTCCCGGCCCGCGTGGAGCTGGCCGAGCACCTGGGCGACGTCTCCATCGTGCACCTGCGCGTGGACGGCCTGCCGGGCCTGCTGGCCGCCAAGCTGCCGGCCGGCCAGGCCGGCGCCGCCACCCCGCTGGACAGCGGCGCCACCGTGGGCCTGGCCCCCGACGCCACGCGCACCCTGCGCTTCGGCGCCGACGAGCGGCTCGCCGCCTGACACCGACAACCCCCGTTCCCAACCCCCCGAGCACCATGCAAGACGCGCAACGCCCCGGCTGGACCCTGGTCTGGAATGACGAGTTCGACGGCGACACCCTCGACCGCACGAAGTGGGACTTCGACCTCGGCAACGGCTTCTACGACTACCGCGTGCACCAGTGGGTGCCGGGCTGGGGCAACGAGGAGCTGCAGTACTACACCGGCGACCCCGAGAACGTGCAGCTGCGCGACGGCTGCCTGCACATCCGCGCCGTGAAGGCGCCGCTGCACGGCTGCGGCTACACCTCGGCCCGCCTCAAGACCAAGGCGCGCGACGGCCGCGTGCTCTTTGCCAAGCTCTACGGCCGCATCGAGGCGCGCGCGCGCGTGCCCTGGGGCAAGGGCCTGTGGCCGGCGATCTGGATGCTGCCGGTGGACGACCGGTACGGCGGCTGGGCCGCCAGCGGCGAGATCGACCTCATGGAGATCGTCGGCGAGCAGCCGCACGAGGTGCTCAACAGCCTGCACTTCGGCTCCTCGTTCCCGCGCCGCTCGCTCATCACCACCACGCACGCGCTGCCGGGCGGCAGCAGCGTGGCCGACTGGCACACCTACGCCGTGGAGTGGGAGCCGGGCGAGATCCGCTTCTACGTGGACGAGGTGCAGACCTGCACCTACCGCCACTGGTGGAGCTGCAGCCGGCTCGAAGGCGGGCAGGGCCTGGAGGCGGCGTCCGAGTCCGACCTCAACCCCTGGCCGGCGCCCTTCGACCAGCCCTTTTACCTGCTGATGAACGTGGCCGTGGGCGGCAACTTCCCCGGCCACCCGAACGCCGACACGCGCTTCCCGGCCGAGCTGGTGGTGGACCACGTGCGCGTGTACGACAAGGTGGGTGGTTATGGCCCGGTCGCCGCACGCGGCCCGGGCGTGATGCCCTGGGAGCCGGGCCACGTGGCCGAGCGCCGCCTGTGACACCACCTCTGAGAACACCAGGAGACCCGCCATGAGCAGACCCCATTCGCAGCCGGGCACGCCCGGCACCGGCACGGGTGGCGCCACCGGCAGCGGCTTCGTGCCCGGCCAGCCCCCGGCCGCCGTGGCGCCACCGCCGCTGCCCCCGGCCGAGCGCGCGCGCCTGGACGAGGCCTTCCGCGCCACGCTGGCGCGCGGCGTGCACGGCCTGTGCTTCAGCCCCTACCTCGAGGGCCAGCAGCCCGGCTCGCAGGTCAGCGAGGCGCAGATCCGCGAGCGCCTGGCCATCTGCCGGCCGCACACGCGCTGGGTGCGCAGCTTCTCGTGCACCGACGGCCACGAGCAGACGCCGCGCATCGCCCACGAGATGGGCCTGAAGACGCTGGTCGGCGCCTGGCTGGGCACCGACGCGGCCATCAACGAGCGCGAGATCGAGGGCGTGATCGCCGTGGCCCGTGCCGGCCACGCCGACATCGTGGCCGTGGGCAACGAGGTGCTGCTGCGCGAGGACCTGTCGGAGGACGAGCTCATCGCCCGCATCGAGCAGGTCAAGCGCGCGCTGCCCGGCGTGCCGGTGGGCTATGTCGACGCCTACTTCCTGTTCGAGAAGCACCCGCGGGTGACGGCCGTGTGCGACGTGGTCATGACCAACTGCTACCCGTTCTGGGAAGGCTGCCCGCGCGAGCAGGCGCTGCCCTACATGCAGCAGATGCTGGCCAAGACGCGGGCGGCCGCGGCGGGCAAGCGGGTGCTGATCAGCGAGACCGGCTGGCCCGACCAGGGCAGCGCCTTCCACGGCGCTGTGCCCGGCCATGAGGCGGCCATGCAGTACTTCGTCGACACCGCCGCCTGGGCCGAGCGCGAGGGCATCGAGTGGTTCCACTTCGCGGCATTCGACGAGGCCTGGAAGGTGGGCGCCGAGGGCGACGTGGGCGCCTTCTGGGGCCTGTGGGACAAGGACGCGCGGCCCAAGTTCGCCTGAGCACCATGGCGACCCCGCTGCCCGGCCCCGCGGCCGCGATGAGGCGCCTGGCCGTGATGGCCGGCTGCGTGGCCCTGGCCGGCTGCGGCGGGGGCGGGGGTGGCGGCGGCGAGCCCGCGCCGCGCAACCCCGCGCTGCCGCCCGTGGGCGTGCCGGTGCCACCGCCGCCGCCCCCACCGCCCGCGCCGGCCGGCCCGGCGCCCGCGGGCTACCGGCTGGTCTGGGCCGACGAGTTCGACACCCCGGGCCTGCCCGACGCCACGCGCTGGGACTACGACACCGAGCGCAACCGCCTGGGCTGGTGGAACAACGAGCGCCAGTACTACGCCGCGGCGCGCCCGCAGAACAGCGTGGTCGAGGGCGGCCGGCTGCGCATCACGGCGCGGCGCGAGGCGCTGTCCGCGCTGCCCGACTGGGGCGGCCAGGCCTACAGCTCGGCGCGCCTGCTCACGCGCGGCAAGGCGGCCTGGACCTACGGCTTCTTCGAGATCCGCGCGAAGATGCCCTGCGGCACCGGCACCTGGCCCGCGATCTGGATGCTGGGCACCGGCGGCCGCTGGCCCGACGACGGCGAGATCGACATTGTCGAGCACGTGGGCCGCAACCCGGGCGAGATCCTGGGCACCGTGCACACGCCCATCACGGGCGGCGCCGGCAACGGCTCGCGCACGCCCCTGGCCACGGCCTGCACGCAGTTCCACGACTACCAGCTGCACTGGACGGCCGACGAGATCGCCATCGGCGTGGACGGCCGCGTCTACCACCGCTACCGCAACCCGCGCACCGGGCGCGCGGCCTGGCCCTTCGACGCGCCGCAGTACCTGCTGCTGAACATCGCCATCGGCGGCACGCTGGGCGGCACGGTGGACGACAGCATCTTCCCGCGCACGATGGAGGTCGAGCACGTGCGGGTGTGGCAGGCCGGCGGCTGAGCCGCCGCCGCCGCGGCGCGGCTCAGGCCGCCGGCTCGTCGCCGGGGGCGTGGTAGAGCAGCAGGCCCACCTGGGCCACGCGCCTGCCCTCCATGCCGCGCACCGCGAAGTGCGCGTTCCCCCAGTCGACGCCGTCGCCGGCCACCGGCGGGCGCCGCAGCTTGTGCGCCATCCACTCGGCCACGTCGCCGTCGAAGCCGGGGTCGGGCAGGCCGTAGAAGCCGCAGATGTCGCGCACGGGCACGCCGGGGTCGAGCGCGAAGTCGCCGAACACCACGCGCACGGCGGGCTCGTCCTGGGCGTCGGGCAGGTTCACGTTGAACAGCCGCGCCGCCCACACCATGGTGGCGCCCTGCAGCACCAGCGAGGCCAGCACCACCACGAAGGCGATGTCGAACAGCACGCGCGCCTGCGGCACGGCCAGCATCAGCGGGATCAGGGCCAGCACCACGGGCACCGCGCCGCGCAGGCCCACCCACGAGATGAAGCCGATCTCGTGCCACGAGAAGCGCAGCGGCTTCAGGCACAGCGCCACCGCCAGCGGCCGCGCCACGAACATCAGCGCCAGCGCCACGGCCAGCATGGGCAGCCAGTTGTCGAGCAGCCGGCTGGGCGTGACGAGCAGGCCCAGCAGCAGGAACATCAGCGCCTGCGCCAGCCAGGCGAAGCCGTCCATGCCGGCCAGCGAGCGCTCCACCACGTCGCTGGCGCGGTGCGCCACCACCAGGCCGAACAGGTACACGGCCAGGAAGCCCGAGCCGCCGGCCCAGCCCGCGCCGCCGAACACGCCGATGCCGCCGGCCAGCAGCAGCAGCGCGGTCAGGCCCTCGGCGGCGCCGCCCAGCGGCAGGCGCTTGAGCAGCTCGCCCACCGCCATGCCCGCCAGCAGGCCGAACACGGTGCCGAGCACGGCCTGCTGGCCGAACATCCACAGCATGGCGCCCACGCTGGCCGCCTGCGGCTGCGTGAGCGCGGCCGAGAGCGTGAGCACCAGGAACACGGCCATGGGGTCGTTGAGGCCGGACTCGATCTCCAGCGTCGACGACAGGCGCTCGCTGACGCGCAGGCCCGAGCTCTTGAGCAGCGCGAACACCGCCGCGGCGTCGGTGGAGCCCACGATGGCGCCGGCCAGCAGGCCCAGCAGCGGCGGCAGGCCGAAGGCCAGGCTGGCTGCCACGCCCGTGAGCGCGGCCGTCACCAGCACGCCCACCGTGGCCAGCCAGGACGCCGGCTTCAGGCCCGTGCGGAAGGTGGACAGACGCGTGCGCAGGCCGCCGTCGAGCAGGATGACGCCCAGGGCGGCGCTGCCCACCCACAGCGAGAGCTTCACGTCGTCGAAGACGATGCCGCCGGGGCCGTCCTCGCCCGCCAGCATGCCCATGACGAGGAACACCAGCAGGAACGACAGCCCCGCCCGCGCCGAGTACAGCCCGGCGAGCACGCTCACGAACACCAGCAGGCCCGTGGCGCCGAACGCCAGGTTCATGAGGTCCATGGCGGTGCCCCTCAGGCCATGGCCGGCACCACCGCCCGGTGTGGCGGGCGCTGTGCGGGCAGGGATGGCAGGGCGGGCATGGCCCCGATTGTGGCCGGCTCTTGTGTCGGGACGCCGGCCGTACGGGCTTCCGGCGGCCGGCCTGCCGCCCGCACCCGGGGCTCAGCCCAGGTACTTGGGCTTCTCGTCCTTGTCCCACAGCCCCCACGACGTGCCGGCCTCGCCCTCCTGGGCGCGCTTCCAGGGCTCATCGAAGCTCGCGAAGTGGAAGACCTTCACGCCCTCGCGCCGCGCCCACTGCTGCACCTCGACGAAGTAGCGGCGGGCGTTGTCGGCCGAGGGCCGGGCCTCGCCCACGGGCTCGCCGGCGCCGGGCCAGCCGGTCTCGGCCACGATCACGGGCTTCTCGCCGCCGGCGGCCTGCACCAGGGCGTGCATGCGGCGCAGGTAGTGCGCGGCCCAGCCGATGTCGGCGCCTTCCCAGAAGGGGTAGCAGTTGGGCAGCAGCACGTCGCAGGCCGCGGCCAGGGCCGGGCGCTCGAGGAACAGGTAGTAGGCGTCGACGCAGCCGACGGGCACCTCGTCGGGCACGGCGGCCTTCACGCGGGCGATCAGGGCCAGCAGCTCGGCCTCGGGCAGCTCGTTGCGCAGCAGCACCTCGTTGCCGACCACGGCCACGTCCACCAGGCCGGCCTTGGCCAGGGTGATGAGGCCGTGGATCTCGCGCTCGTTGCGCTCGCGGTCGCTGCTGATCCAGGCGCCGACCAGGGTCTTGAGGCCGTTCTCGCGCGCGGCGGCCGGGATCAGCTCGTGGCCCTCGGTGCAGGCGAACGAGCGCAGCCAGCGCGTGTGCGGCGCCACCAGGGCGACGCGGCGGCGCACCTGCGAGGGCGCCAGCACGTCGCCCGCGCCCTGGCCCTCGGCGTAGGCGCTGAAGCACAGGCCGTACAGGCGCTCGGCGCGCAGCTCGCGGAACAGGGCCTGCACCTCGGCCGGCGAGCGGCCGGCCAGGGCCGAGGCCTCGGCGGCGTCGAGCTGCAGGCCGTGGTCGAGCAGCCAGGTGCGCGCCGCGGCGCCGGGCTGCGACGAGCCGCCCGTGGCCATGGCGCGCCGCTTGCGGCGCTCGAGCTCGGCGTGCACCTCGCTGGCGCGCTGCTCGTCGAGGTCGTAGCTGCGCATGATCCACATCGCCAGCAGCGTGCCGACGATGGGCACGCCGCTGTAGAAGAGGCGCAGCCCGTCCACCGCGCCCGCCGCCTGCGTGGCCGCGCCGGGCGCGAAGCCCACGAAGGACATGATGGCGCCGCTGAGCAGGCCGGCGATGGCGAAGCCGAACTTCACCATCCACCAGTAGATGGCGCCGAAGATGCCCTCGCGGCGCTTGCCGGTGGCCAGCTCGTCGAGGTCGCACACGTCGGCCGTCATGCTCATCATCAGCGTGAACAGGCCGCCGATGCCGAAGCTGAAGAAGGGCAGCGCGAACATGAACATCCACGGCTTGCCCGGCACCATGAAGAACCACAGCAGCACGTAGCCGATGATGGAGATGCCCTGCGACAGCATGAAGGCGTTCTTCTTGCCCATGCGCTTGGACATCCACGCCACCGTGGGGATGACGGCGAAGGTGGTGATCAGCGCGCCCACGCTGCCGAACAGCGTGGGCCAGATCCAGGCCGCGCTCGCGCTGCCGTCGAACAGGTGGTAGACGACGATGAAGAACGAGAACGCCGCCACCGTGTTGAAGGCGTTGAAGATCAGGAAGGTGGCGAAGCACAGCTTGCGGAAGGGCGCCGAGCCCAGCGCCTCCTTGAAGCCGGCGAGGATCTCGCGCAGGCCGCCGCCGATGTTGGCCCAGGTCAGGGGCACGAGGTGCGTGTCGTGCTCGGTCGAGCGGCTGGGCAAGAAGACCGCCGGCACCATGGCCAGCAGCATGCACACCACGCCCACGCCGACCGACAGGCTGCGCGTGGCGGTGTCGGCGTTGGGGAACCAGTCGGGGTCGTACATGACCACCCAGAACCAGGGCGCGATCACCCAGGCCCACTGGCCGATCCACTGCGCCACGGCCATGATGCTGGTGCGCTCGTGGAAGTCGTCGCTCATCTCGTAGCCCATGGCCACGTACGGGATGCTGAACAGCGTGAGGCCCGTGTAGAAGACGAAGCTCCAGCACAGGAAGTACACGAAGTTGTACGGGATGCCGTCCTCGCGGTAGAGCTGCCACATCGCCACGAAGCTGATGCCCATGACGATGGCGCCGATGAACACGTACTGGCGCCGCCGGCCCCACTTCGAGCGCGTGTTGTCGGAGATGAAGCCCATGATGGGGTCGGTCACCGAGTCGAACACGCGCGGCAGGAAGAACAGGATGCCCCACATCCACCCCGGGAAGCCCATGTCCTGCACCAGCACGACCATGAAGATGCCCAGGGCCGCCGGGAACATCTGGTTGGCCAGCATGCCCAGGCCGAAGGCCACCTTGTGGCCGAACGGGACCTTGCGATGCGCGGGGGCGGTGGTGGTGGACATGGACTGCTTTCGGTCGGTTGTCGGGCGCGTCGTTCAGGCCGAGATGCCGGCCACGGGCAGCGGCGCGTCCAGGGCCTCGGCCGCGCCCAGGAAGGCGGGCGACTGCGGGGTGTCGATCACGTACACCGGGATTGGCTGCAGGTAGGCGGCGAAGCGGCCCTTGGCCTCGAAGCGCGCGCGGAAGGGCGAGCGCTCGAACCAGCGCCCCAGGCGCGGCACGATGCCGCCGCCGATGTAGACGCCGCCGCGCGCGCCCAGCGTGAGCGCCAGGTTGCCCGCGGCGATGCCCAGGAAGGCGCAGAAGAGTTCCAGCGCCTCGGTGCAGCGTGCATCAGCCCCGGCCAGCGCCGCCTGGGTGATGGCGGCCGCGGCCAGCTGCGGGCCGGGCTGGCCGTCGAGCTGCTGCAGCGCCGAGTGGATGTCCACCAGCCCCTGGCCGCACACGGCGCGCTCGGCCGAGATGTGGCCGTGCCACTCGCGCAGCAGCGCCAGCACCTCGGCCTCGCGCGCGGTGGTGGCGCCCAGCGTGACGTGGCCGCCTTCGCCCTGGATGGGCAGCCAGCCGCGGCCCTCGCGGTCGGTGGGCAGCAGGCCCGAGACGCCCAGGCCGGTGCCGGGCCCGATCAGGCCCACGGGCATGCCGGGCGCGGGCTCGCCGCCGCCCAGCTGCCAGCGGTCGGCCTCGCCCAGGCGGGGCAGGGCCAGCGCGAGCGCGGTGAAGTCGTTCACCACGCACAGGCGCTCCAGGCCCAGCTGCGCCTTGAGCTCGCGGATGGAGAAGGCCCAGTGGTGGTTGGTCATGGCCACGCGGTCGCCGATCACGGGGTTGGCGATGGCGATGGCGCAGGCCGGGGGCAGGGCGCGGCCGCTCTGGCGCCCGTAGCGGTGCACGGCCTCGGCCAGCGAGCCGTGCTCGGCACAGGGCAGCGTGAGCACCGATTCCATGGCCGCGCCGGGCCCGGCCTGCCAGGCGAAGCGCGCGTTGGTGCCGCCCACGTCGGCCAGCAGCCGCGGGCCGGGCGCGGGCCGCGTGCTCATGCCTGCGCCGCGCGCCGGTAGGTCGCGATGGCGTGCGCGGGCAGGTCGGTGGTGTAGACCGTGCCGTCCAGCGCCAGCGAGAACGCGATGTCGTGGTCGCTGCGGTTGAGCACCACCACCGCCACGCTGCCGTCGGGGTTGGCGAAGGCCGTGCACTCCAGCGCCTCGCGCGTGGCCGCGGCCAGCACGCGGCGTGCGCCGGGCTGCGCGAAGCGCGCGAAGTGGCCCAACGCGGCGAAGGAGCTCTGCGCGTGCAGGCCGTCCTCGTGCGGCACGGCCAGGAAGGGCGCGCTGCAGAAGTTGCCCACGTGGTTGGGGCCGCCCTGCTCGTCGAGCAGCAGGTTCCAGTCGATCCAGCCCACCGTCCAGCGGTTGAGGTCGTTGATGATGGAGCGCGCGTAGCGCTCGGCCAGCTCCCAGCGGCCCCAGTGCGGGCCGCCTTCCTGGCAGCCCTCGGTGAACAGCAGCTGCTTGTCGGGCCAGGCGTCGTGCACCAGCTGCACGTGGTCGAAGTGGTCTTCCATGTACCAGTGGAAGCCGGTGCCCCACACGTACTTGGCAGCCTCGGGGTCGCCGTAGATGACGCTGGCGCGCTCGACCATGGCGTCGCGGTTGTGGTCCCAGACCACGACGCGCACGTGCTGCAGCCCGGCGGCGTGCAGCGCGGGGCCGAGGTGGTCGCGCACGAAGTCGCGCTCCTGCTCGGCGGTGTAGCGGCAGGAGTCCCAGCGCTGCGTGGCCTCGGGCTCGTTCTGCACCGACACGCCCCACACCGGCACGCCCTCGGCCTCGTAGGCCTGGATGAAGCGCACGTAGCACTGCGCCCAGGCGGCCGCGCACTCCGGGCGCAGGTGGCCGCCGTTGTTCATGCGGCCGGTGTCCTTCATCCAGGCCGGCGGGCTCCAGGGCGAGACCAGCAGCTTCAGCGGCCGGCCGGCCACGCGCTGCGCGGCCTTGATCATGGGCAGCAGCGCCTCGTGGTCGCGCGCGATCGAGAAGCTCTCGAGCGCGAAGTCGCCGTCGCGCTCCACGTGGGCGTAGTTGCCCAGCGCGAAGTCGCAGCTGTTCATGTGCACGCGGCACAGCGTGTAGCCGTGGCCGTGCGCGGGGTCGAAGTACTCGCGCAGCAGCCGCTCCTGCTGCGCCGGCGAGAGCTTGAGCCAGGTGGTGGCGGCGGCCTCGGTGAAGGCGCCGCCGAAGCCCTCCAGCGCCTGGAAGCGCCGCGAGCTGTCCACCCACAGCCGGGCCGGCGCGCGGTGGTGCGCGCCGGGGTCGGCGTCGGGCTGCAGCGGCGCCTGGGGCGACAGGCGCAGCTCCTGGCCGTGGCGGCCGTCGCGGGCGCTCAGCACCCAGTGCAGCGGTGCGGCCATGACCATCGCCCGGCCCTCAGCGCGACCAGTGCAGGCCGTCGATGCGCACCAGCGGCAGGCCCGTCAGGTTGAGCGGCTTGCCGGTGAAGCTGTAGCGGTCGGCCACGATGAAGCGGAAGTTCACGTAGCGCAGGTCCAGCTTCGGGTTGGCCGCCAGGAAGGCCGACACCGGGATCGACACGCTGCACCAGCTGTTGCTGTTGCAGTAGCCGAAGTCGCCCGGGGCGATCTGCAGGAAGGCCTCCTGGATGTCGCGGTCCTCGGTGTCGGTGGAGATGCCGATCTCGATCTTGCCGGGGTAGCCGTCGCTGCGCACCTGGAAGTTGAGGCGGCCGCCGGCGAAGTTGCTCAGGTTGGCCAGCACGCCGCTGCCGGAGTACTGGAACAGGCCCCAGCCGAAGTCCACCGGGTTGGGCGAGATCTCGAAGTGCAGGCCGCCGTCGGGCGAGGCCGCGCCGACGCTGGACTCGCGGTAGCCGGTGCCGGCGAACGGGTCCCAGCGCAGGCCGGCGGCGCGCTCCTCGCCGGCCGTCACGGTGTCGGCGAACAGCGTGTAGCGGCCGGCCGTGACCGGCGCGTTCAGCGTCGGCGGCACCCACTTCACGGCGTCGGCCATGGTGTAGGCGCCGGGCTCGCAGGCCCAGGTCACGCCGCAGGTGCCCAGGCCCTGCACCACGAAGCGCGCCTGGCGGCTGGCGTTGAACAGGCCCCAGCCGTCGTCGCCCTGCTTCCAGGGTTCGTCGAAGGCCTGGAAGAAGAACACCGCCTTCGGCCCCTGCGGGTCGGCGCGGCCCTCCTGGGCCCAGCGCTGCATGGCCTCGAAGTACATCTTCTGGTTGACCGGGTGGGCGCGGAAGGCCAGGTTGGGGCCGCCCGGGGTGTCGACCGCGGCCCAGCCCGTCTCTCCGATGACCAGCGGGATCGAGCCCAGGTTCAGGCTGGCCAGGCCGTTGCGGGCGCGCGCCAGCTGCGACTTGGCCTCGGCCACCGCGGCGTCGACCATGGCCTGGGCGCGCTGGCCCTCGGGCGTGGCCTTCTGGCGCCAGTCGAAGGCCGTCGGGTTGTAGAAGGTGTCGAGGAAGGGGTAGACGTGCACCGCGGCGTAGTCCACCACCTCGGCGATCGCCTTGGGCACCGACTGCCAGAACAGGAAGTTGTCGTTGGTCGTCACCGGCTGGGTGACGGCGTCGCGCACCTTCTTGATGTAGCGCGCCATGTCGGCCACGGGCACCTTGTGGGTGGACCACTCGACCATGGTCTCGTTGCCCACGCTCACGGCCACGACGATGTTGCGGAACTCGTTGGCCAGCGCGATGCAGGCCTCGAGCTCGGCGATGTTGTCGGCCTCGGCCGCCGGCCCCGTGATCGGGTTGGGGTAGGCGCCGAGCTGCACCTTGAGGTCGAGGTTGTTGTCGCGGATCACCTCGAGCACGGTGCGCGCGAACAGCCGGCTGCTGAACAGGCGGATGTTGCCGATGCCGGCGGCCTGGATGAGGCGCAGGTCCTGCAGCACGTTGGCCGGCGTGATGACCTCGCTGACGAGCTCGGACTCGTTGCGCGCCGTGCGGTAGGGCGAGTAGTTGACCGAGGCGCGCGTGGTCATGCTCAGCGGCAGCAGCCGGCGCTCGGCGCCCTGCGAGACGGCGCCCGGCGTGTTGCCGCCGCTGTCGCTGCCGCCGCAGCCGACCAGGCCGAAGGGCGCCAGCAGCACCAGGCTGGCCGCCAGCACCGGCAGGGCGCGGCGGCGGACGGGGGTGTGGGGGGTGTTCATGGGCGGCCTCAGAAGGTGATGGTGGCGCCGACGCCGATGGCGTTGCCGCGGTCGGTGACGCGCGAGTCGATGCCCGTGAAGGCGTCGTGCGCCGGGATGGACAGCGGCGCCTGGCCGACGCGGCCGAAGCGGAAGGCGCTGGCCGACGCGCTGAGCTGCACGTTGGGGTGGATGCTGTAGCCCACGCTGGCCGCCAGCACGGTGAGGTTGTTGCTCTGGCCGCGCTCGCTGGGGTTGCGCGTCTCGGCCTTACCCAGGTGCACCAGGTTCACGCCGGCGGAGACCTTCTCGTTGATGCGGTAGCGCGTGCCGAGCATGAAGTCGGACGACTTGGCCGAGTAGCCCGGGTTGGGCCGGCCCTCGGCGTCGAAGCCGTTCCAGTCGACGTTGAACATGCTGTTCCAGCGGCCCAGCGGGCCCGGCGTCGTCTGCACGGCGTAGGCGCCGCTCCACTGGTTGAAGCGCACGCCGCCCGAGAGCTCGAAGCGCCGGTCGAAGACCTTGCGCACCATGATCATGGCCATGCTCTGGCTGGAGCCGCCGAGCACGGCGTCGTCGGCCGGGAAGGGCGTCAGGCCGCCGAACGGCGCCTTGCCCCAGGCCACGGGCTCGCCGTTCTTGGCGTCCTGCAGCACGAGGTCGACCAGCAGCTCCTTGCCGATGTACTTGGCGTAGAGCTCGATGAAGCGCGGCTTGTTCCGGGACCAGCCGCTCTTGCCCATGTCGTAGGTGCCCTCGAGCAGCCAGTCGCCGCCCAGGAACTCGACCGGGCGCGACATGACGCGCACGGCGCGGCTCAGCAGGCCGTAGCCGGCGCCGGCGTCGCTCCAGGCCGTGTTGCTGGCGCCGCCGCCGCCGCCCCAGAAGTCGGAGCTGATGGCCTTGAACGACGAGGGGTAGTCGGCCATGCTCCAGCCGCGCGTCGTCATCGCGCCGATGGTCAGGCGGCCCCAGTCCTCGTGGGCGACGCCGACGTTGCGCTCGTAGAGCCAGCCGTCGAGGTCGACCTTGCCGTCGCGCCAGCGCTGGCTCAGCAGGCCGAAGGCCTGCCAGCCGCGGCCGATGTTCTGCTTGAAGCCCAGGTAGGGCTGGATCAGCGTGACGTCGGAGTCGCGCGTGCCGAAGGGCTTGCCGAAGGCGATGTCGTCGGCCCAGACGCGGTGGCGGGCCTCGCCGGCCTCGCGCTGGCAGCCTTCGCAGACGTTGGTGGTGCGCGAGAACTCGGCCTTGGCGAAGCCCGTGAGGCTGAAGGGGCCGAAGTCCACCGCGAAGGCCGGCGCGCAGGCCAGCGCGGCGGCCAGCGCCACGGCGGAGGAGCGGGCCCGGCGTCGCGGGGCGGGGCGTGGCGACGGCGTCGGCAGGGAAGTCGTGTGCGGCATGGGTGCCTTCCTGGGCGGCGGGGCCGGTTGGGGCGGGATGGGCGAAACGGTGTCCGGGTGGCTTGTGAAAGCGCTTTCACACGATAGGGCGCCACCCCTGGATCGTCAACGGATCGGGCGTTCGTGTTTTCCCTTGCCCGGGTTCTGACCCCATCCGGGAAAACGACAGCATGTTCTGAAAGCGCTTTCAAAACACAATGGCCGCAACGCCCACAGTGGGCATACCGGACTGCGCCATGAGCCTGACCCGTCGTCTCTTCAGCCGCATCCTGGCGGGCCTGGTGCCCGCGTTGTCCGCGCTGGCGCTGGTGGCGCCGCTGCCGGCCGCCGCACAGGCCGACCTGCTGAAGGTGGGCGCGGGCGCCGTGAGCCTCAAGCCGCGCGGCGACGACAAGGCCGTGCCGCGCGCGCCCTACCGCACCGAGGCCATGCTCAAGCGCGCGGCGCCCACCAACCAGTGGTACTCGTCGCTGATCTTCAGCGACAAGCCCGAGAACATCTTCGCCCAGCCCCTGAGCGTGCGCCCCATGCCCGCCGGCCTGGAGGTGGCGCTGCCGCGCAAGGTGGTCGTGCCCACCGAGCGCAAGGACGTCGAGATCCACTACCCGCACCAGAACGCGGTGACGGTGTCGCCCGTGGCCTTCGAGCCCGGGCGTGCGCTGCTGGCCGGCTCCAGCGACTGGGCCATCGACATCACCATGGGCCGCGGCGCCGAGCGCTTCGACGCCACGGTGGCGCACGGCAGCCCCTACGTGTGGTTCCGCGTCGGCCGCGGCGACCTGCGCCTGCGCCTGCCCGCCGCCGGCGAGCGCCGCACCAGCCCCGATGCGCGCATGCTGGTGCTGCGCAGCCAGGGCATCGACTACGCCTTCTTCGGCCCCACGGGCGTGCAGTGGGAGGCCGCCTCGCCCACCGAGTGGCTGGCCCGGCTGCCGGCGGGCAAGGGCTTCCTGGCCGTGACCGGCCTGCCCGACGACAGCGCGGCCACCCAGGCGCTGCTGCTCAAGCACGCCTACGCCGCGCTGGTGGACACGCGGGTGGACTGGAAGGTCGACCGCGCCACCGGCGAGGTGCGCACCACCTTCACCGCCACCACGCAGGCGCTGGAGGGCGACGAGAGGACGCCGCTGCTGGGCCTGTACCCGCACCACTGGTACCGCAACGCCAGCGTCGAGGGCCGCCTGGGCCCGGCCTACGACACCGTGCGCGGCAAGCTGCGCCTGCTGGCCTCGAACAGCTTCGTCACCACCGCGCGCTACACCGGCTTCGTGCCCTGGTGGCCGGCGCTGCCCGAGGGCTCTCCGCGCATGGACGAGCTGCGCGACGTGATGAGGAGCGACATCCGCAACGCGCGCCGCATGCTGCTGGTGGAGGGCGAGGGCCCGTACTGGCAGGGCAAGGGCCTGCTGCGCCTGCTGAAGATGCTCGACGTCTACGAGCAGCAAGGCGACAAGGAGGCCTCCGAGCGCCTGCTGGGCCTGGTCAAGACGCGCATCGAGGAGTGGTTCTCGGGCACCGACCGCCGCCGCTACTTCCACTGGGACCAGGCCATGGGCACCGTGGTGAGCTACCCGGAGGAGTACTTCGCGGTGGTGCAGATGAACGACCACCACTTCCACTACGGCTACTGGATCCGCGCCGTGGCCGAGATCGCCCTGCGCGACCCCGCCTGGGCCGCGCGCGGCAAGTGGGGCGACATGGTCGACCTGCTGGTCAAGGACATCGCCTTCACGCAGCGCGGCAGCTCGGAGTTCCCGTTCCTGCGCAACTTCGACCCCTACGAGGGCCACAGCTGGGCCTCGGGCATCGGCCTGGGCGAGAGCGGCAACAACCAGGAGTCGTCCAGCGAGGCGCTCAACGCCTGGACCGGCCTCATCCTGTGGGGCGAGATCAACAACGACCCGGCGCTGCGCGACCTGGGCATCTGGCTGCTCGTCACCGAGACCGAGGCCGTCAAGCACTACTGGTTCGACCTCTACGGCCAGGTGTTCTCGCCCGAGTACAAGAACGTCGACGTGAGCATGGTGTTTGGCGCCAAGTACGCGCACAACACCTGGTGGATCGACGACCCGCGCCAGATCACCGGCATCAACCTGCTGCCGATGACCACGGTCTCCACCTACTTCGCGAGCCACCCCGAGTACATCAAGAAGAACCTCGAGGCGCTCAAGGAGGAGCAGAAGATCTGGGCCAGCCGCGGCAAGAAGGTCGACCCGCCGGACATCTGGCAGGACATCTTCGCCAAGTACCTGGCGCTGGCCGACCCGGCCGCCGCGCTGGCGGGCTGGAACCGCTGGGGCGCCGTGGAGCTGGGCGACAGCCGCACGCACACGCTGCACTTCCTGCTGAGCCTGGCCCGCATGGGCGCGCCCGACACCAGCATCACCGCCGACACCACGCTGTACCAGGTGTTCAAGCGCCCCGACGGGCAGCGCACCTACCTGGCCTACAACGCCGGCAAGGCGCCGATCACGGTGCGCTTCTCCGACGGCCGCGAGCTCGCCGTGGCCCCGGGCCAGCTGGCGCGCGCCGGCACGCCCTGAGCGCCGCCCGCCGGCCCACCCCATGAGCGCCCCAGGCCACCCGACGCACCCTGATCAGGGAAAGCCTGGGGGCCTGGGCGCTTGTCACCCCCGCCGCGACTTCGCATACTGCTGAAAGCGCTTTCATAAACCGCTCGACACCCGCGAACGGCCTGCGCCGTTCACCGCCCTGGGGCCCGCACGGCCCGCTTCCGAAGGACAGCCCGCCATGACCACCCGACCCATCCGCTCTCCGCTGGCCGCCACGGCCGCCGCGGTGTTTGCCCTCTCGCTGGCCGCCTGCGGCGGCGGCAACGGCGAGGCGCCCCCGCTGCCCGGCGGCAGCGTCGTCGACGCGGCCGCGCCGGTGGTGACCATCACCAACAACGTGACGGCCGAGGTCGCCAGCGGCGCCATCACCTTCACCTTCTCGTTCAACCGCGACGTCGGCACCTCGTTCACGGCCGACGACATCGTCGTCACCGGCGGCACGGCGGGCGCGTTCACGCGCCTGTCGGGCACCAGCGCCACGCTGGTGGTCACGCCCGGCCCGGCCACCACCGGCTCGGTGTCGGTGAGCATCGCCGCCAACCGCGTCACGGGCCCCACGGGCACCGGCAACGCGGCGGTGGCCGCCACCAAGGCCTTCGACCTGAGCGCGCCGCCGCCCCCGCCGCCGCCGCCCCCGCCGCCCGCGGGCACGGGCACCGTGGTGGCCAACTTCGACAGCATCTCGACGCCGGTGGCCGGCTTCGAGGGCGGTGAAGGCA
>ERZ1066136.542-NODE-542-length-27119-cov-11.363657_pt1 | contig 27119 bp, 28 predicted proteins | sample MGYA00382783_ERZ1066136 | MGnify/ENA primary metagenome ERZ1066136 (study PRJEB33369, sample SAMEA5778366) | biofilm metagenome | biome: Industrial cooling water; feature: Water cooling tower basin; material: Biofilm | place: United Arab Emirates | collected... | reverse complement strand
GGCCGACGCCGGCCGGCGCGCACCGCCGGCGCCACCCCGCCCGCCCGCGCCCCCCACCGCCGCGGCCGCCGAGGGCCTGCGCATCAACAAGCTCATGACCGACCGCGGCCTCGCCTCGCGCCGCGAGGCCGACGAGTGGATCGCCGCCGGCTTCGTGCGCGTGGACGGCACCGTGGCGCAGCTGGGCCAGCGCGTGCCGCCCGACGCCGTGATCGCCATCGACGAGCGTGCCCGCCAGGAGCAGCAGCGCCGCGTGACCGTGCTCCTGCACAAGCCCGTGGGCTGGGTGAGCGGCCAGCCTGAAGACGGCTACGAGGCCGCCGTGGCCCTGGTGACCGCCGCCAACCAGTGGGACGGCGACCGCTCCGGCATCCGCTTCAACCCCGGCCACCTGCGCCACCTGGCGCCGGCCGGGCGGCTCGACATCGACTCCACCGGCCTGCTCGTGCTCACGCAGGACGGCCGCATCGCGCGCCACCTCATCGGCGACGAGACGCGCGTGGAGAAGGAGTACCTCGTGCGCGTGGAGCGCGTGGACGGCGCGCCCGTGCAGGGCACCGACCTCGGCCCGCTGCGCCACGGCCTCGAGCTCGATGGCGTGGCGCTGCGGCCGGCGCAGGCCAGCTGGCAGAACGAGCAGCAGCTGCGCATCGTGCTGCGCGAGGGCCGCAAGCGGCAGATCCGCCGCATGTGCGAGCTCGTGGGCCTCAGGGTGCTGGCGCTCAAGCGCGTGCGCATCGGCAGCGTGCCGCTGGGGCCGCTGCCCGAGGGCCGCTGGCGCTTCCTGCGCGACGACGAGCGCTTCTGAGGCGCGCGGCCCCGGCGCGTCAGCGCGCGCCGAGCTCGGCCAGGCGCTTGCGGGCGTCCTCGAGCGAGGCCTTCTGCCCCTTGCCCGCGTCGACGAAGCGCTGCAGCGAGGCGCGCGCCGCCTCGCGCTGGCCGAGCTGCTGCTGCGCGATGCCGATGCGGTAGGCCATGGGCCAGCGGTCGGCCCCCTTGAGGCGGCCGGCGCGCTCCAGCAGCGCCAGGGCGCCGGCCCAGTCGCCGAGCTCGCCCTTCACGCGGCCGAGGCCGTAGGGCCCGGCGGACTCGTCGGGGTGCTCGCGCATCAGGCGCTCGAACCAGCCCTGGGCCTGCGCCGCGCGGCCGTCATTGACCAGGCCCAGCGCGGCCTGCGTGCCCCACTGCAGCACGTCGGCGCGCAGCGTGGGGTCGGCCACGGGCAGCAGCGGCTGCAGCAGGGCCAGGGACTCGGCGCGCTGGCCCTCGCCCAGCAGCAGGCGGCCCTGCAGGGCCGTCGCTTGCTCGGGGCGCGGGGCCGCCCGGGCCAGCTCGGCGGCCTTGCGGCTGCTGCCGCCCATCATGCCCGGGGCCAGGGCGTAGAACTCGAGCAGCGCCCCGCGCGCCGGGTACCACGACGGGTCCAGCGTGTGCGCGGTGTCCAGGGCCTCGCGCACGGTGCCGGCGCTGCGCGCGGCGGCCAGCATGCCGTCGCTCATGGCCTGCACGCCCAGCAGCGTGCCGTGCGCGTAGTGGCAGGGCTGGGCGCGCGGCTGGCGCTCGGCGCAGCCGCGCGCCCGCTCCAGCGCCTCGCGGCGCAGGGCCGTGTCGTTGCGCTCCAGGGCGGCCAGGGCCAGCGCGAGCACGGCCTGCGCGTCGTCGGGCTGGGCCGCCAGGCGCTGCTGCGCGGCGCGCTGCAGGTCGGCCAGGCGCTCGGCCTGGTAGAGCCCCTCGAGGGCCGGGTCGGCCAGCATCTGCGCCGGGCTGGCCGTGGCGGCAGCCAGCAGCACCAGCAGCACGGCCAGTGGCCGCCGCACGGGGCCGGCGCGGCGGACAAGGGGGCGAGGGAGCGCGGGGACGGTGTGGCGGAGCGTCATGGCGGCATCGTGCCCCACCCGGCCACGGCCGGGCGCGGCCGGGCGACGAAGCGCCGTCCCGGGCCGACAGGCTGCAGGGGCGCCTGATAACCTCGTCGTGATGAACCCCGCCCTGTCCACCGGCGTGGCCGGCGCACCGCCGGCCGTGCCGCTGGCCCTGGCCGCCACGACGCTGGCGCTGCTGCTGGGCCTGCAGCCGGTGACGACCGATCTCTACCTGCCGGCGTTTCCGCTGCTCACGCGCGAGCTCGGCGCCGGCATGGCCGCGGCGCAGCTCACGATGTCGGCGCTGATCCTGGCCTTCGGCGTGGCGCAGCTCGTGTGGGGGCCGCTGGCCGACCGCCACGGCCGCCGCCCGGTGCTGCTGGCCGGCCTGTCGCTGTACGCCGTGGCCAGCCTGGGCTGCGTGCTGGCCACCGGCATCGAGGCGCTGGTGGCCTGGCGCGCGCTGCAGGGCGCGGCCATGGCCGCCGCGGTGGTCTGCGCCCGCGCCATCGTGCGCGACCTCTACGAACCCGTGCAGGGCGCGCAGGTGATGTCGATGGCGCTCACGGGCCTGGGCCTCATCGCGCTGGCCAGCCCGCTGCTGGGCGGCGCCACGGCGCAGGCCATCGGCTGGCGCGGCGTGCTCGCCGGGGTGGCGGCCTTCGGCCTGGCCACGCTGGCCTGGGTGGCCTGGCGGCTGCCCGAGACCCTGGCGCGCCCCAACCCGGCGGCCACGCGCGCCGCCGTGCTGTGGCGCACCGGGCGCGAGCTCGGCCGCCACCCGGTGTTCGTGGCCTGGGCCCTGCTCGTGGCCTGCACCTACGGCGGGCTGTTCACGGTGCTCGCCGGCTCGTCCTTCGTCTACATCGACGTGCTGGGCCTGAGCCCCGCGGCCTACGGCCTGGCCATGGCGGCCGGCTCGCTGGCCTACATCGGCGGCACCCTGGTGTGCCGGCGCTGGATCACGCGCCACGGCCTCGCGGGCACGGTGGGGCGCGGCGGCGTCTTCACGCTGGCCGCGGGCGCGCTGGCCGTGGGCGCGGCGCTGGCCGGCGCCTCGCACTGGGCGGCGGTGCTGCTGCCGCAGTGCCTGTTCCTCTTCGGCCACGGCCTGCACCAGCCCTGCGGCCAGGCCGGCGTGGTGGCGCCGTTCCCGGCGCAGGCCGGCGCGGCCAGCGCGCTGGCCGGCTTCGTGCTGGCCCTGGTGGCCTTCGGCGTGGGCCAGTGGCTGGGCGTGGCGCTCGACGGCACCGTGGCGCCGCTGCTGCTGGGCCTGGGCTTCTGGGCCGCGCTGACGGCCGCCATCGCCTGGACGCTGGTGCCGCGCGCCCTGGCGCGCTGAGCCATGGTGGAGCCCGCTGCCGGCATGGCCGCCACCCTGCAGGGCGTCGTGCTCGCCGGTCCCACGGCCAGCGGCAAGAGCGCGCTGGCCCTCGAGCTGGCCGCGCGCTGGCCGCTGGAGATCATCAGCGTCGACTCGGCCCTGGTCTACCGCGGCATGGACATCGGCACGGCCAAGCCCACGCCGGCCGAGCGCGCCCAGGTCCCGCACCACCTGATCGACATCCTCGAGCCCACCGAGGCCTACTCGGCGGCGCGCTTCGCGGCAGACGCGCACGCGCTGGCCGCCGAGGTGCGCGCGCGCGGCCGGCTGCCGCTGCTGGTGGGCGGCACCCTGCTCTACGTGAAGGCGCTGCGCGAGGGCCTGCACGCGCTGCCCGCGGCCGACGCCGCCGTGCGCGCCGAGCTCGACGCCGAGGCCGCGGCGCGCGGCTGGCCGGCCCTGCACGCCGAGCTGGCGCGCGTCGACCCGGCCACGGCGGCGCGGCTGGCGCCGCTGGACGCCCAGCGCATCCAGCGCGCGCTCGAGGTCTGGCGCGTGAGCGGCCGGCCGCTCTCGGACTGGCACGCGCAGGCGCGGCCCGGCGGCCCCGACGCCACCGCGGAGGCCGACAGCCGCTGGCCCGTGGTCTCGCTCGAGCCGCGGCGGCGCGAGTGGCTGCACGAGCGCATCGCACGGCGGCTCGACCAGATGCTCGCGGGCGGCTTCGTCGACGAGCTGCGCCGGCTGCGCGCCCGCGGCGACCTGCACGCCGCGCTGCCCTCGATGCGCTGCGTCGGCTACCGGCAGCTCTGGCAGGGCCTGGACGAGGGCGCGTTCGACGGCCCGGACGGCCCGCGCGAGGCCGCCGTGCGCGACGGCGCGATCGCCGCAACGCGGCAGCTGGCCAAGCGGCAGCTGACCTGGTTACGTTCGATTTCGTCGCGCCAGGCCTTCGCGTGCGACGATGCCGCGGGCCTTCGCGGTGCGGTGGACGCCGTCCTGGTGCATGCGCAGCGCGGGCAGGGCCGGCCGGCGGGCGCCACCGGTGGCCCGCGGCTTGCATGACACCGCCCCGCCGAGGGCGCCCCGAGGAACGGAACAGGTACGGTCCGCGGTGTCTCGGAAGGGCCCCTGGCTTAGGGTGATGCCCCGACGGGACAGGCAAACCCTTCGCGATATAGTCCCGCGCCTCGAACGGTTCCGTTCCTGGCAGGCCCACGAGGCCTGGGCAGTTTTGACGCGCCGCGCGCTGCACACCACACGTGCAGGCGCTGGCTGGAGGATTGAGTGGATTTCGCCCAACAACAACGCAACCCGGGCCGGCACACGGTGGGCATCGGGATCGTTCTGGCCCTGCACCTGCTGCTGGGTTGGGCTGTGGTCAGCGGCCTCGCGCAGCGCGTGGTCGACGTGATCAAGGCGCCGATCGAGACCAAGATCATCGAGGAGACGAAGCCGCCTCCGCCGCCGCCGCCCGAGAACCTGCCGCCGCCGCCGAAGTTCGCGCCGCCGCCGCCGTCCTTCGTGCCGCCGCCCGAGGTGAACGTGAACCCGCCGCCGACGCCGGCGCCGACGATCACCGTCACGCGCGAGGCGCCGCCGCCGCCACCCGTGGCCATCGCGCCGCCGCCGGCCCCGGCCGCCCCGCCGGCCCCGCCGGCGCCGCCGCGGCAGGCTGCGCGCCCGGCCATCGCCAACGTGCAGGCCTGCGCGCCGCGCAACGAGGACTACCCCGCCGCCGCCGTGCGCGCCGAGGCCACGGGCACCACGCGCATCAGCTTCACCGTGGGTGCCGACGGCAAGATGACGAGCGCGCAGATCGTGCGCTCGGCCGGCCCCACCCGCGAACACAAGATGCTCGACCGCCTGGCCCAGGCCAAGCTCAGCGAGTGCCAGTTCCGCGCGGGCGCCGACGAGAACGGGCGCCCGATGGGCGGCTCCTTCGAAGTCGAGTACGTCTGGAAGCTGGACTGAGCGCCCGGGCCTGACGCCCCGACGCACCCGCCCCGCTTCAACCTTGTTTTCCCCCTGGTGCCGGCACGAGACCGACGCACCACCGTCAATGGAGTGACCATGTTTCTGACCCGTACGCGTGTGGCCTTGAGCGCACTGTTCCTCGCCGCCTCGGCGGCGCTCGTGCCGGCCCCGGCCTTCGCACAGGCCGCCTCCGAGCCCGCGGCCGCCGCTCCGGCGCCGGCGCCGGCCCCCGCCGCCGATGCCGCCCCGGCCCCCGCCCCGGGCGCCGTGTCCCAGGAAGCCGTCGAGAACCCGTTCGGCCTGAAGGGCATGTGGGCCGCGGCCGACCCCGTCAAGCGCGGCACGCTGGTCATCCTGATCATCATGTCGATGTGGAGCTGGTACGTGATCTTCGTGAAGGTCGCCGAGACGCGCTCCATGCTCAAGAGCGCCAAGAAGTCCAGCGAGGACTTCTGGAAGGCCAGCTCGGTGAAGGCCGGCGTCGGCGCGCTCGAGGAAGGCAGCGCCTTCCGCTACCTGGCCGAGCAGGGCATCAAGGCCGCCGACCACCACGAGGGCACGATGGTCGAGGCCATCGACAAGCACACCTGGATCGGCATGTCGGTCGAGCGCGCGGTCAACAACATCCGCGGCCGCCTGTCGGACGGCATGGCCGTGCTGGCCACGGTGGGCTCCACCGCCCCGTTCGTGGGCCTGTTCGGCACCACCTGGGGCATCTACGACGCGCTGGTGAAGATCGGCCTGTCGGGCCAGGCCTCCATCGACAAGGTCGCCGGCCCCGTGGGCGCCGCGCTGATCCTGACCGCCGTCGGCCTGGCCGTGGCCGTGCCCGCGGTGATGGGCTACAACTGGCTGGTGCGCCGCAACAAGGCCGTGCTCGACGAGACCCTGGCCTTCGCCGGCGACCTGCAGAACGTGCTGCTGTCGGGCAAGCGCTGATCGGGCGTCATCCGACACCCGAACCCGTGACAACGACGAGGTAGCACGATGGGCATGCAGGTAGGCTCCGCCGGCGGCGACGAGGAGGAGCAGCTCAACAACACCATCAACACCACGCCCCTCGTGGACGTGATGTTGGTGCTGCTGATCATCTTCCTGATCACGGTGCCCGTGATCAACGAGACCATCAAGCTCGAGCTGCCCAAGGAAACCAACATCCCGCTGATCACCAAGCCGGAGAACATCACCATCGCGGTCAACCGCGACGGCGAGGTCTTCTGGGGCGTCGAGCGCCTGCCCGACCTCGAGGCCCTGGTGGCGCGGCTCAAGGTCGAGTCGATCAAGGAGCCGCAGCCCGAGGTGCACATCCGCGGCGACCTCGAGGCGCGCTACGAGGCCGTGGGCCGCGTGATCGTGGCCTGCCAGCGGGCCGGCATCTTCAAGGTGGGCTTCATCACCGAGCCCCCCGCCGGTGCCGGTGGCTGACGCCGCCGCGCACCGCACTTCCCGCAAGGAGCACACACCATGGGCATGAGCGTCGGCAACAGCGACGACAACGCCGATGTCATGGTCGACATCAACACCACGCCGCTGATCGACGTGATGCTGGTGCTGCTGATCATGTTCATCATCACCATCCCCATCCAGACCCACGCGGTCAAGATGAACATGCCGGTGCCGAACAACGCGGCACCGCCGCCGAAGCCGCCCGAGATCGTGCGCATCGACGTCGACTTCGACGGCACCATCGGCTGGAACGGCGAGATCATCGAGGCCGGCAACCGCGCCGCCATCGAGCAGCGCCTGTTCGCGATCGCCCAGATGCCCGACCAGCCCGAGGTGCACCTGCGCCCCAACAAGCTGGTGACCTACAAGCACGTCGCGATGATCATGGCCACGGCCCAGCGCCTCGGGGTCACCAAGATCGGCATCGTCGGCAACGAGCAGTTCCTGTAGGCCCGCCCTCCCCGCCACCCCTGCCCACGGGACCCACGGAACTCGCCCTTGCCGGCGAGGTCCACCGTGGGTCCCGATTCCTTTTTGCGATGCCGTCGCCGAGCACCATGAAAACCCTGCGAGTCCTCACCACGCTGGCCGCCGCCGCCCTGCTCACGCTGGGCGCCGCCTCGATGTCCCACGCCCAGGGCGTGCGTGCCGAGATCGGCAAGCCGCTGCAGCAGGCCTCGGAGCTGCTGCGCGCCGGCAAGGCCCGCGAGGCCCTGGCCAAGGCCCGCGAGGCCGACGCGGTGGGCGGCAAGACCGCCGCCGAGCAGCTCATCATCGACCGCATGAAGGCGGCCGCGGCGCAGCGCGCCAACGACTTCCCCACGGCCATCGCGGCGCTCGAGGCGATCCACCCCAAGGTGGGCGGCACCGAGGCCGGCCAGATCGCCGAGCAGTTGGCCGCGGCCTACGCACAGACGCGCAACAACGCCAAGGCCACGGAGTGGATGAACAAGGCCATCGCGGCCGGCAACAACAGCGCCACCATCCGGCAGCTGCAGCAGTTCCTGCTCAGCACCAGCGGCGACTTCAACGCCATCGCGCGCGACTCGGCCGCGGCCGTGCAGGCCGCCGAGCAGGCCGGCCGCCGCCCCGCCGAGGACGACCTGCTGCGCCTGGCCGACGCGCAGAACCGCCTGGGGCAGACCAACGCCTACGTGGCCACGCTCGAGAAGCTGCTGCTCAACTACCCCAAGAAGGACTACTGGAACGCCTACCTGGGCCGCGTCGCGCGTAAGGCCGGCTTCTCGCCGCGCTACGAGCTCGACCTGCTGCGCCTGCGCCTGGCCAGCGGCACCATCACCAAGACCGAGGAGTACATGGAAGCCGCCCAGCTCGCGCTGCAGGCCGGCTTCCCGGCCGAGGCGCGCCGGATCATCGAGCAGGGCTATGCCAACAAGCTGCTGGGCACGGGCGCCGAGGCCTCGCGCCACCAGCGCCTGCGCGACCTGGCGATCAAGCAGGAAGGCGAGTCCAAGGCCAACATCGCCAGCCAGGTGGCCGAGGCCGAGAAGGCCAAGGACGGCGACAACCTCGTGAAGTGGGGCTACGCGCTGGTCACGCTGGGCGAGGTCGATCGCGGCATCGGCGTCATCCAGCAGGGCATGGCCATGCCGGGCCTGAAGCGCCCCGACGAGGCCCGCCTGCGCCTGGGCATGGCGCAGCTGCAGTCGGGCAAGGCCCGCAACGCGGCCGTGCAGACGCTGCGCGGCGTGCGCGGCACCGACGGCACGGCCGACATCGCGCGCCTCTGGACGGCGGTCCAGCCCTGATGCCGGCCACGGCCTTGCCGCCCTGGCTGCACGCGGCCGGCGGCGGCGTGTACGCCATCGACACCGGCTTCCAGCGCGAGCACTTCGACGCCGCCTGGCTCGTCGTGCACGGGGGCCGCGCGGCCTTCGTCGACACCGGCACGCACTACGCGCTGCCGCGCCTGCTGGGCGCGCTCGACGCGCTGGGCCTGCCGCGCGAGGCCGTGGACTGGGTGATCCCCACCCACGTGCACCTGGACCACGCCGGCGGCGCGGGCTCGCTGATGGCCGCGCTGCCGAACGCCACGCTGCTGATCCACCCGCGCGGCGAGCGCCACATGGTCGACCCCTCGGCGCTGTGGGCCGGTGCCACGGCCGTCTACGGCGAGGCCGAGATGGCGCGCAGCTACGGCGTCGTCACGCCCGTGCCGGCCGAGCGCGTGCGTGTCTCGTCCGACGGCCTGGTGCTCGACTGGGCCGGCCGCGGCCTCGAGCTCATCGACACGCCCGGCCACGCCCGCCACCACCACTGCGTGTGGGACCCGGTCACCCAGGGCTGGTTCACGGGCGACACCTTCGGCCTGAGCTACCGCGAGTTCGACACGGCGGCCGGTGCCTGGATCATCCCGACCACGACGCCGGTGCAGTTCGAGCCCGGGCCGTTGCGCGCCTCGGTCGAGCGGCTGCTCGCCCGGCAGCCGCGCTGCATGTACCTCACGCACTACGGGCGCGTGGACGACGTGCAGCGCCTGGGCCGGCTGCTGCTGGGCCTGCTCGAGGAGATGGTGGCGCTGGGCGAGGGCCTGCGCGGGATGGGCGATGCCGCCGCGCGCCACGAGGCGCTCAAGCGCGGCCAGCTCGAGATCTTCACGCGCAGCCTGCGTGCCCATGGCGTGGCCTTCGGCGACGAGCGCATCGCCGAGCTGCTGGCGCTGGACCTTGAACTCAACGCCCAGGGCATGGCCGTCTGGCTGGACCGCCCGGCCCGGGGCTGAGGAGCCGAACCCATGACCTCCACCGTGCACTTCGGCCTGCAGGGCCGCGTGATCATCGTCACCGGCGCCTCGCAGGGCATCGGCGAGGCCTGCGTGCGCCGCCTGGTCGCCGACGGCGCCGCCGTGGCGCTGTGGGACGTGGCCGACGGCCCCGGCCAGGCCCTCGCGGCCGAGCTCGCCGCCACCGGCGCCGCCGTGGCCTACCAGCACTGCAACGTGGCCGACAAGGCCGGCGTCGACGCCGCGCTGGCGGCCACGCTGGCGCGCTTCGGCCATGTGGACGGGCTCGTCAACAACGCCGGCATCTTCCGCGCCGCGCCCTTCCTCGACATCACCGAGGCCGACTGGGACGCGGTGATCGCCGTCAACCTCAAGGGCAGCTTCCTCGTGGGGCAGGCCGTGGCACGGCACATGGTCTCGCGCACGGGCGACCGCCGCGGCGCCATCGTCAACATGAGCAGCGTCAACGGCACGCTGGCCATCCCCAGCATCGCCAGCTACAACGCCAGCAAGGGCGCCATCAACCAGCTCACGCGCGTGATGGCGCTGTCGCTGGCCGACCAGGGCGTGCGCGTCAACGCCGTGGCGCCGGGCACCATCGCCACCGAGCTGGCGCGCAGCGCCGTGCTCACCAGCGACGAGGCCAAGGCCCGCATCATGAGCCGCACGCCCATGAAGCGCCTGGGCGAGCCGTCCGAGATCGCCGACGTCTGCGCCTTCCTGCTGTCGGACGCCGCCAGCTACATGACGGGCGAGATCGTCGTCGTCGACGGCGGCCGCATGACGCTGAACTACACCGTGCCGGTGTGACGCGTCCTTGAGCCCGCATTGAGCCTCGAAGCCTTCGCCGTCAGCACCGGCGTCGTCGCCCTCGGCGAGATGGGCGACAAGACGCAGCTGCTGGCCCTGCTGCTGGTGGCGCGCTGGCGCCAGCCCTGGACGATTGCCGCCGGCATCCTGGTGGCCACGCTGGCCAACCACGCCGGTGCGGCCGCGCTGGGCACGCTGGTCACGCGCTGGCTCAGCCCCGAGGTGATGCGCTGGATCCTGGGCATCAGCTTCATCGCCGTGGCGCTGTGGATGCTCAAGCCCGATGACGCGGGCGAGGAGGTCGAGGGCGCGGGCACCGGCCGCTGGGGCGTGTTCGGGCTCACCGTCATCGCCTTCTTCCTGGCCGAGATGGGCGACAAGACGCAGATCGCCACGGTCATGCTGGCCGCGCGCTTCGACGCGCCGGTGGTGGTGACCGCCGGCACCACGCTGGGCATGATGCTGGCCAACGCGCCGGCGCTGTGGCTGGGCGACGCGCTGCTCAAGCGCGTGCCCATCGCCTGGGTGCACCGCATCGCGGCCGTGGTGTTTCTCAGCCTGGGCGTGGCGGTGCTGCTGGGGCTGCCGGGATAATCCCCGGCCATGCGCATCCTCCACACCATGCTGCGGGTCGGCGACCTGCAGCGCTCCGTCGACTTCTACACCCAGGTGCTCGGCATGACGCTGCTGCGCACCACGAAGCGGCCCGAGCAGCAGTACGACCTCGCCTTCCTGGGCTACGGGCCCAACCCCGAGCACGCCGAGATCGAGCTCACCTACAACTACGGCGTCGACCGCTACGAGCTCGGCACGGCCTACGGCCACATCGCCATCGGCGTGGACGACGCCGCGGCCACCTGCGCCGCGGTGCGCGACAAGGCGCAGGCCCTGGGCGGCGCCGTCACGCGCGAGGCCGGGCCCGTGAAGGGCGGCAGCACCGTGATCGCCTTCATCACCGACCCCGACGGCTACAAGATCGAGCTCATCGAGCGCCGCCCGGCGCCCTGAGCCCCGCCCCGCCGCCGCGATGTACCTGCCGGCGCACTTTGCCCAGCACGACACCGCGGCGCTGCACGCGCTGATGGCGGCGCACCCGCTGGCCACGCTGGTGACCCCCGGGCCGGATGGGCCCACGGCCGACCTCGTGCCGCTGCACCGCCACACCACGCCCGCGGGCACCACCGAGCTGCGCGGCCACGTGGCGCGCGCCAACCCGCTGTGGCGGCACGCGCACGGCCAGCCCGTGCTGGTGCTGTTCCACGGGCCGCAGGCCTACGTCACGCCCAGCTGGTACGCCAGCAAGCCGCGCCACGGCAAGGTGGTGCCCACCTGGAACTACACCGTGGTGCAGGCACGCGGCACGCTGCACGCGGTGGACGACGCGCCCTGGCTGCGCGAGCTGGTCGGCCTGCTCACCGACACGCACGAGGCCCCGCGCGAGCAGCCCTGGGCCGTGGACGACGCCCCGGCCGACTACGTGCAGCAGATGCTGCGCGCCATCGTCGGCGTCCGCATCGAGGTGGCCGAGCTGCTGGGCAAGTGGAAGGTCAGCCAGAACCGCGACGAGGCCGACCGCGCCGGGGTCGCGCAGGGGCTGGCGCGGGACGCCGCGGCCCCGCCTTCGTCGGCGGGATGGACCCTGGCCGGCCTCGTGGCCGACACTGGCGCTCCCCCGAAGGAGACCCCGTGATGACGACGCGCGCCCGCACCCTCCTCTGCTCCGCCGCCCTGCTCTTGGCCGGCTCCCATGCCCTGGCCAACCCCAGCGTGGCGCCCGGCCTGTGGGAGTACCGCACGGCCATGAAGACCGACGACCCTGCCATGAAGGCCGCCATGGCCGAGGCGCAGAAGGCCCTGGCCGGCATGCCGCCCGAGCAGCGGCGCCAGATGGAGCAGATGCTGGCCGCGCAGGGCATCGGCGTCGGCGTGTCAGGCCAGGGCCAGCCCATGACCACGGTGCGCGTCTGCATCAGCCCCGAGGAGGCCGCGCGCCAGGAGCTGCCGCCGGCCGACGACGACTGCACGCAGCGCATCACCGGCCGCACGGCCCAGTCGCTGCGCTTCGCCATCGAGTGCCCGGCAGAGAAGATGCGCGGCGAAGGCGAGGTGCGCTTCAAGGGCCCCAAGGCCTACGACGGGCGCTTCACCATGCAGGGCCAGCACGAGGGCAAGCCACTGCGCGTGGAGTCCACGCTCGAGGCGCGCTGGATCTCGGCCGACTGCGGGGCGATCAAGCCCGGTCGCTAGCCGCCCGGCGCGGGCTCAGCGGCGCAGGGCCTGCGCCTCGCGGGCCAGGCGCGTGATGCGCGCCCAGTCGCCCTGCTCCACCGCGTCGGCCGGCGTCAGCCACGAGCCGCCACACACCTTGACGTTGGGCAGCGCCAGGAACTGCGGCGCCGTCTCCGGCGTGATGCCGCCCGTGGGGCAGAAGGCGATGTCGGGGAACGGGCCCGCCAGCGCCTTGAGCATGGGCACGCCCCCGGCCTGCTGGGCCGGGAAGAACTTCAGGAAGTCCAGGCCGTCGGCCATGGCCGCCATGACCTCGCTGCCCGTGGCCACGCCCGGCAGCAGCGGCAGGCCCGCCTCGCGGCAGGCCGCGCCCAGGGCGCTGGTGTAGCCGGGGCTCACGGCGAAGCGGCTGCCGGCATCGCGCGCCGCCTTCGCGTCGGCGGGCAGGCGCAGCGTGCCGGCACCCACCACGGCCTTGGGCACGGCGCGCGCGATGGCCTCGATGGCGGCCAGCGCCACCGGCGTGCGCAGCGTCACCTCCAGCACCTTGACGCCCCCTTCGACCAGCGCCTGCGCCAGCGGCACGGCCTGCTCCAGGCGCTGGATGACGATCACCGGGATCACGGGGCCGTGGGCGGCGAGGCTGCGGGTGTCGAGCATGGATGGTCTTTCGGGGAGATGGGGGGTCACAGCCAGGTGACGGCGCCCTCTTCGGCCGTCAGCACGTTGCGGCGCATGCCGGCGAAGAGGTCGCGGCCCAGGTCGTGCGCGTGCGTCTCCAGCCACTCGGGCGTGGGCTCGGCCGGCGTGCGCGCGGCCCACTCGGCCGCGGGCACCAGGGCCTGCAGCGTGCCGGCCACGGCGTCCAGGCGGATGAGGTCGCCGTCGCGCACCAGGCCCAGCGGGCCGCCGGCCAGGGCCTCGGGGCTCACGTGGATGGCCGCCGGCACCTTGCCGCTGGCGCCGCTCATGCGGCCGTCGGTGACCAGGGCCACGCGGAAGCCCTTGCCCTGCAGCACGCCCAGCGGCGGCGTCAGCTTGTGCAGCTCGGGCATGCCGTTGGCGCGCGGGCCCTGGAAGCGCACGACGACGACGACGTCGCGCTCCAGCTCGCCGGCGGCGAAGGCCGCCTGCAGGGCCTCCTGGCTGTCGAAGACGCGCGCCGGGGCCTCGATGACGTGGCGGTCCTCGGGCACGGCCGAGACCTTGATGACGCTGCGGCCGAGGTTGCCCTCCAGCAGCTTGAGGCCGCCGGTCGGCGAGAAGGGCTTGGCGGCCGGGCGCACGACGCTGCTGTCGCCGCTGTCGGCGGGCAGCGGCAGCCAGCGCAGGCCCTGCGGCGCCGCGGCGTGCAGCTCGGGGCGCGTGCCGAAGGCGGCCATGCCGCCGGCGGCCACCGTCGTGGCGTCGGCGTGCATGCCGCCGCTGTGCAGCAGCTCGCGGATCACGAAGCCCGGGCCGCCCGCGGCCTGGAACTGGTTCACGTCGGCCGTGCCGTTGGGGTACACGCGCGCCAGCAGCGGCGTGGCCGCCGCGAGCTCGGCGAAGTCGGTCCAGTCGATGAGGATGCCGGCCGCGCGCGCCACGGCCACCCAGTGGATGAGGTGGTTGGTGCTGCCGCCCGTGGCCAGCAGCGCGACCATGGCGTTGACGATGGCGCGCTCGTCGACGAGGCGGCCGATGGGCGTGAAGCGCGGCCCCTCGCGCACGATGGCCACGGCGGTGCGCACGGCCTCGCGCGTGAGCGCCTCGCGCAGGCCGTCGTGCGGGTGCACGAAGGCGGCGCCCGGCACGTGCAGGCCCATGGCCTCGAGCAGCATCTGGTTGCTGTTGGCCGTGCCGTAGAAGGTGCAGGTGCCGGGGCCGTGGTAGGCGGCGCTCTCGGCCTCGAGCAGCTCCTCGCGGCCCACCAGGCCCTGCGCGGCCTTCTCGCGCACCTTGGCCTTCTCGCTGTTGCTCAGGCCGCTGCTCATGGGCCCCGCGGGCACGAACACGCACGGCAGGTGGCCGAAGTGCAGCGCGCCGATCAGCAGGCCCGGCACGATCTTGTCGCACACGCCCAGCAGCAGCGCGGCGTCGAACACGTCGTGCGTGAGCGCCACCGCCGTGCCCATGGCGATGGTGTCGCGGCTGAAGAGGCTGAGCTCCATGCCGGGCTGGCCCTGGGTGACGCCGTCGCACATGGCCGGCACGCCGCCGGCCACCTGCACGGTGGCGCCGAGCCGGCGCGCCTCGTCGCGGATGAGGTCGGGGAAGCGCTCGTAGGGCTGGTGCGCCGAGAGCATGTCGTTGTAGGCCGTGACCACCGCGAGGTGCGGGCCCTTGGCGGCCACCACGCGCAGCTTGTCGTTGGCCGGCAGCGCCGCGAAGGCGTGGGCCACGTTCGCGCAGCCCATGCGCGCCGCGCCGGGCCGGCGCGCGGCCAGCCGGTCGATGCGCGCGAGGTAGGCCTGGCGCAGCGGCGCGCTGCGCTCGCGGATGCGGGCGGTGACCCGCTCGACCGCGGGCGACAGGGGGATCGGGGATGTAACCATGGAGGCCATTCTGAAGAAACCCGGTTACATCGTCAATGCCGGACACTCGGTCGGTGTGGGCGCTCCCGGCGCGGCTCTTGCATCGGCCGGCCTGTCGCTCGCCCGCTCTCCCGACCGCCCGGCCTTGTCTCCCCCGCCCGATCTCTCCGCCCTGACCCTGCGCGACCCCGCGCTCGCGCTGGCCGCCCTGCGGCGCCAGTGGCGCGGCCACCCCCAGTGGTGGATCTTCGGCTACGCCTCGCTGATCTGGCGGCCCGAGTTCGACGCCGCCGAGCACCGCCCGGCCCTGGTGCACGGCTGGCACCGCGCGCTGCGCATGCGCTCGCGCGTGAACCGCGGCACGCCGCAGCAGCCGGGCCTGGTGTTCGCGCTGCTGCCGGGCGGGGCCTGCCGCGGCGTGGTCTACCGCCTGCGGCCCGAGCAGGCCGAGGCCGAGCTCGAGCGCCTGTGGGCGCGCGAGATGCCCACCGGCGTGTACGACGCGAAGCTGCTGCCCTGCCGCACGGCGCAGGGCACGGTCACGGCGCTGGCGTTCACGCTCAGCCGCCGCAGCGAGGCCTGCCTGCCGCGCCTGCCCGACGCCGAGCTGTGCCACATCCTGCGCCACGCGCGCGGCCGCTACGGCACGACGCTGGAGTACCTGGCCGAGACCGCCGCGGCCCTGCGCGCGCGCGGCGTGCGCGACCGCGAGATCGAGCGCCTCATGGCGCTGGCGCGGCGCGAGGGCCTGGTCTAGGACGGCGTGGCGCTGCGCGCGATGGCCGCGAGGTCGTCGGGCGTGTCCACGTCCTGCAGCACGCCGGCGTCGGGCAGGTCCACCGCCACGCCGGGGTAGCGCGCGACGACGCGGCGGGCGCCGTCGTCGCCGTCGAGCTGCACCAGCTCCGAGTACAGCTCGGCGGCAAAGCCCACCGGGTGGCCGCGGCGGCCGCGGTGCTGCGCCCACACCACGATCTGCTGCGGCAGCGCCGCCGCCACCGCCTGCAGCGATGCCGGCTGCACCCGCGGCATGTCGGCCGGCAGCACCAGCCAGCCGTGGGCCGCGGAGCGCTCGGCCACGCCGGCGGCGATGCTGTAGCCCATGCCGCGCGCGGCCTCGGCGGGGCTCAGCACCAGCACGTCGCGGCGCGCCACCTGCCGCCAGGCCAGGGGCGCGAGCTCGGCCGTGGTCACCACCAGGCAGGGCAGCTGCGCGGCCAGCACGGCGCGCAGCGTGCACTCGAGCACGCTGCAGCCGTCCAGCGGCTGCGCCAGCTTGTGGCCCTGGCCGCCGGCGCCGCTGAAGCGGCTGCCGCGGCCCGCGGCGGGCACGATGAGGGTGGGGCGGGTGTCCATGGGTCTTGTGGGCGACGGCGACCGCACACCCGGTGCTCGCGGTGCCGGCGTCCTCCTTGCGTCCCAGAATGGCGACGCGGGGCCGCGGCTTGAAGTGGGGGCTCCACCTAAGTCGTTTTCCGTAAGGGATGAACCCGGGGCGCGCTTCCTATACTGGCCGCATGAGCCTGAACATCGCCGACCTGCGCAAGAGCTACGAGCGCGACGAGCTCGACGAGAACGCCTCGGCCGCCGACCCGCTGGACCAGTTCCGCACCTGGCTCGACCAGGCCCTCAAGGCCGAGCTGCCCGAGCCCAACGCCATGACGCTGGCCACCGTGGGCGCCGACGGCCGCCCGTCGACGCGCGTGGTGCTCATCAAGGGCTGCGACGAGCGCGGCATCGTCTGGTACACCAACTACGACAGCCGCAAGGGCCGCGAGCTGGCCGCCCACCCGTTTGCCGCGCTGCAGTTCCACTGGGTGGAGCTCGAGCGCGTGGTGCGCATCGAGGGCCGCGTGGAGAAGGCCGGCGCGGACGAGAGCGACGCCTACTACGCCAGCCGCCCGCTGGACTCGCGCCTGGGCGCCTGGGCCTCGCCGCAGAGCCAGGTGATCGCCGGCCGCTCGGTGCTGGTGGCCGCCGCGGCCAAGGCCGCGGTGGTGCACGGCCTGAACCCGCCGCGGCCGCCGCACTGGGGCGGCTACCGCCTGGTGCCCGACCGCTGGGAGTTCTGGCAGGGCCGCAAGAGCCGGCTGCACGACCGCCTGCGCTACCGCCTGGACGGTGGCGCCTGGGTGCGCGAGCGGCTCGCGCCCTGAACCCAGGGCGGCGGCCGCTCGCCCATCGAGCAGGACCGGCGGCGGCTCAGGCGCCCCTCACCAGCGCCACTGCAGCGCCGCCGACAGCGAGCGCCCTGCGGCCGGCGACAGGCCCCGCACCGTGGACACGGCCGCGGCGTTGAAGGCCAGTTCGTCGCCGGCATTCGCGAGCTTGATCGTCCAGCCCAGGCCCGGCAGCGCCGCCACGCGGCCGCGCAGCCACAGGTCCAGCAGCGTCGCCGACGGCGTGGCCGTGTCGGTGTCCGGCACGCGGCCCTGGCGCGCGGCGTGGCGCAGGTCGGCGCCGAGGGTGAAGCCGCCGAGGCTCCAGGCCGCGCCCACGCGCAGGCGCAGCGGCGGCAGGCGCGGCAGCGGCTCGTCGCGGTCGAGGTCGTCGCCACGCACCAGGTCCAGCGTGGCGCTCAGCTGCAGCGGCGAGCCGGCCAGGGCCAGCGTCGTGGCGGCCTCGATCTCGGCGCCCAGCAGGCGCGCGCGCACGCCTTCGAAGCGGTACTCGGGCACCTCGACATCGGGCTCGCCGGGTTCCTCGGCCGGGATCGTGACCACCGCCCCCGTGTCGCGCAGCGCGATGTAGCGCGAGAAGCGCGTCGAGAACAGGTTCACCGCCAGGCGCGTGCCCTCGCCGCGGAAGGCGAGGCCGACCTCGAGGTGGCGGCTGCGCTCTGGGCCGAGATCGGGATCGCCGATCTCGTAGGCCGCGGTGGCCAGGTGCAGGCCGTCGGCGTAGAGCTCGTAGTAGGCCGGTGCCCGCTCGGTGCGGCCGACCTGGCCCGAGGCCTGCCAGCCGCCGCCCAGGGCCAGCTGCACCCCCAGCGACGCGCTGCCCGGCGTGAAGCGGCGCGTGCGCGGCGCGCCGAAGCGCGGCTCGGCGGCGTCGGCGGCATCGCCCTTGGACGACACGGTCACGCGCTCGCTGCGCAGCCCGGCGCTGAAGCGGGCGTCGCCGAGCCGGAACTCCTCGAGCAGGAACACGGCGTCGCTGCGCGTGGCCGTGCCCGGCACGAAGGCCTCCTCGCCCAGAGCCGAGAAGTCCAGCCGCTCGCCCTGCACGCCGAGCACGCCCTCGAGCCCGGCCAGCGGCCGGTGGCGCAGCTCGGCGCGCCACTCGTCGCCGGTGCTCGCGAAGCGCGTGCCGACCTCGCCGCTGCCCTCGACCTCCTCGTGGGCGTAGCGCGTGCGCGAGGCCTTCAGGCTGACGCTCGAGATCAGCGGCAGCGGCAGCGTGCGCCACTCGCCCGCGAAGGCCGCGCGCTCGCGCAGCAGGCGGATGGTGACGTCGGGCTCGACGGTGACGCCGTAGTCGTGGTCCATGCGGTCCAGCGACAGGCCGGCGTAGCCCTGGGCCGACACCCAGCCCGCGCCGACGGCGCCGGCCTGGCTCTCGGAGGCCGAGTTGCGCACGCGCGTGGCCGGCGCCAGCGGCTCGCCGTCGGCCCGCGGCGTGAAACGCGGCGTGCGCAGGTCGTCGGTGCGGCGCGTGGCCAGGTCGGCGTGCCAGGCGAAGCCGCCCGCGCCGCCGTCCAGCACCGCGGCGGCCGCGCGCTCCGACGCGGCGCCGCCCAGGCGCAGCTCGGCGCGCCCGGCCAGGCCGGCCTGCGGCGCGCGCGGGACGCGGTTGTCCAGGGTGTTGACCACGCCGCCCGTGGCGTTGCCGCCAAACAGCAGCGCCGCCGGGCCGCGCAGCACCTCGATGCGCTCCACCACCAGCGGGTCGATGGCCACGGCGTGGTCGAAGCTGAGGTTGCTGGCGTCCACGAGGCCGGCGCCGTTGTCGAGCAGGCGGATGCGGTCGCCGTCGAGGCCGCGGATCACCGGGCGGCTGGCGTTGGCGCCGAAGCCGCTGCCGGCGACGCCGGGCAGGCCGTCGAGCGTCTCGCCCAGCGTGCCGGCGCGGCGCAGGAAGAGGAGGTCGCCGCCGAGCACGGCGGCGGGCCGCGTGGCGTCGTCGCGGCCCAGCGGGTTGCCGGTGACGACGACGGGGTCGATGCGGGTGGTGGGCGGGGTCTGCGCCACGGCGGCGGCAGAGGCGAGCAGGCAGGCGGCGGCCACGCGGGCGCGCCGCGGCCGGAAGGCGATGCGGATCATGGGAATCCTCGGAACGGGTTCGAACACGGGCCGGGACCAGGGCGGCCCGGCGGCGGCAGGCGGTGTTCAGCCCGGGGGCGCGCGCGCCTCGTAGGCGCGGGCCGGCAGCGCCGGCGGCGCGGCGGCCACGGCCGCGGCGACGGCCGTGCCGGCCTGCATCGGCCCCGCCACCGCGACCGGGGGCGCGGGCAGCGTGTCGCCGAGGCCGGCCTGGTCCACCAGCTGGCACTGCAGGTCGCCGTCCTGGTGGTGGCCGCCCACCAGGTGGTGCTCGTGCCCATCGCCCACGCCACCATGGGCGACGCGGTGCTCCAGGGCCAGCGCCAGGCCCAGCAGCCAGCCCAGCAGCAGCCACGCGACCACGGCCGCCCGCCGCACCTGCCGGCGGCTCAGGGGGAGGCGGGCTTCTTGCGAATGCATTCCCAACAGGGTAACAGCCCCGTCAAGCCCGACCCGGCGGCGCAAGGCCCTAGGCCGCCTGTGTGCGCGCGGCGGCAGCGGGCGGATACAGTCCCGGCCCCATGAACCTCCTCATGTTTGTGGGCGGCCTCGTGCTGCTCGTCGTGGGTGCCAACGCCCTGGTGCGTGGCGCGTCGAAGCTCGCGCTGTCCTTCGGCATCAGCCCGCTGGTGGTGGGCCTGACCATCGTCGCCTTCGGCACCAGCGCGCCCGAGATGGCCGTGAGCGTGGGCGCCGTGCTCGACGGCCGCGGCGACATCGCCGTGGGCAACGTGGTGGGCAGCAACATCTTCAACGTGCTGTTCATCCTGGGCGTGAGCGCGCTGATCACGCCGCTGATCGTGAACATCCAGCTCATCCGCCAGGAGGTGCCCATCATGCTCGGCGTGAGCCTGCTGCTGGCCGCGCTGGTGCTGGACGGCAGCGTCTCGATGTTCGAGGGCGGCCTGCTGGTGGCGCTGATGATCGGCTACACCGTGTTCCTGATCGTGCAGTCGCGCCGCGAGACCGCGGCCGCGCAGGACGAGTTCGCGCGCGAGAACGTGCCCGCCGAAGCCGGCGAGTGGGACGCCAAGCTGCCCGTGCAGCTGCTGCTCATCGTGGTGGGCCTGGCGGCGCTGGTGGGCGGCTCCGACCTGCTCGTGGGCGCCGCGGTCAACTTCGCCAAGGCCCTGGGCGTGAGCGACCTCGTCATCGGCCTGACCATCGTCGCCGCCGGCACCAGCATGCCCGAGGTCGCGGCCAGCGTCACGGCCGCCATCAAGGGCGAACGCGACATCGCCGTGGGCAACGTGGTGGGCAGCAACACCTTCAACATCCTGGGCTGCGTGGGCCTGTCGGGGCTGGTGTCGGGCGCGTCGGGCCTGGGCATCGCGCCGTCGGTGCTGAGCTTCGACATCTGGGTGATGCTGGCCGTGGCCCTGGCCTGCCTGCCGGTGTTCATGACCGGCCGCGAGATCGCGCGCTGGGAAGGCGGCGTCTTCGTGGGCTACTACATCGCCTACGTGGCCTACCTGATCCTGGCCGCGCAGCAGCACGACGCGCTGCCCGCGTTCTCGGGCGTGATGATGAGCTTCGTGGTGCCGATCACCATCGTGACGCTGGTGGTCACGATGTTCGGGCGCCGCAGCGGCGGCGCGCCCGGTCAGGGCAGCGGCTGATCCTTCGGCGGCGGCGCCACGCTGGCCTCGCGCCGGTGCAGCGCCGCCTGGGCCAGCAGGTTGGCCGAGACGGGCGCGGTCACGAAGATGAACAGCGTGATCAGCAGCTCGGCCACCGAGAGCGTGCCCTGGGCCGCGCTGGCCACCATCGACGCCAGCAGCACGCCGCCCACGCCCAGCGTGGTGGCCTTGGTCGGCGCGTGCAGGCGCATGTAGAAGTCGCGGAAGCGCAGGAGGCCGATGGCGCCCACGAGCGCGAACAGGCCGCCCACGAGCAGCAGCACGATGATGACGGCCTGCCAGGCGGCGGGCAGTTGTTCCAGGCTGGCCATGTTCAGGCGCTCCTCACTCGATGACGTCGCCGCGCTGCAGGTAGCGGCCCAGCGCGACGGTGGAGACGAAGCCCAGCAGCGCGATCAGCAGCGCCGCCTCGAAGTACAGGCCCGTGCCCTGGCGGATGCCCAGCAGCACGACGAAGGCCACGACGTTGACGTACAGCGTGTCGAGCGCGAGCACGCGGTCGGTCAGCGTGGGGCCGCGCAGCAGCCGCCAGCCGCACAGCAGCATGGCCAGGCCCACCGCGCCGATGGCGAACAGCAGGGCCATCGAGATGAACGAGGGCACGGTTGCCGTCATGGCTCGAAGATCTCCATCAGCGGGCGCTCGTAGCGCTGCTTCATCTGCTCGGCCGCGGCGGCCACATCGTCGCAGTCGAGCGCGTGCACGAGGATCTCGCCGCGCGCCTCGTCGACCACGCAGCTCACGGTGCCGGGGGTGGTGGTGATGATGGTGGCGAAGAGGCTGATCGCCGAGGGGTGCGTGGTGTCCAGCTTCACCGGCACCCAGGCCGGCTGCGGGTTGGACACGGGGTCGAGCACGATGCGCGCCACCGTGAAGTTGGACACCACGATGTCCCACAGCACCACGCCCGTCAGGCGCACGGCGGCCCACAGCGCGCGCGGGCGGGTCGGCGCGCCGAGGAAGCGGTGCAGCAGGCGCGGGATGGCCAGGCCCAGGATGGCGGCCCACAGCAGGTCGGCCGGCGCCGCGCTCTCGCGCAGCAGCAGCCACGCGGCCGCGAGCATGAGCGACAGCACGGGGTGCGCGAACCAGCCGCCGGCCGGCGTGTCGTGTGTCTTCATCGCGGGGCCTCCACGGCGGGTGCGGCGTCGAAGCGGTAGGGGCGCGTGGTCTGGGCACCCTCGCCCAGCACGGCGCGGCCGTAGGCGGCGCGGTCGCCCAGCTGCTCGGCGGCGGCCGCGGTGTAGCGCTGCACGGGGCCGGCGAACACGCTCATGGCCACCGTCAGCGCCAGCAGCAGGGCCACCGCGCCCTGCAGGCGCGCGCTGCCACCGCTCATCGTGCAGGCGGGCAGGTCCTCGCGCACGTGCCAGAACAGGATGCTGCCGGCGCGCGCCAGGCCCACGATGGTGAGCAGGCCGGCCACCAGCACCACCGCGAACACCCAGCCCATCCACGGGTGCACGGCCGCGGCTTCCAGCAGCATGGCCTTGCCGATGAAGCCCGGCAGCGGCGGCAGGCCCGCGGCCGAGGCCGCGGCCAGCAGCATGGCCAGGCCCAGCATCACGGGCTGGCCGACGGCCGGGCCGGGCTCGAGGTGGTCGGCCGCCTCGCCGCGCTGCGAGGCCACGACCTCGCCCAGCAGGAACAGGCCCGCCACCACCAGCGTGCTGTTCACCAGGTAGTACAGCGCCGCGCCCCAGGCCGCCGGCGTGAACAGGCCGATGCCCACGAGCACCGTGCCCACCGAGGCCACCGTGACCCAGGCCACCAGCCGCGCCAGGGTGCGCGCCGCCAGCGCGCCCATCACGCCCACGGCGCAGGTGATGAGCGCCAGCGGCAGGATCCAGGGCTCGGCCGCGCCGGGCGCGTCGCCCACGCCACCGAACACCACGCCGTGCACGCGCAGCAGCGCGTAGACGCCGACCTTGGTCATGATGGCGAACAGCGCCGCCACCGGCGCGCTGCTGGCGGCGTAGGTGCCGGGCAGCCACACGGCCAGCGGCATCAGCGCCGCCTTGAAGCCGAACACCACCAGCAGCACCAGGCCGCCCGCCTGCGCGATGGCGGCCTCCGAGCCCTGCAGCTGCGGCACCTTGATCGCGAGGTCGGCCAGGTTCAGCGTGCCCGTCATCGCGTACAGCAGCGCCACGCCGATGAGGAACAGCGCCGAGGCCACGAGGTTGAGCACCACGTAGTGCAGGCCGGCCTTGAAGCGCTCGCGCCCCTGGCCGTGCAGCATCAGCACGTAGCTGGCGATCAGCAGCACCTCGAAGAACACGAACAGGTTGAACAGGTCGCCGGTGACGAAGGCGCCCGCCAGCCCCATGAGCTGGAACTGGAACATGGGGTGGAAGTGGCGGCCGTGGCTGTCCCAGCCGCCGCTGGCGTAGAGCAGCACCGGCAGGGCCACGGCGGCCGTGAGCGCCACCATCAGCGCGCCCAGCCGGTCCACCACCAGCGCGATGCCGAAGGGCGCCGGCCATTCGCCCACGCGGTAGACGAGGATGTCGCCGCCGGCCACGCGCTGCACCATCAGCGCGGCCAGCACGCCGAACAGCGCCACCGAGGCCACCGAGAGCCGGCGCGCCCACAGCAGGCGGTGGTGGCCGTGGCCGCCGTGCTCGCCCGCCGAGCCGTCGCCGATGAACAGCAGCGCCACGGCCGTGAGCGCCGGCAGCAGCACCACGAGCACGGGCAGGTGGTCGAGCATGCTCATCGCCCGCCCTCCCCGGCCTGGCCCGGCGCGTCGCCGTGCGGGAACTCGCGCCGGCGCTGCTCGTCGTCGGACAGGCCGTCGACGTGGTCGCTGCCGCCGTCGTGGCGGTTGCGCAGGGCCAGCTCGATGACGAAGCCCGTGGTCGCGAAGCCGATGACGATGGCCGTCAGCACCAGGGCCTGCGGCAGCGGGTCGGCGAAGGCCGGGGCGCCGGTGCCCAGGATGGGCGGGGCGCCCGTCCAGATGCGGCCCATGGCGAAGATGAACACGTTGACGGCGTAGCCGATCATCGTGAGGCCCAGCACCACCGGGAAGCTGCGGCCGCGCAGCAGCAGCAGGATGCCGCAGGCCGTGACCCAGCCGATGCCCGTGGCGAGCAGGAACTCCAGGCTCAGCGTCATGCCGCCCCCCCGGCCGCGCGCGCCCGCGGCGGCTCCTTGGACGCCGCGCCCAGCGCCGAGAGCATCAGCATGGTCGCACCCACCACCGTCATGTAGACCCCCAGGTCGAAGATCGCGGCCGTGGCCAGCGGCGCCTCGCCCAGCAGCGGCAGCACGGGGTTGGCGTGCGCGCTCGTCAGGTAGGGGCGGCCCAGCACGAAGGCGCCGATGCCGGTGAGCGAGGCGATCAGCAGGCCGCTGCCGATCCAGCGCGTGTAGCGCGTGCCGCCGCCGGCGTGCAGCACGCCCTCGGCCCAGCCCTGGCCGCGCGCCATGTACTGCACCACCAGGGCCACGGCGGTGATGAGGCCGGCGATGAAGCCGCCGCCCGGCAGGCCGTGGCCGCGCCAGAAGATGTAGGCCGTGACCACCAGCGCCAGCGGCAGCACGAGGCGCGCCACCTGGCGCAGCATCAGCGGCGGCTCGGCGAAGCTCCAGGCTCGGCCGCTGGGGTCCACCGTCATGTCGCTGCGCGGCCGGTTCGCGCGCAGGCCGTCCAGCAGCGCCAGCACGCCGACGCCGGCGATGCCCAGCACCGTGATCTCACCCCAGGTGTCGTAGCCGCGGAAGTCGACCAGGATGACGTTCACCATGTTCGTGCCGCCGCCCTTGGGCACCGAGTTCTCGATGAAGTACCAGCTGATGCTGCTGAAGTCGCGCGTCAGCACGAGCCAGGTGATCCAGGCGATGCCGCCGCCACCGGCCACGGCCAGCACGCCGTCGCGCCAGCGCCGCCAGGGCGCGGACTCGGCCCTGGCGAACTGCGGCAGCAGCGCCAGGCCCATGAGCAGCAGCACGGTGGAGACGACGTCGACCGAGATCTGCGTCATGGCCAGGTCGGGCGCCGACAGCGCCAGGAAGGTCAGCGAGGCCACCAGGCCCACCGCCCCCGCCATCACCACGGCCACCACGCGCTGGTGCTGCAGCAGCACCACGGCCGTGGCCGCACCGATGACCAGCAGCCACACCGCCACCGCCATGGGCGTGGCGGCGATGGTCTCGCGCGGGCCGGCCACGGGGGCGTCGCCCAGCGGCGACACCAGGGCCCAGGTGGCCACCACGATCACCGAGCCCACCATCCAGGCCGCGTAGCTCTGCAGCGAGCGGCTTTCCACGAGGTGCGTGAAGCGGCCCGCGGCCTCGAACAGGCGGTCGTTGAGCCACCAGAACAGGGCCTTGGCCTGCACGTAGCCGGCGGGCGCGTGGTGCAGCCAGCGCCCGCGCATCACCCCCGCGTAGAGCACCACGCCACCGGCCACGGCGATGGCGCTCATGAGCAGCGGGACGTTGAAGCCGTGCCACAGCGCCAGCGAGAACGTGGGCGGCGCCTCGCCCAGCACGGCGGTGGACACGGCCAGCACCAGCGGCCCGGCGATCGTCATGGGCAGCAGGCCGACCGCGATGCACACGCCCACCAGCAGCAGCACGGGCGCCTTCATGCCCCAGGGCGGCTCGTGCGGGTGGGGGTTGGGCAGCTCCGTGGCCGGCGCGCCGAAGAAGGTGTCGTGCACCAGGCGCAGCGAGTACGCGGCCGAGAACAGGCCGCCCAGGGTGGCCAGGATGGGAATGAGCCAGCCGAAGTCGCCCCACAGGCCGTTGTTCGGCGCGTAGAGGGCCTCGTGCAGCATCATCTCCTTGCTGATGAAGCCGTTGAAGGGCGGCAGGCCGGCCATCGCGGCGCTGGCCAGCAGCGTGAGCGTGCCCACCACGGGCATCAGCGTCATGAGGCCGCCGAGCTTGCGCATGTCGCGCGTGCCGGTCTCGTGGTCGACGATGCCGGCGCTCATGAAGAGGGCCGCCTTGAAGGCCGCGTGGTTGAGGATGTGGAACACCGCCGCCACCGTGGCCAGCGGCGAGGCCAGGCCGATCAGGAAGGTGACCAGGCCCAGGTGGCTGACGGTGCTGTAGGCGAGCAGGCCCTTGAGGTCGTGCTTGAACAGCGCCACGCCGGCCGCGAACACCATGGTCACGAGGCCGGCCGAGGCCACCAGGCCCTCGAACAGCGGCGTGCCGCCGATCACCTCGTCCAGGCGCAGCAGCAGGAACAGGCCCGCCTTCACCATGGTGGCCGAGTGCAGGTAGGCCGACACCGGCGTGGGCGCGGCCATGGCCTGGGGCAGCCAGAAGTGGAACGGGAACTGCGCGCTCTTGGTGAAGCAGCCCAGCAGCACCAGCACCAGCGCCAGCGGGTACAGCGGGTGGGCCTGGATCATCGAGGCCTGGGCCACCATGGCCGAGAGCTCGTAGGTGCCCGCGATCTGCCCCAGCAGCACCACGCCGCCCAGCAGCGCCAGGCCGCCGCCGCCCGTGACGGCCAGCGCCATGCGCGCGCCCTTGCGCGACTCTTCCAGCCGGCCCCAGTAGCCGATGAGCAGGAAGCTCGAGATGCTGGTGAGCTCCCAGAACACCACCAGCAGCAGCAGGTTGTCCGAGAGCACGATGCCCAGCATCGCGGCCATGAACAGCATCAGCGCCGGGAAGAAGCGGCGCACGGGGTCGTCCTCGTGCAGGTAGAAGGCCGCGTACAGGATGACCAGCAGGCCGATGCCCGTGATCAGCGAGGCGAACATCCAGGCCAGCGCGTCGAGCCGGAAGCCCAGGTTCAGGCCGATGCCCGGCACCCACTCGGCCTGCCACAGCAGCAGGGGCCCGTTCAGCGCGGTGGGCGCCAGGCTCATGAGCAGCAGGAAGGCCGCACCCGCCACGGCACCCGCCACGGCGGCCGTGAGGCGCCGGCGCGCCGGGCTCTCGTCGCCGGCCGCCCAGGCCGTGAGCAGGGTGCCCGCCAGCAAGGGCAGCAGGACGATGATGGGTAGCAGTGCGCCGCTCATGCTTGTTATGGGTGATCGGATGTCATCGTGGCGCGGCGCAGCCCTGGTGGGCCACCACCCCTCCCCCGATTCGGCGCGCGAGTGTAGTGGCTCGGCCCTTGACCGGGCCTGACGAATCCCTCGCGGCGGCAAGGCCCCTTGCCGGGCACGGGCGTGTCAGCGAGGGCCTGCCGCCGGCCGGGCCTGGTGCAGCACACGCTGCGGGAACGGGATCTCGATGCCGCGTTCGTTGAGCGCCTTCAGGATGGCCAGGTTGACCGCCGTGCGAACGTTGACCTGGCCGTTCTCGGGGTCGCCGATCCAGAAGCCGAAGGTCAGCTCCA
>ERZ1066136.541-NODE-541-length-27156-cov-33.952585_pt1 | contig 27156 bp, 15 predicted proteins | sample MGYA00382783_ERZ1066136 | MGnify/ENA primary metagenome ERZ1066136 (study PRJEB33369, sample SAMEA5778366) | biofilm metagenome | biome: Industrial cooling water; feature: Water cooling tower basin; material: Biofilm | place: United Arab Emirates | collected... | reverse complement strand
TATTTACCACCTAATGCGACTTCTGCTTCATATACATTTACAAACAGTTTCTAAAACATTGCCAGTTGAATCTCTTCGTTGCCAGGGCGATCGAGGAAGAGTTGATCCATCGTCCAGGTATCCGGACTGATCGCTTCAGGATTACGAACCCCGTTGGTGTATTGCCATTTTGTGGCTTCCAGGGTGACAAGATATTTGATTTTCTCTGCATTCTTAGGCGATCGCTCTTGCCAGTATGCCTTGATCGGCTCCCAAAATTCGCGCAGACCTTCCTCATAAGCATTGCCGTTTTGCACAATCAAAGATTGCACTCGCTCTGGATATTTTGCTGCAATGCGGTAGCCAATGGGTGCGCCGTAATCCATGACATAAAGACTGTATTTCTTCAGATCGATCGCGTCAATAAACTTCTCTACAGTCTCCGTTAGATGGTCAAACGTGTAGTCGAATTCATTCACAGTTGGCATCGAACTGTTCCCATAACCTGGATAGTCGGGAGCAACGAGATGGAATTTATCTGCAAGTGCGGGTATGAGATTGCGGAACATATGAGATGACGTTGGAAAGCCATGTAATAGCAGAATCGTTGGATTATCACGAGAACCCGCTTCACGGTAGAAGATGTCTAAACCATTGATCGGAACGGTGCGATATGTAGTCATGGGATTACTCCTTGTCAGTGTATAAAGTCCAATGGTGATGGTTAACAGCAGGCTGATCTATCTCACACGACGAACCTGCTCTTGGAAGTAGTCGCGCCAACTTTCAGGTAATGCTTCTAATTGAGTCGCACGTTGCAATAACTCTGGATCGTTTTTCTCACGGGTATACAACTGAGTGATATCAGCAACTGTGATATTGTTCTCATCCCGGCTCACTAGCGCTAAAGTGTCTCCAGCGACGACTTCGCCCTCTTGCAGTACACGGAAGTAAAACCCGGTGCGACGACTGGCAAGAAATCGTTTCACCATATCCGCTCGCCCAAAGCGAATCCCAAGTTTGTAGCAGGGCATTCGCGGCTGTGTCACCATGAGTTCCGCACTGCCGATCTGGAAGCGATCACCAATGTTCAATTCCTCTTCTTTCAGCCCAGTAGTGGTAAAATTTTCACCAAAATTGCCCATTGTTAAGTCTGTGTCAGGCAATTCAGTGCGCCAGTAGTCGTAATGCTCAAATGGATAAACATAAACGGCTTTGTCAACTCCGCCATGAACGGTGAGATCCGCTTGTCCATCCCCGTGTAGATTGAGCGATCGCACCATCACGCGATCTCTGACTGGCTCTTTAAAGATTCCGGTGCTAACGGTTTTCCCTTTCCATGTCACTTTACGCGGCAGTCCAACGTTGACAGAGATTATTTTCATCTTTAGTTCCAGAGTTGTGGACGGCATTCTGGGTCTGTCCCTTATTTTGTGAACTATCTTCATTAGACAGATAAATTCTTATCCATCGGAATCACCAACTCCCAAGTAGACCAAGTGGGCTGGATTTTTTATGTTGTACTTGGTCATCAGGGTTGGCCGAGTTTGACTGGCTTTAATTAGATCCGCTGCCTTCTCACCGATCATGATGGTGGGTGCGTTCGTATTGCCTGTGGTAATCGTTGGCATGATAGAGGCATCCACAACACGCAACCCCTCAATTCCATGCACCCGCAGTTCGGGGTCTACAACTGCCATTGGGTCAGTGCCCATTTTGCAAGTGCCAACCGGATGCCACACTGTACTGCAAGTCTCCCGGACGTAAGCAACGAGTGCTGCATTACTCTGTTTGTCGGCACCCGGAGCGATTTCCTTACCACGAAACTCATCCAAAGCACTGGCACCGAACAAGTTACGGAGTAATTTAATCCCGACAACAAGCTTTTGCACATCCGCTTCACTTTGGAGAAAGTTCATTTGAATCATCGGTGTATCTTTGGGGTCGGAGGAACGCAAACTGACACTGCCAATATTTTGGGGATGAGTCAAACAAACGAAACTTGTGAATCCTAAACCAGAGTGAGTATAACCAGGCGGCACCAACACAACGGAGCCGAAGAGAAACTGTAAATCTGGCGCAGCATCCAGATTTTCTTCAGTATGCAAAAACAAGTTAGCTTCACCGATACTACTGGTACTTGCCGAGTGTAAATCCTGAGTTGCCTCATGTGCTACAGACACAACAGGGTGATCTTGGAGGTTTTGACCAACACCCAGCAAATCAGCCACGATCGGAATTCCCATCGCTTTCAGGTGTTCTGCACTCCCAATACCAGAAAGCATGAGCAGCTTAGGCGAATCGAACGTGCCCGCACTTAAAATTACTTCCTGATTGACCCTAACCTGATGCAGCGTGCCTTCGTGCAAGTATTCCACCCCAACGGTGCGAGTACCCTCAAACAACAAGCGAGTTACCAATGCTCCTGTCGTTATTATTAAATTAGGACGATCGAGAATTGGTACGAGAAAAGCGGCTGCAGCACTGTGTCGCTTACCATCCTTGACCGTCAACTGATAAAGTCCTGCCCCTTCCTGCTGCATGCCATTAACATCAGGATTGTAGCCATATCCGAGTGCTATCGCTGCGTCTACAAAGCGTTGAGATACCACAGTAGGCGAGATCGGATCGGTGACACTTAACTCCCCATCAGCCCCGTGAAATTCAGATGCGCCTCGCTGTTGGTGCTCCGATTTCTTGAAGTAGGGCAACACATCTTGGTAACTCCAACCGGAATTGCCTAATGACTGCCAGTGGTCATAATCGCGAGAATTGCCCCGCATATAAACCATGATATTAATCGAACTGCTGCCCCCCAAGACTTTGCCGCGTGGACAAAAGATTTTGCGGTTATCCAGGTAGGGTTCTGGTTCAGAGAAATACCCCCAGTCCACCTCAGAGCCTAGTAGACTGAGGCATTCTCCTGGAATGTGAATCTCTGGCTTTGTATCGGGGTTACCCGCTTCGAGAAGTAATACGGTTGTGTCACTGTCTTCTGTCAAACGGTTGGCGACAACACAGCCCGCCGAACCTGCACCAATCACAACGTAGTCATAGTGAGTCATAAAAATCTCCTGCGCTGGTTCTGTCCAATGTTCTGCGAGGATTGCTACATTTTCGTAGCATCATGTAGGCAGCGTTCCGGGAGGGCCCAGAAACTCGTCACCGATCTCAGCAGAAATGTGTTCAAATAACGCCATGTCTGGGGTATCTGCCTCATCCACCGTGCCGACTGCGGCAATCAATCGAGCAAAACTGCTAGGTGACGCAACGACCAACCCACGGGCGGGGCGATCTCTGAACACTCCAATGGTGTGAGGTGTGCCAGGAGCGATGTAAAAGTTTTGCCCAGCGGTGAGCACAGCTTTGCATTCACCTGCCCAAACCGTAAACTCTCCTTCTATCACGTAAAGCTCTTCGGAGTATCGGGTATGACGATGAAGAGGGGTTTGCATACCCGGCGAGAAATAGCCCTCAACCAAATCGTATCGACCACCAGTTGTCGTGTGATCGGCAACAATGCGGACGCGAGTGCCAAGTAACCAGAGAGGTTGTGTCATGAGACTTCTCCTGTTAAATAATAGAGCTTGAATGATGAAAGCTAGCTGCGCACCAATGGGGTATCCACCAAATGTTCTGCTAGAAACCAAACTTGCGACTCATTCGTTCGCAATGCTTGACTCACTAACAAATCATTTGTGCCGCTATCTTGATTCGTCGATGTTTTGTCGATCGCCTCTCTCAGTTCCCCAATAATCAACTCGTGAGCTTCCAGCAAACGCGACAGCATCACGGGTACTTCTTCAACACCATTGGGAGGACGCTGAATTTTGGTGACTTCTGCCACATGACGCGGGTCAGCGATCGCCACTCCTCCCAGTGTTTGCACTCGTTCGCCCAACGCATCAATCAACTCAATCTGCTCACTGGCGTGTTTGTCAAGCAACAGATGCAGTTGATAAAACGTATGACCACGCATTAACCAATGATGTTTTTTGTAGAGGTGATAGAGAATGATCGTATCTGCCAAAATTTGGTTGACTAAAGCACAGTTTTCACGGCGGGCACCAGGGTTGAGGGCGATCGGTAGATCACGGAGAGTGCCATACTGCTGAATCTCGTGTCCGTGCTGATGTAGTAAAGGTTGGCTACTATCAACTTGGGTGACTTGGCTTGTACTTTGAGTCGGCATAATCATATCCCTTAGAATTGAATATTATTTGTTATTATTAGTAGGGAAATCAACTCAAAATTATCTTTAGACTAGTGATAGAATGAAAAAAATATCACTATCCTCAATGAAATATTGGTTGGGTTTAAGAATCAGAGAACTGACTTGCATTAGCAATGGCTGCTATCAACTGCTCAACGTTCCAAAGATCACGATACCGAATTCCATTGATAAACAAAGCTGGGGCAGATGTTACTCCACTTTGGTTCCCACTTTCGATGTCTTGATTGATACGATCGAGGTGTACTTGTTTAGATAGATCTTGCAGAAACTGGCAAATATCGAGTCCTAGATGGTTGGCATACTCGACAAGATAGCCGTTGCCCAATGCGTCTTGATGGGTGAACAGCATATTGTGCATTTGCCAAAATTGACCTTGCGCTGCTGCTGCTTCAGCTGTCTCCGCTGCTTTTTGAGCTTGAGGATAGGCTGAATGCTCATCAATAAAATGACGAAACACGACACAGAGCAAATTCTCCTCAGAAAACTCAGAACTAAAATGTTGCTGAATTTCCTGAATCAACTGATGAGCTTCTCTACATTGAGGGCATTGATAGTTTCCATACTCCACCAGCACGATTGGGGCGTTGAGTATCCCCTGGTAGTGATCCCGTTGTGAGGGTAGAACCAGGAGTTGATTAAGATGATTATTTTGGTTCATCAGATCATCGGACATACGAGCAAAAGGAGTTTTCACAGCATTGAAGGATTACCATGATTCCTGTCTGTGATTCCTGCTGCCTCCGTTATTTGTATGCCTTTAGCCTATGCAATTCGTGCAGATCTGTCGCCAACTCAGAGTTGAGTGATTGAAGGGATGAAACAACAGTTGCTCGCTATCTCTGCAACGAGTTCTGAACCGAACTTAAGTTCAGTTCTCATCTCACAACTTGGCAAGTCCCCGCTTCAATGCAGTAATCACCGCTTGGGTGCGATCGCTCACACCTAATTTGCTCAGAATTCGGTTGATGTGGAACTTGACCGTACTTTCGGTAATGTTCAAAGCCGTACCAATATCTTGATTACTCAAGCCCAACGCCATCTGGCGCACAACTTCTTGTTCGCGATCGCTCAATTCTGGGACGTTCATCCGTTGCACTAATTTGGCAGCAACTTCAGAAGGGATATATTGTTGTCCACTGTGAACAAGTTGAATCGCATTGAGCAGTGCATCCGGTTCGGCATCCTTGAGCAAATAACCCTTGGATCCGGCACGTAGTGCTCGATAAATATCTTCATCGCCATCATACGTGGTTAGTATGATAATGCGAGCATGGGCAAATTCAGCACAGATGGCCAAAGTCGCAGCAGCACCGCTCATCTGAGGCATTTGTAAGTCCATCAAGGTGACATCAGGGTTGAGTTGTCGATGGAGGACGATCGCTTCCAATCCATCCCCTGCTTGACCTACCACCGTCATATCTGGCTCATTCTCAATCATCGCGGCTAATCCCTGTCGGACAATGGCATGATCGTCAACAAGTAAAACGCGGATTATTGTAGACTGACTCATGCTGATGCCTCCCGATGTACGGATATGCTCACCTCGGTTCCTTGCCCCAGCCGGCTCTCAATCGAGAGCTGTGCCCCAATGCGTTCCGCTCGTTCGGTCATCCCCAATAAGCCAAACCCCTGATTTAAGATTGTAGGGTTCGCTTCAAATCCTTGTCCGTTGTCTCTAATTTGCAAGAAGCACTGCGTCGATTCATACAATAACTCAATCCGAATTTCAGTTGCGTTGGCATACCTGACAGCATTAGTAAATGCTTCCTGGGCAATCCTTAAAAGGTTGTTTTCTGTTTCAGCAGGTAAGACATAGGGTGTACCGATAATCTCACAGATTAAGCGGGTTTCAGTTGAAGATTGCAGCGTCGCGACAAATCGTTCTAGAGCTGTCCAGAGGTTGCCATCTTCTAGAGCTTGGGGACGGAGTGCCGCAACCGATCGTCGTGCTTCTGTTAGCCCACTGCGAGCCAGATCTCGTACCGTATTAATGTGGGTTTGAATTGCGTCGGGGTTAGTGATCACAAATCGAGAAACGGTTCCCATATGAACCAGAATCCCTGTAAAGGCTTGCGCTAAAGTGTCATGAATTTCTCGCGCCATGCGGTTACGTTCTTCTAAAATTGAGGCTTCTTCAGCACGTTTGCGATCTGTGATGTCTCTTGCTAGCCAAATGACAGAATGTTCTGATATAGGTGAAATGCGAGTTGCAAACCAGGTTTTCTGCCCTCCCATCATCAAGCTATACTCAACCGTTAAAGGCTGCTGAGCGTTCAATGCTTGTTGAACATAGCCAAGAAATGTATCGGCTTGCGATCGCTCAAAAATTTCGTGTAATGTTCGTCCCACCTGTTCGTCAATCGGTTTACATAATTTCTCTGACTCGATCAGGTTTGCTCTCAAAACACACCCTTCTGCATCCACCACCAAGAGAGGATCGGGCATGGCTGAAAAGAGCGCACGAAGTTCTGCTTCAGAGGCTTGCAACGCTACTTCTGCCTGTTTGCGTCTAATTCCTAATGCAATCTCACGAGCTGCAAACTCCAACGCCTCAAAGTTAGACAACGGAATGGGGTGTCGAGTAAACATCGCGATCACGCCAACAAGCTGCTCGTCCAGTAAGATGGGATAGCCTGCAAATGCCACCATCCCTTCTCGTTCTGCCCATGATTGATCAATGGATGGCTCATCAAACACATTATTGGTCAACAGAGGATAACGATCCTGAGCAACGCGCCCAACTTTGAATCTACCGATGGAAACTCGGCTGTACGCGCCGTCAAGACGGGTGTAAATTCCCGCACTGGCCTGTAACTCTAAAACATTCTCGTCTTTATTGAGCGTCCAAATCCGAGCAAATGCAGCATTAATGTGCTTAACAATGGCTTCCACACAGCGATGCAGCATTAAGGACAAACTATCACTTTGAGCAAGGGCACTGTCCACATCGGCGCGAAAAGCGGAGAGGATTGCCTGTTCCCGAAACTGAGCCTCAGACTGGCGCAACACTTCTTCTGCTTTTTTGTGATGGCTAATATCTGTGTTTAAGGCATAGAATCCTCTGACTTGAGCATTGGCATCAAAATCGGGGATCAAGGTGGCACTAATATATCTTTTACCAGATGGCAAAGGCATTTCTACTTCCAGAGTTGCAGTTTGCCCTTCAAAAACCTGATTGACATAGGGTTCAATCATTTGATAAGCCCGCTCACCCAGAATTTCATGGATATGCTTACCCAAAATTTGATCTCGATTACGTCCAAACCAATCCTCATAAGTGCGGTTAACAAAGCAGTAGAGTTGGTTAATATTCACGTAGCTGATACACACCGGGAGAGCGTCAGTGATCAGTCGTAATTCCTGTTCTCGGCGACGCAGTGCAGTTTCACTTGCCTGTAATGCGGCTGTTCGTTCTGTGACTTGCTCTTCTAAGGTGCGGTTGTAATTGGCTAAAAGGTGTTCTGTTTGTTTGCGCTCGGTGATGTCTTGAAAAGCTGCGATCGCATAAGCCACATTGCCCTGCTCGTCAAAAATAGGGGTACCCCATACCTCAACTGGAATGATTTTGTCGTTCTGGTGAATTTCGAGATCGTCAACTGTGGTACGTTCGCCGCTTAATGCCCGAACGATGGGTAGTTTCTCAGTCGGATAGTTTTGCTCTGTTCCAAGCAGATAAAACTGATAAACTTCTGGGATTTGCTCCGGTGTCGCGGCAGGATCAACGCCTTTGCCCATTAGCTGAATTCCCCGTTGATTGACGTAGTAAATGTGACCTGCTGCATCTAATACTCCAATCCCAACCGGAACCGCTTCTAGAAATTGAGCCATTTTACTTTCGCTGTTGCGTAGCTTTGAGTAGAGTTTGGCATTTTCGATCGAGATCGCTGCTTGAGTTGATAGCAGATGTAGAACTTGCGATCTCTCTGGTGTAAATGCTCCAGTGGTTAATTGATTTTCTAGATACAACGCACCAACAAGCTTACTCTGATTCAATAATGGCAAGCATAGGATAGATTGAGTTTGGTTGTGCTGAATATATGACTCATGGATGAAATTACCTTCACGAGTTGCATCATTGAGGATGACCGATTCATGAGACCGAATCACATACTGAATAATTGATTCGGGTAAGCGATTTGCCATTGGAATCGATTGCAGCACTTGTGTAGCGCGGACATTCGCATCATTAGTGAGTTCGCAAGAAGCTTCGATCGCCCACTCCCCAGCATTTTCTAGAATTAAGAACCCTGTTTGTGCCCCAGCATTCTCAATTAAGATCTGCATTAAGGAACACAGCAATTGCTCTAATTCAATTTCACTCGAAATTGCTTGCGATGCCTTCAAAACTGCTGTTAAATCGAAAGCAATAGGTGAGGGGTTAGAAGTAGTTCCAGAAGTAGGAAAAATTGACGTATAGATTACATCTAATGATTGAGGAAAGAACTGTGGATAGCGAGTCTCCAAATCTTTGACCTTTGCTATTGCTCCCCATCGTTCATAACAATAGTGAGCTTCTTTCATGTAAACCTGAGCAAATTTTTCTCTACCACGAGCTAAGTAATGTTTAGCAGCTAATTCATAGGCTAAGGCTTCTTCTTGAATATATTCATTTTCCCTGGCTTCCTGAATCGACTGTTCATAAAAATCTTCTGCTTCAGGCAATTGACCCAAAACTCGTGCCTTTTCTGCCTCAACCAGATGGTACTTATGCAAATAATTCATTGGCGCATAATACGCCCAGCGTTTCATTTCCTCTTGTTTCGCTATAACTGTTTTGAGAATTTCTGACTGTACTTTAGTATTACTTTCGGAGTATATTGCGAGTCTCGCTAGAGAGTCATAGAAATAGTACACAGCTTTAACAAACGTGGCTGACATCTGAAGTAAATAGTTTTCTGCCATGTTTGAGTTTTCAACTGCCTGATCATACTCATAAAATAAATAGCATAGGAAAAGCTTGTTAAAATAGGTATTAAAGATTGCGAATCCATTATTTGCTATTTTATGTTGCGGCAGCTCAATCTCCTCATCATAGATCTCTCCAATTAAGCGAGATGGATTAGCTGAGTGTCCAATCAAATTCAAGATAGACTGCTGATATAACTGATTCCAGGTAAGTGGCAGTTCTTGTTTGATTCGACGAATTGCTTCACCATAGGTCGTCATCTTACGTTCAAGTTCTACGAGTTCTTTCCCGACAACATAGGAGTGATAGCAGTAACAATGAGCACAATAGCCAGCAAACTCTAAATCTCCAGTCTCAAGTCCACTTTGATATCCTTCCAGGAATTGCTGCAATGTTTCCTTGACATGTTTCTTCCAGGGGGTAATAAAGTTACTTATGATTGTTACAGTCCGAGCTTTAGTTGCATAGGTATGTGGCTGTGACAAAAGTCTTAAAGCAAGCTGCCCATACTCGTAGCCAGACTCCATATCTCCAATCATCCCACAGAGAATTAACCCAAAGTTGGCATAAACAACCGGAGACGTAGACGCATTTCCATGCTGAATTGACAAGCTGACTTGCTTGGATGCAAGTAGAGGCATCAAATTAGGAGCCGCAATTTGGGCAACAGTCGTTATCCTTGATAAGATTCTCATCGCCTCCAGCTTGTCTGGTTCGACCATTTCCGGTAAATGACTCAAGCTCTCAATTGATCGCTCACCCAGAAGTGATGCGATCGCGTCTAATTCAAGCTGAATGTCGGACTGGCTTGGCTGTTCGGGAAAACTGATTCCCAATTGCTGCAAAACTTGCAATGCTGTATCGATCGCTTCTAATAGCTGGTTCTGCGCGATGTCGGTTTGAATTTTGATGTCATAAATTTTGACGCTATCGAGAACTGCTTTAACTTCTTGTAGAACGATCGCTACCCATCTTTCTACATCTTCAAAATCACCACATAGATACGCGACTTCTGTTGTATGCACATACAACTCTAATGTCAAGTCGTAATCTATTTGCCAGCTAGACCTTCCCAGCCATTTTCTGCCTGTCGCTAAATAGTTTTTTGCTGTATTGTAGGCGATCGCTGCCTTTGCTTTCTGCCCTGCCAATAGATTCAGTTTGGCAATTTCATCTCGCTCTGCTTGATCAGAGATAAGCTCAATTCCATGATTAAGATGATCAACAATTTCAAATAGCTGCTCCTGTTCTGGCAACGTTTTTTTGAGGAGATTGCGACCAATTTGCAGATGAACCACTTGCTTCTGCGACTCATCAATCAAGGCGTAGGCGGCTTGCTGTACGCGATCGTGCAAAAACTTATACTCTTGAACTAACAAGTCCTCATCTAATTCGGAGAGAGGCTGAATCAATTCAGTTTGAATCGCTGTCAGTAAATCCAACGAAATTGCTTGAGGAGACTTCTCACAAACGGTCACCAACGTCTCTAAATCAAATTCAGCCCCAATACAAGCGGCTAAGCGGAGCATTTGCTGGGTGCCCTGTGGTAGTTTCTGCAACTTGAGTAGTAGCAACTCCACCACATTATCAGTCATGTTCTGGGCTTGAATCTGCGCCATATTCCACTGCCAGCTTGAGAGTGCCACATCGAAGGTCAACAGATTTTCGCTATGCAGCATTCTCAAAAATTCGCTAACGAAGAAAGGATTTCCCTCGGTTTTACTCAACACCAATTGGGCTAAAGAACGCACAGTGTCAGTATTTTGATGCAGCGTCTCGGCAATCAACTGACTCAAAGGTTCTAGCGTTAAGGGTGCCAGAATTATTTCTTGAAGCACTGCCCCTTGTTTCCGCAATCGCTCCAGTGTCAATACCAGTGGATGTGTTAGATTCACTTCATTATCTCGATAGGCTCCAATCAGAAATAGAGATTGGATTTGCTCGTCAAGCATCATCAGTTCGATTAACTTCAGCGTGGCTGAATCCGCCCACTGTAAGTCATCAAAAAAGATTACGAGTGGATGATGATCTGTTGAGCAGAATGCCCGGATGAACTGCTGGAAGACGCGATTGAAGCGATTTTGAGCTTCTGTGGCTCCCACCTCTGGGACGGGTAACTGTTTGCCGATAATCAGTTCTACTTCGGGAATCACATCAATGATGAGCTGGCCGTTACTCCCTAAAGCTTCAAGCAGTTGCGATCTCCACTGTTGCAATTTCTCATCAGGTTCACTCAGCAATTGTTGCACCAATTTTTGTAAAGCATCAGAGATCGCCCTGTAGGGAGTATTGCGTTGAAATTGGTCAAACTTCCCAGAAACGAAATAGCTACGCTTTGCTGTGATAGGTTTATAGAGTTCCTTCACGAGTGCTGATTTACCAATACCAGCAGAGCCAGAAACTAGCATCATTGAAGGCACGGAAACCCGGAGGCAAGGGGATATAGAGACATTTTCACTCTTCGCGTCCTCTTCTCCTATCATTCTTTCAAACGCTGCTAGTAATGCTACAATCTCCTTCTCCCGCCCATACAATTTTTGTGGAATCTGAAATCGATCGCAAGCATCTTGCAGTCCTATCCGAAAGGGATTAATTTGTCCCCTGTTTTCTAGTTGACCAACACAATTTTCTAAGTCCGCTTTGATACCCCAAGCACTTTGATAGCGATCTTCAGCATTCTTCGCCATTAGTTTCAAAATGATATCCGAAACAGGCTCAGGAATCTTAGCGTTTAACTTATACGGTGGTATGGGAGGTTTGGCAAGATGACAGTGGATAAGTTCAAGGACATCTGTTGTAGGAAACGGTAACTGTCCGGTGAGCAGTTCGTAAAACGTCACGCCGAGTGAGTAAAAATCAGTGCGGTAATCGATCTCTCGATTCATGCGCCCCGTTTGCTCTGGAGAGAGGTAGGCAAGGGTTCCCTCTAAAACATGGGGACTTCTGAACGTGGAATTCGTGCGGTTAAATTGAGTTGCAATTCCAAAGTCAATAATTTTGACAACACCTGTATTGGGATTAAGAACAATGTTTCCAGGATTAATATCTTTGTGGATGATATTGGCGGTATGAATTCTACCTAAAATCTTGCTGAGATTGATGGCAAGCGGAAGAAAGGTAGATATGGGCATGGGGCAGGAAATCTCTGGGCTTTGCCGCATCCAATACTCCAGGGACTCTCCACCAAAATCTTCCAGGAGAATGACGAGTGTACGTTGATAGTCCTGCTGGCTATATGCTTTGATTACACCTTCTACATTTAAGGATCGAGTAATGACATATTCTTGCCTGTAGCGCGTTAACTCTTGAGGAGCAGGGTAATCTTGCTTAAGCAGTTTGATGACGACCCTTGCGGTATCTGCAGAGTAAGGTGCTTGTCCGTCTTGTACTCTAATACCCCGGTATACTTTTGACGTAGCACTTTCATAGATCTGGGTTTGAACCGAAACGTCTGGTAGGACAATCATCCCAAGCCCTCCCAATGAGTACAGCTGCTACCCGTATTCAGAATTTAGGTGTGCCAACTTAATTTAGCCATCTACCTAAAGAAGTAAAGTTTACTTTCAAGTACATAGATAAATTTACTTGATGACCCAGCATAAACGATATGAACTTACTCAATTCCCCACTTGCTGGGGAGCCAATTGAATGGAAACGTTTATAGGGAGGCTTGTAGAGAGGCTATACTTTCACAAGATTGAGGTCTAGCCTTTTTGTATGAGCTGTTCCGTTGGAAGCCAGCCCTTCTCGATGTGCAGCGTGTGGTGCACTCCGTTGATCGCCATCGCTGCCAGCACCAATCCCTGGGCCTTGGCTTGGTCAAACCACTGACGAAAGTTGATCTGCACAGTAAAGCCAGTCTGGGAAATAGCTCCCACCCTGCCGTTAATGCCTGGCAGAGATCGCCCACCGGATTTTTAATCGATCACTGTTGCTGGTATTGCAGGTAGGAGATCGCAGGCTGTACCCGATCGCGATACTACCGCATCACCCTCACCAGGGACTTGGGCAGAGCAGAGCCGGGAGCAAGGTCGATCGCTCGCCGGACTGACTCCACGAGTTCTGGGAATTTTAGCTCTGTAGCCGCTGAAAAATTTCCAGAACAGGCGGCAGGGGAAGGGTGTTCTCCAGGGTCGATCGCTCCTTCCCCAGAACAGTCCCCGATCTCTACAGTCTCCTGGTCCTCCCACCCTTCTAATTCCATTTCAAAATCTGAGACAACACCTGTTTGTTGTTCTGAAGATGAATTCTCTGAGGTTGTTTCTGTATTGGACGTGTGAACAGATCGCACGTCGATCAGATCGCTATTCACACATCGAGGTGCGACCTGGTCGCACAGGCTTCCGGCAAAAGTATTTAACCGTTCGTAATCAATCCGGTAGAACATCACCCGCTGGTACTGGCTGACCCAGTGCTGGGCCGTCTCAATCAGACCGAGCTTTTTCAGATTGCCGATCGCTTTTCTGAGTTCATACTCTGTGGAGTTCGACCAGGTAAGCCGAGATTCATCTGAGTTCTGGGAAGATTTTGAGGTTAAGAACCAGAGAGTTTCCCAGAACCGGGAGGTCTGGGGGTTCCCATAGTTTTGTCAGTTAATCAGGTTCAGTCGGCACTTCGACTCCATACAGAGGGTTGGCAGATTTACCCCTTGAATTCAGACGTGTAATGGGAAGCCTTTCAAGATCCTAATTTCAGAATTATATTGTGCCAATGACTGACCCATTTGCCTAATCTTGTGACCCATCTTGATTTTGCTGGATAATAAACCGAGAGTCATTTATCGAATACGGGATATTTTCCATGCTCTCTCCAGACAAGGGTAATCAAACTATCCTGTTTATCGCAACAAATTCTAAAGACGCAACCCGTTTGCAGTTGGAGCAGGAGGCGCGGGAGATTGCGGAAGGGTTACAACGATCGCAGGATTCCCAGCGATTTCGGTTGGAACAGCGTTTGGCAATGCGTCCTCGTGACATTCAAAGGGCAATGCTGGAGGTGGAGCCTCAGATCGTCCATTTCATTGATGGGGGAACGGGAGATCAGGGGTTGCTGTTTGAAGATGAAGCAGGAAATGCAAGACCCATTGCCGGAGATGCTTTAGCCACCCTATTTATCCTGTTCGCAGAGCAGGTTAAGGGGGTGGTGCTGAATCGTTGTTATTCCCCAATTCAGGGGCAGGCGATCGCGCAAAATATCCCCTGGGTGATTGGCATTAGTCCCACTTTGGGCAGTAGGGCAGCGATCGAGTTTGCTGTCACGTTCTACGACACCTTAGGGATGGGCCGTCCAGTGGAGTTCGCTCATAAGTTTGGATGCAGTGCCCTGCAACTGGAAGGCATTTCACAGCCCTTGATGCCCATCCTGCTCCATGGGTCATCAGATAAGCCAACTTCCCCCACAGCAGCATCTGCCCCAGCAGATGCCCCTCCAAGAACTATGTTCAATATTATTTCAGATAGCACCCTCACCAACCTGGCTGGAGCAGGAATTCACTATCACACTGCCCCAGCCCAGCCCCAGCCGCCTGCCGATCCCCAACCCTTGTCCTGGATGCCAGAACCCGTTGCTGCGCCTCCCCCGATCGCTGCCTCCAATCCAGCTCCTGTCAGCAAACCAGCCCCTCAGAAAATTGAGGTGTTCTTTTCCTATTCCCACAGAGATGAGGAATTGCGGGATGAGATGGCAAAACACCTGAGTATTTTGAAGCGCCAGGGCGTGATTGCAGAATGGTACGATCGCGACATTGGAGCCGGAAGCGAGTGGGCGAAGGAAATTGACGAACATCTCAATTCGGCACAGGTGATCCTGTTGTTAATCAGCCCTGATTTCATGGCATCGGACTATTGTTTTGATGTTGAGTTGCAACGGGCAATGGAACGCCACGAATCGGGGGAGGCCTGTGTGATTCCGGTGATCTTGCGTCCCGTAGACTGGAGCGGAGCCCCCTTTGGTAAACTCCAGGCCTGTCCCAAAAATGCTAAACCCGTTACCAGTTGGACGAATCGGGATGAGGCATTTTTAAGTGTGGCACAGGCCATTCGGAAAGCAGTGGAACGATTAGCCTCTCACTAAACTGACAGGGTTTGAAACAACATGGCCGCGACCTGTGCCCGCGTGACTGGATTGTGGGGAAGGAAACGATCCGGTTTGGTGGGAGGGGTGACAATTTTCAGTTGCGCTGCGATCGTAAGTCTATCCAGTACACCCTCTCCCAGAGACTTTCCATCAGGTGTTTTGAGATCAGTGAAAAAGCGCAGGTGAGTGCGATCGGGCTTTGGTAGAGGTTTCTGCTGCTTCAACAAAGCATTGATCAAGACGATCGCGGTTTGCAGGCGAGTCATATTAGCATCTGGACTAAATTGATTGCCAGAAATGCCAATCATCAGACCACTGCCACATACCAGCTCAATTGCTCTCCGTGCCCAGAAATTAGGAGGAACATCAATGAAATTGATCTGGGCCGAGCTGGAAAGTGAGGGAAAAGCTTTTACCAAAATGCTGGCAAATTCAGCCCGAGTGACTGAACCATCTGGTTTGAAGGTGCCATCGGGGAATCCTTGGATAATCCCACGATCTACAAGGGCAAGAATCCGATCTTTGGCCCAGTGAGTTTTGATGTCCTCAAACTGAATGGTGGGGGTAGGAGTAGGAGTGGGGGTAGGAGTGGGGGTAGGGGTGGGAGTGGGAGTGGGGGTAGGAGTGGGGGTAGGGGTGGGAGTGGGAGTGGGGGTAGGGGCTATGGACAAGAGAGAATTGCTTGAAGTCACGCCTGTAGTGGGAAACCAGGTTGCACTATGCACTGTTCCATGTTTTTGGTTTGCAGTCAGGTCCCTAACAATTCTGGTAGGAGAAGTTGTTTGAGCGGTTGTGGTAAGAGTAGTGGTCGCCCGGAGCATTGCTGGTGCATCTGGAGTTTTTGTGACTTCCACTTCTTCATCTAATCGCCAGTAGCCCACCAGATTTTTTTCCTCGGCCGTGTTCAGACGACGATACATATTTGCTTTGATCTCATTCTGGGTGCGGGCAACATTCCAGAGCCGCACCTCCGCGATCGCTCCATCAAAGAAGACTATCGACGCGTTCTTGCCGCGAGCCTCGTTCTCAGCCAGACCACCGATCGTCAGAGGAACTGTTTGGGTACCGATCTCTCCTCTGAAAATACCCACACTCTTATACAACCCACCGGAAAGAATACTTCTCGATTCTCCCGATACGGCGACCACATTTTGTCGTCGCCCATCGACATACACCTCCACTTCTTGAATTTTCTTGGGATTCTTCTTATCCGGTACAGGGTTCCCCTGTTCATTCAGCAAGTTTTCTGTCCAGGTAAAGGCAATGTGATGCCAGGTGTGATCACTGGGGGCGTTTTCCTGGGTGTCAATCGTCAGCTTTATTTTTATTGGGTTACCGTTAGCATCTTTACGGTTTGTATCCTGAAGTTCGACCCGGATCTTACCGCGATACCAGAATAGGGAATAACCGCTGTTATTCCAGCCTCCTCCCCGGTGAACAATTAGCCCATCTCCATAGGTGTGTTTGACCCAGGCCTCTACGGTAATGGACTCTGTAATTTGGGGTACATCACCACAATTGATATGGGAACTTCCGCCATTAAACTTACACGAAAAAGGAACTGGAAATGCCGGATATTGGGAGGCATTGAGCCAATTTGCATTAAATGCTTTGCCAAAGGCTGCACTCGCTTTTGTATCCCGGTAAGCTAGATTACGGATGCGATCGCCAGTACCTTCTTCAAAGCGCCAGTAACCCACCAAATTTGGCTCATTACCCTGGAGTCGTCGAGACAAGTTGCGTTGAATCTCTTCTTGGCTGCGAGCTGTATTCCAAATGCGAACTTCTGCAATACTGCCCTTGAAAAAGTCGGTCAAAGCACTTTCAGAGTGTCCAAGTAAATTGGGGTTACTTAAACAAGCTCCAATTAAGACGGGAAGCGTTTTATTCTCGTATTGAGAACCCACGAAAACACTGTCATAAAAAAAGAGAGTTGCCTTTGCATCTTGCATAATAATCTTGTCAATTTCGTAGAGTCTGCCATCCTTTGCTTTAAAGGACTGCCCTTTTCTAAGTTGTATAGTGGTTTTGCTTCCTTCTGTGATGATTCCGTTTGGTTCAAGCTTAAGCTGTGTCTCAATCAGATAAACAGATGATCGCTTGGAGCCAACAGAATCAAATTTTTTCTGGTTTGTAGCCTGCTGAATAGTTATTTCAGTAGCTGTGGCTGTGACTACCTCAGGCCAAACCTTAGATTGAAAAACATATATTGCGTTATCTTTATCACCATTAATATATAATGAATCGCTCCATTCAAGAGCTTGCGAATTATCACTGAGTAAATGACCATTAATATATAGTTTCATGCTTTTAGATTCGCCATTATAGATCGCAGATATGTGGCTGAATTGTCCCACAGGTAGCGAGCGACCACTTTTTAATTCATAGATGGATGATTTATCCTGAGATAGGCGACTAAATATTACAATTTTATCATCTGAAAGATTGAGATTATACTCACCCTCGTCATCTTTCCTCCATTTACTGATGATGCTGCCACCCAATCCGTCAGCTGCAGGATATACCCAGGCTTCAAGGGTAAAAGATTGATTTGCTCCAAAAGAATAGGGATCATTTATATATTGGAGATTGGAGTGATGTGAATTAAATGTAAGATAGCCACTCACATATTTATGATTAGCGAGAGGCAGAAGTGTAGTGTTCAATAGTTCTAAGGTTGCTTTCCTGCTCTCTCCATCAAATTGAAAGAAATCAACTTTGTTATTAATACTAGCTGAAGCAATCAAACATTTAGTTTTTTGAGGATTAGCGGTGATATTAGAATCACCATCAATGGCAGCCAAACAAAAGCTTTCGGCTTCATTTTCAACACCTGGTAGTAGCTTAAACTGTCCAGTTCTCTCCCTTTCCTCCAGGTTCAATTGTCGAATCAAACCATCTTTACCGCCCGCGAAGATATGTTTGCCATTCGGTGTACTGACGATTTGGCTGATACTACCTCCCAGAGTTTTCAGCAGATTTCCCTGGTAATCCCAAAGTTTTATGGTTCCATCCCTACTCGCTGATGCTAATAGTTGGCGATCGGGATCGGAATCTGGGCTAAAACATAGGCTATTAATTTTGTCCTTATGCCCTACCCCAACTTCATTTCTCTTAGGTTCCCAAACTGCAAGCTCATCTGGTTTGGGTTGCAAGTTTCCAGCCAAAACTTGGATGTTCTGATTTTGCCAACTCCATAGAGTCGCAAAGTCGCGCCATGTCTGATCTTCAGGACTGCTACTAAAAGCAATTTTCTGTCCATCTGAGCTAAATGCAATCGAACTTCCACCCTCTCTGAGACGGCTTTTCTCTTGCTGATCTTTGACACTCAAAACCACCAGATTACCATCATCAACCAGCGCAATCTTACGTCCATCAGGACTAAAAGCCAATCTAAAATTCCACATCAATGAGATGGAAGTTCGGGGAGCCTCAAGTTGTTGTAATTCGTCACTATTCAGCCACTTCCAGAAATAGAAACTCGTATCATACTCAGGCACTATAGCAAGTAAGGGATGATCTTGATCAGGGCTGAATCTGAATTCTTTTATCTTTCTACAATCTATTGTGTTCTGCTTGTTCTTTCTTGTCCAACTTTGCGTATTTTTCCAATCCCATAAAGTTATAAAACGTCGAAAAACTCCTAGACTTGAGGTAATTCTTCGGATGATTTGTTTTTTTGTTGGTTCATCAGGAAGCTTTTTAAATGCTTCATTTAATTCGTTGGTAAGTGTCTCATCAGGAACAAACTTATAATACTTGTTTTCATCTTTTTTCGATGTGTTGTAAATAATTATATCTCCATTTTTACCGCGAATAAGAAATTCATAGTAACCATCAATTTTTGCCACATATACCGTCTTTTCCTTGCTTGGTAAATCGAGTGAGGTTTTTTGGGTTAACTCTAGATTGTAATCTTGAATGAAAGTGTTATGAACCGTCGCTAGTATTGTTCCATCTGGGCTAAAGCTAACGTGAGTGTAATATTCTTCGTCTGAAAGCGGACTTAATAAATTTAACTCCGCTAATGACTTTTGTGAAATTACTTGCAAGCTACCGCCTTGAAGTGCTAGATCTCTTATTTCTATATTATTTGGTTGGCTAATAGCAGCTAGAGTAATTAGATTTTTTAGAGTCTGGAAAGGGGCAAAGGCAAATGATTGCTCCGAAGGCTGTTTTAGATAATGGTCAAAGGCTTGTAGAAATTTACCTTTGAGATCCCAAAGCTTCAGTTTTTGCTGATCAATAACAGCGATTACCTGGTTATTAGCACTAAATTTTGGTACGGATGTAAAACTCAAATGATCGCATAAAATATTGGCTTTTAACCGCCCTTTGCGAGTCCAAAGCTTTAAGGACTTTTCAGAAGCAGAAACTAAGGACTGTCCATCTGGGCTAAAGCTAACGAAAAATACTTCGCCTTCATGGATTGTATCCTGTTGATTGAACCCGTTCGCTTCATCTAAACCAGGGCCGCTGCTGGTTGGTTGATCGTTGACGGCTGAAATATTCCACGATTTTTTAGATTGGCTACCTTTTACAGCCCATTGCAAAAGCTTTCCACTACGAGTTTTGGCAAGCAACCAGTAATTCTGAGTCTGTCGATCGCCGACCCAACTCAATTCCAGCACTGGTTCACTAGTTTCCAGGTTACTCAATAGCTGACCCGATGTATGCCAAATTTTAACTGTTCGATCCTCACTGCTTGTGGCTAGCAGTTCATCTTGAGGACTAAAGCTGATGCTTGTAAGAGAATCTTGATGACCCTGAAGAATTTCTGATGTGTTGTCTGCATAATTCCACAGCCTCACAGTTTTATCTTTACTGCCCGAAGCAACTAACTTTTGCTGAGAACTAAAACTGATACTTGTAATCTTTTCTGTATGTCCTGAGAGAGTTGTATACAACTGCCCTGTCGGCCTGATGAGATCAATAGTGTAGTTTTTCCCTGGCTTAGCAGCGAGCTGACCATTGCTACTCAACCAAACCTGACTATATGGCTCTTGTTGGTCTACTCCAGACATTTGCAGTTGATTTAAGAGTAAGCCCTCTTTCGACCATTGGGCTATGGTGATTTTATTTTCTTGAGTTGTACCAGCAAAAGTCAAAGCTACTTCTGCATCCACAGCCACATAGCTCCGTTGGCCATCAAATTCCAGGGCAGCAGGTAAGGGTGGGTAATGCAATTGCTCTGTTGTGACAACGAAATCATCAATGAAGTTGCGGAGCTTGGAATTACTCAAACTTTTCTGCTTCAAATCTTGCAAAATTCGACAAATCCGAACCCCTTGCTGGGCGTAAACTTGGGATGGTGCGGTGGATGCAGAGGAGGATGAAGCTGCTGATTCAGTTGAGGATGTTCCTGTAGTTACATCCCCAAGGGTCAAGTCTCCGATCGCCGCATGGTGCAAGGCTACCAGTTGCCACTTTTCGTTAAACACCGGACTTCCAGAAGAACCATAATCTGAATCTGCCCGATATCTCAAAAAGTTTTGATACAGCCCATTAGGGAGAACATTGTTATCACTTAAAACAATTTGTTGTTCCTGCCCTCGGGGATGCTGAATGATGTAAACCTTATCGCCCATGATCCGGCGGATGGGATTTGTTACTTTTGTATTGTTTGCCTGGATTGAATTCGCAGAAATTGCCTGTTTGGGCTGTAATAGAGCCGCGATCGCCGTTGCATTGGCATCACCAACCAGCAACTTCTCCAGATCCTCCTGGGTGAGAAAAGGATGGCTTACCAGAATCAGCCACTTTTCATGCCCAGTCTCAACATCAATTTGAGCATCCTGGTTGAGTTCCTCCAGAACCTTCTGAACTTGCGAATCATCCGCATTCTTCAGGTCTTTTCTGATTTTTTCCTTTAACAAACTAGAGCTTTTGATGTATTGCTCCAGGTTCTTCTTAAACTCGCTAGTAGAGATTGACCAATCTTTTTGAAGAATCTCAAACCAACCAGGCGTGATCGTTTCCTCATCTTCTGAGATTGCGATCCAGCCAAAGTTGTAACCGGCTTGTTTCGTGAATGCTCCCGTATTCAGTTGCACTAATGTATAGTCAAGATCGGGATTAGAAATAAATAATTCCCTGGGGTTCAGAGCATAGTCGATCGATTCCTGGGTATTGCCTCGGGCATCCTGCACGTAACTGAACTGGGCAATACATTGTTCTGCGATCGCCGCATCGGGAACGACATGCTGATTTGTCAGAATGTGATTACCACCCACCAGAAATCCAGTGCCCACCGGCAGGGGATTCAGCTTGGCAAGAATCGAGGCATCAATATTCTTCAGGCTGTCTAACAATCCCGCAACATCCGTACGATCGGACTTTCCATTGATCTGATCACTGGTAAAGATTTGAGGCAGAACCTGATCTGGAATCGAAAATATATCAATTAACTTGCTGATCGAGTTAAACGATCGGGGATCGCCCTGCTTGATTTGTTCAATAAAATGTTTAAATTCAGATAGGGAAAACTCCCTGGCAATGCGACAAACAGCACGGCTTCTATCTGCACCCTCTTTCATAAAGGAAACAGATTGGAAGTCGGCAGTACCCACAACCACAGTTTCCTCTGGCTGCTGGACAGACTGTAAGCGTTGTCGTTGACGAATCAGTGCAGCAACTTTGCCAACCTCTTCAGGCTCAGGTGCCAGATAATTATCCCCCCCGCCCCATCGAGAGACTTTCCACCGCCCCCAGCGCCACCGCCCCTGCAGAAACCATTGCTCAGTGAGACCTAGTTTGGAAGTATTCCTGCCCTTGCCAAATTCAGATGCAGCCATTTTTCTCTCCAAAGGTGGTCGATCGAGCGTAAAATGCCTCTACACGATGAAAAATCGTTAGAAGTGGTCTAATCGGCGTAACTTAGAAATAAACCCTAAAGAGGGAATAATATGCCAAAACCGATCAGAGGGATAAGATTTTCACAAAAGAATTTAGAAATCGATTTGGCAGCCACGATTGCAGGTCATCGAGCCTCAACCTATCTCCTGTTAGGAGGGTTCACGATACTGCTGTGTCTATTTAGTGGACTTATCATTAGTTTTCTGATGGCATTTCTGGCTCTCAACATCATGGCACAAAGCCTGAATGAAGCTGTTGGCAGATTGGTCAATCCCGATGAATTGACTGTTGTAGACAGCCTAATTGCAGTTCTGGTGGTCGTGATTAGTGTGGCAACTTCCACAACCCAGAAATTTACTAAAAGTGCCTTAATCACACTGATCACAGGCACCCTTCTAATTTCAGGTTATTTCATTATTTTACAGAGTCAAAATCGTCTACCACCAGAGTTCTTACTGACGATAATCAGTAGTGTTTTAATAAGTCTTGTAATTAGTTACCTCGTTTTCTTTATCATTCGATTTGCCGATGCCCTCGCTGATATTGTATGGGTGCGATCGCCTATCTTCAAAGGCATTGCCACTACCACAATGATTCTTCCAGCAATCATAGGTGCACTGGCAGGTATTTCTACCATGCAAACTGATGCTGGGAGATTCGAAAAGATTTGGTCAGCTCTTCCAGACTCTCAAGCCACTCAGGTGTCAGTTACCACGATCGCCATTGGAGTGCTGTCCGCTCTGGTACTTGCAGTCAGTGCCGGGCTGGCAAATCATCGTCGAGGGGTGCCCTGGAGCTATCCAGACCTGCTGCGATCGCTGGCTTTAACCGCTGGTTCCTGGGGCGCAACTTCTTTTCACAACCTGGATTTAAGCAACGTCAGCTTTCGCAATGCCCAACTGGCAAACACCGATTTACGGGCACAAAAACTCTATCGCACCTGTTTTCAAGGTGCAATGGGTCTGGAACGTGCCAGAGTCGATAACCGCTATCTGGATTTAGAAATTCCCAGGGTGCAAAAGTTGTTGACCCATGCAACTTCAGATGATCCAAACTATGATCGCCTCAATCTGCGGGGAGCCTACCTCCAGGAAGCTGATTTGCGTCGTATGTCCTTTATTGATACAGATCTCAGTGGTGCCGATTTGCAGGCAGCAGATTTGCGTGGGGCAATTCTGGCACGCACCCAGGCAATTGGAACAGACTTCAGCAATGCCAATCTGACGGGAATTTGCATCCAAAACTGGAGTGTGAATGACCAGACCTGTTTCTCCAACGTGGTTTGCGATTATGTCTACCGGGAACTGGATGGCAAAGGCGAACCCACCGATCGCTATCCTGCTGATCGCAACTTTGAACCCCAGGAGTTTGAATCGCTGTACCAGGAAATCGGTAATGTCGCTGAGTTGATTTTCAAAGAAGGGGTGAACTGGCGAGCCTTCAGCTTCAGTATGCAAAAACTGGATCTGGAAGACAACGGTATGGGGCTGGAACTGAAAGGATTTGAGCGCCGGGGCGATCGCTGGGTAGTGCGGGTCACTCACAACCAACAGGTTCCCAAACAGGAAGTGGAACTTCGGTTAACCGGTATGTACGAGGAGATGAAGGGACTCCTGGCAGCGAAAGAGCAACAAATTAATAAACTGTTGGGCATTGCCTCCGACCAGGCAGAAGCCCTCAAAGAAATCAGCAAGAAACCTTTTGGCAATAGCTTTTTCATCGTCGGCAGTTCCATCACCAACCTTACTGGTTCTGGCAATATTGAGTACACCGAAGCTGCAAGTCAGGTTAGGCAAATCATTAATCATGGCAACGATCGCAAGCAGGTTGCTCCGGTTATTCGTCAGTTTGTGCAACAACTGAAGCAACAGGATGTTGCAACCACAGGGCCCGCTCAACTGGAATTGATTCAACATTTGCTTGTAGCAGAAGCGGAGAATGATCCAGAGTTTCGTAGATACTTGCTCAAAGAAAGTCAGCAGATTCTTCAGGCTATGGCAGGCTCACCTCTGACCCACATAATTCAAGGTGCGATCTCCCAACTAACTCCCCCTTCAATCTCTTGATGAGTCCTCAATGAGGCGGTCAACCTGAATTACTTTTCTGGCTCTTCTGTCCAAGACTTCGGCAGATACAAACGTGGACAACCATGAGCTCTGATAATGCCCAATCAGTCCACGTTGGGCTATAGCCATGAGGAACTCCTGGCCTGTGAAGCGATTCGCTGTCTCTATGAGCATGGAATTGTGGTCAAGAGTCCGATCGTCCAAGGGTTGCCATCTGAACGGTTTGAGCTACGGTTTAAGATTTTGCCTGTGTTAGCCGATGGCAAGATTGCCAGCCCCGTTCGTTCCCTGGGAGAAGCCTTTAAGCGGATTGAGCGAGAGTTGATTAAACCCTTGCGGATGGCGGTGCGGGGGTGTTGTGCCGATCCCAGACTGGAGCCGATCGACGGTGGGCTAAAGCTGGTGTTTGATATGTCGGGGACGGATTGGGAGGCGATCTAGCGGGAGCGGATAGCACGATCGGATGCCGTAGTCGATCCTGACCCATCCCACCTGGCGGCTTTTATTAAGACCAACCCCAGATCTGTTTAATGGGCGACTTCGGGGAGGGGAAGACCACCTTGATTAACAATCTGACCCGGTTGATGGAAGGGAAGTTAGGCGCTGACTTGCTCAAGTTCTGCTGGCGGGTGGTCGCACCGAGCAGGTGAAGTTGTTGATTGCGGGACAGAACCTGAAGGCAGGGACGATCGGGACAACGGTGCAGGATCTACACCAGACGGCCATCATCTACCTGGGAGAAGCGATCCGAGAGGGGTTAGAGAACCGCATCTCCTCCTGGCAAAAGGATTCCCTCACCCAGGAATATGCCCATCGCAGTCAGAAGGTGGCGACCGGGAAAGCCAGCCGATTCTATGGGTTGTTTGTGCCCAAGGGGAGTAAGGTGTACTTTGCCGCCCTACCGGATGATTTTGCCGTTAGCCCACCCCCTTCTTTTGAGGTGGTGCAAGAGCTAGAACGCCTATGGCACCTGCCTATAAGCGCTTGCACCGGAGACGATTGCACCTGCACCAACGCGGTGCCAGAGCAGTTTGGCCCCCTCACTCCGGAGATTACTCCCTCCCTGATTGAGGCGGTGTTGAGTGCCTACGATGCCTATAAGTCCCAGACGAAGGTGATCGAATTGGTCTGGAATCTGACTAAATCTGGTACGAGTAACAAGTACCGGGCGGCGAAGTGGAAGTTTCGGCGGATTTTGAAGAAGCGGGGGCGATCGTTGCCTGGGAAACCGTGGGGAGAAGACCCAGATGATTTCAAGACGTTTGGAGAGGTGATTCAGGCTTGAATTGGATGTTGAGGTTTGTTTTTTCTTTGTAAAGTTAGTCGTCTAACACCCCTATCCAAGCCTATTATCCGGAGCAAAAGCTGGATAAGATCCCGTATCGGGTAGTTATGCAGATTTTGATCTCGATACGATCCCCAATTAGGGCATTATGCAGGTTTAAAGCCGGATAAAATCCCCAATTAGGGTGTTATGCAAACAAAATTTCTGCTTATCTTCCTGATTTTGGACATTATCTAGATCCTTATCCGTCTAATCACCCAAAATCGGGTGGTTACTTAGCATGAAAGGGCTAGGATCGATCTAAACAATAGTTGTATTGCCTAAAGCTGACGGTGGGGACGGTAGCTGAAACCCATCTGCAAATAGCAAAGTTTTAGACAATTACTGTGGGTGTGATTAGCGAATTTATGTGTTTGGGGAAGAATTAGGTTAGTAGTGCCCTGGCAGAACACCTAATGGCAGATAAAGTTGCGATCTTCTTGGATGTCGAGAATTTATCAGGCTGGCTAAAAGCGGACGGAGGAGAAACACTGCTGGAGCGTGCTAATGAGTTAGGGCGTGTTGTTGTGCGTCGAGCTTACGGAGACTTCAGTATTCAATCGGTAAGTGTACGCCAACCAGAGCTAAATCTGCTCGGATTCGAGTTTGTCCATGTTTATCATCCAGTAAAAGGTAAAAATTCTGCTGACATCCAGATTGTTGTCGATGTTATGGAGTATTTAGCTCGTATTCCTGATTTGGAGTGGGTTGTTCTTGCTACAGGAGATTCTGATTTTTCGCCTTTGTTTAGACGTTTAAGAGAACTAGGTAAGTCTGTAGTGGGTGTTGGACCAAGATCTGCCCTCAGTGAAGCCGTCAAAAAGTCTTGCAATCGATTTATTTACATTGACGAAGAATCTACATCTGACAGTTCAGATAGTTCCTTAAAAAATACTCAGCTACGTGAAGATGCATTAGATTTACTGGAGCGTGTACTTGATAAATTTCCAGATGGTATTAGTCTTTCGACCTTGAAAAATGAAATGCTTGAACTTGATTCAGCATTCGATGAGCAAAATTTAGGGTTCTCTGGATTTATGAAGTTTCTCCAGAGTGCGCCTGAAATGGTTACGGTTTATCAAGTTAAGCAAGCTTGGCACGCAAAGGCAGTAGAAGCAGGAAAAGAGCAAAGTGAAATTCCATCTGACAACAATAAGAGAGAATCTACTTTGGTAGAGCCTACAACTGATTTGTATAAGCGTTTTCTACGTAAAAGTGGTTGGAGATCGTGTGAGTCATCTTTCTTATGGGATTCTCTAACTAAGTTGAAAATGCGATTTCCAGAGGGGTTTACAAGAAGTGAGGAGTTTGAGTATTTAATTGAGTCCTTTGGTCATAACAGGACTCGTGGAGAATTACGGGCAGCTATCTACATTCTTTACAAAACGGGGTTCGTATCTCAACAACCGCTAAGGCAGGACGATGAGCCTGTCTTAACCGCTCTTCTACCTGAGTCTGAGCGAGTAATGTCAAAGAAGGTAGACGCTGTAATGGCTCATCGACTTGTCCATGTTTGTAAATTTCATAATGTATCGTTCATTCCTGAGCTTGTAATCCCTTTGTTAAGTAACTCATATACTAAAGAGCAGTTTAAGATTCTGATTGACAATGCCCAGAGTCATTAGAATGTTTGGCGATAAGGTGAAGAAGCAACGGCAATACAATCGGGTCGAGGAGGGCATTTAACCCTCCCCTCCCACACCACCTGCCATGCGGG
>ERZ1066136.539-NODE-539-length-27297-cov-16.950151_pt1 | contig 27297 bp, 26 predicted proteins | sample MGYA00382783_ERZ1066136 | MGnify/ENA primary metagenome ERZ1066136 (study PRJEB33369, sample SAMEA5778366) | biofilm metagenome | biome: Industrial cooling water; feature: Water cooling tower basin; material: Biofilm | place: United Arab Emirates | collected... | reverse complement strand
ACTGGGGACAGTCCCCTCTGTCCCCACGTGGGGACAGAGGGGACTGTCCCCAGTGGCGTTCCAGCGCGGGCGCCGGGAACAGGCACCGCTGACACCTCGAGCGGACAGAGCGGCATGGCACCGGGGTGGCATCGGGGGGCATCGGGGGACAGTCCCCTCTGTCCCCACGTGGGGACAGAGGGGACTGTCCCCCAGTGCTGTTCCAGCGCAACGCCGCCGGTGACCTCGCCGCACATCACGCGTCCCCGCACGACAGCCCCGGCCAGCGCGTCCGTCGCCGGTGGCCGTTCCCCTCTCTGCCTCCCCGGTGATGCCCCTGCAGGCGCTCGCCTCGCCCGACGACCTGGCACACGACCCCGCCGCCGACGAGGCGCACGAGGCGTTGCAGGACCGCGCCGTGCCGCTCGCTCCGACGCCCATGGCCGACCTCCCGCGCCGCCCCGTGTCGCGCCCCGATCGGCCCACCCCCGCGCCCGGCCCCGGGCCGCTGCCGCGCGACCTCCCCCTCGTCCCCGATCCGCGCCTCGACCGACGCGCCGCGCCGGCCGGGGAGTCAAGAATCATGCGTTTCCGCCGATATCCTCACGGTGGAGGTGAGTGACCATGCAGATCAACGGCACCAACCGATTGCGGTCACCCGCGGTCGAGCCCACCACGCGTCCGGCGTCGCCGGAGCGGGGCGGGGGAGCAACACGTCCCGACGAGGCGGGGGCGGCGACGTCCCGGCCTCGCTCCGACAGCGTCTCGTTCAGCGACGCGGGTCGGGCCCTGGCCGGCGGCACCACGCGCGCGGCCAGCGGCGAACTGTCGGCGGAGCGGGTCGAGGAGGTGCGTCAGCGCCTGCTCGCCGGCGCCTACAACAGCACCCAGATGGCCGAGCAGGTGGCGCGGCGCATCCTCGAATCGGGCGACATCTGACGGCGCCCGTGCCCGACCGGTCGCCGCGGCACGGGTGATCGCGACGGACGCACGACGGCACCACGGCACGATGCACGGACACGATCGCACGGTCCCCACGCGGGGCCGTGCGATCGTCGTTTCGTCACCTGCAGCCGACGCACGTCGCGCATCGCACGTCGCGCATCGCTCGTCGCACGCCGCACGCCGCACGCCGCACGCCGCACGTCGCATGTCGAATGTCGCATGTCGCTTTTTGCATGTCGCACGCCGCACGTCGCACCGCACGGCGCACGGCGCACGCCATGAGGCATGCACGCCGCTCAAGTGCCCCGCCGAACTGGCGATACTCGCTCCAGAGGCGCCGCCCACGCGCCCCGCTCGCGGCGACGAAGGTCGCCACCGCATCACCGGCCCGCGCGGCACGCGCCGCACGCCCACCGCCACCCGCACCGGATCCCGCACCATGAAGTTCCTCGTCGTCGACGACTCGGCAACGATGCGCCGCATCGTGGTGAACTCGCTCCAGCGCATCGGCTACACCGACATCGTCGAGGCCGAAGACGGTCTCGACGCGCTCAACAAGTACGATGCGTCCATCGGCTTCGTCGTCACCGACTGGAACATGCCGAACATGACCGGCACGGAGCTCGTGCAGTCGCTCCGCCAGCGCGACGACGGCCGCACCGTCCCCGTGCTCATGGTCACCGCGCGCTCGGTGCGCGAGGACATCATCACCGCCCTCGAGGCGGGCGTGAACAACTACATCGTGAAGCCCTTCACGCCCCAGGTGCTGAAGGAGAAGATCGACAGCCTCATCGTCGCGCCCGCGGCGTGATCGGCGCGACCACCCCCCTCCCCCCACGCCCCATGTCGCGCGACATCCCCCAGGAGGCGCTGTACGACACCGCCGCCACGCTCCGGTTGGTGGACGCGGAACTCGGCGCCCTCGCCGGCCGCCTCCCGCCCGCCTCCGTGGTCGCGCCCGCGCCCGCGCCGGCCGCCGTCGCGACGCCGTTCGTCCCCATCCCGGGCGAGGGACGCGTGCTCGCCAAGCTCCCGTACCTCCTCGAGCAGGCGATGCACGAAGTCACGCAGATGCTCGCGTCGCTGCGCGAGGGACGCGAGAACATCCGCCAGGCGACCATGGAACGGTTGAGCAGCACGCACGCCAAGCTCGACGAGGTCAAGGGCGCCACCGCATCGGCCGCCACCGACATCCTCGACGCCCTCGACCGCTCCACCGCACTGGTCGACGAACTCGACGCGATCGAGCAGGCGGACGATCGCGCCCGTGGCGCCGAGCTCCGCAACCAGCTCCGCGACGAGCTCTTCACCGTGATGGGCCACATGCAGTTCCAGGACATCACGTCGCAGCAGATCCTCAGCGCGCAGTCGCTCCTCGGCGACATGGAAGCGCGCCTCGTGCAGATCGCCGAGCTCTTCGACCTCGAGGTCGGCCAGCGCCGCGACCCCGCCGGCACGCCGCACATCCACGTCGATCCGCGCCGCTTCGACCCGAACGCGACGCTCGACGATGCCGATTCGCGCCAGGCGCTCGCCGACGCGCTCGTGCGTCGCGCGGCCGGCTGACCTCCGCGGCGGGCACCCGTCCCGCCGTCACCGCCCGGCTCCATGATCCTCCTCATCGAGGACGACCAGATCACGACCCACATCCTCACCGCGCTGATGAAACGGCTGCGGTGGGAGCACACGGTCGCGACGTCGTGCGCGGATGCGCTCACGCTGATCACGACGGTGCCGATGGACCTCGTGATCACCGACATCCTGCTCCCCGACGGCAACGGCCTCGATCTCGTCGAGAGCATGATCGTCAAGCCGTGGCTGCAGGACATCCCCGTCATGCTCTGCACCGCCGATGGTCGCCGCGCGACCGTCGAGCGCGCGCTCGGCATGGGCGCGGTCGACTTCGTGAAGAAGCCGATCGGCGTGGACCAGATGCAGCAGCGCATCGCCCGCGCCCTGCAGCGCGCGCCGCGTCGCTGGGAGAACTGGCGCGACATGATCAAGCGGCTGCGCGTCGACGGGCGCAGCTTCTTCCCGCTCCTCGCCCTCGCCAAGGACCAGCTCCTGCGACTCGTCGAGCGGCTCGACCGCTGGAATCCGCAGACGGGCGACGTCGACGAGATCAACGCCGACGTGGCGCGGCTCCGCAGCGCCGCGCTGAACGTGGGCGCGATCCGCTGCGTCTCGATGATCGACTTCCTCTGGACCGGCAGCGCCTCCGAGCAGGACATCCGCGACCTCGCCGAAGCGCTCGCGATCGAGGCGCGGAGCTTCGAGAAAGCGATCAGCAACCGCAACGCGGGGCTCGCGACGCTCGGCGGCGCCGCGGCGCGCTGATCGCGCGTCGTCGGCACGAGCCCACGCACCGCACGCACCGCGCCGCACGTCCCACGCCGCACGCTCCGCTCCACGTCCGCACGCGCCGATACTCCGACCCGGGACGACGCCGTCCGCCCGTCGCCCCGACCTACCACCCGCCCCGCGCTCCGATGGTGTACCAGGTCCTCGACGACGCCGCCTTCACCGTCGTGCAGCTCGAAGTCACCGAGCTCGCCGACATCAAGGCGTTGCGCGATACGCTGCGCGAGTTCGCCGTCTTCGACGAGCACGCGCCGCCGCGCGTGCGTGCCTACGCGCAGGAAGCGGCCACCGCGCTCAATCTCCTCGTCCTCGGCGCCGCACCGGAACCGGAGAAGGCGCTGCAGGCCGCGAGCACCGCGATCGATCGCGCGATCGCCGAAGCCGGGCAGGCCGGTGCCGGCGACCGCGCTGACCAGCGCGCAGCCGCCGATGCCGCGAAGGCCGAACACCCCCCCGGCCCCGCACGCGACAGCGACCCGCTCCCCGACGACGTCGATCGCGAACTGCTGCGCGACTTCCTGACCGAGGCACGCGACGGCCTCACCGCCGCCGAGCAGGCGCTGCTCGCCCTCGAGAGCGACCCGGCCGACCAGGAGTCGATCAACGTCGTCTTCCGTGCCTTTCACACGATCAAGGGCACGTCGGCGTTCATGGGGCTCGACCAGGTGGCGGGCTTCGCGCACCACGCCGAGTCGCTGCTGAGCCGCGTGCGCGACAAGGAGCTCGCCTACGGGCAGGAAGTGGCGAGTCTGTCGTTGCGCTCCGCCGACCTGCTGCGTGACCTCATCGACGCCGTCGACACCGCACTCGCCGGCGACGGCCGCGTGCGGCGCCCCGCGACGTACGAGACGCTGCTCCACGACCTGCACCACGTCGACGAGATCATCGCCGGCGCGCGCGCGATCGCGACGACACCCGCGGCCGCACGCCGCGACGCCGCCGCCGAGTCGGCCGATGGTGCCGCCGTCACTGCACGGAAGAAGGAGGGCGGTGAGCTGTCGGTGCGCGTGCGCACCGATCGCCTCGACCGCCTGATCGATCTCGTCGGCGAACTCGTGATCGCGCAGTCGATCATCGGTGGCGACGACACGATCCGCTCCGGCGCCAACCACGAGCTGCTCAAGAAGGTCACGCATGCGGGCAAGATCGTCCGCGACCTGCAGGACCTGTCGATGAGCATGCGCATGGTCCCGCTCCGCACGACCTTCCAGAAGCTCACGCGCGTCGTGCGCGACGTCGCGGTCAAGGCCGGCAAGCAGGTGGAGTTCGTGACCGAGGGCGAGGACACGGAGCTCGACCGCAACATGGTCGACGTCGTCGGCGATCCGCTCGTCCACATGGTGCGCAACAGCGTCGATCACGGCATCGAGCCCCCCGCCGATCGCGCCGCGTCCGGCAAGGACGCCGTGGGTCGGGTCGTGCTGCGCGCCTACAACCAGGGCGGCTTCGTCGTCGTCGAGCTGCGCGACGACGGTCGCGGCCTCGATCGCGACCGGATCCTTGCCAAGGCGATCGCCAACGGCCTCGCGACGCCCGACACGAAGTACACCGACGAGCAGGTCTTCCAGTTCATCTTCGCGCCCGGCTTCAGCACCGCCGCGCAGGTCACCGACATCTCCGGCCGCGGCGTTGGCATGGACGTCGTGCGCCGCAACATCGAGTCGGTGCGCGGGCGCGTCGAGATCCAGAGCACGCTCGGCACGGGCACGACGTTCCTGATCCGGTTGCCGCTCACGCTCGCCGTCACCGACGGCATGCTCGTGCGCGTCGGCTCGGAGCGGTACATCGTCCCGATCACGAACATCCACATGACGTTCCGTCCGGAGCGCGGCATGCTCCAGACGGTCGGCGGACGCGGCGAAGTGGTCATGCTGCGCGGTGAGGTCATGCCGATCCTCCGCGTGCACGAGGTGATGGGCGTCACCGACGCCGTCACCGATCCGTGCGATGCGCTGCTCATGGTCGTCGCCGACGGCGATCGCCGCACTGCGCTCCTCGTCGACGAACTGCTCGGCCAGCAGCAGGTCGTCGCCAAGGCGCTCGGCGAGCAGCTCGGCACGCTGCCCGGCATCGCCGGTGGCGCGATCCTCGGCGACGGTCGTGTCGGGATCATCCTCGACGTCGCCGAGATGGTCGCGCACGCCCGTGCGAGCGGCGACTTCGCCGCCGCCGCCTGACGTGTCACCCGTTCCGCCTTCCCGATTCCAGCGCGACCCCCGGGTCGTCGAGACTCGCGCGCACGACCCACGGCCCGACTTCCGGATTCCCGCATGACGACCACCATCGAGCGCACCGCCGACGCCCTCGCCGGCAAGTACCTGACCTTCTTCCTCGCCGGCGAGGAATACGGCGTCGAGATCCTCCGCGTGCAGGAGATCATCGGCATGATGCCGATCACGCGCGTGCCGAACACGCCGGCCCACATCAGGGGCGTGATCAACCTGCGCGGCAAGGTCATCCCGATCATGGACCTGCGCGAGAAGTTCGGCATGCCCGCGGCCACCGGCGCGGAGCAGGTGATGATCGTCGTGCAGGTCGCCGGGCGGCAGGTCGGCGTGGTCGTGGACACGGTGAGCGAGGTCGCGACGATCGCCGCCGCCGACATCGACGCGACCCCCGACTTCGGCGCCGGCGTGCACACCGAATTCCTGCTCGGCCTCGGCAAGTCGCAGGGGCGGCTCCGGCTCCTCCTCGACATCGAGCGCGTGCTCAGCACGCAGGACGTGATCGATCTCGGCGCGTTCACCGCAGGCGCCGGCGCCGGCGACGCGAGCGAGGTGGCCGCGTGACGGTCGCGCTCGCACTCGCCTGCGTCGCGGCCTGCATCGCCGGGGTCTGGGCATTCGTCACGGGACGCGGGCATGCGGCGCGTGCGCACGCCGCGCGGCACGACGCGGCCGAGCAGCGCACCGCCACCGAGCGGCTCGTCGCCGCGGTCACGCGCGTCGCCGATGGTGAGTGGCAGGCCGATCACCACGGCACGCACGACGACGCGCACGAACACGCGTCGGTGTCGCGCCTGCGCCGCCAGCTTGCCGCGGCCGCCGCGGGTGATGCGACGACGGCCGTCGGGGACTTCGGTCGCATCGCGCGGCTCGTGCACGCGACCCGCGCCGGTGCCGACGGCGACGCGATCGCGCGGCTCGCACGCGAGCTGGGCGGCGTCGTCGAGCGGCTCGCGCAGCGCGACCTCACCGCGCGCCTCACGGGCCGCTACGACGGCGACGCGCAGCGCCTCGCCGAGTCGTTCAACCGGGCCGTCGCGACGCTCGAGACCGCGTTCCAGGACGTGACGCGCGCCACCGAACAGGTGAGCGTCGCGTCGCAGGAAATCGGCGCCGGGAGCGGCAATCTCGCGCAGCTCGCGAGCCGACAGGCCGGCACGCTCGAGGAGGTCGGTGCCTCGCTGCAGGAGACGAGCTCCGTCGCGCGCCAGAACGCCGCCAATGCCGCCGAAGCGCGCGCACTCGCCGAAGGTGCGCGTCATGCGGTCTCGGACGGCGTCGCGGGCATGCGTCGCCTCACCGAGGTCGTCGAACGCATCAAGCAGTCGAGCGACAAGACGATCCGCATCGTCAAGACGATCGACGAGATCGCCTTCCAGACGAACCTCCTCGCGCTCAACGCCGCCGTCGAGGCGGCGCGTGCGGGCGATGCGGGGCGCGGCTTCGCGGTCGTCGCCGAAGAGGTGCGCTCGCTCGCACTGCGCGCCGCCGAATCGGCCCGCACCACGTCGGGGCTCATCGAGGAGGCGGCGCGGCACACGGCGCAGGGTGTCGTCGAGACGCGCACCGTCGCCGGCCAGCTCGCCGACGTCGACGGCCGCGCGGCGAAGGTGGTCGCGGTGATGGCGGAGATCGCCGCCGCCAGCGAACAGCAGACGCAGTCGGTGGCGCAGATCAACGTGGCCGTCGAGCAGCTGAACGGCGTCACGCAGCAGGCCGCGGCCAACGCCGAGGAGTCGGCGAGTGCGGCGGCGGTGCTCGCGAGCCAGGCGCAGACGGTGCGCACGCTGGTCGACAGCTTCACGCTCGGCGATGTGCGTGCCGGCGCGGTCACGCGCGGCGACGTGCGTGCGAACGCGGTCACGCCCGGCGCACCGCGCACACTCACGGCGGCTCCCGTGCAGAGCTTCCAGGCCCCGAAGGCGCCGGTCAAGCGTCCGCCCGCACCCGCCACGACCACCGCACCTGCCGCACCTGCCGCACCTGCCGCACGAACCGCCGCGATGACGAGTGCTGCACCGGCACGCACGCCGGTCGGCGCCGCGTCGGCGTCGCGGCAGGCCGAGGCGCTGATCCCGTTCGACGACGACGTGGACGACGCCGACATCCTGCAGGAATTCTGAGTCCGTCGACACGAGTCCGACGTGCCGCTCACCTCCGTCCCGCCGCTCGCCGACGACGACTTCCGTCGTGTGCAGCGCCTCGCCCTCGACTGGGCGGGGCTCGCGATCGCCGCCGGCAAGGAAGGGCTCGTGCATTCGCGTCTCGCGCGCCGGCTGCGCGAGACGCGACACGCGACGTTCGCCGAGTACCTGACGTGGCTCGAGCAGGGCGCGCCGGCGTCGGAACGCGTCGCCGTGATCGACCTGCTCACGACGAACAAGACCGACTTCTTCCGCGAGCCGGCGCACTTCGACTACCTCGTGCGCGAGGTGCTGCCGCCGGTGATCGCGAGCGGGGCACCGCTCCGCATCTGGAGCGCGGGATGCTCGAGCGGCGAGGAACCGTACACGCTCGCGATGGTGCTGCGCGAGGAGCTCCCCGCCGGCCACGACGTGCGCATCCTCGCGACCGACATCAGCACGCGCATCCTCGAGAAGGCGCGCCAGGGGCGCTACGGCGCCGATGCGATCGCGGGCGTCGATCCGGCGCGCCGCGCGCGCTGGTTCACCGAGCAGCCCACGCCGCACGGCCCGCAGTGGACGGTCCGGGGCGAGCTCCGTGCGATGGTCGCCTTCGCGTACCTCAACCTGATGGGCGCGTGGCCGATGAAGGGGCCCTTCGACGCGATTCTCTGCCGCAACGTGATGATCTACTTCGACAAGCCCACGCAGACGCGGCTCGTGCAGCGCTTCTGGGAGCTGCTCGCCCCCGGCGGGCATCTCTTCACGGGACACTCGGAGTCGCTCACCGCCCTCGAGCACCGCTACCGGTACGTGCAGCCGGCGGTGTACGCGAAGTGACGGCTCCTGCGCGCGTCCTCGCGCCCGCCGCACTCGCACGGCACGTCGTCGTCGGCATGGCCGACTGCAAGGTCTCCCGCACCGACGAGGAGACGCTCGTCACGTACGCGCTCGGCTCGTGCCTGGGCGTGGTGCTGCACGATCCCGTCGCCGGCGTCGCGGGGCTGCTGCACGTCATGCTCCCGCAGTCGTCGATCGACGAGGAGAAGGCGCGCGCCAACCCGTCGATGTTCGTCGACACCGGGGTGCCGCGCCTCTTCAAGGCGTGCTACGAACTCGGCGCACGCAAGGAGCGGATGACGGTCTCCGTCGCCGGCGGTGCACACGCCGGCCTGAGCGAGGAGGACGACCGCTTCCAGATCGGCAAGCGCAACCTGCTCGCGCTCCGCAAGCTGCTGTGGCGGAACGGCGTGATGATCCACGCCGAGGAGACCGGTGGCTGCGGCAAGTCGCGCACCATGTCGGTCGCCGTGGGCAGCGGCGTTGTGGTGCTCAAGACCAACGGGGTGACGCAGCTCCTGCGTCCCGACGGGTCGGCGACCGCCGGCCGGGAGTCATGATGAAGCTCAACGTGCTGGTGGTGGACGACAGCGCCGTGATGCGGCAGATGGTGCAGCGCACGCTGCGCCTCTCCGGCATCCCGCTCGGCGACGTGCACGAAGCGGGCAACGGGCGGGAAGCGCTCGACCGCCTGCGTGAACACTGGGTCGATCTCGCGCTGCTCGACGTCAACATGCCCGTCATGGACGGCGAGGAGTTCCTCGGTGTCCTCCGCGCCGACGAGGAGCTGCGCGCACTCAAGGTGATCGTCGTCAGCACCGAGAGCAGCGACACGCGCCTCGCGCGACTGCGCGCGCACGACGTCGAGATCGTCCACAAGCCCTTCTCGCCCGAGCAGCTCCGCTCGGTCGTCCTCAAGGTCACGGGAATCCACGCCGATGCCCACGAATCCGGTGAAGTCGCTGTCCCGGGCGGCGACTTCGACTTTTGAGTCGCTCGCGTTTCTCGTCCCCGAGGAGCAGCCCGCCGTCGGCGCCACGCTCGTGCCGCTCGCGGCGGGGGCGACCGTCGGCTGGCGCGGTCCGTTCGGTGGGCGCGTGACGATCGGCGTCACCGCCGGCGTGCTGCGCGCGGCCGCCGAGAACATGCTCGGGGCGTCCGCCGCCGCCGACGTGCGCACGCAGCACGATGCGCTCGGCGAGATCGCCAACGTCGTCACGGGGAACGTGCTCCCGCTCGTCGCCGGCGCGACGGCGGTCTTCCGCCTCGATGCACCGGTCGTCGCCGCCGACGCCGACTTCGCGCCGCGTGACGGCGAGGAGCGTCGCGCGCTCGTGCATCTGCGCATGGACGAGGGCGACGCGATCGTCGCCTTCTTCCAGGGTGCGGCGGCCGCATGATCCGCGTCCTCGTCGTGGACGACTCCGCGCTCGTCCGGAAGGTCCTCGCCGAGGAGCTGTCGCGGGCGGACGACATCGAGGTCGTCGGCACGGCGGTCGATCCGTACGCCGCACGCGAACTGATCGCCGCGCTCCGACCCGACGTCGTCACGCTCGACATCGAGATGCCGCGCATGGACGGGCTGTCGTTCCTCGCCCGCCTGATGCGACACTTCCCGCTCCCCGTGGTCGTCGTCAGCTCGCTCACGACGCGCAACAGCGAGGCCGCGATCCGCGCGCTCTCGCTCGGCGCGGTGGACGTCGTCGCCAAGCCCGAGTCGAGCTTCGCGATCGGCGACATCGGCCGGCAGCTCGTGCAGTGCGTGCGCGCCGCGAGTCGCGCGAGGGTCGTCCGACGCACCGACGTCGCCGCCACCGGCGCCTCGGCAGCGCCGATCGCCGGCCTCGCCGGCCTCGCGACGACGCACCGCATCATCGCGCTCGGCGCGAGCACCGGCGGCACGCAGGCGCTCGAGTGCGTGCTCACGCGCCTCCCCGAGACCACCCCCGGGATCGTGATCGCGCAGCACATGCCCGAACGCTTCACCGCCAGCTTCGCCGAGCGGCTCGACAAGCTCTGTCGCATCCGTGTGCGCGAGGCGCGCGACCTCGACGTCGTCGCGCCGGGCACCGCGCTCGTCGCCCCCGGCAACCGCCACATGATGGTGCAGGCCGACGGGGCGCGCTGGCAGGTGCGCATCAAGGACGGCCCGCCCGTGCATCACCAGCGCCCCGCGGTGGACATCCTCTTCGCCAGCGTCGCGAAAGCCGCCGGCCGCAACGCCGTCGGCGCGCTCCTCACCGGCATGGGCATCGACGGCGCCAAGGGCATGTGCCAGCTCCGCGACGCCGGCGCGCACACCATCGCGCAGGACGAAGCCACCTGCGTCGTCTTCGGCATGCCCCGCGAAGCCATCCGCCTCGGCGCCGCCGCCGAAGTCCTCCCCCTCGACCACATCCCCGACGCCCTCCTCCGCGCCTGCACCGCGGATCGCTCCGTCGCCGCCTGACCTCACGCGACGGCGCGACGGACGCGACGGACGCGACGGACGCGACGAACGCGACGAACGGACAAGACCTGAACGCGACGGCCGCGACGGCGCGACGGATTCGGCGCGTCGAGCCACCGGCGGTGCCGGCTCGGACGCTCGGGACTTCTTGAAACTGACGAACACCGACAAATCCTTTCCGTGACTTGAACGAACGCGGGAACCGCCGCCTCGCACCGACTCCCGTCGCGTCGTCGCGTTCGTCGCGTTCAGGTCGTGTCTGTTCGTCGCGCCCGTCGCGCCCGTCGCGCCCGTCGCGCCCGTCGCGTTCAGGTCTTGTCTGTTCGTCGCGGCCGTACCCACTTCGCAGGGTCGCTAGGTTCGATCGCATGGACGCGACGCTCGAAGGCCACCTGCATCGCCGCTGCGGGGGGCGTTATGCACAGGCGGTGGAGACGGTCAGCATCCGCCTGAGCGGGATGACCGCGAAGGTGGACCGGGAGCTGTTCCGCTGCGACAAGTGCGGCGACGTGCAGCACACCGTCGAGCAGCGCGAGGCGGCGGAGCGTGAGGCGGTGCTGACGATGCGCCACGACCATGCGCTCCTCACCGGCAAGGAGATCCGCCAGTTCCGCGATGCACTCGGGCTGAGTGCGGAGCTGCTCGGCGGGCTGCTGCACGGCCTGCCGCGCGGGATCGTCGAGGGGTGGGAGAAGGGGCGCTATCTGCAGAGTCCCGCGGTCGATGCGATGATCCGCTCGCTCGCCGATCCCGACGAGCGTGAGCGGCGGGCGGCCAAGGCGGGGCTCGTGCTCCCCGTAGTGCCGAGCGGCGACGCGACGACCGCGACGGGCGAACCGGTGCCGTCGCGCCCCGCGTTGCCGGCGTGGGCAGCGGCGCGTGCGGCCGAGGCGGCGGCGATGCGCGCGTCGGTCGATGCGGGAGCGGAGCGTGACGCCGCAGCGGATGCCGCGGCGGATGCCGCGCCGCATGCAGGCATCGACGCGGACACGCGACCGGATGCGGACGACGACACGCCGAACGACACCGCGGAATCCTTTTCGGCGCCTTCGGCGCTTTGAGGATTCACCGCGTCACGTCCGTCCCGCCGCATGCCACGTTTCGTTCGTCGCTCCACGATGCCGGTCTCCGCACCGGCGCTCTACGCCTGGCACGCCGCCCCCGGCGCCTTCGAACGGCTCACCCCCGCCTGGCAGCCGGCACAGGTCGTCTCGCGGAGCGGGGGGATCGAGCACGGGAGCCGCGTCGTCCTCGACATCCCCGTCCTCGGTGGCCTCGTCACGCAGCGCTGGACGATGGAGCACCGCGACTCGATCCCCGGGCAGCAGTTCCGTGACGTGCAGCTCGCCGGGCCGTTCGCGCGCTGGTCGCACCTGCATCGCTTCGAGGCCGGCGGCCCGTCGTCGTCGGTGCTGAGCGACGAGATCGACTACGCGCTCCCGCTCGGCCCCGTCGGTGGCGCGGCTGCGGGATGGTACGTCGCCGATTCGCTCGACCGACTCTTCGCCTGGCGCCACGCGCGCACCGCCATGGATCTCCGCCGTCATGCCGCGCACGAGGGGCGGCCGCGTCGCACCGTCGCGATCACGGGTGGTACCGGCATGGTCGGTCGCGCACTCACCGGCTTCCTCCGCATGGCGGGCCATCGCGTGCGCTGGGTCACGCGTCGACCGGAGGCATCGCGCGACGACATCGGCTGGGATCCCGCGAGCGGGGCCATCGACCAGCGTGCGCTCGACACGTGCGATGCCGTCGTGCATCTCGCCGGCGCCAACGTCGGCGAGCGCTGGTCCGCCGCGCACAAGCGCGCGATCCGCGATTCGCGCGAGCAGGGGACGCGCACCATCGCACGCGCGATCGCGGCGATGCCGACGAAGCCGTCGGTCTTCGTGAGTGCGTCGGCGGTCGGCTACTACGGCGACACCGGCGATCGCGTCGTCGATGAATCGTCACCCGCGGGCGACGGCTTCCTTGGCGAAGTCGCGCAGCTCTGGGAGCGCGAGACCGCGCCGGCGCGTGACGCGGGCGTGCGCACCTGTCTCGCCCGCATCGGCGTCGTGCTCGCGGCCGACGGGGGCGCGCTCGCGAAGATGCTCCCCGCCTTCAGGGCCGGCGTCGGCGGCCCGCTCGGCTCGGGGCGGCAGTGGATGTCGTGGATCGCCCTCGACGACGTCGTCGGTGCGCTGCATCACCTGCTGCTGCACGACGAGTGCGCGGGCCCGTACAACCTCGTCGCGCCGCAGCCCGTGACGAACGCCGAGTTCGTGGCGACGCTCGGCCGCGTACTGCGACGCCCGGCGATCATTCCCGTTCCCGCGTTCGCACTCACCGCGCTCTTCGGCGAGATGGCCGACGCGACGATCCTCGGCGGCCAGCGCGTGCTCCCGGTGCGGCTGCAGGGTGCGGGCTTCGCGCACGAACTGCCGCGGCTCGAGGAGGCGTTGCGGTTCGAGCTGGGGCGGCTGCGCTGACGTGTGCGCGTGGCGCGATCGATCGTCGTGATGGCTTCGTCGCGATGGGTTCGTCGCGATCGCACGATGCTCGATCGTCGGACGACACACGCGCGCACGACGACGGCGCGCGCGAACGCACGACGGGCCGGCCCCCGCGAGGGAGCCGGCCCGACGTGCATCGTGCGCCGAGTCGTCGTCGGCGACCTTCAGCCCTGCATGCGACGGCGGCGTGCCGCGGCGCCGAGCGCGATGAGCCCCGTCATCATGAGCGCATAGGTGGACGGCTCGGGGACGACGTTCTGGTTGACACGCGTGCCGATGATCTGGAACGGAAGGTCCTGCCCGTTCGTCCCGTCCAGCGCATCCGTCCACGCGCCGCTGATGAACTGCCGCGCGTTCCCCGTCGCCGCCTGGCCGACGATCGTGATGGGCGGCACCCACGGCCCGCTCCCGAGCGTGCCACCGAGCGTCCACTCGAGCCAGTAGTTGCCCGAGTTGAGCTGCAGGTTCGCCGACGCGTCCACGAACATGATCGGCCGCTGCGAGTTTCCGAGATCGTTGTCGAGCGTGCGGTAGATGTTCGAGAACGACGTCGCCGAGAACCGGTTGACCGCCAGGTCGCCGGCGACCACCGACGCGCCCATGTCGCCCGGGCGTCCGCTCCAGATGCGCCACGACGCGAAGTTGAACGTCGACGTGAGCGTGGAGCCGGTCTGGTAGCCGAAGAAGCGGAACCCCGTGATGTTCCACGCCGCGCCGGCGATCGAGAAGTTGTCCGCGACGCTCACCGGCCCAGTGGGCGGTGCGGCGTTGCGGTTCCCGTTGAAGCCGAAGATCGTCAGTCCGAGGTCGCCCTGGAGCCGACTGACGTCGCGGCCACCCGCACCGGCCCCGGGGTTGGTGACGAGCTGCGACTGGTTGAACAGCACCTGCGCCGACGCCGCGGCGAACGGCAGCAGGGTGACCATGGCCAGCGCGGCCACGGTCCGGAAGCGGGACTGCATGGAACACCTCGTACGACTGGGTGGGTCGCCGAAGCCGCGTCGCCTGGCGGAGTCGATCGGCCGGGTGGGCCGATGTCCCACGATGTGACGATCCGCCGGTTGCGTCAACGGCGGCCGGGCCCGCGAAACACCCGAGCCCGCCGAGTCGTCATATTGGCGAGACCATGAGCGTAATCGTCATCGAGGTCCTCGCGTTGCTCGCCGGGCTCACCGGGCTGGGCTTCCTCGCGAAGGCCGCCCTGACCCGCACCCGCCCCGGGGTGCGACTGCGGCAGGAGGCCAACCGGCTCGAGATCGACCGCGCGGCCGCGCTCACCTGCCCGATCCACGGCGTCCAGTCCGAGGAGTCGCTCGTGCGCCTCCCCGACGGTGGAACGCTCTGCTCCGTCTGTTACCGCGAGGCCGTCCATGGCCAGCTCCCTTCGTGACCGGCTCCAGGCCTTCGCCGCCGCGCAGCGCGGCGCGGGCGAGAGCGGAGGTTCCATGCGCAAGCTCCTGATCGGTGGTGCCGTCTTCATCGTGCTCGCCTTCGTCCTGCCGAGCACCGTGACCTACATCGAACCCGGCCACGTCGGGATCGTCATCCGTCGCACCTCGGGCGGCGTCGATCCCACGCCACTCGGCCCCGGCCTCCACCTGCGCAATCCGCTGACGACGGGGATCAAGGAGTATCCCACGTTCATGCAGACGATGACGCTCACGCGCGGAGCGAGCGAGGGGAGCGAGGCGAACGACGAGATCAACGTCAATTCGGTCGAGGGGCAGCCGCTCTCGATGGACGTCGCGTTGTCGTTCGAGCTGCGCGCCGACAAGGTGCCGCAGCTCTACCAGACCTTCCGCACCGACATCGCCACGATCCAGCGCGGCTACATCCGCCAGGCGATCCGCCAGTCGCTGCAGGAGATCATCGGCACCGAGGAGATCGCGCAGGTCCTCGGCCCCAAGAAGGCTGACGTCGTCACCAAGACGCAGGCGCGCCTGCAGAAGGCGCTCGACCCGTACGGCATCGAGGTCAAGCAGTTCAGCATCAACGAGACGCGCGCACCCGGCACGGTGATGACGGCGATCAACGCCAAGAACGTCATGCAGCAGCAGGCGCTCACCGCGCAGAACGAACTGCAGAAGAACACCTTCCAGGCCCAGGGCGACAGCATCAAGGCCGCCGGTCGCGCCAAGGCGATCCTCGCCGAAGCCGAAGCCCAGGCCCGCGCCAACGAACTCCTCGCCCGCAGCCTGACGCCCGCGCTCGTCCAGTACGAGATGATGAAGAAGTGGAACGGCCAGATGCCCCAGGTCTCCGGCGGCGGCACCCCCCTCATCCAGCTCCCGTCCCCCCCGCGCCCCTGATCCGCCACCCTCGCGACGGGCGCGACGGCCGCGACGAACAGACAAGACCTGAACGCGACGGCCGCGACGACGCGACGGGAGTCGGTGCAAGGCACCGGCTCCCGTTTTCGTTCACGTCACGGCAAGGCTCAGTTGGTGTTCATCAGTTTCAAGAAGTCCCGAGCGTCCGAGCCGGCACCGCTGGTGGCTCGACGCACCGAATCCGTCGCGCCGTCGCGCCCGTCGCGTTCAGGTCTTGTCCGTTCGTCGCGTTCGTCGCGCCCGTCGCGTTCAGGTCTTGTCTGTTCGTCGCGTTCGTCGCGTCCGTCGCGGTCGTCGCGATCGTCGGGAGGAGCGACGGGATAGGTTTGGCGGACCATGCCCACGCAGACCGCGCTACTCGCCACGATCTCGGCCGGCTTCGGCCTCGCCTTCGTGGCGGGGTTCGTGGCGGTGCGATTGCGGTTGCCGCCGATCGTGGGCTACCTGCTGGCGGGGGTCGCGCTGGGGCCGGCGACGCCGGGGTTCGTCGCGGACATCGGGCTCGCGAACCAGCTCGCCGAGATCGGCATCGTCCTCCTGCTCTTCGGCGTCGGGCTCCACTTCAAGCCGGGCGATCTCGCCGAAGTCCGCCGCATCGCGATACCGGGCGCGCTCCTGCAGGTCGGCGCGGGGACGCTCGTCGGGACACTCGTCGGCGTCGCGGCGGGATGGCCTTTCGGCGGCGGGATCGTCTTCGGGCTCTGCACCGCGGTCGCCTCCACGGTCGTCGTCGTGCGGAGCTTCGAGGATCGCGACATGAGCGGGTCGCCGCCCGAGCGGCTCGCCATCGGCTGGCTCGTCATCGAGGACCTGATCATGGTCCTCGTGCTCGTGCTGCTGCCACTGCTCGCGCCGGTCCTCGGTGCACCACCGCAGCCGGGGCGCGTCGCGCCGTCGGCCGCCGGCGTCGTGCAGGCGGCACTCGTCACGGTCGCGCTCATCGCGGTCTTCCTCGGCGGCATGCACGTCGTCGGGCGCCGCGCGCTGCCATGGCTCCTCGAGCGCGTCGCGCGCACCGGCTCGCGCGAACTGTTCACCCTCGCCGTCCTCGCGACCGCGATCGGCATCGCGCTCGGCGCCGCCTCGGTGTTCAAGGTCTCGGCGGCACTCGGCGCCTTCGTCGCCGGCGTCGTCATCGCCGAGAGCGAGCAGAGCTACCGCGCGGCCCAGGACGCGCTCCCGTTCCAGGATGCGTTCGCGGTGCTCTTCTTCGTCTCGACGGGGATGCTCTTCGATCCGGGCATCGTCATCGACATGCCCCTCGCCGTGCTCGGCACGTGGGCGCTGATCGTCGTCGCGAACACGGGCTTCGCGTGGCTCGCGCTCCGGCTGTTGCGCCATCCGGTCGGCGAGTCGCGCTACGTCGCGGCCAGTCTGGGACAGATCGGCGAGTTCTCGTTCATCCTCGCCGCACTCGGCGTGTCACTGGGCCTGCTGCCGCCCACCGGTCAGCAGCTCGTGCTCGCGGGCGCACTGCTGTCGATCGTGCTCAACCCGCTGCTCTTCGGCTGGGCCGAGGGACGTGATCGGCGTGAACGGCTCGCGGCGACGCGTAACACGATGACGATGGAGCTCCCGCTCCCCGTCGCACGCGGTGAGGGCGACATCGCACCGGTGGTGCTCGTCGGCGCGGGACGCGTGGGATCGACGGTCGCGGCGGCGCTGCGCACGCGCGGCGGCATTCCGCTCGTCATCGTCGAGGAGGACGAGCGCATCGCCAAGGCGCTCCGCGCCCGCGGCACCACGATCGTCGTCGGCGACGCGACGCATCCGCCGATCCTCGTCCGCGCCGGCATCCACGACGCGTCGCTCCTCGTCGTCGCACTCCCCGACGGTTTCCAGAGCCGCCGGGTGATCGACCTCGCGCGCAGCATCGCGCCGAGGGTACCGGTGATCGTGCGCACGCACTCCGAGGACGACTTCACCGATCTCGGCGCCCGCTCGCGCACTTCCGCCCACCTCGCCGAACGCCAGCTCGCCCTCGCCATCGCCGCCGACGCCCTCGAGACCCTCGGCGACGACGCCGAGACGGTGACGGCGACGCTCGACACCATCCGCCTCCCCGCGCCGCGGGCGTGAGCACGCCGGGCAGCGTTTCGCTGGAACAGCGTCAAGCACGTAGGGCACGTAGGGCACGTAGGCATCCGCGCGATCGGCACCGATCGGGCAACGTGAACGCTGTTGCTTTTTACAAAAAACGATGACGGCGTCCGCACGACCGTCCGCTCGTCTCGATGATGCCTACGTGTCCTACGTGTCCTACGTGTCCTACGTGTTTCGTGCTGTCGCGTCGCGCTTCGTCCCGTTCCGTCGCATGTCTGCCGAAGCGGGGCGACGAGTCGAGCCCGTAGACACGGCGCGACGACCCGACACGGGCCGGCACGTGACGGGCGGGATTGCTGCGAGGAATCACTGGGACATCACACCGAATCGGCGCCCAGGCGCTCACGGCGACTCCGGCACGTGGTCGGGGTCCGGCGAAGTGTTGCTACTGGTGTCGCGAGGATGCGACAGCGGACGCGCGCCGGCTGGCCGACTCGGGAGCCGAGCCACGCAGATGTTTTCGGATGTGACGCCGTGTCGGTCGAGACCGCCGAGTGACTGGTCCGATGCCGTAATTGCAGAGTCCGCAACAGGTTGCCCGCGCAGTATCCGCTGCAACGCAGGACCGCGTATCGCGAGGCTGCGCCATCCGCATCGTCCCGCGCCCGGACAAGTGTCGCCAATGGATGAGTCTGGCATGGCCGCTGCGATGGCGGGGCGTGAGGACGACTCGGCCGGCGTGACGCCGGCCATCACACCCGGATCATCGAACTCGACAATGCGCACCCTCGTCCGCACGATCGCCGCCCTCGCCCTCACCGCGACGGCCGCCCACGCCCAGTTCACCATGCAGGCCGGCTACCGCCTCCGGAACGTCGACGGCTCGCTCGACCAGAAGCAGCTCTACTGGGGCAACTCGACCAACCTGGGCACCGGACCGCGCAACGAGACCGCGGGCACCTACACCCTCGGCTCGCTGCTCCCCTTCTCGCTCGTCTGGAACGCCACCCCGAAGACGCTCACCTTCTCCTACGACGGCTTCAACGGCGGCGCGGCCTACACGCTGACCTACGCCGACACGCCCGCCTGGAACGCGTTCCGCATCCAGATGGCCGGCGGCGCACAGCAGACGCAGACGACCCTGTCCGCCCTCGCGCTCGACGGTACCGACCTCGGACTGGGGACGGTCACCGCGGGCCCGTTCTTCACCCAATTCTTCACGGGCATCGACGCGGCGCAGGACTTCACCATCACCGGCACGCTCCGCTTCACCACGCCCGCCGGCAACAACGAGGCACAGCGATTCGAGGTGAACCTCGGCACCGCCACGAACGTCGTGCCCGAGCCCTCGACCTACGCGCTCCTCGCCACCGGCCTCGCCGCCCTCGGCGCCTTCCAGCGCCGTCGCCGCCGCGCCTGAGAATCCCGCGGCAGTATCGCGCTGGAACAGCGTGAAGCACGTAGGACACGTAGGACACGTAGGGCACTCAGGAATGCGTGCGGTCGGCACCGGTCACGCACCGTGAACGCGTTTGCTTTCTTGCAAACGACGGATTACGGCGTCCGCACGACCGTCCGCTCGCCTCGATGATGCCTACGTGTCCTACGTGTGCTACGTGCTTCAGGCTCCAAGGTGTCCGCACGATCGTCCGCCAGACGTATTCTCTGTCCTCCGGTCGTCTCCGTGCCTCCGTGTCATGGCGGTTCAGCGATGCTCGTCAAGACACGAGCACGTCGTCACCGGAGACCTGCCGCTCGACCATCGACGCGTAGAGCCCGCCGAGCGCGAGCAACGAGTCGTGCGTGCCGCGTTCGACGATGCGGCCGTGTTCCATCACGAGGATCAGCCCGGCGTGGCGGATCGTCGAGAGGCGGTGCGCGACGATGAACGTGGTGCGCCCCGCGAGCAGCGCACCCATCGCCTGCTGGATCAACTGCTCGCTCTCGGTGTCGAGATTGCTCGTCGCCTCGTCGAGAATCAGCACCTGCGGCGCGGCGAGGAGTGCGCGGGCGATCGCGAGACGCTGGCGCTGTCCACCGGACAGCTTCACGCCACGCTCGCCGACGATCGTGTCGTAGCCACGCTCGAGCCGTTCCACGAACTCGTGTGCGTTGGCCCGACGTGACGCGTCCTCGATCTCGGCGTCGCTCGCCGTGCGACGACCGAAGGCGATGTTCTCGCGGATCGTCCCGTCGAACAGGAAGACCTCCTGCGGCACGAGTGCCACGCGCGAGCGCCACGACGCACGGCGGATGTCGCGCAGGTCGATGCCGTCCACGCGGATCGCCCCCTCGTCCGGATCGTGGAAACGGGCGACGAGATCGGTGAGCGTTGTCTTGCCCGCGCCGCTGCGGCCGACCAGCGCGACCACCGTGCCGCCCGGTACCGTCACCGTGATGTCGTGCAGCACGCGCGTCGATGCCGTGTGCCCGAACGAGACGCCATCGATCTCGAGCGACTCGATGCGCGCCGGCGCCTCGACCGCACCCGGACGATCGGGCTTGTCCTCCGTCATCGCGAGCACGTCGAGCACGCGCTCCGTCGCCGCCAGCGCGCGCTGCATCTCGGAGAACGAGTTCACGATCGTCCACACCGGATCGAGCAGCAGCGTCGCGTACCACTGGAACGCCATGATGTCGCCGACGCTCGCGCGGCCGCGCACGTGCAGCACGCCGCCGTACCACGCGATGATCACGTTCACCGCTGCGATCAGCAGCCCCCACGTCGTCCAGAGCACGAGCTCGCGCCGGTGCGCGAACAGCTCCTTGCGCACACCGCCGTGCCGCCCGCGCAGGAAGGCGAGCAGCTCGGCCGATTCCTGCCGGAAGCCGCGCACGACGCGGATCCCCGAGAACGTCTCGCCCACGCGCCCGTCGGTGCGCTCGGCATCCTGCCGGATCGCGCGGTAGATCGGCCGGATGCGCCGCGTGAAGACGACGCTCATCAGCACGATCCCCGGGATCACCGCCAGCGCGGTGAGGGCGAGACGCGCGTTGAGCGAGACGAGGATCGCGCACGCCGCGATCAGCCGCACGAGCGCGAGGCCCGGCGACACGACCGCGAGCTGCAGCAGCCCCGACGTCGTGTCCACGTCGCCCGACAGCCGCGACAGGATCCCGCCCGTCTTCATCCCCCACAGCGTCGGCAGCGGGAGCCGCAACAGCTGCTCGAAGAGCGCGCGCCGGATGCGGAGCGTGAGCCGCACCGTCACGAGCCGCAGCCGATAGTCCTTGGCCGCGTTCACCACGCGCGCGACGACGATCGTGCACAGGAACGCCGCCCCCACCATGTGCAATCGTGCGAGCCGCGCCGCCGGGTCGAGGCCCGGCACGAGCAGCACGTGATCGACGATGTAGCGCAGGAAGAGCGGCTCGACGAGCTGCAGCCCCGCCGCCACGAGCGCGAGCACCGCGAAGCCCGCGACCGCCGGCGCGAAGGGACGGAGCCACGCCGCGTAGGTGCGAAGCGCCGGCCCGCGCGCACGCAGCGTCGCGGCAGGGCGGGGCGTCGCCTCGTCGTCGCCCGAGCCGTCGTCGTCCGGCGACGCGCGCCGGAAGCGGTCGGCGAGTCGCCCGCTGTGGTAATCGGCGACGAACCGCCGGAACTCGACCCGCGACGATGTCATCGCCCCACCGCTCCTTCGACGAATCCTTCACCAGACGTTCCGCCGCCCTGCGCATGCACGACGCATGATAAGGGCGACCCCGATGCGGACGTTACCGACCGCGATCGTTTCGTGCCACGCATGGACCGGGGCGCACGCGCTCGCGAGAATTCGTTCCCGCATCCCTCGCACTTCCTCGCGCCGTCATGCCCGTCGTCCCGTTCGACTCCCTCCCCGACGATGCCCGCTGCTGGGTCTTCGTCGCCGACCGACCGGTGCCCCCCGTCAGGTCGCCGATGCTGCTCGACGCGGTGGACCACCACCTCGCCCGCTGGGCCGCTCACGGTGTCCCGCTCGTCTGCGCACGCGACTGGCACGACGACCGCTTCCTCGTCGTCGCCGTCGACGAAGCCGCGACCGGCGCCAGCGGCTGCTCCATCGACGCACTCTTCCGCGTCATCGCCACCGTCCAGCCGCGACTCGGCGCCGACCTCCTGGGCGGCGGTCGCATCGCCTGGCGCGCACAGGACGGTCAGATCGTCGTCAGCGATCGCGCCGACTTCGAAGCCCTCGCCCTCCAGGGCGCCATCGCGCCCGACGCACCCGTCGTCAACACCCTCGCCGAAACCGTCGGCGACTGGCGCCATCGCCGCGAGTCGCCTGCCGGTGCATCCTGGGCTGCCTCGTTGCTGCCGTGACGGCTCGGTGCATCGCCTGAACGGCGGGAACGCAGAGGGCGCAGAACGTACGAAGAGGTCGCAGACGTGCGTCGGGCGTGCGTCGGTGCGCGGTCGGGGTTCGCTGAACTGCATCGACACGGAGGCGCGGAGAACACCGGAGGACGGAGGGTGCGCTCACGCGGACGTTCGTGCAGCACGAGTATCGGATCTTTTGATGGGTGCCGCTCCGAGAGGAGCCTCCTCTCGAGCGGCACCCATCCAAAAGAACCGATATTCGTGCTGCACGAACGCCCGCGTGCACGCGCCCTCCGTGCTCCGGTGTTCTCCGTGCCTCCGTGTCGATGCAGTTCCAAGGAGCCGGACCATGCACCGACGCACGCCCGTCACACCGCTGCGACCCCTCCGTCCGTTCCGCGCCCTCCGCGCCAAAGCAGTTCCGCGCAACACCGGAACCCGAACGTCACGGGCCGCACTGATCACCGATCGGCGATCCGGGCGGCACCGTGAGCCGCTCCGATCGCTTGGGCGCGGCCCTGGTCCCGTCGAAGTACGCCTTGATGTCGTCGTTGAGCGTCCGCACGAACGTCATCGGTTCACCGCCGGCGCGGCCGGACAGTTCGGTCTGCAGTGATCGCAGTGCACCGCGTGCCAGCGCGCGCGCGAGCGGGTTGCCGGTGCCCTCGCCGAGTTGCATGAGCCGGTTCACGTAGCTCTGCAGCACGAGCCGGCCGACGGCGCGTGCGTAGGGAGCCGCCGTTGCACGCGGCAGCGTCGCACTGTGTTCGAGCACGTGGCGCGTGATCGCGCCGAAGAGCGCCGCGCCACCGATCCCCTCGCCCTGCGACTCCTGCGCGACGACGCGTGCGACGCGCTCCTCGTCGAGCAGCAGGTCGAAGGTGACGTCGGCGATCGTCGTCGCGGGCGCGAGCGGATCGAACGTCATGCCGGTCCACTTGTCGAACAGTTCGCGCGTCGTGTCGTACAGGAACGGGCGCGGCGGGATCGTCTCGACGATGCTGCGCGGCAGCATCAGCTCGCGCGGCGTGACGACGTCGAGGATCGCGGCGAGCGCCGCACGCTGCTCGGCCGCCGGCACCGTCTCCTGCGCGCGGGGAAGCCCCTCGCCGCGCAGGGCGGGGGCGTACGTCACGCCGGCGACCGTCTTCACCGCCGCCTCGAGCTGGTAGCGATGGTGCAGGTAGAGCGGGACGAGCACGTCCTCCATCGTCGCCAGCGGCTGGCCGCGACGCACCGCCGTCGTGCCGAACTTCGTGAGCGCTGCGCGTCGCACCGTCATGACGCGCCTGAGCTCCGCCACCGCGTCGGTGCCGTTGTCCCACAGGTGCACCTGCGGATGCGCGCTCGAGCCGGGCCGTCCGTCCTGGTCGGTGAGGAAGGTCAGCCCGCGGCGGCGCGCCGCCTCGACGACGCTGTCGCGCATGCGCTGCTCGTCGGCACCGGGTGCCCACTGCGCGTAGCCGAGCGTGACCGCGACCTTGTCCCATTCACCGATGCCGCTCGCGTACGCCTTCGACAGGTCGACATTGCCCTGCGCATCGAGCTGCACGAGCGGATGCGGATAGTCCATCACGCTCGCGCGGCCGCCCCGCCCCTGTGCGCTCGCGATGTAGTTGTGCGCCATGCCGAGCGTGTGGCCGACCTCGTGCGCCGAGAGTTGGCGGATGCGCGCGAGGACGAGTGAATCGATCGTCGCGGGGCGTTCCGTGCCGGTCGCGTAGGGCGAGAGCAGCCCTTCGCCGAGCAGGTAATCCTGGCGTGCGCGGAGCGAGCCGAGCGTGACGTGGCCCTTGAGGATCTCACCCGTGCGCGGATCGGTGTAGCTCGCGCCGTAGCTCCAGCCGCGCGTCGCGCGATGGACCCACGTGATCACGTTGTAGCGCACGTCCATCGGGTCGACGCTGTCCGGCATGACCTCGACGCGGAACGCGTTGCGGAAGCCCGCCGCTTCGAACGCCTGGTTCCACCAGCGCGCCCCCTCGACGAGTGCCGTGCGGATCGGTTCCGGCGCGCCCGCGTCCACGTAGTAGACGATCGGCTGCACCGGATCGTCGTACGCCTTGCGCGGGTCGCGCTTCTCGAGGCGATGCCGCGCGATGAGCTGCTTGATCATCGGGTCGCCGACGCGCGTGCCGTAGTCCATGTACGCCGGCCCGAAGAAGCCCGTGCGCGGATCGTTGGCCCGAACCGTGTAGCCCGCGGGTGGCAGCGCGATCAGCGAGTGCCGTTCGTGGATCGTGATCGCTTCGGGCGTCGGAACGACCTCGCGCACGTAGCGCCCCGCGGGCGTGCCCGCGAGCGTGAGCATCACCTCGATCTCGGTGTTGCGCGGGAAGGCCTTCGTGCGCGGCGCGAAGATCGCGCTCCGCGACGGATCGACCGCGTAGCTCCCCTGTTGCGTGCGTCGCAGTGCACCGGCCGCGTCGTGCGCATCGCGCACCGCGAACGCCGTCGCGTCGACCAGCAGCCGACCGCCCTCCTCGGCCTCGATCTCGAAGCCCCAGAGTGCGCTCCGCGCGAACGACTCCTCGACCGTGCGCCGCTCGCGCGCATCGGGCGAATCGGCGCGGTAGATCACGTTCTTCTCGATCAGCAGCACGCGCGGCCCGCTACGCACGAAGTGCACGAGCCGCTCGCGCCCGATCTGCTGTCGATCGAGCCCGATGTCGTTCGACCCGACGCCCCACGGCAGCGAGGTGGCGTACAGGAACTCCTCCTCGAGCCGCGGGATCTCGAGGTAGAGCCGCCCGCGGCGCGCATCCCAGTAGAGCGGCAGGAAGCCGTCGCGCTTCTCGAAGCCGGCGGTGCGGGCCGCGATGGTGGGGAGCGGGGCGGCACCGGCGCCGGTGCTCGCGGGTGGCGTGGCGGGCTGCGCGAGGGCTGTGGTGACCGGTGTCAGCGCGAGCGCGGCGGTGACGACGGCGAGGCGGGAGAAGGAGGCCATGCGGTGGGATGGTGATGGCGGCAGCGTGGCGATGACGTGGCCGACGGTCGGCCGCTGGTCACGGGTGAGGCTGGTGCAATACGCTGGATGGGGACGCAGTGATGCAACCGTCGCGGGGCGGACGGGGCGGCACGGGCACGATCCAAGTACGGGAGACGGACATGACGGGAGACGGGATTAGGTTGCAAAGTGGAACCGTTTTGCAACCGGGGAAGCGCATGCCGAGCATCACGCTCGAGGGACTGCCCGACGACGTGTACGACGCGCTCAAGCGACGCGCGCAGCGGAATCAACGAAGTCTTAACGGCGAGATCCTCCATATCCTCCGACGCATGACGGTGGGCCCGTCGTCCGAGGAGGCGGAGGAGATGTTGTCGCACCTGGACGCGCTGCGGGATCGGCTGGCCGCGAAGGGGGTTCGTCTGGATCGCGAACTCATCGAGGAAGCGCGGCACGAGGGCCGTCCCTGACCGGCGGAATTCGCATGATCATCGTCGACACCAACGTGGTCGCGAGTCTCCTGTTCGACGACGGCGCGTCGACTTTGGTGGCGCGCCAGGTCTATCTGCGCGACCACTCGTGGGCGATTCCCGTGTTGTTGCGGAGCGAGCTGCGGAACGTGTGCTGGAAGCACGTGCGCCGTGGACGGATCGATCTCGACCAGGCACAGGCGTTGGAGCTGTCGGCCGACAGGCTGCTGCGCGGGTCCGAGTTCACGGTATCCGGTTCACGGGTGCTGTCACTCGCCGCGTCGAGCGGCTGTACCGCATACGACTGCGAGTTCGTCGCGTTGGCCGAGTCGCTCGACGTGCCGCTGGTGACCTGGGACAGGGCGGTGCTGGTGGCGTTCGCTGGGGTGGCGATGACGCCGGAACATTTCGTGGGGGCGGGCGAGTCCTGGTGATCGCGCAGTGCGACGTGTGGGCGGCGGATGCGGAGTGCCGCGATCCGGCGCTCGTGCGTCGGCGGTCGGCGTGTCGGAGCCTGCACCTCAGCCATGGCAGGGCCGAGATCCAGAGATGCAAACGCATCCGTTCACCGTTGCCAAATGGCAACGCCAAGATTGCCATTCGACCTTCCTGCCGTTAGTCTGTACAAATGACCGCAGCCTCCCTCGATGCCCCCCCGTTCGCACCCGTCGCCGTGGACTCGACCGCGGTGATCGAGGCGCTCGTGCACGTCTTCGCGCGGTGGCAGTTCACTCGGCACGACGCGGCGCGTACGCTCGGCATCGCACCTCGGACCTGGGATCGCTGGCGCGGCGAGAGCCCGCCGTCGACGCTGCCGGTCGACACGATCGAACGTGCCGGTCATCTGATCGCCATCGACCTGGCCGTCGGCGCGCTCTTCGGCGACGGTGAGCGGGATGCACCGCACCCGCTCGAACGCGCCGGCACCGGACCGGACGGCGTGACGCCGGCCGTCGCCTGGCTCCGCTCCGGCTCGACGACGGACCTCTATCGCGTGCGCGTGGCACTCGAAGCCGCACTCGGCGGGCCGGCCATCCTCGCTCGGCCGTCGTGACGATCGGCACGGGGCCGTGGACGCGCCTCGTACCCTCCCTGCCGTCACTGCTCGATCGCTACGGCAGTGCGGCTGCACTTCGGGCCGCCCTGACACTCGCCGCGGCGCCCGTGCCGCGCTGGCTCGCACCGCACGCCTCGCCCGCGCCTGCGCCGCTGCTCGACGGGGTCCTGGGCCCGTTCCTGCGACCGACACCATCCCGCTGGTCCGATGGCACCGTGGGCGTCTGGTACGGCGCCGACACACTGCCCACGGCGCAGGCCGAAGTCGCGCATCATCGCACCGCGTTCCTGCGACGGACCCATGCGACCGCGGCGACACTGCCGCACCGCATCGTGCACGCGACGCTCGCGGCCGGCGTTCGACTCGACGACCTCCGCGCCCTGTCGCGGACCGATCCGCGCCTCGATCCCGTGGACTACGCGCCCAGTCGCACGTACGGCCTGGCACAGGCCCGCGCACGCAGCGTCGGGCTCTGCTGGCCGAGCGTGCGCCTGGTCCGCGCGGCCGCCTGTTGCATCGGCGTGTTCGATCCGCAGGCGATCAGCGATGTCGCGATCGATGCGGGTGATGTCGTGTTGCGGTGGGATGGAGTTCGCGGCGATTGGGGGTGAGGTGTCGTCGCGGGTGCGAGGAGTGACAAGTGGCGTCCGTGTCGTAAGGCTCGCGATGTGAACGGTAGGGAGTGTTCTGATTTTTGTGTGTGAGGCGCTACCCTGCGGACCTCGGAGGTCGC
>ERZ1066136.537-NODE-537-length-27352-cov-6.789354_pt1 | contig 27352 bp, 26 predicted proteins | sample MGYA00382783_ERZ1066136 | MGnify/ENA primary metagenome ERZ1066136 (study PRJEB33369, sample SAMEA5778366) | biofilm metagenome | biome: Industrial cooling water; feature: Water cooling tower basin; material: Biofilm | place: United Arab Emirates | collected... | reverse complement strand
GCCTGCGACAGCAGGTCGATCATTTTCGCGTGGACGTCGCGCGACCACGGAAAACGGCCGATGTTACCGATCGACTGCTCGTCGATGGCAATCACCGCCACCCGGTCGCTGGCAGTCCGGCCGGTGGCACGAAGACCCATGTCGTACGCCTGCCGCTCGACGCTCTCGAACAACTCGCTGCCGGAGAACAATAGGGCGAGCAGGACGATCACGATCGCCAGCAACCAGTCTGTCTTCCAGATCGAGAGCTTGCCCATGTTCGCGATCGCGAGGCCTTAATTCATTGTGTTTTCGGCAGTTAGTCGCGTCATTTGAACATCTTACGACATTTCGTCCGAAAGTCTATGATTTTTTTCCAAAACACGTTCGACAAGCTTCCGTGACAGGCGGATCGAAACGTTCGTAAGCGGCGATCGTGCCAAAGTGTTGCAGCGCGATGTCAATGCGGCCGCCGGCCGGCTCCGGCCGCAACGGGGTTCGGACGCGGAAGTCGCGCGAATCGGGCGGGGCGGGAGGGGTGACGGGTCAGCCGAGGCCTTCGACGAGGATCACGTCCGACACGGCGGTCCGCTGGCGCAGGGCGCGCGCCGGGGCGTAGGCATCCGATTCGTACCAGGCCTGGGCTTCGGCCAGGGAGTCGAACTCGAGCATGACCAGCCGCGTCGGAGACCACTGCCCTTCCAGAACACGGACTTCACCCCCCCGGATCCGGTACCGGCCTCCGGCGGCAGCAACCGTCGGCGCGACGAGTTCCCGGTAAGTGGCGAAGCCCTGCGGGTCGGTGACGTTCACGTTGGCGATGATGAAGGCAGGCATGGCGTCGGGCAGATGCAGAGGATGAGGAGGGCGTCCTCGACCGGACGGACGCCCGTGGCAAGGAGATCAGCCGAGCGCCGCGAGCGCCGCGTCGTAGTTGGGTTCCTGCGCGATTTCCGGCACCAGCTCCGAGTGGATGACCTTGTTCTGCTCGTCGAGCACCACCACGGCGCGGGCGGTCAGACCCTTCAGAGGGCCATCGGCGATGTCGACGCCATACTTCTGATGGAAGTCGCGGCCGCGGAAGGTCGACAGCGTTTCGACGTTCTCCAGCCCTTCTGCACCGCAGAAGCGCGACATCGCGAAAGGCAGATCAGCGGCAATCACCAGGACCACCGCATTTTTCATGGCCGACGCCTTCTCGTTGAAGACGCGCGTGGATTTCTGGCAGGTAGGGGTGTCGAGGCTGGGGACGATGTTGAGGACCTTTCGCTTGCCGGCCCACTGCGCCAGCGAGACATCCGCCAGCGCTTTGGTAGTGAGCGTGAAATCGGGGGCGGCGCTGCCGGGTTGCGGCACGGTGCCGGCGACGGTAACGGGATTGCCTTTGAGGGTGACGGTGGCCATGAGAGGTCTCCAGGGACTGCGGGGGTGGGTGCCGTGACGGGGACCGCCGGCCGGCGGGATCGGGGCCGGGCCCGCCACGCGATCGTCATGACACGGGCCCCAGCCGGAGAAGTATGCCGAACGCCCGGACCCTCCCACAAGCGTCCGGCGGGTGCCAACCCTGGCGCGGTCAGCGATGGAACAGGAACAGCCGGTAACCGCTCGGGGCGACCGATCCCGTGTCGAGCTGCAGGCGGACGGACACTTCGCCCCGGGGTGCGAATCCGCCGTCGGGGGCGACGGATTCCGGCAGATAGTGCGTCGGATCGAACACCCGGCGGGCCAGCGGACGATCCGCCGGGTCGGTCAGCGTGAGTTCCAGTTGCGGATAGGCCTGCGTGAGCGGCGCGAGGTTGCGGATCGTGGCGATCAGGACGACCCGGTTGGGTCGCGCCGGGTCTAGGGCCTGAAGGTCCGACGTCTCGATCTCCAGCCGGTCGGAGCGGCGGGGCAGCGCGACACGGCATCCGGCCTGCCGGCAGACGCCGTCGAGTATGGGGTGCATGGCAGGATATCGGTCCGCCAGCGCGTCCCGGAACAGCAGCATTCCCTGCACGGGCAGCAGCAGGGCCAGGATCACCGTCGCCGTGCCCATGAGCGCACGCCCCGCGCGGCGCTTCGGCGGCACGGGCGGCGTCGCCAACGGGGAGGGGGCGTTGCCATCCCGCGCTGCGGGCATGCCCTCCGGGACGAACCCCGGGAAGCCCGGGATGATTTCGGCGTCGGCCGACGATGCGTCTCGGGTTCCGGCCGGCAACGGGAGTGGGTCCGTTCCGGCCTCGGGGGATTGCCGATCCGGCTCGGCGGCCGGGGAGAAAGCCGAGGCTCCGGCCTGCGATGCATCCGGGCGGCTCGCGGCTTCTCCGGAAGGGACCGCGGCTTCGGGGGGCTCCGGGTCTCCGATCCAAGTGGCATCGACGTCGCCGACCGCGGTGTTCGCGCCGACCGGAGCCGGTTCGGCGTGCGATGCCCCAGGCAGCTCGTCGTCGTCGACCACCGTGAGCTCGAGCAGCTCGGTCGGTATCTCGATGTCCGTGAGCGTGTCGTCGAGGATCGCGCGTTCCTCGCTGCCTGGTGCCGGCAAGGGTTCGGCGGCCGACCGGATGGCCGCCAGGGCATCGGCGCCGACCCCGCCGTCGGTCTCGACTGCGGGGAGGTCGGTCGGTATCTCGATATCGGTGAGCGTGCCGTCGAGCTCCGCGGTGTCCGCGGCGTCGAAGGCGAGTTCGACATCATCATCGAAGGGGGGCGGTCCGGTTTCCGGAGTGCCGGTGTTATCCGTGACCGGTGCCTCGTGTCGACTCGGCGGCGAGCCCTCGGGCGCGAAGTCGGTGACTTCCCGAGATGGAGCCACGTCCGCGTTGTCCCCGATCGAGGTGTCGGGCGTAGTCGCGGACTCGGCCGGTACAGGTTCCGGCAGGGCGTCTGCGTGGGGCGCCACGAGCGGGACGGCCAAAGCGTCGTTCGGAGCGACGGAGGCGTCCGCCGGTTCGCCGTCGGGCGGCGCAGGCGCGACGGACGGAGCAGCCCCGGGTTCGGGTTCGCTGCGCAGGCGCACGAAGCCGTCGAACACCTGCGAACACAGGCCGCACCGCACGCGCCCGCCGGAGGCACCCAGCTGCGCCGGTGTGACGCGAAAGGTCGCGCCGCAGTGGGTGCAGTCGGTCAGCATGTGTTCGCCGGACAGGCTCAGCGCTTGGTCCCCCAGAGACAGACCCACCCTTCCTCGGTGACGGGGGCGCCGAAGTCGATCCACGCCCGGTACGCGTCGATCACGGAGTCCCGCTGCGTTTCGAGGATACCGGAGAGCACCAGCCGGCCGCCACGCCGCACGGCACCCGACAGCAGCGGAGCCAGTACCCGCAGCGGATTCGTGAGGATGTTCGCGACGACGACGTCATGCCCGCCCCGTCGCGGCTCATCTGCGTCGGCGAACTCGATGTCGACTTCGTTGAGGGCGGCATTGTCGCGACTCGCGGCCACCGCGTTGGGGTCCACGTCGATGCCGCGCACCGCACCGGCCCCGAGTTTCCTCGCGGCAATCGCGAGAATCCCCGAGCCGCAGCCGTAGTCGAGCACGGATTCACCGGGAGAAAGATGTTCATCCAGCCAGCGCAGGCAGAGCCGCGTGGTCGGGTGGCTGCCGGTCCCGAACGCCAGGCCGGGGTCGAGGCGTATCACGATGGAGCGGTCGCCCGCGGGCGGTTCATGCCAGGTGGGCACGATCCACAGCCGCGGGCTGATGGCGATGGGCGCGAACTGGCTCTGCGTGAGCCGGACCCAGTCGTGTTCCGGGACGTCTTCGAACACCGCGGGCGGCACGGCCATCCCAAGACTTCCGGCAGCCGCGATCAGCAGGGCGTTGCCGTCCGCATTCTCGGGCAGCAGCGCGGCGATTTCGGTGTCGGGCCAGGCGGTACCCGGTTCCGCGCCGGGTTCGCCGAAGATGGGATGTTCGTCCGGTGTCCCGAAAGCGGCGTCGGACGCGTCGACCGACAGCGCCCCGGCCTCGAGGAGCGCGTCACCGATCGCATCGGCGATCTCCGCGCGGACCCGAATCCGCAGACGCTGCCAGGCCATGGCCGCGACTCAGTCCCCGCGGTTGGCCTGGGCGAGCTTCTGCTCCAGGTAGTGGATGCTCGTGCCGCTGCGCAGGAACGCGATGTCGAGCATGATGTCCTGATGCAGGGCGAGATTGGTCTGGATACCTTCGACCACCATCTCCGACAGCGCGATGCGCATGCGGGCGATGGCCTGCTCCCGGGTTGCACCGTAGGCGATCAGCTTGCCCACCAGCGAGTCGTAGTGAGGCGGAACCACGTAGTTGGCGAACGCATGGGAATCCACGCGGATGCCCGGACCGCCCGGCGGGTGCCACGCGGTGATGCGCCCCGGCGACGGCGTGAACTTGAACGGGTGTTCGGCGTTGATCCGGCACTCGATCGCGTGCCCCTTGAACTCGATGTCCCGCTGGCGGTACGGGAGTTTCTCTCCGGCAGCGATGCGCAGCTGCGTCTGGACGATGTCGATGCCGGTGATCATCTCGGTCACCGGATGCTCTACCTGCACGCGCGTGTTCATCTCGATGAAGTAGAACTCACCCTTTTCGTAGAGGAACTCGAACGTGCCCGCGCCGCGGTAGCCGATCTTCCGGCAGGCCTCCGCGCAGCGGTCGCCGATCTTGGCGACCTCACGCGCCGTGAGACCGGGCGCGGGCGCCTCCTCGATGACCTTCTGGTGGCGGCGTTGCATGGAGCAGTCCCGGGTGCCGAGCGACACCGCGTTGCGGAACTCGTCCGCCAGGACCTGCACCTCGATGTGGCGCGGGTTCTCGAGGAACTTCTCCATGTACACGGTCGGATTGCCGAAGGCCGCCTGCGCCTCGGAGCGGGTCGTGTTCACGGCGTTGATCAGCGCAGCCTCGGTGTGCACGACCCGCATGCCGCGGCCGCCGCCGCCGCCGGATGCCTTGATGATGACGGGGTAGCCGATGCTCCGCGCGATCTTCACGATCTCCGCCGGGCTGTCGGGCAGCGCACCCTCCACGCCGGGGACGACCGGCACGCCGGCCTTGATCATGGCCTGCTTGGCGCTGACCTTGTCACCCATGAGACGGATGGTGTCCGGGCGCGGGCCGATGAACACGAAGCCGCTCTTCTCGACCCGTTCGGCGAAATCGGCGTTCTCGGAGAGGAATCCGTACCCGGGGTGGATGGCCTCGGCGTCGGTGACCTCGGCGGCACTGATGATGGCCGGGACGTTGAGGTAGCTCTGACTCGACGGCGCCGGTCCGATGCAGACCGACTCGTCGGCGAGGCGCACGTACTTCGCATCCGAGTCGGCTTCGGAGTGGACCGCGACGGTCTTCACACCCAGTTCTCGGCAGGCGCGCTGGATCCGCAGGGCGATCTCCCCGCGATTGGCAATCAGGATCTTCTCGAACATGGTCCTCGCACCCGAAGGGGCCGTGGCCCGGCCGCGCGGCCGGACGGGATTACGGAAGGCCCGGAACGCCGCCGTCCGGAACGGCGGGGCTCGCAGGGCACATCGCCGGTGCCTGCCGGATCGGGCCGGCGTCTCGCCCGGCCGAGAGGAGCACCGAAGGCATCGGCCGGCGGACTCAGCCGATGAGGAACAGCGGCTCGCCGTATTCGACGGGCTGACCGTTCTCGACCAGAACCGCCTTCACCACACCGGCCTGATCGGACTCGATTTCGTTCAGCAGTTTCATCGCCTCGATGATGCAGAGCGTGTCGCCGACCGCGACCGTCTGGCCCACCTCGACGAACGGCTTGCCGCCGGGCGACGAGGCCCGGTAGAAGGTGCCGACCATCGGCGACTTCACGGTCTGACCCTCGGCCTGCGTCGAGGCATCGTCCCCGGCGCCGTCCGCCGGGAGCGCCGCCGGGGACGCGCCGCTCGTCGCTGCCGCGACGGGCATGGGCATCGGCGCTGCGGGCATGGCGTAGTGCTGCGGCGGTGCGAATGCGGCGGTCGCGTTCCGGGAAATGCGGACCTTTTCCTCGCCTTCCGTGATCTCCAGTTCGGAAATCCCGGACTTCTCGACGAGATCGATGAGCGCTTTGACCTTACGAAGATCCATGGGTGGGGGCTCGCTGAAGTCGCGCCAGCGCGTGGTCCATGGCCAGTTCGTATCCCTGCGGACCGAGACCGCAGATCATCCCGACGGCGAGGTCGGTGAAGTACGAATGGTGGCGGAAGGGTTTGCGGGCGAAGACGTTGCTGATGTGGACTTCGATGAACGGGACGCGTACGGCTGCGATCGCGTCTCGAAGTGCCACGCTCGTATGCGTGAAGGCAGCAGGGTTGAGGATCAGGAAATCGGCCGGGCGGTCGAACAGGCTCTGGACCTTGCCGACGAGATCCGCCTCGGCGTTGCTCTGGAAGGTCTCGAGTTCGACGCCGGCGTGCCGGGCCTTCTGTTCGAGCCGGGCATGGATGTCGGCCAGGGTCGTGGTGCCGTACGTCTCGGGTTCCCGCCGACCCAGGAGATTCAGGTTCGGTCCCTGCAGCACCAGAATCCGGCTCATCGCGTCCCTCCCGAAAGCTGTTCCAGGCGGAGAATGTCGCAAATCATCACGGCAGTTTGCCGCAGTTCAAATCGTTTTGTCCAGAGAAGGCTGCTATTTCTGGCGTTTTGTGAGTTTTCTCGACGGCTGGATTTACCTCGGGTGAGCGAGTGCGTGCGGTCAGACCAGCAAGCGGGTACCGGGAAGTGCAGATCCGTGACGTTTCAGAGCAGAGGCTGCAGGATCGGTGCGAGATGGGCTTCGTTCGTTCCACCCAGGACCGTTTTCACGACCCGGCCGCCGCGATCGAACACGACCGTGAATGGCAGTCCCCCCGTCTCGTTGCCCAGGGCTCGACCAAGCTCGGTCGCGTCGAGTTCGCCAATCAGGATCGGGTAGTTGATGCCCACCTGTTTGGCGTACGTGCGCACCGGGTCTGCTTCGTCGATGGCGATCCCCACGAACTGCAGCCCTTTCGACTCCAGGTCGGCCTGCATCTTCACGAATTCGGGGATTTCCTTCCGGCAGGGCGCGCACCACGTGGCCCAGAAGTTCACCACGAGGACTTTCCCCTGCCACTGCGCCAGCGAGGCCTTTCCGTTGTCGAGGGTCGCGAGGCTCACTTGCAGCGCCGGGTTCGCCGCGGCGTCCGCGGAGGTCGCGACATCGCGGGTCAGTGGGGCGCCGGATTGCTCGGACCGGAAGAGAAAGCCCGAAGCGAGGGCGAGCAGAGCGACGGCGACGAAGAGAAAGCTTTTCTTCATGGGCATGAGGTCCGTGAGTGGAATGGTTGGGAGGTACGGCGCCGGCACGCGGATTCCCCGTCCGAGCCGATCGGGGCGGGTCAGGAGGGGCGGCCCGACGGAGTCAGCGGCTCGCCGGACGGGCTGGCGCGAGCCTCAAGGTTTACCTTGGAGATCATCCAGAAGCGACTTGCGCCGCTCGGCGGGCAGCGTGGAGACGGGACTTGCCCCCCGCACGAGTGTCACGCGGTCCTCCCGTGGCGGATAACAGACGCCAGCGTCCGCACACCCCTGGGAGGTCGCCTGCAGTACCACGGACTCGGGCGCGGGTGCACCCTTGGCGAGTGGCAGCCGGATTTCTACCTCGCCGCGGTAGATCTCGACTCGCCCGAAGAACTCGTCCTCGGTGACGGTGCCCCGAGGCAGCACCGGCTTGCCAAGGCGAACCCCAGGGGTGTCGAGCGCGAAGCGCAGCTTGCTCCGGTAGAGGTAATAGCCATCTGCCACGTTGTAGCGCACGACGACTGCGCGGCCATCGAACTCCGCGCGCAGGGGGAACGCGTGTTTCCCGTCGAGAAGATCTCCCGCGGCGCGTGCGGGCTGCGGGACGACGAGCCACGGGAGGAGCAGCAGCCCGGCGCACGCGGCGAGGATGGCCCGTCTACCGGCGGACCGAGGCGGGGTGGGAATGGTCATGCGCGGTGTTCTCCCGCAACGGATGCTCCCGTTTCCCGCGCAACCCAGGCGAGATAGGCGGGCAGCCCGGCCGAGGGCTCGAAGGCCAGGATCTCGGGAACCTCGTAGGGATGCAACGATGCGAGCGTGCGTTCCAGGGCGTCATACCGTTCGCGGGTGGTCTTGATCAGAAGGAGCCACTCGTGCGCAGATTCGACGGCGCCCTTCCACCAGTACCAGGACTGCGCCCCCGGCAGAGTCGTGACACACGCAGCGAGCCGGCCCTCGAGCAGCGCCCGCGCGAGCCTCTCGGCTTCCTCGCCCGTCGGGCAGGTGCACAGCACCACGAGTGTCTCGCTCACCGGCACGCTCATGCGGCCTTGCCGGCCGGGATGCCTTCACGCACCGTCGGGTATCGGAACACGAACCGGAGTTCCTCCCGCAGACGACGATTGCGGATACGGCGGGATTCCCCCATGAAGGACAGGAGTGTCGCCGGCAGCCTGGCCCGGGCTTCGTCGAGCGGGACGCGGGGCGGTGCCGGCAGCCCAAGGCGCTCGGCGACGAACTCGAAGTACTCACCCATGCGCATGCAGGAGTGGTCGGCCGCGTTGTAGGTGCGGTTGGGTCGCCCGCGGGTGAGGGCTGTGAGCGTCACGCGCGCCAGGTCGTCGGCATGAATGTGATTGGTATACGGGTCGGACGCGGGTTCCAGCACCGGTGTGCCGGCACGAAGTCGGGCGATCGGCAGGCGATCGGGCGCGTAGATGCCGGGTACCCGCAGAATGGACAGCCGCACGCCGGCCGACCCCGCCCAGGCGCGCAACTGCGCTTCGGCATGTGTGCGGCGCTGTGCTCGCTCGGTCTGAGGCTGGGTCGGGCGGCTCTCGTCCACCCAGTCTCCGGCGCAGTCGCCGTACACCCCGGTCGTGCTCAGATAGACGAACCGCTGTGGTAGACTCGCGCCGCTTGCAAGCGCTTGAATCAGATGGGTCGTGCGCGTATCGCGATCGCCATGGCCCGGGGGCGGAACCATGTGGATGACATCCTCGGCCAGTCCGGCAATTCTCGCGAGCGACCGCGGATCGTCCAGATCTCCCAGAAGTGGAATGGCACCGGCATGACGGAGCACCGCCATGCGGTCCCGGGAATGAGTCAGGGCGTACACGCGATGGCGAGGCACCGCGAGCGGCAGAAGCCGCATGCCCACGTCCCCGCACCCGACGATCAGTAGTCTTCGCATAGCCGGCATTCTAAGTCAGAGAGTTCCGGATCCGCCGCCGGCGGTTCCGATCCCACCAGATTCCCGCCCATGTTCAGAGTCACGCTCCAGAAATCCGGTCACAGCTTCGACGTGCCCGATGGCGATACGGTTCTCACCGCCGCCCTCGCAGCCGGCTATACGATTCCCTACGGCTGCCGGAACGGCGCCTGCGGGTCCTGCAAGGGGAGGATCATCGAGGGCAAGGTGGACTACGGTACCCATCAACCGTACACCCTCACGGACGGCGAGAAGCAGACGGGCTACGCGCTGTTCTGCTGCGCGAAGCCGCTGGCCGACCTCGTCATCGACGCTCGAGAGGTCGGCGGCGTCGGCGAGATCCAGGTCAAGAAGCTCCCCTGCCGCGTGCAGTCCATCGAGAAGCCCGCTGCCGACGTCGCCGTGATCCGCCTCAAGCTGCCGGCCAACGAGCGACTGCAGTTCCTGGCCGGGCAGTACATCGAGATCATCCTGCGCGACGGCAAGCGCCGCGCGTACTCCATGGCCAATCCGCCGCACGCGGACGACCACATCGAACTCCACGTGCGCAACATGAAGGGCGGCGCCTTCACCGAATACGTGTTCAACACGATGAAGGAGAAGGACATCCTCCGCTTCGAAGGGCCGCTCGGGACCTTCTTCCTGCGCGAGGACTCCGACAAGCCCATGGTGCTCGTCGCGAGCGGCACCGGGTTCGCCCCCATCAAGGCCATCATCGAGCACGCCTTCCACATCGGCGTGACCCGCCCGATGGTGCTGTACTGGGGGGGGCGCCGCCCGGCTGATCTCTATATGTACGGACTCGCGGAACAGTGGGCGCGCGACCATCCCAATTTTCGTGTGGTGCCTGTCATTTCCGACGCCGAGCCCGAAGACGCGTGGACCGGCCGCACGGGCTTCGTCCACAAGGCGGTGATGGAAGACTTTCCGGACCTGTCCGGGCATCAGGCCTACGCGTGTGGCGCGCCCGTGGTCGTGGAATCCGCGCACCGCGACTTCACGTCGCAATGCGGTTTGCCGGAAGACGAGTTCTACTCGGACGCCTTCACGCCGTCTGTCGATCCCTCGAAGCCTGCCGCCTGACGCGGCGCCCCCGGCTGGAACCGGATCAGAGCATGCGCCGCCGGCGGCCACCGGTGGCGTCGTCCAGCTGGGCCAGAGAAAGCTGCAACGCGGCGTCGCGATGACGCTGCGCGGCCTCGTGTTCGCCCGAGGCCGTCTCCAGGCGTGCGAGTTCCAGATGCGCGGTGTGCGAAGGTTCGACTGCAAGGCTTGCCTCGAAGTAGCTGCGCGCCTTGCCCCACAGCGACCCGTGCGCGCAGAGCCTGCCGAGCGTCATCAGCAGGCTCGCATCACGCGGGTGCTTCGGCAGCCACGACTCTGCTTTCTGGATACGGTCCACGGCGCTCGGGCCGAGCCCCTCGGCGTACAGCAGCACCAGTTGCGAATCCCACTGCTTCTCCAACGCGGTCTCCAGGATTCGCCGCGCCTCCTCGCCCGCGCCGAGCTGCAGGAAGGACTCGGCCGCCGCCTTCGCGACGAGCTCGTCGGACGCCAGTTCGGGCGGTACTTTCTGCCAGGCTTCCCGAAGGCGATCGAGATCGATGGCCCGGCGCTTGAGCAGTTCTGCGGTCGCAGTGCGCTGCAGCTGCGACAGCGCGGCCGGGTCGTAGACGTTGCGCTTGCCGAGCATCGGCAGCAGCGCCTCGACACGGTCCCAGTTGCGGGCGAGTTGCTGGGCCTTCAGTTCCAGGCGGAGCGAGGCCGTGTGCTTGTCCTGGATCTTCTCCAGCACTGCGAGCGCATCGAGGTAGCGGCGCTCGTCCAGGAGCAATTCGGCCTGGGTGATGCGCCGCAGGTAGTCTGCCGATTCGCCGGCTTCCTCGAGTTTCGCAAGGTACCGGTCGCGGGACTCGAAGCTGCGAGTCTCGTGCGCGGCCCGCGCGGCGATCACGGCGGACAGCGCGGGCTCGTAGTCGACCGCGAGCGCTGCTGCTGCGGCCTTCTCCGCACGACCGGAGCGCCCCTCCAGGTAGGCCTGCAGTCCGCTCATGAAGGACGCCCGGCCCTGCTCCGTCCGGCGGTCCTCGTGGAAGCGCCGGACCTCCACCGGCAGACGCAGGGCGGCCGTGAGGGCTCGCGCGAGCACGTGGAGCGCGGCAAACACGAGCGCAAGCACCGCCACGGCGAAGTTCACCGACAGCTCGATACGGTGAGTGGAGAAGACGATGAGGACGTAGCCGGAGTTGTACCGTGCAGCGACCACGAGGCCCACCGACAGTGCGAACAGCCCGAGGATCCAGAACAGCGTCTTCACGGGAGCCGGCGCGAGCTTGACGGGGTCATCGGGACGGGCGGGCGCCCGCAGCGAGATCGCGCGCGGCCTGCAGGCTGTCGCCGATGTCGGGGAGGGCTTCGGCGAATTCGGTCTGGGCGAGCTGGCGCAGTTGCGTGCGCGCGCGCGCCACGCCCTTCTCGGAGCCGTCGAAGTGCTGCGTGAGCCACTGCTCCGCCGCGCGCACGTCGCCGCGGAACCCGCTTTCGTTGCGTGACATGAGTGCGATGCGGGCAGAGAGCAGCTTGAGCTTGAGGTTCTCGCGCAGGAAGAACGCGTTCTCCGGCGCGAGCAGCGGCGCCTGACGGGCATCGGCGAAGCGCACGCGCAGCATGTCCTTGAGGTCGGACCAGAGTTCACCGGCGAAGCTGCCCAGCGTTCCGCTCTCGGACTCGGGGCGCGGCAGCTCGGCGGGTGCCGTTCGACGGTCGGCGGCGAGCGGAAGCTCGTCGATCCCCGCGATGAGCGTGTCGATCTTGAGCGTCATGCCGGGGATGTCCAGCGCGGTGGCGGCGCGGAGCTTTTCCATGTCGCGGGTGATCACGCGGCGCATGGAGAGCAGGGCGGGCCGGTCGGCCTGGGCGAGCCGCTTGTCCGCAGCCTCCAGCGCAATGAGGGCAGAGCGCACGTTCCCGGCGAGTTGCAGCTGCTGATTCGCGGTGATGAGCATTTGCTCGATCTCGGAGAGCACCCACTCGTCGCGATTGCGCGCGAGTTCCTGGTACAGGCTCTCCAGTGCGATGCGCTGGCTCTGGCTCTCGATGAGCTTGGCCTCCATCAGGCCCAGCCGGCTCTCGACGTCGCGGACCGTATTGCGCACCTGGTCTGCGATGAGACGCGATTCCTTGTTCGACGCCTCGATCTCGGCGAGCTTCCGCGCGAGTTCGGTCTGCAGGCGCGTGGCATCACGCTGGGACGACGTCCACTGCCAGGCCGCCAGCGCGAGCGCGACGAACGCGACCAAGGTGGTGACGTTGAGCCCCTGTGCGAAGCGGTTCCAGACAGGCGGATGCGCCGGGAACTGCATCGCCGGGGTGGGAGTCGCCGCGGAGGGCGGCTGCGACCCGGTCTCGACTGCGGGCGGTTCCGAAGGAGGCGGTGCCGGCGCAGCCGATGGCTCGCTCATGATCCGGTGCCCGAATCCGCATGACCACCCAGGCGGGCGACGAGGGAGTCGAGGATCGCGTCGTCACCGGCGTCGGCAAGGAGCACATCGGTGGCGCCGCAGTCGCGCGCGGTCTGCGCAATGCGGGGGTGACTCACCACATGGAGTACCGTGCGCAGGCGGGCGGCAGCTTCCGGCGGCAGCATGTCGCGATAGAGGTTGCGCAGTCCCTCACTGCTGGTGCCGGTGATCGCGTGCACGCGGCCGTCGAGGATGCGCCGCAGCGCAGGTTCGGGGACGGCGCGCGGAACGGCGCGGCGATAGATCTCCACGACGGTGACCTCGGCCCCGCGGCTGCGCAGGGTGTCGGGCAGATGCGACCGCCCGCCGATACCCGCGAATATGGCGACGCGCTTGCCGTCAGGTGACAGCAATTCTGGCAGTCGGAGCACTGCTTCGCTGTCCGCGCCGTCGTCCGGCAGCCGCACGCCCGCCACACCGCGCTCGCGCAGGGCGCGTGCCGTGCCCGGACCCACGGCGATCATGCTCGCAGCGCCGGCACCTTCCATCAGCCCCAGATGAGGGATCGCCTGGGCCACGGCATTTGCGCTCACGAATACCGCGGCGTGGAAGGCCGCAAGCGGGCCCAGCGCCGCGATGCGGGCAGGCGCGTCCGCCAGGCCTTCGATGGCAATGGTGGGCAGCGCTTCGGCATCACCGCCTTCGGCCCGGATCAGCCGGCACAACGTGTCGGACTGGTGTTCCGGCCGCGTGACGAGCACACAAACGCCGGTCAACGGACCCGGCGCGATGGAGGCCTGCGCGGCGGACAGGGCGCTCACGCGTTCGCGACCGCCAGGATCTCCGCCGCCCCAGCCGACAGCAACTGGTCGGCGACACGTTGTCCGAGGGCCTCGGGCGACACGCCAGCGACGGGCGACTCGGCCCGTGCGCGCTCCAGCCGCTTCCCGTCCGGCGTGGAGACGAATCCCCTCAGCACGGCCTGGCCGGCGGAAATCTGCGCGAAGCCGCCGAGTGGCACGGTGCAACTGCCCGCGAGCGCGCGACTCATCGCACGTTCGGCCCGCACGCACCAAGCGGTATCGGCATCGCCGAGGATCGATACGAGCCGGTGGACATCCTCGCGGTCGCTCCGGCACTCGATGCCGAGCGCGCCCTGGCCCACGGCGGGCAGGCTGTCCTCGGCGGGGATCGCGGACCGGATGCGATCGCCCAGGCCCAGGCGCCGCAGGCCGGCGCACGCGAGGATGATGGCGTCGTATTCGCCTTCGTCGAGCTTGCGCAGGCGGGTCTGCACATTGCCCCGCACAGGCTGCACGTCCAGGTCCGGCCGGCGGGCCCGCAGCTGAGATTCGCGGCGCAGGCTCGCGGTACCGACCCGGGCGCCATGCGGCAGGTCGGCCACCGAGGCGTACTTGCCGGACACGAAGGCATCGAGCGGATCCTCCCGTTCGCCGATCGCGGCGAGGGTGAAGCCTTCGGGCAGATTGACCGGGACGTCCTTCATGGAATGGACCGCAAGATCCGCGCGGCCTTCGAGCAGCGCTTCCTCCAGTTCCTTCACGAAGAGGCCCTTGCCACCGATCTTGGCAAGCGTGGTGCCGAGCTTGCGGTCGCCCTCGGTGGTCATGCCGAGCAGTTCCACGGTGAGGTCGGGATACGCGCGCTGAAGACGCGCACGCACGTGTTCAGCCTGCCAGAGAGCGAGGGCGCTTTCGCGAGTGGCGATGACGAGTCGACGGGAGGACGCAGCCACGATGATCGGCAGGAGAAGATGACCCCTGATTCTAACAGCCGCACCATGGCGGACGCCCCCTCCGTGTGCGGGTCACCGCGGGTGTCAGCCCGGTGGCCGGCGAAACTCGCGTACCACGTGGGACTGGCGGCGGGAGACCGGGAGCCGTTCGGGCACGTCACGGAGCACCGCCACCCACTGGGTTTCCGCCGCCTCGTCGGTGCCGCGCTCGAATCCGGTGAGGTGGGCGACCGCGACGAGGCAGTTGCGGTGGATGCGCACGAAGGCCGGTCCGAACTCCTGCTCCAGGCGGGTCAGGGACTCCTCGATGAGGTAGTCGCGCTCGCCGGTGCGGATCGTCACGTACTTGAGCTCCGCCCGCAGGAACCGGATGTCGCGCACCGGCACGAGCACCACCCGGCCCCGCTCGTGCACCGCCAGATGGGACCGGGGCCCTCGCGCGGCAGCGTCGAACGCCTCGCGTTTCGGGGCCAGGGTTTCGGTCATGCGGCGGAGACTGTCGCGCAGGCGCGCGGCCCGGATCGGCTTCAGCAGGTAGTCGAGTGCGTGCAGATCGAAAGCCTCGATCGCGTGGCTGTCGTATGCCGTGGCGAAGACGATGCGCGGGGGGGGCTGAAGGCGCTGCAGGTGACGCGCCGTCTCGAGCCCGTCCATCCCGGGCATGCGGATGTCGAGGAAGACGAGATCGGCCGGGGTGTCCTGAAGGCGTGCGAGCAGTTCGTGGCCATTGGCCGCCTCGCCGGTCACCTCCACCTCGGCGACATCCGCGCAGTCTGCCAGCAGTTCGCGCAACCGGCTGCGCGCGGGCGCCTCGTCGTCCACGACCACCACGCGCAGGTGCGGGAGCGCGCTCACGTCCGAGCCCTCCAGGCGGCGGTCTTGCAGGGGATGCGGATCCGCACCTGGTACTGGTTCTCCGTGACCTGCGTCTCCAGGCGGCCCTCCTCGTCGAAGTGCAGGGCGAGCCGCTCCCGGATGTTGGCCACCGCCATGCGGTTGCCGCTCTGGTGGGAGCCGCCGGAATTGAGCGGATTCTTGAGGGCGATGTGGACCTCGCCGCGCGTCTGGAAGATGTTGATCACGATGGTGCCCGGCTCGGGGGAAGGCTCGATGCCGTGATAAACGGCATTCTCGAGCAACGGCTGAAGGACGAGCGGCGGGACAAGCGCGTCTCTCGGCATGTTCTCCACGTGCCATTCGACGCGCAGGCGATCGCCCAGGCGCAACTGTTCCAGGTCCAGATACTGCCGGCATAGAGCCACCTCGTCCGCAAGGGGCGCGAGGTCCCGGTTGTCGGCCATCAGCACCCGGAACAGATCGGCCATGTCCTCCAGGGCCGCTTCCGCGCGCCGGGGCTCCGTGCGGACCAGCGAGAGCACCGCGTTGATGCTGTTGAACAGGAAGTGCGGCCGGATCCGCGCCTGGAGCGCCTGCAGCCGCGCCTCGGTGAGCGCGGGCGACAAGGCCCGCCCGCGCAGGTGGAAATAGAACAGGACGGTGCCCGCGGTCATCAGGGCGAAGAAAACGCGGCGGTCCCATGCCCCCGATTCGACGCCGGTCCCGGTTTCGAGCAGCCAGCCCGTGATCGCCGCCGACGCAACCGCAAGCGCGGCAACGGTCACCAGCCCGACCCGGTAAGGAAGACGCGGGAGCCAAGGGGACAACAGTGCCAGCAGCGCCAGACACGCCACCGCCGGCGGCTGCACGTGCAGCGCCACGATGGAGAACTCCTCGGGAACGCCCGCCCAGGTCTCCGAGCGCAGCACCGTGGCGACGAGGGACACGGCCACCGTGAAGAGGACGGTGCGGAGCCACGTGCCGATGTTCGTGAAGTCCGGGAGGCGATCGTAGGACAAGGCGCGAGGCTCGTTGAGTGGCGAAGATCCCGGTCCGGTCCGCGGACCCGGAACGTGGCGCGGCCGGCGCGGGCTGCAGCCTGGAAACCCTGGCGGCAGGACTATACTCGCCTCCCCGGACCGAGCCCCGGCGCACTGCGCCGCCGCGCTTCTTCCGATCCCTCCGAGCCACGCAAGCGGAACATCAGACCGCCCGCCCCGACCGATGAATTCTGAACATCCCTCCCCGGCCGCGCAATCCGCGGACGCCGCTCCCAAGACCTGGTCCGGCCGGTTTTCCGAGCCCGTCGACGAACGCGTGAAGCGTTTCACCGCGTCCGTCGATTTCGACAAGCGCCTGGCCCTGTTCGACATCCAGGGATCCCTGGCCCATGCCGCGATGCTTGCCTCCGCGGGGGTGATCACCGCGCGTGACCTGGAGGACATCCGGCGCGGCATGGACGGCATCCGCGCCGAGATCGAGGCGGGCCGCTTCACGTGGTCCGTCGATCTGGAGGACGTGCATCTCAACATCGAACGGCGGCTCACGGATCTCGTCGGCGATGCGGGCAAGCGGCTGCACACCGGCCGCTCGCGCAACGACCAGGTGGCCACGGACGTGCGGCTGTACCTGCGCGACGCCATCGACCGCATCACGGGGCACCTGAAGGACCTGCGCCGCGTGCTCGTCGAACTGGCGGAGCGCCACGCCGACGTCATCATGCCGGGCTTCACGCACCTGCAGGTGGCGCAGCCGGTCACCCTGGGTCACCACCTCATGGCATACCACGAGATGCTCGCCCGCGACACCGAGCGCATGCGCGACTGCCGGAAGCGCGTGAACCGCCTGCCGCTCGGCGCGGCGGCGCTGGCAGGCACCAGCTATCCCATCGATCGGGAGCAGGTGGCGGCGGCGCTGGGGTTCGACGCGGTATGCGAGAACTCGCTCGATGCCGTGTCCGACCGGGACTTCGCGATCGAATTCGTCTCCGCTGCCGCCCTCGTGATGACCCACCTCTCGCGCCTGTCCGAGGAGCTGATCCTCTGGATGAGTCCGCGCTTCGGCTTCATCGACCTCGCGGACCGCTTCTGCACCGGCTCGTCGATCATGCCGCAGAAGAAGAACCCGGACGTGCCGGAACTCGTCCGCGGCAAGACGGGCCGCATCAACGGCCACCTCGTCGCGCTCCTCACACTCATGAAGGGGCAGCCGCTCGCCTACAACAAGGACAACCAGGAGGACAAGGAGCCGCTGTTCGACACGGTCGACACGCTCGTGGACTCGCTCGTCATCTACGCCGAGATGCTGCGCGGCCTGCGGGTGTTCCCGGAGCGCATGCGTGCGGCGGCCGCCCAGGGTTTCGCGACCGCGACGGATCTCGCGGACCATCTGGTGCGGCAGGGCACGCCGTTTCGCGAGGCGCATGACGTGGTCGCGCGCGCCGTCCGATTCGCGGCGGATGCCGGCTGCGACCTGTCCGACCTCACGCTCGAACAGCTTCGGACCTTCTCGCCCAAGCTCGGGCCCGATGTCTACGAAGTGCTCACGCTCGACGGATCGGTCGCAAGCCGGTCGCATCGCGGTGGCACGGCTCCCGAGCAGGTGCGCGCCGCCGTGGCGCGCGCCCGTGCGCTGCTGGACGGGGAATAGGCGTTGAGCACCCTTCCTCTCGATCGCCTGTTCCGCATCGACGGCCGCCTCGCCGTCGTGACCGGGGGCAACTCCGGGCTCGGCCGGATGATGGCCATCACGATGGCCGAAGCCGGGGCGGATGTGGCCGTCGTGGCCCGGGATGCAGCACGGCTTGCCGAGGTGGAGACCGAGATCCGGGCGCACGGGCGGCGTGCCTGGGCCTTCGGCGCCGACCTGTCGCGCCGCGAGGAGGTCGAGCGCGTGATCGCCTCCATCCGGGATGCGGCCGGATCCCCGGACATTCTCGTGTGCGCCGCCGCCATCAATGAACGCCCGCCGATGCAGGCGCTGGAACCGGACGTCTGGGACCGCACGCTGCGCGTGAATCTCGACGCGCCCTATCTGTTCGCACGCGCCTTCGCGCCCGAGATGGCCCGGCGCGGCTGGGGACGCCTCGTGAACATGGCGTCGCTCCAGTCGGTGCGTTCGTTCAACAACAGCGGCGTCTACGGCGTGTCGAAGGCGGGCATCGCGCAACTCACGCGCGTCCTCGCCGAGGCCTGGTCGAAACACGGCGTCACTTCCAACGCCATCGCGCCGGGTTTCTTCGAGACGCCGATGACACGCGCAGTGTTTTCCGATCCCGCGAAGGCGCAGGCGGTCGCGGCGCGCACGATGATCGGGCGCAACGGCGCGATCGACGACGTGCGGGGCATGATCGCGTTCCTCGCCTCCCCCGCTTCCGACTACGTGACGGGGCAGGTCCTGTTCCTCGATGGCGGGTTCTCCGCGGGTTGACAATCGGGGTCAAGCTGCTAGATTCCAAAGGCTTTGCAGCCTTGTGGCATGCAATGCGCAATCACGAGGGGAGGGGAGAGATGAGCAAGATCGACAATGCAGTCCGGCTCGCAGCGGTTGCCGTGTCGGCCGTGCTGGCGACGGTGGTTCCGGCCCAGGCGCAGACACCTCAGAAGACCAGCGTCAAGGTCGGTTTCGTGACCTTCCTGTCGGGGCCCGCGGCAGGCCCGTTCGGTGTCCCGGCCAAGGTGGCCGCGGAGGCCGTCGTCGAGTCCCTCAATGCCGGCAAGGCTCCCGCGCCCTACCAGATCAAGGGATTCGGCGGACTGCCGATCGAACTGGTGATCATCGACGAAGCGGGCGGCGCCACCAAGCAGGTGGCCGAGTTCCGGACCCTCGTGCAGCGCCAGGAGGTGGACCTCGTCATCGGGTACATCGGCAGCGGTGACTGTCTTGCCGTCGCGCCGGTTGCGGAGGAGCTGAAGAAGCTCACGGTCCTGCTGGACTGCGGCACGCCCCGCATCTTCGAGGAGGGCAGCTACAAGTACGTGTTCCGCACCCGTCCGCATGCGACCATGGACGCGGTCGCCGCGACCCTGTACCTGCTCGACAACCGGCCCGCCACCAAGCGCGTCGCCGGCATCAATCAGAACTACGCCTTCGGTCAGGATTCCTGGAACGACTTCGAGGCCACCATCAAGGCGCTCAAGCCGGGCATCGAGATCGCCACGTCCCAGATGCCCAAGTTCGGCGCCGGCCAATATGGTTCCGAGATCTCGGCCCTGCTGTCGTCCAACTCCGACGTCATCCACTCCAGCCTCTGGGGCGGCGACCTCGAGGCCTTCATGCTGCAGGCGCAGCCTCGGGACCTGTTCCGCAAGAGCACGCTGGTGCTCGTCGCGGGCGAGCCCTATCTGCATCGGCTGCCGGGCAAGATTCCCGACGGCACCATCGTCGGTGCGCGCGGCACGAATGGCGCATTCGCGCCGGATTCGCCCCTCAAGCGCTGGCTCACCGATGTGTACAAGGCGAAGGCAGGCATCGAGCCCAACTACCCCGCCTACAGCGTCGCGCAGGCCTTCCTCGGCGTGAAGGCTGCCTGGGAGAAGGCCGTCAGCAAGAAGCTGGGCTCGGCAATCCCGATGGGTGCAGCGAAGAACGTCAAGGAAGAGATGGAGAAGGCCTACGCACCGCCCACCCAGGACGAAGTGATCGCAGCCTTCGAGAACAGCAGTTTCGACAGCCCTTCCGGCAAGGTCCATATGGGTCTCGGCAAGGGGCATCAGGCCGTCACCGGGACGGCCTACGGCACGACGCGGCTGGATAACGGTGTCGTGAAGGTGGGCAACATCAAGTACTACGAAGCCGAGCGCGTGACTCCGCCCGAGGGTGTGTCCTCGCTCGACTGGATCAAATCGGGCTTCAAGAAGGTCAAGTAGGAACGGTCCGTCGCCGCGCCGGAGGCAGGGCGGTCGAGCCTCCGGCGCCCATATCGTGTTCCGAATCGAGGGTTGTCGCGTGTCGCACCCCAAGCTCGGGTTCCGCTGGGGAGCCCTGTTCCATCGCATGCAGGGGGGGCGGACATGAGCCAGTTCGTCGCCGTGCTCGTCGACGGTGTCGTCTATGCCTCATGGCTGTTCGTCATCGCGGTCGGGCTGACGCTGATCTACGGCGTGATGAAGATCCTCAACATCGCTCACGGCAGTCTCTATGCCCTCGGTGCCTTCTCCGCCGTCTCGCTCGCGGGGGCGTGGTTTTCCCACGGCTACGCGCCGATGGGCAGCTTCGCGATGCTCGCTTTGGCGGCCGTGCTGGTGGGCCTCGTCTCGGGACCGATCATCGAACGCGGATTGCTTCGATTCCTCTACGGCAAGGACGAGGTGGTGCTGGTGCTCGTCACCTACGCGCTCTTCCTCATCCTCGAGGACCTCATCAAGCTCGTGTGGGGGGTCGATCCGCTCTTCGTGCAGGGCCCCAACGGCGAGACACCCTACGGTCTGCTCGGCAACTTCGAGATCGCGGGGCTCACCTACCCCAACTACAACCTGCTGCTGATCGGGGTCGCGGTGGTCACCGGGCTGGTGCTCGCGTGGTCGCTGAACAGCACGCGCTCCGGGAAGCTCCTGCTCGCGGTGATCCACGACCGCGAGATGAGCGCGGCGCTCGGCATCAACGTGAGCCGCACGTATTTCGTCACCTTCACGATCGGTGCCTTCCTTGCCGCCGTCGGTGGCGCGCTCACCGCGCCCACGGTATCGGTCGTGACCGGCATGGGCGCGGAGGTGATCGTGATGGCCTTCGCCGTGGTGGTGATCGGCGGGCTGGGCAGCCTGCCCGGCGCCGCGCTCGGTGCGCTGATCGTCGGCCTGGTGCGCGCGGCCGCCGTCCACTACGCACCGGAGGTCGAGCTGTTCAGCATCTACTTCGTGATGGCGGCCGTGCTCATCGCCCGCCCCAAGGGCCTGTTCAGCGGTGCGGAGGTCCGCAAGATATGAAATCCGACCGCACCCCGCTCATGCTGATCGTCCTGGTCATCGTCCTGCTCGCCGCGGGCCCCTTCCTTCCGAGCTGGATGGTGTCCCTCCTCAACGTGTCCATGTGCTACGGCATCGTCGTGCTGGGCATGATGCTGCTGATGCGCACCGGCCTCGTGTCCTTCGGCCACGGTCTCTACTACTGCCTGGGTGCCTACGCAGCCGGCCTCATCGACCAGATCTGGAAGATGCCGGACATGCTGCTCATGATCGCAGGCGCGGTCGTCGTGACGGCCGTGATCTCTGCGATCCTCGGCCTGCTGCTCGCGAAGTACCGCGAGATCTTCTTCGCGATGCTGTCGCTCGCGTTCTCCATGATCCTCTACGGTCTGCTGGTGAAGTCGGCCTCGCTCGGTTCGACGGACGGCTTCAACGTCTCCGCGAAGACCATCGGCGGCGCTGCGATCGAGGGCGAGGCCATGCGGATCGGCGTCTACAGTGTGACGGTCGTTGTGATGGGCATTGCCGGCTTCCTGCTCCACCGCTACCTCGCATCCCACCGCGGCCGGCTCGCCGGCGCCATCAAGGACAACGAGCTGCGTGTGGAGTACATGGGCGCTTCCGTGTTCGCCACCATCCACTTCAACTACGTCGTGTCGGCCGTCCTGGCGGGTGTCGGCGGCGCGCTCATGGCCATCAACATCGGCCACATCGACCCCGAGATGACCTACTGGCCGCAGTCGGGCGAGTTCGTGTTCATCGCCATCCTGTCCGGCACCGCGAGCGTGTTCGCACCGCTGGGCGGGGCGCTGGTGTTCGAGACCGTGCGCAGTTTCGCCTACGAGTATTCGCCCAACACCTGGCAGATGGTGCTCGGCATCACGATGCTGGTCGTGATGATCTTCCTGCCCGGCGGCCTGTGGTCCCTTTTCACGCGCGGCAAGGCGAGGGAGGCCGCATCGTGAGCGTGATTCTCGATGCCCATGGCCTCAACAAGAGCTTCGGCGCGGTCACGGCGGCGGCCGACGTCAACGTGGCGGTGGAGCAGGATTCCATCGTGGGCCTCATCGGCTCCAACGGCGCCGGGAAGACGACCTTCATCAACATGGTGACGGGCTACCTCAAGCCCACGTCCGGAACGATCCACTTCGACGGCCGCGAGATCACGACGCTCAGTCCGCGGCAGATCACGCGGCTCGGCATCTGCCGGTCGTTCCAGATTCCGCAGCTCTTCAACACGATGACCGTCCACGAGAACCTGCTGGTGGGCGTGGGCATCGTGGTGCAGGCGGGCGGCCGATGGGGCAGCGGGTCGGGGCAGGGCTACTCGGACCCCGACAAGGCGGTCGATGCGATGCTCGATCAGTTTCATCTGGGCGCCTATCGCAACCGCGCCGCGGGTCTGCTGCCCGAAGGGACGCGCAAGCTGCTGGACATCGCGATGGCCATGGTGGTGCGGCCGCGCATCCTCCTGCTCGACGAGCCCACCAGCGGCGTGTCCGCCGACGAGAAGTTCGGGCTCATGGACAGGGTCATGGCCGCGGTGCGCGAGCACAGGGTTACGGTGCTCTTCGTGGAGCACGACATGGACGTGGTGGAGAAGTACACGCAGAGGGTGCTGGCCTTCTACGAGGGCCGCATCATTGCCGACGGCGCGCCTGCGGAGGTGCTCGATGACGTGGAGGTGCGCAAGTTCGTGATCGGCGGTCACGCGGCGCCGGCAGCTGGAGGCGGGCATGCTCGAGATTGAACGCCTGGACGTGTCGATCGGTTCCGTCGGTATCCTGCGCGGGGTCGACATGACGGTGGGCGAGCGACAGTTCGTGGGACTGATCGGACGCAACGGTGCCGGCAAGACGACGCTCATGCGCGCGATCATGGGCATCCTGGCCGCCCGAGGCGGCTCGATGCGCTACGACGGACAGCCCATGGAGCGCATGGCCACGCACCTTCGAGCGCGGGCCGGCATCGGCTACATGCCGGAAGACCGCCGGCTCGTGCCCACGCTCACGGTGGAAGAGAACGTCCTGGTGCCGGCCTGGGCCGCGAGCCGCGCCGACGCGGAGGCCCGTTTGCAGCGCGTGTACAAGATGATTCCCGAGGTGGAGACGTTCCGGGCACGCAAGGCGTTGCAACTTTCCGGGGGGCAGCAGAAACTCGTGGCACTCGCGCGTGCTCTCATGTCGGGCACGCGGCTGCTGCTTCTCGACGAGCCCTTCGAGGGTGTGGCACCGGTGCTGGCGCGGCGACTGGCGGAGGTCATCTCGAACCTGAAGAGCGAGGGCCTCTCGATCATCCTCACCGAGTCGGACCTGTCCCATTCCAAGGAGATGCTCGACCGTGTCTACACCATCGACCGGGGAGTCGTCTCGGTCGGCTGACGGCCGCCCGGGACTGCCGGGGAAGCCCGGTGCCGCTCTCCGAGGCGTTGAGTCGTCCGTCGGCCCGGCGCTCCTGCTCGTGCGGCACCCGTCGGACGTGTCATGACAACGGCTTCGCTCGAACTGCCCGTGACCGACCGGCCCGGCGACCGGCTGGGACCGCTCATGACGGGCATTGCGGTCCTGGCGGGGCTCGCCGTGGGACTGTTCGGTTTCCACGAATGGCACGCCGTCCGCGAATCCCTGGCCAGCAATGCCGCCGACCTGGCTCGGGTCGGTGCCCGGTCCACTTCGCTCTTCTATCGGCGCTTCGAGGGCGCGCTCCGTAACGTCGCCAGTGAGTTGCGCGATTCGCGCCCGTTCGTCGATCCTGATCGCGCGCACGACGTCATTGCCCGGACGGTCCAGTCGGTCGCCGGGCTCGACCGCATCGTGCTAATCGACGATGCCGGACGCGTCGTCGCGGATTCCCGGTCGCGGACATCGTCCGCCGCGGCGCGCGGTGAATGGCGCACGGCGGGCGCACGCGCCGAACGCCTCTCGGTCGACCGGCCCGTCGTGGACCGGGGGAGCGGCCGCTGGACGGTGCCCATGCGCCTGCTCGTGCCGGGCAGCACGTCTGGCGCGGACTGGGTGCTGGTGGCCACGACCACCATCGAGAGTCCCTGGCAGCTCGTGGGTGAACTCCCGCTGCAGCCCGGCTGGGTCATGGCGCTTCAGCGGGAGGATGGCTATCTCCAGGGCCGCTGGCCGGCGCCCACGAGCGGCGCGCTGTACGAGCAGCCCATCGACAGCCCGGTGGGGCTGTTCCTGAAGGACCGGCCCGCGCAGACGGCCGGTGCGGTCCAGGGCGCGAGCCCGACGACGGGTGAAGCGCGCCGATATGCCTTCCAGCGCGTCACCGACTATCCGCTCACGCTGTTCGTCTCCTTCCCCGAGGACGCGATCTTCGACGCGTGGCTGGACCGCGTCCGTCTGCCGTTCTCGCTGCTCGCACTGGTTGCGCTGGGCAGCCTGTGGGTGTCCCGACGCCTCGCAGCGCAGCAGGCCCAGTACACCGCCGAGGTCGCCCGCCGGCGGGAGCGCTTGGAGATCCTGCACGCGATGGCCAACGATTCGATCGAAGGCCTGTCGGCGGAGGAACTTGTGGCACGCACGCAGGCCAGGTTGCAGCGGGTGTTCCCGGGCGGCCGAGTCCGTCACTCGACGCTGGACCCGGTACTCGCGGAGCGCAGCCCGGACGATCCGCTCGCCCGCGAGTACGCCGCGGCCGACCCCGCGGCGCGGGAAGCGCTGCTCGCGAGCCTGCGCACCGGCGTCCCCGTGGTCAGGACCGCGGGGCGCGCTGCCCGGGGCGCCCCCGCGTCCATGCATGCTGCCGTCCTCGACGGCCTCGACCCGAAGGCATCCGGTCCCGTCGGGCTGCTCAGCGTGGTGTCGGGAAGCGCGGGCGCATGGCACGAGTACCAGGTGGATCTGCTTCGCGCCGTGGCCGCCCAGCTCTCGCTGGTCCTGCGGCATGCGCGCACCGATCGGCTGCGTGCGGATGCCGAGCGCCAGCTTCGCGCGCGCGAGGCGCTGTTCAGCGCCGTGTTCAACAGCTCGCGCGATGCGCTCTTTCTCGGGAACATCGCCGACGGCCGCGTGTTCGACTGCAATCCGCGCGCGGTCGCGCTGTTCCAGGCCCCCTCGCGGGAATACATCCTCGGACGCCCCGGTCACGTGCTGCTGCGCCACCCGCTGTCGCGCGAGGAACTGGCCGAACGGCTCGCGCGCCTCGACCGCGGTGAGACGGTGCAGGAGGATCTCGAATTCCGCACGCGCGGCGGCCGCCGGTTCTGGGCCGAGATGCTGGCAACGCGCCTCGACCTCGCGGGGACGCGAGCCTACGTGGTGCGTGTCGCGGACATCACGGATCGCAAGGCCGCGGAGGATCGCATCCGGTATCTCGCGCAGCACGACGATCTTACGGGGCTTCCGAACCGCGCCTACCTCCATCAGGCCCTGACCGCCGCGATCGAGCGGGCCCGCCGCCATGACCGCCGCCTCGGGCTGCTCTTCATGGACCTGGACCGCTTCAAGCTCATCAACGACTCGCTCGGTCACGCCGCGGGTGACCAGGTGCTGCAGCTCACCGCGCGGCGTCTGCGCAACAGCCTGCGCGCGGCGGACACCATCGCGCGGCTGGGAGGCGACGAGTTCGTCGTGCTCGTGGAGGATTTCCAGAATGAATCCGACCTTGCGGGGGTTGCCCAGAAGCTGCTGAGCGCGTGCGCGCAGCCCTTCCATCGCGACGGGCACGAATTCGCCCTCACGGTCAGCGCCGGGCTGTCCACCTACCCTGATGACGGGCAGGACATCGACACGCTCTTCAAGGCGGCGGACTCGGCCATGTACCGCGCGAAGGAATCCGGAAAGAACACCTACCGCTTCCACTCGCCCCAGCTGAACGCCCACGCGCTGGAGCGGCTGTCGCTCGAATCGGCGCTGAAGCGCGCGGTCGGTCGGGGAGAACTGCGGCTCTACTATCAGCCGAAGCTGGAGATCTCCACCGGTACGGTCACCGGCGCGGAGGCGCTCGTCCGCTGGGCGCATCCCGAACGCGGCCTGCTGGAGCCTGCCCAGTTCGTCGCGCTGGCGGAGGAGGCGGGCATCATCGACGAGATCGGCGCCTGGGTGCTCGGCGAAGCCTGCCGGCAGTGCCGCGAATGGCGTGCCCGCGGCCTCGACGATCTCGTCATCGCCGTGAACCTGTCCGCGCGGCAGTTCCTGAAAGGCGACGTGCTCGGCCAGGTGACGCGCGCCCTCGCCGAGGCGGACCTGAAGCCCGAACTGCTCGAACTGGAGCTCACCGAGAGCACCGTCATGGCCAATCCCGAGGTCGCCGCGACGACGATGGCCGACCTGTCCCGGCTCGGGGTAGGCATCGCCATCGACGATTTCGGCACCGGCTACTCGTCCCTCGCGCAGTTGCGCCGCTTCCCCGTCGCCACGCTGAAGATCGACCGCTCCTTCATCCAGGACCTGCCGCACGACGCGGAGGCCGCCGCCATCACGCAGGCGGTGCTCGCCCTTGCCCGAAGCCTTCGGCTTCGGGTCGTGGCGGAAGGGGTCGAGTTCCCCAGGCAACTGGTGTTTCTCGCGGCGCACGGTTGCGATTTCGCACAGGGATACTGCGTTGCCCGCCCGATGCCGGCCGCGGAGTTCGAGGCGTTCGCCGTCCACGCAGGGGCGCAGATGCATTGAGGCGGACGGGATGGATTGCGCGCCGCTGCCCCGGGCTGCGCCCGGGCGCCGTGTAAACTCGTCGGCCTACGCGCTGTCCCACGCCGGGACGCGCCTTCCGCAGGAACTGCCATGAACGACCCGCACGACCATCCCGGATTCGCCACGCGAGCCATCCACGCGGGCCAGTCGCCCGACCCCAGCACCGGCGCGGTCATGCCGCCCATCTACGCAACTTCCACGTTCAAGCAGAGCTCGCCCGGCGTCCACACCGGGTTCGAGTATGCGCGGACCCAGAATCCCACCCGGATGGCCTTCGAGCGCTGCGTCGCGGACCTCGAATCCGGCACATCCGGCTGGGCTTTCTCCTCGGGCCTCGCGGCCATGAGCACGGTCCTCGAACTGCTCGACGCCGGGAGCCACATGGTCGCGGTGGACGACATGTACGGCGGCAGCTGGCGGCTGTTCGAGCGCATCCGCGCGAAGTCCATGGGCCTGCGTGTGAGCTACTGCGATCCCAACCGTCCCGGCGATCTCGAGCGTGCCCTGCGGCCGGATACGCGCATGATCTGGGTCGAAACGCCCTCGAACCCGCTGCTGAAGGTTACCGATCTTGCCGAGGTGGCCCGGGTGGCGAAGGCGCGCGGCATCCTCACGG
>ERZ1066136.536-NODE-536-length-27402-cov-14.573189_pt1 | contig 27402 bp, 19 predicted proteins | sample MGYA00382783_ERZ1066136 | MGnify/ENA primary metagenome ERZ1066136 (study PRJEB33369, sample SAMEA5778366) | biofilm metagenome | biome: Industrial cooling water; feature: Water cooling tower basin; material: Biofilm | place: United Arab Emirates | collected... | reverse complement strand
GGCGCGAGCCAGGCGGCGCACCGCCCGGCGCCGGCGGCGCCCCAGCCCGGGCTGGGCGCCGCCGCGGGCTGCGCTATCCGGGCGCGGCGCGGCCGACGGCTGGGCCGGGCTCTGCAGCGGGGACAGGGGAGCGGCTGCGGGGGGCGAGGGGGGAACCGGCATGGGGCCGAGGGGTGCCAAGGGCTGAGCAGGTCCTGGCTTTTCGTGGCCGCGCTCGGCGGCCCTTGAGGCGCGTTTTTCGGCCCGTGGCCGGTCCCGCCTCCGGGAGCGACCGGAGGCCGCGCTGCCAGGCGGCGGGCGGGCCTGGCCGATCGACGGGCCAGACGCACCCCGCCCTCCCCATGCACCACCGCCCGCAAGCGATCCTCGGACTCAACGCCTACCACGGCGACGCCTCGGCTGCCCTGCTGGTCGACGGCCGGCTGGTGTGCGCCGTGGAGGAGGAGCGCCTGGTGCGCCAGAAGCACTGGGCCGGCCTGCCGGTCGAGGCCGTGCGGACCTGCCTGGACCAGGCCGGACTTCCCGCCGGTCGCATCGACCACATCGCCATCAACCGCGATCCGCGCGCGCGGCTGATGCACAAACTCGGCCACGCCGTGCGCCACGGCTTCGCTTGGCGCGGCCTGGTCGACCGGCTTTCCAACCGGCGGCGGCTGGGCGGACTGGTGGGGGAGCTGGAGCAGGGCCTGGGCCTCGAGGCGGGCAGCCTGCGCGCCCGGGTGCACGCCGTCGAACACCACCGCGCGCACCTCGCCAGCGCCTTCTTGGTCAGCCCCTTCGAGCGCGCCGCCGTGGCCTCGATCGACGGCTTCGGGGATTTCTCCAGCAGCCAGTGGGGCCTGGGCCAGGGCGCGCGCATCGACGTCCAAGGCCGGGTCGGCTTTCCCCACTCCCTGGGCATCTTCTACCAGGCCCTGACCCAGTTCCTCGGCTTCCCGAACTACGGGGACGAGTACAAGCTGATGGGCCTGGTGGCCTACGGCGAGCCGCGCTACGAGGCCGAGCTGCGGCGTCTGATCGCGCCCCGCGGCGACGGCGGCTTCCGCCTGGACCTCTCCTACTTCCTGCACCAGGGCGGCGGCGTGCCCATGACCTGGGATGGCGGCGAGCCCCGCGTGGGGCGCCTGTGGAGCCCGGCCCTGGAGCAACTGCTCGGCTCCGCGCGCCAGCCCGGGGAGCCCCTGGAGCAGCGCCACCGCGATCTGGCCGCTTCGGTCCAGCAGGTCTACGAGCGCCTGTTCTACGGCCTGCTCGAGCACCTGGCCCGCTCGACGGGCGAGACGCGCCTGTGCTTGGCCGGCGGCTGCGCCATGAACAGCCTGGCCAACGGACGCATCGCCGAGCGCACCCCGTTCCGCGAGGTTTGGATCCAGCCCGCCGCCGGCGATGCGGGCGGTTCCCTGGGGGCGGCGGCGGCGGTCTGGAGGCAGGAGCTCGGCGGCCCCAAGACCTGGGTGCTCGAATGCCCCTACCTGGGGCCGCGCTACGGCTCGTCCGAGATCGACCGCGCCGTGCGCGCCCGGCTCCCGGAGCTGTCCCCGAGCGGCATCGGTCCCGGACAGGTGCTCCCCGAAGCCGCGCTGCTCGAGCGGGTCGCGCGCCACCTGGCGGCGGGCCACGTGGTCGGCTGGTTCCACGGCCCGCTCGAATGGGGGCCCCGGGCCCTCGGCGCGCGCTCGATCCTGGCCGATCCGCGGCGCTCCGACATGCAGGCGCTGCTCAACCAGAAGATCAAACGCCGCGAATCCTTCCGGCCCTTCGCTCCGGCGGTCCTGGCCGAGCGCCAGTCCGAGTGGTTCACGAGTTCGGCCCCGGTACCGTTCATGGGGCAGGTCTTCCCGGTGCGCCCCGAGCGCCGCGCCGAGGTGCCCGCGATCGTGCACGCCGATGGCACCGGGCGCCTGCAGACGGTCTGCGCCCAGCACAGCCCGCGCTTCCACGGCCTGATCCGCGCCTTCGAACGCCTGACCGGCGTGCCGATGCTGCTCAACACCTCCTTCAACGAAAACGAGCCGATCGTGTGCCGCCCCGAGGAGGCCCTGGACTGCTTCCTGCGCACGCGCATGGACGTGCTGGTGCTCGAGGACCGCCTGCTCGAACGCACCGCGCTCGAATCCCCCCACGAGCTGCAACTCGAAGCCCCCTCGCCCGCCCTGCCCCGTCCGGCGGCCGAGCGCGCGATCTCCGAGCTGGCCTGACGGTCGCACGGCGCGACGCGAGCCCCTCGCAGCGCCGGGTGCCCGCAGCTCTTGGTGCCCCGCCGCTCGTGACCCCGCAGCGCGGGCGAGGGCACAACGGCCGGGGCCCCCCTGGGGCGGGCTTGCCGGGTTCTCGCCCGCTCAGCCGAGCCGCAGAGCGGCGAAGGCCAGGCGGTCGTCGGCGGCCGGCCAGGTCGCGGGGGCTTCGAAGCCGTGGCGGGCGAGCAGGGCGTAGAGGCCGGGGGCGGAGAACAGGTGGCGGTGGTACTGGGGCGCGCCGGGGTGGGCGCCCTCCGCCAGGGTCGTTCCGAACAGGAGCCCGCCCGGGCGCAGCAGGCGCGCCGCCGGGAGCAGCAGCTCCGCGGGGCGCTCGAAGTGCTCGAGCAGGTCGGGCAGCCAGAGCCGGTCGAAGCCTTGGCCCACGCGCTCGGGGGAGGCGAATTCGAAGCGCGCCAGATACCAGAGCCGCGCGGCGCTGCCGGCGCGGCGCGCCCGCTCGACGGCCGCGGGCGAGCATTCGAGTCCGCTGGCCTCGAGGCCCTGGTCGCTGGCGGCGCGCAGGCATTCGCCCGACCCGGCCCCAAAGACCAGCAGCCGCGCGCCATCCGGCCCGTGGGGGCCGAGCCCGCGGGCCCGCTGCTCGGACAGCCGCCGCGTCAGCTCGGCCGGCGTGGCGGCGTGGCCCGCGTGGAAGTAGTAGCCGTCCTGGCAGTCTTCGAGCGGCTCGCTGCTGCGGGCGCTGCCGCAGGCCCCGCAGGAGCGGTAGCGGCTTCCGGGGAGCGGCGCGGGGGCCAGGGGTGCGTAGCAGCCGGCGCAATGATCCGCCTCCCGGTCCGGTTGCCGCGGCGACGCCGCGGGGCCGGGGAATAGGTCCAGGCGGCGGGCGGGATCGGGCAGGGAGCTCATGGGAACGGGCGACTGCGAGGGTCGATCGGCCGGACCGGCGGCGGCGCTGCAGGCCCCGGCCGATGGCGGCGGCGGCGCGCCGCCGGCTGGGAATAGGCCCGTCGGGCGCTCAGGTCCAGGGCCGCGGCAATCGAAAGGGCCCCCAGCAACCCAGCCCCGGCCCCGACGACCCTGCCCCGCCGGTCCGGGCGCCCCCAACCCCCGAGCCAACCCCATGCATCCCTCGTCTGGCCGCACGGCCCTGGTCGCCGGCGGCGGCGGCTTCATCGGCGGGCACCTGGTGCGCGCCTTGCTCGACCAAGGCTATGCCCGCGTGCGCTCCGTCGACATCAAGCCCTTCGACCAATGGTACCAGTGGTTCGAAGAGGCCGAGAACCTGGTGCTCGACCTGGGCGACCTCGGCGCCTGCCAGCGCGCCACCGAAGGCATCACCGACGTCTTCAACCTGGCCGCCGACATGGGCGGCATGGGCTTCATCGAGAAGAACAAGGCCCGCTGCATGCTCAGCGTGCGCATCAACACGCACCTCCTGATGGCGGCCCAGGAGCACGGGGTGCAGCGTTATTTCTTCGCTTCCTCCGCCTGCGTCTACAACGGCGACAAGCAGACCGAGGCCGAGGCCACCGCGCTCAAGGAGGCCGACGCCTACCCGGCCCTGTGCGAGGACGGCTATGGCTGGGAGAAGCTGTTCAGCGAGCGCATGTGCCGCCATTTCAGCGAGGACTTCGGACTGACCACGCGGGTGGCGCGCTTCCACAACGTGTACGGTCCCAGCGGCACCTTCCGCGGCGGGCGCGAGAAGGCCCCGGCGGCGATCTGCCGCAAGGTGATCGAGGCCAAGCTCTCCGGGAACCACGAGATCGAAATCTGGGGCGACGGCGAGCAGACGCGCAGCTTCATGTACATCGACGACTGCGTGCACGGCATCGGCCTGCTGCACGCCGGCCACTACGCCGAGCCGATCAACCTGGGCTCCTCCGAGCTGGTCTCGATCAACCGCCTGGTCGACATCGCCGAAGGCTTCGCGGGCCTGCGCCTGCGCCGGCGCTACGACCTGGGCGCGCCCAAAGGCGTGCGCGGCCGCAACTCGGACAACACCCGCATCCTGGCGGAATACGGCTGGGAGCCGAGCACGCGCCTGATCGACGGCCTCGAGCGCACCTACGCCTGGATCCACGACCAGCTGGTCGCACCCGCCGCTGCCCTGCCCGCCCAGCGCTCCGGCGCCCGCCCGCGCCTGGCCCAGCACAGCTTCAGCTTCTGATTCCCGCGCGCCCCGAGGCCCGCTGCGAGCCGCAGACGCCGCGCGGGCCCCGGGACGCGTCGGCTGTCCGCAGGGGCCCCCCGGCCGCTTGCGGGCCGGCGCCCTGAGACGCCTCAGTCCGCGGCGCTTGAGTCCGCGGCGCCGAGGACCGGCGCCCGGCGCCTCCGCGACCCCACGGCCCCCTTTCGCCCGCCTCTTCCCATCCCTGTCCCCGTGGCGCGCCTGCTGTTCGTCAATCAGTTCTACTGGCCCGATCTGGCCAGCACCGGCCAGCACCTGACCGACCTGTGCGAGCACCTGGCCGGCCGCGGGCACGAGGTGCGGGTGCTGTGCTCGAGCGGCGCCTATCTGGATGCGGCGGGCCGCGTGGCGCCGGCCCGGGAGCAGCGCCAGGGGGTCTCGATCCGGCGCCTGCCCGGGCTCGGTTTCGGCCAGCGCAGCTCCCTCGGCCGCCGCGCCGCGGAGTACGCCGCCTTCCACCTGCAGGTCGCGCGCGCGACCGCTGCTTCGAGCTGGCCGGACCTGATCGTGACCCTGACCACCCCGCCGCTGCTCGGCCTGTGGGGGGCCTTGGCCCAGGCGCTGCTCGGACGCCGCCATGTGCCCTTCGTGATGGACTTGCACCCGGACGCGGAGTTCGCCCTGGGGCTCCTGCGGCGCGAGAGCTTGCTCGGTCGCGCGCTCGAAGCGCTCAACGCCTGGCCCCTGCGCCGCGCCGATCGGGCCGTGGTGCTCGGCCCGCACATGGCCGCGCGCTTGCTGGCCAAGGGCGTCGATCCCGCGCGCCTCGCCGAAATCCCGGTCTGGGCCGACGGCCAGGCGGTGCGTCCGCGGCCCCACGCCCACAACGAGCTGCGCCGGCGCCTGGGCTGGAACGGGCGCTTCGTGGTGCTCTATTCAGGCAACGCCGGGCTGGTGCATCGCTTCGACGAGCTGCTGGATGCCATGCAACGGGTCGGGGCCACCCACCCGCGCATCCTGTTCGCCTTCGTCGGCGGCGGGCCGAGGCGGCGCGAGATCGAAGCCGAGGTGGCCCGGCGCGGTCTGACCAACGCCGAGTTCCACGCCTATTTCCCGCGCGAGATGCTGGGCGAATCCCTGCCCGCGGCGGACGCCCACTTCCTGTCCCTGCGCGACGAGCAGGCCGGCATCGCCGTGCCCGGCAAGCTCTACGGGGCCATGGCCTCCGGGCGCCCGGTGCTGTTCGTGGGCCCCGAGCGCTGCGAGTCCGCGGACACCCTGCGCCAGTCCGGGGCGGGCTACGCCTTCCGCTCGGGCGAGGGCCTGGCCCTGTCCGAGGCGATCCTGACCCTGGCCGAGGATCCCCGGCGCGCCGCGGAGCTCGGGCGCCGCGCGCGGGCCGAGTTCGAGCGCCGCTTCGACCGGCCGGTGTGCCTGGCGGCCTGGAGCGAGCTGATCGAGGGCCTGGTGGGCCGGCCCGCGGGCTCGAGAGCCGCCGCGGCCGGCGCCCAGGCCCCCTCCGCGGGCGCGGCGCCGTCCCCGGACCGGCAGCGGGCCTGAACTTGGCCCCGGCGGGCTCCGCGGCGCCCTGCGTCGCGGGGGGCGCGCTTCCTTGGAGCGGAAAAACGGGCCCTTGAGGGCCGCTTGATGCGCGCCTGCTCGACTGCCGCCCGTCCCCGAACCCAGGCCCCGATGCGCACGCCGACGATCCTGTCCCTGTCCCTCGTTGGCCTGTGCGGGCCGGGTCCCCTGGCCGCGGCCCAGATCCAGAGCGTGGTGTTGCCCTGCGCCAAGGACAACACGCTCTACGACGCCAACCTGCCCAACATCTCGAACGGCTCCGGCCAGCACCTGTTCGTGGGCGTGACCAGCGGCGGATCCACCCGCCGCGCGCTGCTCTATTTCGACGTGGCCGCCGCGCTGCCCGCGGGCGCCACGGTGATCGCGGCGAGCCTGGAGCTGACCCTCTCCAAGGTCCCGACGACGCTGGCCAAGCCGATCCGGCTGCAGCGCCTGACCCGGGCCTTCGGCGAGGGCGCTTCCGATGCGGCCAACGAGGAGGGTGGGGGAGCCTTCGCGGCCCCGGGCGACGCCACCTGGACGCAGAACTTCTTTCCGAGCAGCTTTTGGCTCGCTCCCGGCGGCGATTTCAGCGCGCAGGTCAGCAGCAGCGTGGACGTCTTCGGGCTCGGCACCTACACGCTGCCGAGCAGCGCCCAGCTGGTGGCCGATGTGCAGGCCTTCCTGGCCGCGCCCGCCCAGAACTTCGGCTGGATCGTGCGCGGCCCGGAGAGCGAGAGCAAGTCGGCCATGCGCTTCGATTCGCGCGAGAATCCCCTGCTCGCCAACCGGCCGCGGCTGTCGATCAGCTACCTGCCGCCGGGGGTCTGCCCGCCCGCGCCCGGGTCCCAGACGGTCCGGCTCGGCAGCCCGCCGAACCCCTTGGCGCTGCTGCCCGTGCCCGGTCCCGGGCCGTTGATCGGCCAGCCCTGGCCGGCGCGGATCGAGCACCAGGCCTTCGCGGCCGGGGCGGCGCTGGACCTCCTGGCCCTGGCCGCCCTTCCGGCCGAGCTGCCGACCGAATTCGGCACCCTGCTGCTCGACCTGTCGAGCCCGCTGCTGCTCTTCAGCGCGGCGCCCGGGGCGCCCTTCCCCGTGGCGGTGCCCGCCCAATGCAGCCTGGTGGGCCGGCGCCTGGAGGCCCAGGGTGCCTCCCTGGGCCCCGCCGGCGAGCTCGAGTTCTGCAACGGGCTCGAGCTGATCCTGGGCGCCCCCTGACGGGGCGCGCCGCGGCGGCGGATCGGCGCCGGCGGCCGCGAGCATCCGGCCCGCCCGCAGCGTAGCCTGGGAAGATCCCGGCCGCGGCGCGCGTCCGGCCGGGAGCCGATGAGCCAGCCCCTTTCCAGCGAAGTCCACGCGCTGTTTGCGCCCGGCGCGGCCGCCACGCCCGCGGGCCCGAGCGCGTCGCCTTGGGCGCCGCCGGCCCAGCGGCCCCTGGCGATCGTGGGTCTCGGTTACACCGGCCTGCCCCTGGCGGCCGCGTTCGTGTCCGCGGGGCGGCTCGTGCTGGGCTACGACATCGATCGGGCGCGCCTGGCGGTCCTGCGCGGGGGCCAGAGCCCGCTGCCGCACCTCGACCCAACCTCCTGGAGCCGCGGGCCGGGGCGCGCGCAGCTGTGTCTGCCGGAGCAGCTCGAGGGCTTGGCTCAAGCCGAGGCGGTGTTCCTGTGCCTGCCGACCCCGCTGGGCCCCGGGGACCGCCCGGACCTCTCGGCCCTCGAGTCGGCGGCGCGCAGCCTGGCTCCGCGGCTCTCGCCCGAGCAGCTGGTGGTGCTGACCTCGACTTCGTTTCCGGGAACCCTGCGCCAGCACCTGGCCCCCTGGCTGACCCACAACGGTCGGCGCCCCCGGCTGGCCTACAGCCCGGAGCGGGAGGACCCGGGCAGCGGCCGGCCGGCCCGCTCGGTTCCGCGGCTGGTGGCGGGCCTCGACCCGGGCGCGCGCGAAGCGGCCGCGGCGATCCTGCGCCAGGCGATCCAGGAGGTGATCGAGGTCGACTCGCCCGAGCTGGCCGAAGCGGCCAAGCTGTTCGAGAACGCCTTCCGGGCGGTCAACATCGCCCTGGCCAACGAGCTCAAGCGCATCGTGCTGCCGCTCGGGCTCGATCCGCACGCGGTGATCGCCGCCGCGGCCACCAAGCCCTTCGGTTTTCTGCCGTTTTCGCCCGGTCCCGGGGCCGGCGGGCACTGCATCCCCGTCGATCCCCATTACCTGCAGCACGCGGCTCGCTTGGCGGGGGGCGAGAGCCGGCTGATCGCCGCGGCCCTGGAGATCAACCGCGGGATGCCGGCGCGGGTCCTGACCCGGCTCGAAGCGGCGCTCGGCGCGCGCGGGCAAGGATTGCGCGGAGCCCCGATCCTGCTGGTCGGCCTGGCCTACAAGCCCGGCGTGGCGGACCTGCGCGAGGCGCCGGGGCTGCTGCTGCTCGAGGGCCTGGAGGCCGCGGGGGCGCGCGTCGAGTACCACGATCCCTTCCTGCCACAGCTGGGGGCCGAAGCGGGCCGGTTCGCGGGCCTGAGCAGCGTGCCGCTCGAGTCCCTGGCGCGCTTCGCCGCGGTCGTGATCGTCACCGACCACCCGGGCATCCCCTGGAACCGCCTGTGGCGCGAAGCGCGCTTCGTGGTCGACACCCGCGGCGTGCTGCGCGAGCACCACGGGGATCCGCGCTACCTGACCGGCTGAGCAACCCTCGACTCGGGCTGCGCCCGTGCCGCAACACCAGCCGGTCGCATGCCTTTGGGCCGGCATCCGCCGGCCGCACAGCCTGGGAGCCGGCGCTGCGCGCCGACGTTCCCCCGGCTGTGGCCGCTCGCGCCGAGCTGCCCCTGGGGCGCGGCGAGGCGCGCGCTCCGAAATGCAGCGGCCGCCGCTGCCCGGTGGGCAGCGGCGGCCGCGCGCAGGAACCTGCTCGAGGTCAGGGCGACGGGAGCCCCGACCGGCGGCTCAGGGCAGCTCGAGCACGTCGGTGATCTTGTTGAACCCGATCACCGGGTCGACCGAGACGCCCACGGCATAAATCGGCAGGCCGATCGGGTAGGCCAGCGGGATCGGGGCCAGTTCGGCGCCCTCGGCGGTGGGATCGTTGGGCGCCAGCAGGAAGGTCGAGAAGATCGGCTCGCTGAAGCCCAGGTTGGTCAGGGAGTCGAACAGGATCCCGCTCTCACGCCCGTCCGGCAGCAGCAGGGAGCCGGCGCCTTCGGACAGGCTCAGGGCCACGAACAGCAGGCTGTCGGAGAAGGGCACGTGGCCGAAGCGGAACTTCCAGTTCGGCAGACCGGGCACCAGGTCCTCGGTGGCCAGGGCCAGGCAGCGGTAGCCGCTGACCAGCAGGGTCTGCGGATTGGTGTTCATCACGAACGGCGCGATGTGGTTGTCGTAGCGGTCGTTGTAGGCGGCCGCGTAGCGCACCAGCTGCTGGCTCGGCTCGACGCCCGACTCCGGGCCGAGCAGGTAGATGTCGTCGTGGTACTCGCAGCCGTCTTCCTGGTCGGCGGAGATCAGGCCCAGGGTGGTGCCGCCGGGGACCTCCGTGGCGCGGTTGTAGTACAGGGTGATCGAACCCGGGGCGTTGCCGGACAGCTCGCTGCCTTCGACGCGCGGGAACAGGGGGGCGCTGCCCTGGTCGACGCTGGCGACGACCCAGTCGAACTCGTTGGCCGGGCCGAAGGTGATGCCGCGGCCGATGGTCGAGACCCCGTTGAGGGTCTCTTCCGCGGCGATCTGGGTGCGGTCATCGGTGATCTCGAGGTCGAAGCTCAGCACGCCGTCGATCGAGACGAACAGCTGCGTGGTGCTCGGCACCCGCGAGGCCAGGAACCAGTTCGAGCCGAAGCTGCCCGAGTGGGCCACCCACAGGCGCTGGCCGCAGCTGGGTTCGTCCGCCAGGAAGCCCACGCTGACCAGGTCGCCCTCCAGGGCGATCTCCGGCCGGGTGGCCACGATGCCGGCCTGGGCGAAGAGCTGGACCTCGGGGCCCAGGGCCAGGCTGTTGCTCAGGGCGTCGAACAGACCGGTGCGGGCCCACACGGCGCTGGCGCCGTCGGGGCCGCGCTGGTCGATGTAGACCAGCGCCACCCGGCCCGCTTGGCCTTCCAGGTCGAAGGCCTGGATGGCGGCGTTCGAGGCCGAGCCCGGTTGGGCCGGGCCGAAGGTCAGCCCCCCGTTGGGGGAGCTGGCGAGGCGCAGGGTGCCGTCGATCAGGGCGCCGACGTAGAGCTTGGAGACCGCGTCGCGGCTCAGGGCCACCTCGAGCTGGGTCACGTTGCCGGCGGGCAGGGTCGGCACGCTCAGGCCGCTGACCCAGGCCGCGGAGGGCGAGCTGCGGCGCGCGAAGCGCACCTGGCCGGCGCCGGTCGGACCTTGGATCCAGGCCACCACCCCGAGGTCTCCCGCGGCGCGGGCGCCCTCCAGGTCGAGGCGGATCGGGGACCCGGCGGCCAGCACGGTCGGGTTGACCGTCCAGCCGCCTTGGCTCTCGGGCACGCCCAGGCCGCGGCCGTCCGACGAGACCACCTGCAGCAGGCTGCCGGGGCTCTCGACGAAGGCCACGAAGCTCTGCTCGAAGTCGGAGGCGGCGGCCAGGTCGAGGATCTCGGCGCCGCTGGCCAGCAGCGTGTTGGGCCGGAAGTTGAAGGGCAGTTCGCCCTCGCCGTCCGCGAAGGCACCGGCGGAGAGCAGGACGGAAGCAAACAGGGGGAGGCGCATCGCAGCGTGGGGGTTTGGTCCGCGGGGGAGCGCCTCGGCGCGTGCCGAGCCGGCGCCCCGCCGTCGGCAGCTCAATGCCGCCCGTGGGCGCAGAGTTCCGGGCGATCCTCGATTTCGATCTCGATCTCGCGGCCGAGAAGGCGCTTGAGCCGCGCCCGCGCCCGGAACAGGCGCGAGCGCACCGTGCCGATCGGCCAGCCGAGGCTCGAGGCGATGCAGGCGTAGTCGTGGCCCTCGAAGCAGAACAGCACCAGCGGCTCGCGCAGGGTGCGCGGCAGGCTGTCCAGGGCGGCCTCGAGCTGCTGGCTCCACTCGGCGCGCATGGCTTCTTCGTCGGGCCCGCTGGCGGGCTCGTGGTGGCGCGAGCCGCAGGCCGCGTGCTCGTGCCGGTCGCGGCGCGAGCGCGAGCGCAGGATCGAGAGCGCCGAAAGCGTGGCCAGCCGGCACAGCACGGCCGGCTCCGGCAGCGGGCGGGCGCCCTGGCGCCACAGGCGGGTCAGGGCGTCCTGGACCGCGTCTTCGGCCAGGTCGGCGGAGCGCAGCACCCGGGCGGCGGCGGCGCGCATGGCCGCCAGGTGCGGGGCGGGATCGAAGCTGGGCGCGGACGGCTCGACGGCCGTGGGCGCCAGGGTGGGACTGGAGGGCATCGCGGGGCGGGGCGTTGGGGAACGCCCGCACCGGCGGCGCCTCGTTCAGGCGCGCCGGGGGCGCGTTCCAGGGATCGCGGAGGGGAAGGACGGCTGCGCGCCCGACGCCGGAGGCGAGCCCTTGGGGGCCAGTCGGAACAGGGCTTCCCCGCGCCGTTGCGGCGCGCGCGGAGTCAGCGCGGCGATCGGGCCTGTCTCCCCGGGGCAACCCGCGCGGGGCGCCGGCGGGAGCTCGGGGCCGGAGCTCGGCAGGCCCGGCCAGGGGATCGCGCAGCCCCCGGCGATCAGCGTCCCGTCCGCGGGCCGCCAGCGCGGGGCGCCCGCGGGGACGCTCCGGTCCGCAGCGGTCCCGCTGCCGGCGGGGGCCCCGCCGGCGTGGGCCTCGCGGGCGGGCTCCGCCTCCCGGGACGCGGCCACGGCGCGGCCGTGCGCGTGTCCGCAGGTCTCCAGGCGCGGCTGCCCCGCACCCGGCGACCCGGGCCGGGGCTCCTGCTCCAGGTGCCAGCAGCGGCCGTCGGCCCCATGGCGGTGCTCGACCAGGCTGTGGTGCAGTCCGGCGCGCCAGCTGGGCAGGAACCACAGCAGCAACAGCAGCAGGGCCCCGACGCGGCCGGCACCGGGGCCTGCCCGGGTGCCGGTGCGCTGCGCCGGGGGCCACCGCCGCTCAGGGCGGGCCAGGGTCTGGGAGCTGCTCACGGGGCCTCGATAGTACGCCGGGGAGGGCCCCTAAAGGCAGGTGCCCTGGTCCGCCGTCGAACGGACCGGGGCCGCCGTCGGCCCGCCTTCCGGGGGCCGGGCCGCGGCGGATTTTGCGGGAACTTTTGCGGCCCCTGCGGACAGCTCCGGTCGCGCGCCGGCTGGGGCCGCTCGCCCCCCGGGAAGGCGCCGCTTCCCGGGCCCGCAACCGCAGCGCTGGGGCGGCGCCCCGGGGCTCAGGTAGCAAGCGCGGCGGGGCGAAAGAAGTTCGCTGCCATGTGCGGAATCGCTGCCCGTTTTGATCTCCGGCCGCCCCGCGGCGCCAGTGGACCGTCGATCGAGGCGGAGCTCGGGCGCATCTCCGCCGCCCTGGCGGAGCGCGGCCCGGACGGCAGCGGCCTGTGGCTCGACCCCGAGGGCGGTCTCGGTCTGGCCCACCGCCGGCTGGCGATCCGCGACCTCGATGCGCGCGCCGGGCAGCCGATGGTCTCGGGCGACGGCCGCTACGTGCTGGTCTTCAACGGCGAGCTCTACGACGACGCCCCGCTGCGGGCCGAACTCGAGGCCGCGGGCGTGCGCCTGCGCACCCGCTCCGACAGCGAGGTGCTGCTCGAGGTCTTCGCGCGGCGCGGCGCGCCAGTTTTCGCCGAGCTGCGCGGCATGTTCGCCGTGTGCCTCTGGGACCGGCGCGAGCGCCGCCTGTGGCTCGCGCGGGATGCCTACGGCATCAAGCCCCTGTACCTGTCCGATCGGGGCGGCTGCCTGCGGGTGGCCAGCGAAGCCCGCGCCCTGGAGGCCGGCGGCCAGATCCCGGCGGAGCTCGACCCCGCCGGGCTGTGCGGCTTCCTGCTCGGCGGCGCGGTGCCGGAGCCCTTCACCCTGCGGCGCGGGGTGCGCTCCCTGCCCCCGGGGTCGGTCTGGTGTGCGGACGCGCGCGGCCTGCGCGAGGTGCTGCCGCGCCGCGGCCTGCTGCAGCGGCTGGCAGAGCTCGAGGCGGCGCGCCCCGAGCGCGCCGAGCCGAGCGCAGAGTTCGACGCCCGCGTGCGCGCGGCCGTGCTCGACAGCGTGCGCGCCCACACGCTGTCCTCCGATGTGCCGGTGGGGCTGTTCCTCTCCGCCGGCATCGACTCCACGGTGCTCGCGGCCTTGATGCGCGAGGTCGAGCCCGCGGGGCGCCTGACGGCGATCACCCTGGCCTGTCCGGAGTTCGCCGGGCGCGCCGATGATGAGCTGCCCCTGGCGCGGCGCGTGGCGGCCGGGCTGGCGCTCGAACACCGCGTGGTGCCCTTTTCCGGGGACGACTTCGAGGCCGGCATCGAGGCCTGGCTCCAGGCCATGGACCTGCCCACCACCGACGGCCTCAACACCTTCCTGGTGAGCCGGGCGGCGCGGGCCGCGGGGCTGACCGTGGTGCTTTCGGGCCTGGGCGGCGACGAGCTGCTCGGCGGTTACCCCTCGTTCCGGCAGGTGCCGCGGCTGGCGGCCTGGACGCGCTGGCCGGGCGCCGTGCCGGGCCTGGCGCGGGGCTTGCGCGAGCTGCTGCGGCGCACCCTGCCCGAGGGTCTCTCGCCCAAATGGGCCGCGGCTCTCGAGGTGCGCGGCGACACCCTCGCGGCCTACCAGCTGCGCCGCGGTTTGTACCTGCCCTACGAACTGCCCGCCCTGGTCGGGCCCGCCCTGGCGCGCGAAGGCCTGGCCCAGCTGGCCGCCGAGCGCCAGGCGGAGGAGCGCGCCATCCGCGCCCTGCAGACCCCCTGGGCGCGCCTGTGCGCCCTGGAGTCGACGCGCTACATGCGCGACCAGCTGCTGCGCGACTCCGACCGCGCTTCGATGGCCCACGGGCTCGAGCTGCGCGTGCCCCTGGTCGATGTGCGCCTGCTCGCGGCCCTGGCTCCGAGCTTGGCCGCCCTGGGCGAGGCGCCCGGCAAGGGCGCGCTGTGGCGCGCGGCGCGGCCCGCCCTGCCGGAGGAGATCGCGACCCGCCGCAAGACCGGTTTCCGGGTGCCGCTCGAGCGCTTCCTGGCCGCCTGCCCGCCGCGCTCGCCCCTGGCCGCCCGGCGCGCGCCCTGGGCGCGGCGCCTGGCGCTCGAACTGTGCGCCCGCCAGGGTTGGATGGCCACAGCGGCATGAGCGCGGGGCCGAAGATGCACTCCGCGGCCGCCCCGGCGCTGCCCGGTCGAGCCCGTCCGGGCCTGGCCCTGGCGCTGGTCTTCGGGCTGGCTTGGCTGGCGTCGGAGCGCGACTTCGGCAGCGCCGGCTTCTGGCTGCCCTGGAAGGCCTTCGCCCTGGCCCTGTTGCTGCTCGCCCCGGCCTTGGCGCGCTGCCTTCAGCCCGAACAGCGCTCTGCCGAAGCCATCGGCAGCGTGCCCGTCCTGGCGCTGCTGGGGGTGATCCACACGCTCTATTACGCCCTGCCGGTGCTGCTCGGCGATCGGGTCGTGGGCATGCTGATCGAACCCCCGGTGGACGCCCTGGAGCGCGCCCTGGACCTGTGCCTGCTGGGCACGGCGGGCTTCGCCCTGGGCCAGAGTTTGGTGCCCCGGCAGATCGACCGCGGTCCGCGGCCGGGCTGGGATGCTCCGCGCGCCCGGGCGCTGCTGTTCCTGTGCCTGCCGGTGGGCCTGCTGGCGGAGTCGGGCCTGCGCGCGGGTCTGGTGCCCGGCGTCTTCGTGCAGCCCGCCAAGCTGCTGGCGCTGCTGCTGCAGGTCGGGCTGGGCCTGGCGATCCTGCTCTGGCGCCGCGGCGAGCTCGATCGGCGCACGGCCCTGCCGCTGCTCGGCCTGGGCCTGCCGCTGTTTTTCCTGGCCAGCCTCTCCGAGGGCGCCATCGGCGCGGCGATCAAGGGCGGTTCGTTCCTGTTGGCGCTGATCTGGGCCAGCGGCGGGCGCGTGCCGATCTCGGCCCTGGCCCTGGCCGCGGTCGCCGCCCTGGTGCTGCGCGGCGGCGCGATGGAGTTCCGCTCGCTCTCGAAGCAGCATCCCCACCTGGTCGCCGAAGGCCGCTTCGAGCGGGCCGCCCTGTTCATCCAGCTTTCGATCGACGAGCTCGAGCGCGACGGCGGCCGCCGCTCCCTGGAGACGATCACCGACCGCCTGGCCCAGGTGGCGCTGCTCGGCCACGTGGTCGATTCGACGCCCCTGGCGGTGCCGTTCTGGAACGGCTCCTCCTACGTCAGCCTGCCCCAGAGCCTGGTGCCGCGCGCCCTGTGGCCCGACAAGCCGGTCAAGGACCTGGGGCAGCGCTTCGCCCACCGCTACGCGATCATCGACCCCAGCGATCGCACCACCTCGATCAACTTCCCGCAGCTGATCGAGATGTACTGCAACTTCGGCGCCCCCGGCGTGTTCGGCGGCATGCTTTTGTTCGGGATCCTGGTGCGCTCCCTGATCGAACGCTTCTACCGCGCCGGGGTCGGGCCGACCGCCACCCTGCTGGGGGCGGTCTGGCTGGGCGGACTGACCGCGGTCGAGTCCGACCTCAGCATGGTCCTGGGCGGCATGCTGCAGCAGGCCGTGGTGATCGGGCCGCTGCTCTATTGGGTGCGCGAGCGACGCGCCGAGCAGCGCCAGCGTTTCTTGATCCCCGGGCTCGGGGCCAGGGCATGAAGCTCCTGCAGGTGATCCCGAGCTACCTGCCCGGGCTGCGCTACGGGGGCCCGATCGCCTCCGTGCATGGCCTGTCGCGGGCGCTGGTCGAGCGCGGGCACCGGGTCGAGGTCTGGACCACCGACATGGACGAGGGCCAGCGGTTGGCGGTGGGCGAGGGCGAGCGGCGCGAAATCGACGGCGTGGGCGTGCGCTATTTCCGCGTCCAGGGACCGCCGCGGCTGCGCCATGCCCCCGGGCTGCGGCGCGCGCTCGCGGCCGGGGTCCAGGGCTTCGACTGGGTCCACGCCCACGGGCTGTTCCAGTTCCCGAGCCATTGGGCCCTGCGGGCGGGGCAAAGCGCGGGCGTGCCGACCGCGCTCTCGCCGCGCGGCATGCTGCAGCGCGAAGCGATCGAAGCGCGCGGCGCGCTGCGCAAGCGGGTCTGGCTGCGCTGGCTCGAAACCGGAGGCCTGGCGCGCCTCACGGGACTGCACCTGACCGCGGAACTCGAGCGCGAGCGCCTGCCGGAGCTCGGCTTTCCCTGGCCAGAGCCCTGGCTGATCCCCAACGGGATCCGCACCGACCTGCCGGCGGCTCCGAGCCTCGACGAGCTCGATCCCGAACTGCTCGGCCTGCTGGCCCGCGGCGAGCCGTTGCTGCTGTTCCTCGGCCGGCTCTCCTGGAAGAAGGGCCTCGACCGCCTGGCCGATGGGCTGCCGAGCTGGCCGCGCGGGCACCTGCTGGTGGCCGGTCCCGACGAAGGCGCCGGAGCGGCCTTCGAGGCCCGGCTCCGCCAGCGGGGCGTGCGGCACCGCGTCAGCCTGCTCGGTCCGGTCGACGGCCGCGCCAAGGCCGCCCTGCTGGCCCATAGCGACCTGTTGCTGCTGCCCTCCCGTTCCGAGAACTTCGCCAACGTGGTGGTCGAGGGCCTGGCCCAGGGGCTGCCGGCCCTGGTCACTCCCGAGGTCGGCGCGGCCGAGCTGCTGCAGCGCTGGCGCGCCGGTCATGTCCTGCCCGCGGAACGTTGGCCCGCCGAGCTGCCGCGGCTCTTGGCCGACGGGGCGGCCCTCAAGGCCGCCGGCGAGCGCGGTCGGCGGATGGTCAGCGCGGAGCTCGATTGGCGCCGCTTGGCCGAGCGCTTCGAGGACGCCTACGGGGGTCGCTCGCGCGCACGCGCGTCCGCGGCCTGAGGGCCGGCCCGAGCGAAGGGGCTGTTTCGCGCCGAGATCGCAGCCCTGCAAACTCAGCGCTGCAGGGCCGACAGGGATGCCGGCGGCGTCCCCGCGCCCTCCGGCCGCCGCGGCAGCGCGGCGGGGGGAGCCTGCTCGCCGGGCATCGGCAGCGCGGCTCCAGCCTGCGCCGCGACCGCGGCCTTGTCCGGGCCGCTCGGCCCGGCGTCCCCGCTGGCGGGTGCCGCGGGTTCCGGCGGCGCCTGCGGCAGCGCAGCGCCCAGGGGCCAGGGCGCCTGCTGCCAGAGCGCCAAGCGCACGGCGCAGCCGGCCGCCAGCAGGGTCGAGAGGCTGGTGGCCAGGGCGAACAGGGCCAGGTCGCCGGCGGCGATCGAGAGCGGCAGGAGCCCCAGCAACACCGTCCATTGGAACAGGCGCGCGCACAGCAGCCGCACGCTTTGCCGTCCGGCCAAGAGCGCCATCTTGCCCAGCGACAGCAGGCTCTGCCCCGCGGCCACGCCGGCCAGGGCCGCGAGCAGCGGCGCGGCCGGGCGCCAGCGTTCCCCGAGCAGCCAGGGCACCAGCGGCTCGGCCAGCAGCAGGGCGACCGCGAACGCCAAGGCCAGGGGTGCGGCCAGCCAGGCCCCCAGGCGGCGCAGGGTCGTGCCGCGGCGCTCCGCGTCGCGGGCGAACCAGTTGAAGGCCAGGCGCGCCGCCAGGGGCTGCAGCAGCTGGTGGGGCACCTGGGCCAGGCGCATCGCCTGGTGGTAGAGCCCGGCGCCTTGCTCGCCGCCGACCAGGCCCGCGCCCAGGGTCAGGATGCGCGCGTAGGCGCTCTCGAGCAGGCCGTCGAGCCACACGTCGCGGGCCTCGTCGGCCAGTGCGCAGAGCTCGCGCCAGCGCGGCAGGCGCCAGGCCGCAAGCGGCCAGCAGCCGAGCCAACGGAGCCCGATCCCGAGCGCCAGCAGATTCCAGGCTTCGCGCAGGGCCAGGGCGCCCTCCGCCAGTCCGGCGGCGGCCGCCAGCAGGGCCAGCCCGTGTCCGGAGGTCTGCGCCAGGGTTTCGAGGCGCGCCAGGGGCCGGAACAAACCCCGGCGCTCCCCGAGGGCCTGGGCGGCGTAGACCAAGGGCTGGGCGGCCTGGGTCGCGAGCAGGAGCACCAGCGCCAGGGGCGTGCAGCGGGGCAGGGCGCCGCAGGCGAGCAGCGCGAGCCCCGCGCCGAGCAGCAGCAGCGCTTCGAGCCGGGAGGCGTTGATCAGCCGGGACAGCCGCTCGGGGGTCGGCTCGGCGCCGCGCAGCAGCAGCGTGGGCAGCCGCAGGCTGGCCAGGGATCCGAACAGGGCCAGGCCCGCCGAAAGCAGCGCGAAGCGGCCGAAGTCCGCCGGCGCCAAAAGGCGCACCAGGCACAGGTTGGCCGCGAACGCCAGGCCCGCCTGGGCCAGGCCGCCCGAGAGCATCCACAGGGCGTCGCCGCGGCGTCGATCGGCCATGGCTCAGGCGGCGTGGGGGTGCTGCGCCGCTTCGGCCCGCTCCGGATTCGGTCCCGGCGCCTCGGACAGCAGCCGTCGCCGGCCGGCCCGCAGCAGCCACCAGGGCCAGGTCGCGGCCGCGGTCAAGCGGCGCGCCCAAGCGGGCAGCTCCTGGCGCCAGCGCTGGTCCAGCTCGATCCCCGATTGTTGCCAGCGCATCTCGTTGCCGCTGATCGCGTGCAGCCGTTCGCTGCGCAGGCGCTGGCCGTGTCCGGCCGGGAACTCGAGCCCGAGGAAGCGCCCGATCCGCGCCAGGGCGCGGTCCGGATCGCCCGCCAGGCTCTCGTATTCGAGGTTCAGGAAACTCTGCGGCGGCAGGGTCGAGCCCAGATACGACATCAGCGCATTCTCGACCGCCCAGCGCCCGGAAAAGCGCAGCACGCTGCCCGCCCGGGCGCCTTCGCGGCGCGTCATCGAATGCACGAAGGCGCGCGGGTCCTTGTAGACGTGGATCACCTTGAGCGCGAAGCGCCCGCTGGCCGCCAGCCAGGCCAGGCGGTAGGGGTCCTTCGAGGAGTCGACCAGGTACTCGAGCCCCGCGGGCTGGCGCTCGCGGGCCGCGCTCCACAGCCGGGTCAGCAGGCGGGCGTTGAGCTCCGCGTAGGCCTCCGCTTCGGCCCGCCGCGCTCCGCGCGGGCCGCCCAGCAGCAGGTCGCCGAGCAGGGGTCCGCGCAGCACGCGCCCGAAGCCGTGGCTCTCGCGGAAGCGCTCGAGCCGCGCGCCCGCGGACGACAGCGGCAGCTCGGCCAGCAGGGGCCCGAAGAAGTCGCAGCTTTCCAAGGGCGCGCCGCAGGCGCAGGGGGCGCGGTGCTCGCGCAGCTCCCAGGGCAGGACCTGCAGCTCGCCCAGGGTCCAGATGCGCTCGTGCTGGCCCAGCAGCAGGTCGAGCAGGGTCGAGCCCGAGCGACCGCTGGAGAGGATGTAGATCAGCGGCAGCGGCGCGGGGACGCCCGGGGCCGCCGGGCGCTCTCTGACCCGCGGCGCGGGGGTGGGCGTGGCCGCCTGATGGGGGGCGGAAGGCACGGCATTCATGGAGAGCGCATCGGGCATCGGCCGGCGGCGGTGGAGGCCTTGTCGGGCTCAGGCCACGGCCTGGGAAAACCCGGAGGTGCCGCCCGCGGCCAGGGCGCGCGCATAGCCCGCCAGGGCCCGTCGCCCGTAGTCCTGCCAGCCGTATCCGCCGGCGACCCGCGCGCGGGCCGCCTGGCCCATGGACTCGAGCAACAGGCGCTCGTCCCGGGCGCGCTCCAGGGCGGAGCGCAGGGCGGCCACGTCGCCGGGGGGCACCTCGAACCCGGCGCGCCCGCCGGCGAGCAGCTCGCCGCCGCCGGTGTTGGGCGTGATCAGCAGCGGCAGGCCGCTGGCGGCGGCCTGGAACAGCACCATGGCCATGCCCTCCTCGTAGGAGGGCAGGCAGAACAGGCTGGCCGAGCGGTACAGGGGCGGCAGCTCCGCCTGGGGCCGCGGGCCGTGGCGGCGCACGCGCGGGTCGCGGCAGCGCGCGAACCAGGGCTCGAGTTCGGGCTCGACCGGGCCCACGAAATCGAGCCGGGCGCTGGGGTCCTCGAGGCCGGCGAAGGCCTCCAGCAGCAGATGCGCGCCCTTGCGGATCGAGGCCCGGCCGACGAACAGCACCGCCAACCCCGGGGCCAGCTCCGGCGCCGGCCTGAAGCGCTCCAGGTCCACGCCGTAGGGGTTGATCAGCAGGCGCTCGGGCCGGAAACCGCGCGCCAGGAAGGTCTCGGCCACGAAGGCCGAAGGCACCGCGATCAGGTCGGCCCGCTGGTACTCGGCCAGCTCGCGGGCCACGATCGAGGGCGGCGGCAGCAGCGGCTTGAGACCGGCCGCCCGGTAGGCGTCGGCGAGCAGCTGCGCCTGGGCTTCGATGTGGGCGCTGCCGCGCTCGAGCACGGTCAGAGCGCCGCGGCGCCGGGCCTCGTCCAGCGCCGCCAGGGAAGAGCCGGACCAGCCCACGAAGACCTCGGGGCGCGGCGGCAGCCGCCGCGCCGCCGCGGCGGCGAAGGGGCCGTGGGCCAGGGGCTCGAGGCGCGCGCGCAGCCCGGGCGGCAGGCGCCGCACCGCGCGCCCGTAGAGTTCGAACGGCAGCAGGCTGACGCAGCGTTCCCGCGGCACCCCGAAGCGCTGCGCGATCGCCCGGGGATAGGAGCTGATCAGGCGCTCGAGCGCCCCCTGGCGCTCGAGTTCGCGGGCCAGATCGAAGCCGTGGAAACGGCCGTAGACCGACAGGGTGACCTTCATGGCTGCTCGCTCGCGATCGGGTGACCGTGCCGTTGCCTCGGCAGGCCCGGGCCCGGGGGCTGCGCGGGCCCGGCCCCTGTCCACGGCCGAGGGGCACGGGCGGCGGCGGGCGCGTCGGCCCGGGGCAGGGCCGCGCCGCAGAGCTCGAGGCGCGCCTCGGTTGCGAGCAGCGCGCCGGCGGCGGGCGCCGGGGCCGCCGCGGGGGAGCTTGGGTCTGCGCTCCCGAACAGGCTCGCCAGGATGCGCTGGCAGGCCCCGCGGTGGTCGAGCCCAAGGGTCAGGACGCGCTGGCGGCCGGCCCCGCGGATGGCGGCGCAGCGCTCGGGCTGGGCCAGGGCCGCGCGGGCCACCTCGACCAGCTCGCGATCGTCCGCGAAGTAGAGCGCCTCGCGGCCCTCGGCGAAGAGCTCGAGGTGCTCCGCGCTGCGCTCCGCCAGCAGCAGCCCGCCCGCGGCCGGGATCTCGATCGAGCGGTCGGTGTGCTGGTCGCGGTTTTGGTGCCGCAGGAATCCGAGGCTCAGCTCGCTGGCGGCGATCGCCAGCGCGTATTCGCGCGCCAGCAGCGGGCGGCCTTCGATGCGCAGCGCGCTGGGCACGCGCCGCAGGCGCTGCCAGCCGTTGCCGAACACGCGCACCCCTAGCCCGGCCTGGGCCAGGGCCAACAGGGCCGCGGCGCGCGGCGCTTCGTAGCTGCCCACGAACAGGATCGGCGCCCCCAGGGCCTGGCGCTCGGCGGGGCTCGGCTCGCGCGGCCGGAACAGCTCCGGGTCGTAGCTCTTGGGCTCGTAGCAGACCCGGCGCGCCCCCAGGCTGGCCAGCTCCCCGCGCTCCTGATTGCGGCGCTTGGTGGTCACCACCAGGTCGTAGAGCGGCAGGCAGCCGCTCTGGAAGCGCGAGCGGTTGTGGGGCAGGAACAGGTCGTCCTCGCTGAACAGCAGCGCCCGCATCGCGGGCGCCCGGCGGCGCAGTTCGCGCAGGGTCGAAGGCCACAGGGCCCGGCCGCATTCGACCCACAAGAGCTCGAACTCGTTCAGCTCCAGGGCCGCCGAGAGCTGGCGGTTGAGGCCGGCGCGATCGAGGGGCCAGCCCAGGCGATGGCAGAGGCGCGCCGCGAGCGAGGCCGGCGGCGGGCGGCCGTCCAGACTCTCCACGGCATGGCTGATCGGGGTCAGCCGATGGCCCAGGGCGCGCAAGGCGCGCGCGCGCTGGGCGCAGCGCGTCGAAGCGGCCAGCTCGCCGACGTAGAGGATGCGCATGGGTCGCTGCGCCTCAGGGCTGGGGGCCGGCGGTTGCGCTCCGGGCGCGTGCCTGCGCGCGGCCGGGGCCCGGCCGCGCCCGCTCCAGCCTGGGGGCCCTCACGGCAGCAGCCCCAGGAAGCGCAGCGCGGCCTGGAGCCCCGCTGCATCGGCCTCGAAATCGAAGCGCTGCACGCGCTGCGCCGCCAGGGCGCCGGCCCGGGCCAGGGCGGCCGGATCCGAGAGCGCCTGCTCCAGGGCCCGGGCCAGGGCGCGGGCGTCGCCCGCGGGGAAGATCCAGCCGCTCTGGCCGGGTTCGATCAGGTCGCGGGCCGAACCGACCCGATCGCTGGCCAGGACCGGCGTCCCGCAGGCCATGGCCTCGTTGACCACCAGGCCCCAGGGCTCGTAGTCCGAGGGCAGCACGAACAGGTCCGCCAGGTCGTAGAAGCGCGGCAGTTCGGTCTGGTTGCGGAAGCCGAGCAAGCGCACCCCCCGGCGGCCCTGCGCGCGGCGCTCGAGCTCGCCGCGCTGTTCGCCGTCGCCGATCAGCAGCAGCTCGAAGTCCCGGCCGCGGTCGAACAGCTGCAGGGCCGCCTCGAGCAGGTCCAAGGCGCGCTTCTTGGGCTGGAACTTGGAAGCGAACAGCACCACCGGCAGGCCGGGGCGCAGGCCGAGCTCGGCGCGGAGCTGCGCGCGCCGGGGCGCGGCGGCGCGGGCGGCGGCCTCGAAACGCTGGTTGTCGACCGCGTAGGGCATCGAGAACAGGCGCTGCTCGGGCACGCCGTAGGCGCGGTAGAAATCGCGGTTGTGGCTGCCGATCGTCAGGCAGGCGGAAACCTGCGCCAGCAGCGGGGGCAGGCACAGGGAGCGCAGGCGCGCGCGCCAGTCATCCCGGGGCCGGCCGTGCAGCAGGGACTCGCCCCGCAGGAGCACCGGCAGGCCCGCGCGCCGCGCGGTCCACAGCGCCTCGAGCAGGCTGATCTGGGCGTAGCCGTGCAGCCACACGGCGTCGAAACGGCGCGCATCGATCAGCTGCTTTAGGCCGCGCGACCAGGGCCGCCACAGGTCCAGGCCCGAGGCGCCCAGGCGCGCTTCCAGGAAGCGGTGCCGGTAGCCTGCGAGCAGGTCCACGTCCCAGGCCAGCTCGCGCCCGAAGCCGGGGTCGAAGTGCCCGCGCACCGAGCGATCGCTGAGGAAGGCCACCTCGAGTTCGAGCCAAGGCTGGCGCGTCAGCTGCGCCAGCAGCGGGGCCTGGTATTGGATCGGGTGGCTGACCAGGTAGAGCAGGCGCGCCGGGCGCGGCGTGCCGCGCGACAGCGGGCCGCCCTGGGGCTCCCCGGCCGCCCGCGGGGCGGCCCGGGGCACTTCGATCGCGCTGCTCGTGCCCTTGCGCATGGCTCAGCTCGCCGCGCGGCCCGCGGCCTTGGATGCCTCGAGGTAGTAGGCGTTCTTGCCGTAACCGCCGTAGGCGCCGTAGTAGCCGCCGCCGCGGCGCTCGTGGCGGTAGGCGTTCATCACCGCGCCGACCAGGTTGGCCCCCGATTGGCGCAGGCGCACGCAGGCGGTTTCCACCGCCGGCGCCGGCAGACCGCCGCAGCGGTAGAGCAGCACGATCGCGTCCAGGCTGTGGGCGAAGGACTCCACGTCGGCGACCACCAGGGCCGGCGGCAGGTCGAAGACCACCAGGTCGTAGGCCGCCTCGAGCTCGCGGATCAGCTGGCTGGCGCGCGGCCCGGTCAGGGCCTCGCCGGCGCCGCCCTCGAGCCGGCCCGCCATCAGCACCGACAGGTCCGGATTGCCGGTGGGGGCCACCAGGCCGCGCCAATCGACGGGCGTGCTCAGGGCCTCGGCCAGGCCCGGCCCCGCGGCCCGCCCTAGGTAGCGGTGCACCGAGGGCCGGCGCATGTCCGCGTCGACCAGCAGCACGCGCCGCCCGCCGGTGGCGAAGGCCCAAGCCAGGTCCACGTTGGTGGTCGACTTGCCCTCTCCGGGGGCGCAGGAGGTGACCGCCAAGGTCTTCAGGGGACGGTTTTCCCCGGCGGCGAAGCGCAGGTTGGCGCGCAGGCTGCGGTAGGCCTCGGCCACCGGCCCGTGGGGGGCATCGCGCATGGCGATGAACTCCTTGGGCGCCCCGGGGACGCGCGCGCGACCGCGGCGGAAGTCCGGAACCGTGGCGAGGATCGGCAGCCCGGTGGTCTGCTCCAGGGCCTTGTCGGTGTGCAGCGCGCCGCGCAGGCGCTCGCGGCCGAAGGCGCCGAAGAGGCCCGCCGCCAGGCCCAGGGCCGCACCGAAGGCCAGGGTCAGGCCGACCCGCGGGGCGTAGCGCTGGGCCGGAGCATCGGCGGGGTCGATGAAGGTGGCCGCCGGGGCCGCAGCGGCGCGCTTGATCTCGGCCTCCTGCAGGGAGCGCAGCAGGAACGCGGTCAGCTCCTTGTGGGTCTCGAGCTGGCGCAGGGGCGCGGCCAGCTCGCGCTCCACCTCCGGCAGGGTTTCGAGGCGCTGCTCGAGGGCCCCGCGGTAGCCGGCCAGCTCGCCGAGCTGCTGGGCCAGGGCGCGCGAACGCTCGACCAGATGCTGGGCCGTGCGCGACTCGACCTGCTGCTGGGCCTGCTCCAGGGCCTCGAGGCTCTGCCCGGGGGCCTGGTCGAGGCTGATGCGCGCCCGGGCGACCAGGGTCTGGCGCCCGGCGAGCAGTTCGCGCAGCCCGGCGAGCCGCGCCGTCAGGTGCTGCACCAGCTGCTGTTCCAGCTGGGCCAGGAACCCCTGGGCCTTCTGCAGGCTGGGGTGCTCGCCGGTGACCTCCGCGGCCCAGCGGTCGCGCTCGGCGCGGGCGTCCGCGATGCGCTCGAGCAGCGAACGGCACAGGGGATCGGCGGCCACCCCGCTCTCGGCCTGTTCGGCGAACAGCGCGGCCGCGCCCGGGTCCCCGGCGGCCAGCCGCGCCACGAGCCCTTCCAGGGCCTCGATCTGCAGCTCGAGCTCGTCGGCCATGCCGGCCAGCTGGTCCACGCGCGCCTGCAGCGCCAGGCGCGCCGGCTGGTCGGCCGAGAGGCCGATCGTCAGGCGCTGCATGGAAAGCGTCGAGAGCTGCTCGATCAGGCTCTGGGAGAGCGGATCGGAGAGCTGCTCGCCCAGGCGCGAGAGCGCCTCGTAGCGGCGTTCGGCGAACAGGGCCGCGGCCTCTTCGAGCGCCTTCTGCTCGACCTCGAGGCGCATGCGATCGAGCTCCAGCGCCGAGAGGTCCCCGGCGATCGCGGCTGCGGCGCTGGGCAGGTCGATCAGATCCGGATGCCTGCGGCGCAGCTCGGTCACCTCCGCCTCGGCGCGCTCCAGGGCCGCCTGCTGCAGGGCCAGCTGGCTCTGGATGAAATCGACCGTGGTGCTGGCCCGATCGCGGCCCTTCTGCACGACCTGGGCGAAGTAGTTGGCGCAGATCGCGTTGGCGCAGGCGGCGGCGCGCAGCGGGTGGCTGTCGGAGACGGTCACCGCCAAGACCCCGGAGTTGCGCTGGGTCTCGACCACGCGCGTGCCGCCCATCAGGCGGCGCACCGCGTCGGCCTCGGTCTGGCGCACCAGCGCGAAGCGTTTGCCGCTCACGTCGCCGAGCGGCTCGAGGGTCAGCAGGCAGCCGAAGGCCTCGAGCGGCATGCCGGCCACGAAATCGAAGGTTTGCCGTTCGGCCCAGGGGCCGCCGCGGGAGAGCTCCACCCGGCCGGGAGCGGGGAAGCGCACCTGCAGGGACTCCGCCGCGTCCGGGGCCAGGGCCTGGCAGCGCGCCCGCAGCTGGCCGTCGCCCTCGCTGCGGCCGAGCAGGCGCGCCCACAGGCCGGCCAGGGGCCAAAGGCTCAGATCCTCGACGCGCGTGGCGAGACCCAGGTGCGGCTCGACCGACGCCTGCTGGAAGTCCGCCAGGACCGCGCCCCGCGGCGCCCTGACGGTGGCCTCGGCCAGGGTGCGCGATTCGAGCACGGCGATCTCCGCCGCGGCCGCGGGCGCGGCGGTCAGCCGGGCCAGGTCGCCGAGCACGCCGTCGCTGTGCTCGCTCTTCTCGAGCATCAAGGTGGCCTGCGCCCGGTAGACCGGCTCGCTGCGGCCCAGGAAACCGAGCGCCGCTCCCAGCCCGGCCAGCGCCCCGCCCAGCACCCACAGGGGGCGGCGCCGGGCCGCGTCCAGGAACTCGACCCAATCGAAGCCCGCCGGAGCCAGGCCCGGGCCCTGCTTGCCGAACGGATTCATTTGTCGAGCGCGTCGCTGACCACGACCAGGTTGGTGATCGAGCCGAAGATCGGCGCGGCGGCGTTCAGCACCGGCACGATCTGCTCGCGGAACACGCCCCCGCGGGACAGGCGCACGAAGATCAGGTCGTCCGGGTAGACCGGCAGCAGACCGCCCGCATCCGGGGTCGCCGCATCGAAGAAGTGCACCGCCAGCTGGCCCGACTGCACGCGCAGCAGCGCCACCTGGTCGCGGTCGCCGCCCTCGCGCACGCCGCCGGCCAGGGCCAGCACCTGCAGCAGGTTGAGCGGGCGATCGAGGGGCACCCCGCCCGGCCGCTCGACCTCGCCCAGCACGAAGGCCTGGCGCGCGGCGTAGGTCTGCACCGACAGGCCGACCTCGGGCTCGATCACGAAGCGCTCCAGGGCCGCTTCGATCGCCTGCTTGCTTTCGACCACCGACAGGCCGGCCAGGCGCACGCTGCCGATCAAGGGCAGCACCAGGTTGCCGTCCGGATCGATGCGCAGCGGCACCTCCGGCCGCGCCAGGTCGGGGTGGCCGGCGATGTTGAGCGTCAGCACGTCCCCGGGGCCCAGGGTGAAGGGCGGCGGGGGCGGCGCGGCGGGCAGGGTCTCGGGCGGCAGGTCCGACCGCACCAGGGGCGGCGCTTGGACGCAGCTCGGCGCCAGGGCGATCAGGGCCAGCAGGCCTGCAGGCAGGGGGGATGTGCGCATTTTTTCCGATCCGATCGTGGCCGTATCGGCTGGGTGCCCCGGGCGCTGATGGCCTGCCGGCGGGGCGCGGCGCGATTCCCGGGCGCGGTTCACCCGCTCGGAGGGCGCTGCGCTCAACCCACCGCCGCGGGGGCGCTGCGCGCGCCGGGCAGGGCCGGCGCCGGCTCGGGCTCCGGCAGGCGCCGCGCGCGGGTCCACAGCTCGCCCTCGACCAGGGCCAGGTCGAGCCGCCGCAGGCAGGCGTTGTCGTGGGGGCAGACGGCCCGATAGCAGGGGGCGCAGGCGAGCTCGGCCCGCAGGGTCCCGAGGCCCTCGCCGTGGGGCTTCCACAGCCCGGCGCGGTCGGTGCCCGCGAACAACACCAGCCCCGGGCAGCCCACCGCCGCGGCCAGGTGCGCGGGGCCCGAGTCGTTGCTGAGCAGCGCCGCCGCCCCTTCGAGCAGCGCGGCGGACTGGCGCAGGTCGAGCCTTCCGCACAGGTTGAGCACCCGCGGGCCCGCGGCGGCGACCAGGCTCTCGCCGAGCTCCCGCTCGGCGGCTCCGCCCAGGACCGCCACCTCGCCGCCGCGCTCGCACCAGCGCCGCGCCAGCTCGGCGAAGCGCTCGATCGGCCAGCGCTTGGAGGCCAGTTTGGAACCGGGCGCGAGGCACAGCAGCGCGCGCGGCTGCGCCTCGGCTAGCGCGCGCTCGCCGCCCGGCGCCGCGCCTGCGGCGCGCGCGCGGACGGCCGCCAGC
>ERZ1066136.530-NODE-530-length-27580-cov-13.588011_pt1 | contig 27580 bp, 21 predicted proteins | sample MGYA00382783_ERZ1066136 | MGnify/ENA primary metagenome ERZ1066136 (study PRJEB33369, sample SAMEA5778366) | biofilm metagenome | biome: Industrial cooling water; feature: Water cooling tower basin; material: Biofilm | place: United Arab Emirates | collected... | reverse complement strand
CGCGTCCGTCGCGTCGTCGCGTCCGTCGCGTTCAGGTCGTGAGCAGTTCGTCGCGCCCGCCGCATTCGTCGCGCTCTTCGCGCTCACGGGATCGCGCGAATCGCCTGGGAGATGAAGAAGGTGAACACGCCGATCACCGCGCCGAGTCCGAAGCCGAAGCGGATGATCAGGTTGAGTTCGCGCTGCGTGACGCCGCGGATGATCTCCTCGACGCGGGCGGTGCTGAACTCGTTCACCTTGCGCTCGATCAGCGCCGGCACGTCGAGGCGGCGGACGAGCGGGGGGAGGGCCTCGGTGAGGCGACCCCAGAGCAGCGGGGCGAGTGCGTCGGCGAGGCGGGCGGCGGTGTCGGCGGGGAGCCAGCGTGCGGGGCGGCCGATGGGTGCGTCGAGTGCGCGCTGGGCGAGCCGACTCGCGGTGTCACGCAGCACGTCGCGCGTCGCGTCGCTCCGCATCGCCTGCGCGAGCCAGCCGGCGACGGTCGCGTCGTCCACGTCGGCGAGCAGCGGCCCGAGTTCACGATGCGCCCAGCCGTCGAGCAGCGCCGACAACCGCTGCGCGAGGAAGTCCTGCGTCGCCTCGGCACGCAGCAACGCCACCGTGCGCTCGGCGAGCAGCGCCGACACCTGCGACGCGCGCTCGTCGTCCATGCCACCGACGATGTCGCGCAGCGGGCGACGCAGCAGCGCCTCGACGCCGCCGCGCACGGCCTTCGCCACCTCGTCGCGGATCTCGGGCTCGCGCAGCAGCGTCGCCAGCTCGTCGACTCCCTCGCGCCCGACCGCATCGAGCGCCTTCTCGACCGCGCGCTCGGTCACGAGGAAGCGCGCCAGCAGCCGCTCGTGGAAGCGCAGGTCTTCGACGAAACGCCCGACCACGCCTTCGATCGTGCGCTTGACGCGCTCGCGGTTGTCGGGATGCGCGAGGAAGCCGCCGAGGCGGTCCACCGCGATCGGCAGGTAGGCCTCGACCGCGCGGTCGAGCATCGCCGTCGCCGACGGTGGCAGCGCCTGCACGAGCGGCTGGTCGCGTTCCAGCAGCGACGCCACCTGCGCGCGCACGCCGTCGCGCACCGCACGTTCGACCGTGGCGCTGTGCGCGAAGGCCTGGGCCCACTCGCGCGCCTGTGCCACCAGCGCCTCGCGGCGCTCCGTCGGGAGCAGCTCGGCGAGCGTGCGGTCGCCGAGCGCGCCGCGCACGCGCTGCACGACCGTCAACGCGGCACGTTCGCCCGCCTCGCTCGCGGCCCATGCGTGGGCACGCTCCGACACCGTCGCGGCGAGGGCGTCCAGGGCGCGTTGCAGCTCGTCGCCCATGCGGTCGGGGACGAGCGTGCGCAGCGGGCCGCGTTCCGTCTCGAGCGCGTCCTGCACCGTCGTCGCGATCATCGCCGTGACCGCGTCGCGCACGCCGCCGCGCGACAGCTCGGCGACGAGATCCTCGGTGGTGAGCAGCTTCTCGCCCACCACCGTCCCGATGCTCCGCGCGAGCCGCGCCTTGTTCTTCGGGATCGCGCCCTGGATGCCGAGGAAGGGGGTGTGCGGATGGAAGAGCATCCACACCGCCACCGAGTCGGTCAGTCCGCCGGCGAGGCTGTGCAGGACGACGTTGAGCGCGAACTCGCGCCAGAGATGCGGATCCATGCGCGTGACTACGGGGCGAACGGCGCGCGCGTGTCGCCGGCCCCGGTCAGCGCGCCGCCCCCGCGGTCCGTTCCGCGAACGGGAGATCCGCCTGCGCCTCGTCGTGCGCGGGTGCGGCATCGGCGAGGCCCGGCTCCGGATGCGGCAGCAGCGCGATGCCGAGCACGTCGTCCATGCTCTTCACGTAGGTGAAGCGCATGTTGGTGCGCACTTCGTCGGGGATGTCGCGCACGTCCTTGGCATTGCCTGCCGGCAGGATCACCTCGCGGAGCCCGGCGCGATATGCGGCGAGCACCTTCTCCTTGAGCCCCCCGATCTCGAGCGCCTTGCCGCGCAGCGTCACCTCGCCCGTCATCGCGAGGTCGCACCGCACGCGACGCCCGCTCAGCACCGACGCGATCGCGAGCGTCACCGCCAGGCCGGCGCTCGGCCCGTCCTTCGGGATCGCGCCCGCGGGGAAGTGGATGTGGAGATCCGCGTCGCGGAACTCCTCTTCGGGGATGTCGAGCACGCGTGCGCGTGAGCGCACGTACGAATAGGCCGCGTCGACCGACTCGCGCATCACCTCGCCGAGCTGCCCCGTGACCGTGAGGCGCCCGCCGCCGGGCATCTTGAGCGCCTCGATGAGCATGAGCTCCCCACCGTTCGGCGTCCACGCGAGCCCCGTCACCACGCCGACTTCCGGTTCGAGCTCCGTCTCCTCCGGCGTGAATGGCGGTACGCCGAGGAGCTGTTCGACGAGCGTCGGCGTGACCTCCCACGCGTCCACGTCGCCTTCGGCCTTGCGACGCGCGCGCTTCCGCAGCACCGCACTCACCTGCCGCTCGAAGTTGCGGAGCCCCGCTTCGCGGCTGTAGCGCGTCGCGATGAACGTCAGCGCCTCGTCCGAGAAGCGTGCGTCGGCCTCGGTCAGCCCGTGTTCCGCGAAGGCCTTGGGGAGCAGGTAGCGCCACGCGATCTGCACCTTCTCCTCGGAGGTGTAGCCGGCGATGCGGATCACCTCGAGGCGGTCGCGGAGCGGGGCGGGGATGTCGTACAGGTTGTTCGCGGTGCAGATGAAGAGCACCGACGAGAGGTCGAACGGCAGGTTGAGGTAGTGATCGACGAACGTGCTGTTCTGCGAGGGGTCGAGCACCTCGAGCATCGCCGCCGTCGGATCACCCGTGGGGCCCCCGCCGCCCATCTTGTCGATCTCGTCGATCATGATGACGGGATCGCGAACACCGGTCCGGCGCAGCGCCTGCACGAGCAGCCCGGGCATCGCCGCGACGTACGTGCGCCGGTGACCGCGCACCTCGGCCTCGTCGCGCACGCCACCCACCGAGATGCGGTGGAACGCGCGCCCGATGCTGTTCGCGATCGCCTCGCCGAGCGACGTCTTGCCGGTGCCCGGCGGCCCGACGAAGCAGAGGATCGGGCCGGCCGGATCGCCACCGCGCAGCTTGCGCACGGCGAGGTACTCGATGATCCGCTCCTTGGCCTCGCCCAGTCCGTAGTGCCGGTCGTCGAGCGCCGCCTGCACCTTCTCGAGCTGGATCTCGGCGTCGCCGGTGCGCGTGTGCCACGGCAGCGAGAGCACCCAGTCGAGATAGGTGCGCAGCACCTGGTACTCGCTCGACGCCGGCGACAGCATGCGCAGCCGCTCGCATTCGCGACGCGCCTCGATCGCGACCTTCTCCGGCAGGTTCGCCTCGTCGATGCGGCGCAGCAGCTCGGTGCTCTCGCGTTCGCCGGGATCCGTCTCGCCGAGTTCGGACTGGATCGCGCGCAGCTGCTGCCGGAGGAAGAACTCGCGCTGGTGCTGCTCGATCTTGACCTCGGTCTGCCGCTTCACGTCCTCCATGACGCGCGCACGCGCCACTTCGCGCTCGAGGCGGCCGAGGATGAAGCGCAGCCGTTCGCCGACGTCGAGCTGCTGCAGCACCTCGTCCTTGTCGGCGATCTTGAAGTTGAGGTTCGTCGCGGCGAGGTCGGCGAAGCGCCCAGGATCGCTGACGTTCATCCGCAGGATCGCGGGGATCTCGGCCGGGATGCGGTCCACGAGACTCGCCAGCGTCTCGCTCGCGCTCGTGATGCGCGTGACGAGCTCCTCGACTTCGGCCGCCGCCGGCAGTCGGTCCTGCACCGCGGTGACGTCGGCGACGATGAAGGGGGCGTCCTGCGCGATGTGGTCGATCGTGATGCGCCGCAGCCCCTGCAGCGTGATCTGCACCGTGTCGCCGGGCAGGTTGATGCGTTCGTGCACGCGGGCCGCCACGCCGACCTTGCCGATGAAGGCGCGCGGATCGGGCGCGTCGTCCAGTTCGCCGGCCGCCACCACCAGCGCGACGATCAGCCCCGGTTCGTCGTGCGCGCGCAGCAGCGCGAGGTTCTCGGGGCTCCCCATCTGCACCGCGATCGTGCCGAGCGGATAGACCATCGTGGACCGCAACGCCATCAGCGGCAGGGCGGGCGGCAGCTCGGCGCGGAGGATCTCGTCGCGGCGCTGGGACGGCGTCATGCGGGACACGGAGACGGGGTGCACGGAACCGCGCCCGCGGCAGGGGCGTCGGAAGGGGCACGCTAACGGATCGAGCACGACACGGACAGCGGGCGTGCACGCGACGCGGTGACGTCCGCGATCGAACACCTTCACATTCCGGCATGGTGGCCGAGACTGCCATCAGGCTCGTTCCTTCGCCCGCGTCCCCGTGTCCCTGTCGCCGTCCGCTGCGTCCGGCTCGCCCATGTCCCCGCCGGCACGTCGCCGCTCGGCATCGCTCCGCAGCCGCCTGCTCGGCGCGAGCCTCGTCGTGGCGATCGTCACCGGGATCGGGCTGATCCTCGCCGTCGCGCTGCTCGACCATCGTCGGCTCCGCGCCGAGGCCGAACGTCGGCTGACGACCGTCGCCGATGCAGCGCAGACGCATCTCGACGTCTGGCTCGGCGTGCACGAACGGGCGATCGCGTCGATCGCCGCCGCCGCGTCGGCCGACGACGTGTTCGAGCGTGCCACCATCGAGCCGCGCCTCGCCGAGGGCCACGCGGCGTCGATCGGCTTTCGCACGATGCTCGCCACCGATTCGGCCGGCAGGATCATCAGCGCCGTGCCGCTACGTCGCGCCGACGGCAGCGCGACGATGCCGGTGCCCGGCTCCGCCGCCGATCGCGACTACTTCCGTCGGCCGCGCGCCGACGGCCGCCAGCATCTGTCGGGCGTCTTCCGGGGGCGCGGCTTCGGCTCCGATCCGATCGTCGCCCTCGCGAGTCCCGTACGCGATGCGGGCGGACGCTTCCGCGGCATCGTCGAGGGATCGCTCGCGCTCGATGCGCTCGCGCGGCTCGTGCGGAGCTACACGGTGAGCACCGGCGTCGTGATCGCCGATCCGCAGGGTGTCGTGGCGGCGGCGAGCCCGAACCTCCGCTACGCACCGCTCGACACGCTGCCGCCGGTGGCCGCCGTGCCGGTCGCCCATGCGCGCACCGTGCGTGGAGCCGACGGCGAGGCGCTCCTCGTGCACGAACGGCGCGATGCGCGCGGCTGGATCGTGCGCACCGAGACGCGCCTGTCGCTGCTCCACGCGACGCAGCTGACGTGGCTGTGGAGCACGATCGGGCTGATCGCGCTCGTGCTCCTCGCCGGCGCCCTGGCCGGGGCCACGGTGCTGCGCGGCGTCACCGCACCCCTCGAACGCCTGACGCGCGGCCTGCGCGACCGCGACCTCGCCGTCGTCGACGAGTTCACGCGTGACGACACGCTCGACGGGGTGCCGGCCGAAGTCCGCGCGCTGGTGGAGGTGCTCGCCGAGCAACGCGCCCGCATCGACGCGACGCAGGCGCTGCTGCAGACCACGATCGAGCGGCGCGAGGAAGTCATCGCCGCCCGCACCGCCGATCTGCAGGAGCTCGCACTCGATCTCGCCGAAGCCAAGGAACGCGCCGAGCGGGCGAGCCGCGCCAAGAGCGAGTTCCTCGCGCGCATGTCCCATGAATTGCGGACCCCGCTCAACAGCGTGATCGGCTTCACGAACCAGGTGCGCAAGGTGCGCGGTGCCGATCTCGCGCCGCGCGAGCTGCACATGCTCGAGCGTGTGCTCGCCAACGGCCGGCACCTGCTCGCGCTCATCAACGACATCCTCGACCTGGCGCGCGTCGAAGCGGGGAAGACCGAGTTCCGCATCGAGCCGGTGAACGTGGCCGCGCTCGTCGCCGACGTCGTCGGCACCCTTGACGGGCAGCCGCGCGCCCCCGGTGTCACGCTCCGCAGCGAGATCCCCGCGCACCTCGCGCCCGTCGCCGCCGATCCGCACCGGCTGCGACAGGTCCTCGTCAACCTCATCGGCAACGCGATCAAGTTCACGCCGGCGGGGTCGGTGACCGTGGGCGTCGAGGCCGATGCCGACGGGACGCCGTCCGCGATCGTCGTCCGCGACACCGGGATCGGCATCCCGCCCGAGCGGCAGGAGGCGGTCTTCCAGGCCTTCGAGCAGGCCGACGCCTTCACGACACGCCAGTACGGCGGCACGGGGCTCGGCCTGGCGATCTCGCGCCAGCTCTGCACGGGGATGGGCGCGTCGCTCGAGCTCGAGAGCGAGCCGGGGCGCGGGTCCACCTTCCGGATCGTCTTCGCGGCCTGCGAACCGACCGGCGAACCGGCCGGCGACCGGCCGCCGCAGCGGGCGCACGCGGGCACCGTCGGCTGACTGCGGTTGAGCGGGAGGTCCGGATCGGCTACCTTGCGCGGCTATGTTCGACGAGCTCAGCGACAAGCTCAGCCAGGCCTTCGCCAAGTTGCGGGGCAAGGGCGTCCTCACCGAGGCCGACATCAAGGATGGCCTGCGGGAGGTGCGCCGCGTCCTCCTCGAGGCCGACGTCTCCTTCGCGCTCACGCGCGAGTTCATGGAGCGCGTCGAGAAGCAGGCCGTCGGTGTCGCCGCGCTCAAGTCGGTCCGGCCGGAGCAGCAACTCGTCAAGATCGTGCACGAGGAGCTCACCGCGATGCTCGGCGAGCGCCGCGAGGGGCTCCGGCAGAGCACCGTCCCGCCGACGGTCGTGCTGATGGTCGGGCTGCAGGGCTCGGGCAAGACGACGACGACCGCCAAGCTCGCGCTCCGCATGCAGAAGGAGCAGCGCAAGGCGCGCCTCATCGCCGCCGACGTCTATCGCCCCGCCGCGATCGACCAGCTCGAGACGCTGGGCACGCAGCTCGGCGTCCCCGTGTTCGCGCGGCGCGACACGCGCGACGTCGTGCAGATCGTGCGCGACGGCCTCGCGCAGGCGCGTGCCGAGCGCGATCGCATCGTCTTCATCGACACCGCCGGTCGGCTGCAGATCGACGCCGACATGATGGACGAACTGCGTCGCGTGAAGGACGTCGCGAAGCCCGACGAGATCCTGCTCGTCGCCGACGGCATGACCGGCCAGGACGCCGTCCGCATCGCGCAGGGCTTCGACGAGGCGCTCGGGCTCACGGGCGTGATCCTCACCAAGATGGACGGCGACGCCCGCGGCGGTGCGGCGCTCTCGATCTACGGGACCACGAAGAAGCCGATCAAGTACATCGGCACCGGCGAGAAGCCCGACGCGCTCGAGGAGTTCCATCCCGAGCGCATGGCCGGCCGCATCCTGCAGATGGGCGACGTGCTCTCGCTCGTCGAGAAGGCGCAGGAGAGCTTCGATGCCGAAGCCGCGAAGAAGCTCGAGAAGAAGGTCCGCAAGGAAGGGATGGACCTCGAGGACTTCCTCGCCGCGATGAAGCAGATCGAGAAGCTCGGTCCCCTCGAGGGGCTGCTCAAGATGCTGCCGGGCGTGAACACCAAGGCGCTCAAGCAGGCGAAGATGGATCCGAAGCGCCTCAAGCACGTCGAGGCGATCATCCTCTCGATGACGACGCAGGAGCGCAAGAAGCCCGACCTCGTCAACGGCTCGCGTCGCCTGCGCATCGCGCGCGGGTCGGGGCGGAGCGTCGCCGAGGTGAACAAGCTGCTCGAGCAGTTCCGCGAGATGCAGAAGATGATGAAGAAGTTCGCCGGGGGCATGCCGGGCATGCCCGGTGGCGGCAAGGGGCTCCCGTTCGGTCGGTTCGGCCGGTGAGTGGTGTTCCCGCGGCGACGCCCTCCGGGGCGACGCCGCGGCGCAAGACCCGGTGCCCGCAGGGGCGCCGGCGCGAGGGCCGCGTGAGCGGCGCTCGCATCCCCGGGTGCGCGTCCCGAATGGTCGGGGCGGGCGAGGAGCCCGGGCCGGCGGTGGCGTCACGGTGACGCCGCGCGCCGCGTGCACGGCCACGATGCGTGGCGCGCGCACGATCCGTTCTCGTTCCTGACGAGGCAGCAGTCCATGGTCCGCATCCGTCTCCGCCGCATCGGCCGCAAGAAGGCCCCCCAGTACCGCATCGTCGTCGCCGACAGCAAGTCGCCGCGCGACGGCAAGTTCATCGAGATCATCGGCACCTACGCGCCGCGTCAGAGCGAGAACGCCGTGACGCTCAAGGCCGACCGCGCCAATCACTGGCTCGACGTCGGTGCCCAGCCGAGCGACACCGTCCGCTCGATCCTGCGCAAGGCGGGCATCCTCAAGGCGCGTCACGAGACGCGTCTCGCGACCAAGCTGCAGGCCGCCGCGGTGCCGCTCGCGGAGAAGTCCGAGGACTGAGCATGGCCGCGCCCACGCTCCTGCTGGTCGGGCGCGTCCGCAAGGCACACGGACTGGCCGGCGAGGTGCTGGTCGAGTCCATGACAGACGCGCCGGACGTGGTCTTCACGTCCGGCCGTCGCCTGTTCGCGGGCACCGCGTCGGGTGATCCGTCGCCCGATGGTGCGGTGCTCACCATCCGCGGGGTGCGGCGGCACGGGCCCGCCATCCGGCTCGCGATCGCCGAGATCCGCACGCGCGAACAGGCCGACGCGTGGCGCGGACGATACCTGCTGCTGCCGCAGGAGGAGCTCCCGCCACCGTCGGATGACGAGGTCTATCGCCACGAGCTCTACGGCCTCGAGGTCTTCGATGCCGCCGGCACCGCGCTCGGCACGGTGGTCGAGCTGTACGATCTGCCGGCGGGGCTGACGCTCGAGATCCGCCCCGAGGCAGGGCAGACGTTCCTCTTCCTCTGGCGCGACGAGTGGATCGTGGCGACGGACATGGCCGCACGGCGGCTCGTGATCGCGCCGCCCGACGGGCTGCTGCCGGGGAGCACGGGCGTCGTGGACGGGTCGGACGCGTGACGGGCGACGCGCGCGACACCGCGCGACGTGCGAGCGCCGATGCGGACGCCGTCGATGCGGAGACGCCGCCGCGCGCGCCGCTGCAGGTGAACATCGTCACCATCTTCCCCGAGTTCTTCGCCGCGCCGCTCGCCCTGAGCATCCCCGCGAAGGCCGCGGCCGCCGGCAGCGTGCGATATCGCGTCGTGGATCTGCGCGACCACACGCACGATCGTCATCGCACGGTCGACGACTATCCCTACGGCGGCGGCCCCGGCATGGTCATGAAGGCGGCCCCGTTCTTCGAGGCCGTCGAGGCACTCGGCGCGACGCGTCCGATCGTCCTGCTCTCGCCGCGCGGCCGTCGCTTCGCGCAGCACGACGCGCATCGCTTCGCCGCCGGCACCGAGCTCACGCTCCTCTGCGGCCACTACAAGGACGTGGACCAGCGCGTCGCCGATCATCTCGCCACCGAGGAGCTGTCGCTCGGCGACTACGTGCTCTCGGGCGGTGAGCCGGCGGCGCTGGCGATCGTCGACGCCGTCGTGCGCCTCCTGCCCGGTGCGATGAGCGATCACGATTCGGCGGCGACCGATTCGTTCTATCGCGGGGCGGGGGTGAGTGCACCGTCGTACACGCGCCCCGAGGAGTATCGCGGCCATCGCGTCCCCGACGTGCTGCTGAGCGGGCATCACGCGAACATCGCGCGCTGGCGGCGCGACGAAGGCGCGCGTCGCACGGAGACCGTCGCCGATCCCGACGCGCGCGCCACCGGCGCGTCGCGCACCGGCGAGGACGCGTGATCGGCGTCGCACGACGACATGCGCCGGCGTGCGTCGATTCGCGCGGGCGATGGCGCGCGCCCGCGTTGCTCCCGGCGCACACGGGACGACGCACACTGCGCCGCGGACCGCGCGTCCTCGCGCTCGTCCTCGCGGTATCGCTCGTCGGCTGCGGACGCGAGCGGCCGCTGGTCAAGGTGATCGACAGCGCCGACGTGGCACCGGCCGTCCCGGCGCCGGTCACGCTCGACAGTGCGGGGCCGTCCGTCGTCGAGTTCTGGACGATGCCGTCGGTGAAGGGGCTCGATCCCACGCGCCGTCTGCGCCGTGTCGTCGAGCACCTGCAGGCCGACGTCGCGATCGCACCGGGCTTCGTGGACGGTGGCCTGCTCGCCGCCGGCGACGGGCGCACGCTGCTCGCCCTCCTGCGATGGCGCGACACCGCCGCCGCGCACCGCGCGCGGCCGGTGATCGCGCGCTGGTTCGACGTGCGCGACGACGATGCGACGATCCGGCGCGCTGCCGGCAGCGCGACGCCGGTCGTGCACGTCACCGCACGCGCGGGCGGCGCGCCGGCGCTCGTCGCCGACTCGGGCGTCTGGATCGTCGAGCGCTACGCGCTCAAGGCGGGGCACAGCTTCGCGGCCCTCGAGCGGATCGTGCAGGCCGACGCCCGCACGCTCGTCGCCGCCGATGCGTCGGTGCGCGGCGCGGCGGTGCTGGTGCACGCCGACAGCCAGGCGGTCGTTCGTGTCATCCAGGCGCGCGCGGTGAACGGGCTCGATCTCCCCGAGGCACCGAACGCACCGCTCCCGGCCTGGGCCCCGTTCGCATCGCGCGAGCGGCGCATCGCGCTCGTGGTCACGACGGTACGCCAGCGGGGCGAACCGGCGACACCGGCCCGCCCCGCGGACAGCACGCGCTGAGCGTGCGGTGCGGCGAACGCGTTCGCAGCGCCGCCCGTGTCGCCGCTCAGTAGTTGGTGAAGAGCAGCAGGTTGGGCGAGTTGCGTCCCGCGCTCGTCACCACGTTCGCCGTCGCGGCGGCGACCAGCGCGTTGCGCACCGTCGTCGGTGACGCCGACGCGTTGCCCTGCAGGTAGAGCGCCGCCACGCCCGCCACGTGCGGCGAGGCCATCGAGGTGCCGCTGATGGAGAGCGTCGCGCTGTTGCTGCCGATCCACGCGCTCGTGATCGAGGAGCCCGGCGCGAAGACGTCGAGGCAGCGCCCGAAGTTGCTGTAGCTCGCACGCGCATCGCTGCTCGTCGTCGCGCCGACGGTGATCGCGGAGCCGGTGCGGGCCGGCGAGAAGTTGCACGCGTCGCGGTTGCTGTTGCCGGCCGCGACGACCATCACCACGCCACGCGACACCGCGTTCGCGACCGCGTTGTCGACCGACGTGGATGCCCCGCCGCCGAGCGAGAGGTTGGCGACCTCGGGCCCCGTGCGCTGCTGGCTCGCGACCCAGTCGATGCCCGCGATCACGCCCGACCAGCTGCCGCTGCCGTTGCAGTCGAGGACGCGCACCGGTACGAGTGTCGCGCCCTTCGCGACGCCGTACACCGTGCCGCCGACCGTGCCGGCGACGTGCGTGCCGTGACCGTCGCAGTCGGTCGTGCCGCGCCCGTCGGCGATCGACGTGAAGCCCGACGAGAGCCGCCCCGTGAACTCGACGTGCGTCGGGTTGATCCCCGTGTCCACGATGTAGACGGTCGTCCCCGCGCCGGTGCGGGTGTAGGTGAAGCTCCCGTTGAGCGGGCGCGTCCGCTGGTCGATGCGGTCGAGCCCCCACGTCGCGCCGGTCTGCGTCACGCTCTTGCGCACCACCTGGTCCTGCTCGACGAGTTCGACCTCGGGGTCGCGCGCGAGGGCGCGCGCATCGGCGTCGGTCATCTTCGCGGCGAACCCTCGCAACGCGGCACCGTACACGCGCTCCACGCGCGCGTTGCGACGCGCCGCCACGCGTTCGGCGACCGCACGCATCGCGTCGGCGCCGCGCCCGCGTGCAGCGGCGACCTCCGGTGCGTCGTCACGGAGCGTGACGATGTACTGCCCCGGGATCGGTTCGGCGTCGTCGCCGCGGGCCGCGCGGAACGACGGGGGCACGGCATCCGGCGCGGTGGAGGTGATGCGCTCGTCGGCGCAGGCGGCGAGCAGGGGGAGCGCGACGACACCGATCCAGCGGACGTGCGGCATGGGACCACTCCTGGCTGGGTGATGGGACCGCGTCGGCGGCCACCGGCGCGGGGCGTGCGGTCGTGCCGGCCGTGGTGCGCGCGGGCGTGCAGCCCCCGCACGCGTTGGCCGCTCGTGCGCGTCAGGGCACCGGCGTCGCGGGGAAGCGTGGCGTCATGCCGAGGTTCCACATCGTGAACGCGTAGACATCGGCGGTCGAGGCGAGCCCCTTGGACAGCGACGACGCGCCGTGTCCCGACTGCGTGTCGATGCGGATCAGCACCGGGTTCGGGCCACGATGCGCCGCCTGCAGCCGTGCCGCGAACTTGAACGAGTGCGCCGGCACGACGCGATCGTCGTGGTCGGCGGTGGTCACCATCGTGGCGGGATATGCGGTGCCGTCACGCAGGTTGTGCAGCGGCGAGTAGGCGCGCAGGTACTCGAAACCCTTCGGATCGTCGCTCGTGCCGTAATCGGCGATCCAGTTCCAGCCGATCGTGAACTTCTGGAAGCGCAGCATGTCCATCACGCCCACGGCGGGGAGCGCGACCTTGAAGAGCTCGGGGCGCTGCGTCATCACCGCGCCGACGAGCAGGCCGCCGTTCGAGCCGCCCTGCATCGCGAGCTTCGCACTTGACGTCCATCGGTCGCGGATCAGCTGCTCGCCGGCGGCGATGAAGTCGTCGAAGACGTTCTGCTTGTTCGCGAGCATCCCGCCCTTGTGCCACGCCTCGCCGTACTCGCTTCCGCCGCGCATGTTGACGCTGACGTAGATGCCGCCCTGCTCGAGCCACGCGATGCGCGAGGCGCTGAAGCCGGGGAGCGTCGCGACGTTGAAGCCGCCGTACCCGTAGACGATCGTCGGATTCGTGCCGTCGCGCGCGAGGTCGGCGCGATGGACGATGAACATCGGCACGCGTGTCCCGTCACGACTCGTCGCCCAGCTGCGCGTCACCGTGAAGCGCGAGGGATCGAAGGGGAGTCGCGGGGTGATGTACGGTGCGAGCGCGCCGGTCGCGAGCGTCACGCGATACGTCACCGGCGGCTGCGTGAACGAGGTGTACGTGAGGAACGCGTCGGTCTCGTCGCGCTCGGCGTCGCCCATGCTCGCGGTGCCGAGGCCGGGCAGTGCGAGGTCACGGAGCTTGCGCCCCGTGCGGTCGCGCTGTTCGATGACCGTGACGACGTCGCGCAGGTAGCTCGGGTAGAGCCACCGCCCCGCCACGGCGACGTCCTGCATCGGTTCGCGCGATTCGGCGATCACCGTCGTCCATGCGCTCTCGGACGCGCCGGGCCTGATGCGGACCACGCGCTTGTTCGGGGCACCGCGGTTGGTGAGCACGAGCAGCGCGTCGCCGTCGCCGTCGAGCACCGTCGCCTGGTCGGCGAAGCCGCGGACGAGCGGTCGCCACGTCGTGTCGGCGGAGGCGAGGTCGCGCACCCACAGTTCGTTGCCGTCGGCACCGGTGCCGCGATCGCTGATCGACAGGATCGCCCAGCGTTCGTCGTCGGTGGTGCGCACCGTGTGGAAGCGCTGCGGATCGGCCGCGTCGGCGTACACGAGCACGTCGGCCGACTGCGGCGTCCCGATGCGATGGTAGTAGACGCGATGATCCTCGTTGCGCACCGAGAGCGCCTTGGTCGTGTCGGCCGGCGCGGGGTAGCGGCTGTAGAAGAAGCCGTCCTTCCACCATGCGATCCCCGACACCTTGACCCAGCGGATGCGGTCCGCGCGATCCTCGCCGGTGACCGGATCCATGACGCGCAGCTCCTGCCAGTCGCTCCCGGCCTTGCTGATCGAGTAGGCGAGGTGACGCCCGGCCCTGTCGGGGACGAAGCCGCCGTAGCGCGTCGTGCCGGCGGGGTCGCGCACGTTCGGATCGACGAGCACGCGCTCGGGCCCGGTCGCGCCGCGCCGGATCATCCAGACGGACTGGTTCTGCAGCCCACTGTTGCGCGTCCAGATCGTCCACCCCGCGCGGCGCGCCGGCGCGGAGAGGCGCTCGTAGTCCTGGAGCTGCCGCAGCCGCTCGAGGAGCGGGGCGCGGAAGGGGATCGCCTCGAGATAGCCGAAGGTGACGGCGTTCTGCGCGTCGACCCACCGCTTGACCGCGCTCGCGGTGTCGTCCTCGAGCCAGCGATACGGGTCGGCGACCTGGACGCCGTGGTAGCTGTCCACGTGCGGGACCGTCGCCGTCGGCGGGTAGGTCGGTGGCGCGGGCTGCGCGCCCAGCGCGGCGGTGGCGAGGACGGCCGGCAGCACGACGCCGGCGGTCGGACGGAACGAGCGGGGCACGCGTGTGCTCCTCATCACGGGGGAGTCGCCGAAGACGGGGCGTGCAACCTGCGAGGCGGGGCGCGCGTGGGGGAGAGGGGGGGCACGTGCGCGCCCCACCGTGTCGCTCGGCGACCGTCCGGCCGGGGCGCACGGTGGCCGCGGTCGCCGATCGCAGGGGTGGCAGCCGCGACCGAAGCGGTATAGGTTGCACGGCTCGCAGTGGATCACCCTGTGCCGGCGCGCCCACGGGCGGCGCCCCCGAAGGTCATATGCACCCGTTCATCGAGACCCAGAAGGAGTGGATGCGCACCGTCCCGCCGTTCCGCGCGGGTGACACCGTGCGCGTCAACGTGCGCGTGAAGGAAGGCGAGAAGGAGCGCCTGCAGGCGTTCGAGGGCGTCGTGATCGCGCGTCGTGGCGCCGGCGTCAGCGAGACGTTCACGGTCCGGAAGATCTCGAACGGCGTCGGTGTCGAGCGCATCTTCCCCGTCCACAGCCCCATGCTCGGCGACATCACCGTCGTCCGTCGTGGCCGCGTGCGCCGGGCCAAGCTGTACTACCTCCGCAACGTCACGGGCAAGGCCGCGCGCATCAAGGAGCGCAAGGTCGCGCCGCGTGCCGCGGCGGCCGTCAGGTAAGGCCGCACCGCACCGTCGCGATCACGAGCGCCCCGCCGGTCACGCACCGGCGGGGCGCTCGTCGTTCGCACCCCGACGCGCATGTCCCGACACGACTCGTCCGTCGGCCGTCCGAGCGTCGCGTGACGCGCCGGCCGACGACGGCGTCACCGGCTCCGTCCGCGCGGTGGATCGGGTTCGTCGTGCACGTAGCGTCCGTGCGCCGGCACCGCGACGCTCGTGAAGCGGTGCGCCAGCTCGTGCAGGGCGTGTCGCATCGCCGGACCGCGCAGCGCGCGCCCGTGCATGGAGACGAGCACCTCGGGTTCCAACGAGGCGAGCCGTTCCACCGAGCGGTGCGCACTCGCCCAGTCCGGCGTGAAGTACTGCGGCGGGCCGTGCAGCTCCTCCCGCTGCGTGAGCACCGCATACGCCGACTCCTGCGCCGTCGTGATCACCGCATCACCGCTGACGAGCGTGCGATCGGCCGGACGCCAGAGCGAGACGTGGCCCTCGCTGTGGCCGGGCGTGTGCACCCACCGCCAGCCGGCGAGCCCCGGTACCGCACCGTCTTCCGGCAGCGTGCGCAGGCGCGGGCGCACGTCGACCGGTCCGCGTGGATAGAGCGGTGCGAGGCGGGCCATGAGTCCGCCGCCGACCGACGCGTCCGGCGGGGGATAGGCGCGCGAGCCGTCGAGATACGGCAGCTCGAGGCGATGCGCCCAGATCGGCACGTCCCACCGTTCCGCGAGCGTCGCGAGTGCCCCGACGTGATCGAAGTGCGCGTGCGTGAGGACGATCGCCGCAGGGCGGGCGTCTTCGCCGAAACGCCGCGCCGCGGCGCGCACGATCGTACCGGCCGCACCGGCGACGCCCGCGTCCACCAGCACCCAGCCACGGTCGCCCGCCATCGGCGATCCGAGATAGACCACGTTCACCAGTACCAGCCGCTGGTAGGCGACGTCGGCGAGCACCTCGTGCACGCCCCCCTGCGCATCACCGGCCAGGTCGGCCCGCGCCGACCCATCGATCGGGATCTGATCCGCCATCACGCCCTCGCTCCGCTCGAGTGCGCGGCTCCGACGGCAAGCGATGTACCGCGCGGGCGTCCTTCGCGACGCAATGCGCAGAGCACGGCTCGAGCATGAATGGGCGCGTGCCGTCAGCCCGGCACGCTCACCCCAGCGCGAGCCCCCGCTGCGCGAGCGGCGCGAACGAGTGGCGGTGGTGCCGCGTCGGGCCGAGCCGGTCGATGGCGGCGAGGTGGTCGGCGGTGCCGTAGCCGGCGTTGCGCTCCCAGTGGTAGCCGGGATGACGGACGGCGAGGCGTCGCAGCAGCCGATCCCGACAGCTCTTCGCGACGATCGAGGCCGCGGCGATCTGCGGCACCGTCGCATCGCCCTTCACGCGCGGCTCGCACGGCAGCAGCAGCCCGGGGGGCCGATCGAGTCCATCCACCATGACGAGCGCCTCGATCTCGAGCGCCGTCGCAGCGCGTCGCATGGCGTCGAGCGTCATCGTCCGGATCCCGCGTCGATCGACGAGCGCCGCCGACGCCGCGCGGACGCGTACGCGTGCCACCGCGAGCAGTTCGCCGGCGATCCGATCGCGTGCGGTGCCCGACAGCTTCTTGCTGTCGTCGAGCGCCGCGAAAAGAGCGCCGGGCAGCGCCGTCGGATCGAACCAGACGGCCGCCACCACGACCGGCCCGCACAGCGCGCCGCGGCCGACTTCGTCCACGCCGATCACGGCGGGATAGCGGGCGGCGTCGGCGGGATCGAAGGGCGGCATCGGCGGGTCGGGGCGGGGCCGACGAGTCTACGGAGGCCGGGTCCGCATCGCCAACTCGGGGCGTCCACGTGCCGGCGAGGGACTGTGGCCGCTCGCCGCATCACCGCGCACGAAATCGGTCGTCGCGAGACAGGCGTTTTCTCGATGCTTCGCAAGTCGTTGCCGTGCAAGCGGATACGAGAACGGGCACGGATAGTGCACTGTCGTGTGCGCAGTCCCGTGATCGTCTCGATCGCCCGGCTCGAATCCTCACTCAGGAGATCCCACCGATGACGTTCCGTACGCACCTGCTTCGCGCGACCACTCTCGTCGTCGCGGGCGCGTCCATGACGGCCTGCGTCACCAGCAAGCGCTTCAACCGCGAGATGGCCTCGACGCGCGAGTCCATCGCCACCGAGCGCAGCGAGCGCATGCGCGCCGACAGCGTCCTCGGCGCCGACCTGCAGAATCTCCGCACCGAGCTTCGCAAGGAGCTGTCGGATCTCCGCTCCGAGTACGATGCCCGCATCGCCCGCGCCGAGAACGGCCTGCAGGTCGTGATGCCGGTCACGTTCGGTTTCGACGATTCGATGGTGCGGGATCAGGACCGCGCCGGCATCCAGCGCTTCGCGCAGATCGCGCAGAAGTTCTACCCGACGGCGACGATCACGGTCGAGGGCTTCGCGGATCCGGCCGGTGGCGATGCCTACAACCGCCGCCTCTCGCAGGCGCGCGCGGAGAACGTGCGCCGTCTGCTGACCGAGAACGGCCTCACCGGCGCGACGATCAAGGCGATCGGCATGGGCGAGGAGCGTCAGGTCGTGCCGGGCGCCGAGAAGGATGCGCCGGGTGCGGAGCGCAATCGCCGCGTGACCTTCGTGATCGAGGCGGCCGAGCTTCGGCAGGGCGCCGGCACGGTGTCGAGCAACGAGGTGGCACCGGTGCAGGGTGAGCGCATCGTCGCCGATTCGGCGGCCGGCCGCTCGGGCACGCAGCGCCCCTGAGCGCCTCCGCGCTCCACTCACGACGGACGATCCACCGCTCGGCCTTGGGCCGGGCAGGTCTCTGACGGCGACGCGGTCGTCGGATGACCGTGGGACCCGGCGGCGCCACGATGCGGTGGCGTCGCCGGTGTGCGTTCCGGGCTCGTGCGGGGTATGTGTCAGCGAGTGCGCACCGATCGTCGTCGTGCGAACGGCTGCACCCGTGCTCGTCACGCCCTAACCTGCTCGCATGTCCGCGACCGCTCGACGAACATGGCGTCCACGCCCATGGCCCCTTCCGGTGGCCGTGGGCGTCGTCGCGTGTCTGATCGCGGCGGGGATCACGGGGGCGCGCGGTGAGCCGCGTCGACACGTGCGCGCCGCGCTCGCCGACGCGCGCGCCTTCGCCGACTCGCTCGACCGCGCGACGCTCGCGGGTCACGGGCATTCGGCGCAGGGATCGGTCGCGGTCCGCTACCTCGCGCGTCACCGTGATGGACTCGGCAGCCCCTTCCGTCTCGCCGATCTCGCGCGCATCGATCCGCGGCTGACGTCGGAGTGGCGCCGCCGCGTCGTCTGGGCACTGGTCGCGCGCACGGCCGAGCAGCTGCCGGTGCCGCCGGCCGCGGCCGGCGCGCTCGCGGTCGCCGTCACCGGTGATTCGGCGGAACGCCGCGGCGCCGCGCTCGCGCGCGAGGTCTCGCGCACGCTCGAGAGCGACCGCACGCCGGAGGCACTCGAAGCGCTGCGCATCGCCGCACTGGTCGCGAGCGCGGAAGGCGCGCTGCACCCGCGTGCCGTGCCACTGGTGGGCACGACGGCGGTGCTCGTGCGCGATCGGCTGCTGGCGCGGAGCGACGCACAGCGTCTGCTCGCTGCCGCCGCACGCGAGGACGGCGACGTCCCGCGTCTCGTGGCGCAGTGGCGCGCGGCTCGATCGTTCGCGAGCGAGCGGCCGACGCTCGCCGATGCGCGGCCCGATGCGCGCCGGACCGCAGCGCGGGTTCGCCCGATCGCGACACGACTGGTCGCCCTCGCCCGCACGACCGATGGTGCATCGCTCCCCGCACCACGTGTCGCACCGGTCGCGATGCTGTCGTCCGTCGCGCGTCGCACGCCGGCCGACGTCGCTGTCAGACCGCCGCAACCGCAGCTCCGACTGCCGTTTCAGGACGCCGTCTCGCTCGTGCGCAGCATCCGTGGCGACGCGTGGCGTGTGCGTGCGGCACCACTGCTCGGCGCGACCGACGAGGAATCGTTCGTGGCTGCGCTCGGATCGGCGCGTGCCGACGGCGTGGTCGCCCCGGCGGCGGACGCGGCGGTGCTCCTCGTCGCACAGGGGCTGCGATCGCTCGCGCAGGAAAGCGCCTGGCATCCGGGCGTCCCGCTGCCGGCGCCCGAGATCGTCGCCAGGCGCCTCGGCCTCGCGTCGCTCCGCTTCGGGGCCGATGTCCCGACCGCGTGGCGTGCGTGGTACGCGCAGCAGTTCGCGCAGGCCGTCGGCTCGCTGCGCGACGTCTTCCCGCTCGTCGACGTGACCGGGTTGCACGTGCGCATCGGCGCGACGATCGACGACGACATCCTCGCGCTGCACGATCCGTTCACGCGTACCCTCGTGCTGCCGGTCGCGACGGGCTTCGGTGCCGTCGGTCACGAACTGCTGCACGACGTGGACTGGCAGGCCGCGCGCGACGAGCTGCGTCGCCGCGGGAGCTACGCCACCGATGCCGCGGTGCGTGCCTCGTGGCAGACGCGAACGCCGCTCGCGGCGCCGCTGATGCGACTCGGCGAGCTCGCATCGCCGCCGCCGCTCGTCCCCGGCCGTCTCGCGCGCGAGGCCCGGCGCCCCGCGGAGCTGCTCGCGCGTGGTGGCGACTGGTACCTCGCCGCCGCCCTCGCGCGCGCGGGGCGGAGCGACGGCGCGCTCACGTCGGTGCAGGACGCATGGGCGCCCGGCTACGCGTCGGCGACGCGCCCGGATGCCTTCGGCGTGCGCGACGCCGCGCTCGCCTCACTGCTCGACGCGATGCCGCGCTTGGCGGTGCGCGCTCCGGTCGCCGGCGGCGCGAGCGACGTGGCCGATCTCGGAGCGCTCGCGCGGCAGGCATGGCTGCTGCCGCTCCCGTCCACCCCCGTCGATGCGTCGGCGATCGGTGCGACGGGGCTCCCCATCGTCCCGCGACACGTCGTGCCGACGCCGGGGGCGGCCGTTCCATCGTGCTCGCCCGTGCAGCAGGCGCGCCTCGCACCGGTGCAGCGCGAGGCGCGGCTCGTGGTCGATGCGGTGCTCGCGCCGCGCGTCCGGGCCTCGCTCGAACGCTGGGCCGCGATGCCGGCACCGCTCGCGGAGTCCGACGCGCGAGCGCGTCTCCGGTCGGCGCTCACCGGAGCGCCGCTCGACCCGTCCATCGTGCGTGACGCCGAGGCGCGCTGGCTGGCGAACGCCCGTTCCCGGCTGCCGTGCCTCGAGGATGGGCCATGAGCGGCCGGCCCTCGGTAGCTTTGTCGCCATGACGCGCGCGCTCGTCGCCCTGGCCACCATCCTCACGCTCGTCCCCGTCACGCTGCTGGTGCCGGGGCTGCACGAGCTCGTGCGCGTCGCGCACGGGGGGAGCGCGAGCGACGCGCACCTGTTCATGACGGTGAACATGCTCGCCGGCATCGTCGCGGTGCCGATCATCATGCGACTGCAGCGGCGCACCGGGGCCGTGCGCGCGTGGCTGTCGGCGCTGCTGCTCGCCGATGCGGCGGTGTTCGTGGCGATGGGCGCGGCGACGTCGCTGCCGATGCTGATGGCGCTGCGTGCGCTCGACGGGGCGCTGCATCTCCCGGCGATCACGCTGCTCATGGTCGCCGCGAATCGCCTCGCGGGACCACGGCGTGGCGCGTCGCTCGGCCTCCTCGGCACGAGTCTCATGCTCGGTGTCGCACTCGGGTCACCGCTCGGTGGCCGACTCGTCGACGTCGATCCGTCGCTCGTCTACACCGTCGGTGCGGCGCTGCTCGTCGCGGCCGCGGCGGTGTCGTTCCTCCTGATCGTCCCGCCGGCGACGGCGGCGGCGGCCGAGGAACGGGCGCGTCGATACCGGTGGAACGTGCGCATGCGGCTCGCGTGGGTCCCGCTCGCGTACGCCTTCATGGATCGGTTCGCGATCGGTGTCTTCGTGAGCACGTTCACGCTGTTCCTGGGCGACGTGCACGGGGCGACGGGTGCGCAGCGCGGGCTGCTGATGTCGCTCTTCCTGCTGCCGTTCGCGGCGCTCTGCTGGCCCGCGGGACGGCTCGCCGATCGTGCCGGGTGGTATCGGCCGCTCGTGCTGTCGAACCTCGCGTTCGGCGTCGTCTTCGCGCTGTACGGGCAGGTGTCGTTCGCTGCGCTGCCGGCGCTGATGGTCGCGAGCGGTGTGCTGAGCGCGCTGATGTTCGCGCCCAATCTGCTGCTCACCAGCGAAGTCGCGCACCGCGCCGGCGAGGGGATCTTCGGTGCGTTCCAGATCGCGGGCTCCGTCGGCTTCCTGCTCGGCCCTGCGGTGGGCGGCGCGCTCGTGTCGCTGTTGCGCGATGCGGCGGGCGCGGTGCGCTATGCCGACATCTTCCTGCTCATCGGCAGCATCGAGATGCTGCTCGCCGGTGCGAGCGCGATCGCACTCGCCCGGCTCGTCCGCCGCCGTGAACTGAGCCCGCGCCCCGTGCGCGAGGGGTTCGTGGCCGCAGACTGAACGCGACACGACGGATCGTCGCGCTGTGCGACGATCCGTCGTGTCATTCGTTCACCGTCCGTGCTGCATCATCGGTGGCGCTCCATGGGTGCCGCATCACGCGTGATGCGTCCTCGGTGATGCGTCATCCATCATGCAGCGTACCGCAGCACACCGCGGCGGTGAAGCGACGTCACGGACGCGGGTCGGCGGCGCGTGCGCCCTTGCGGAGCGCGTCGGCAGTGCGCTTGCGGAGCGTGTCGCCGGCATCGCTGGCGCGCTCGCCCGCACGCTCGGCCCCGCGCTCGATCCGGTCCCCCGCGCGCTCGGCGCCCCGCTCGACGTTCTCCGCGCCACGCTCGATGGCATTGCCCGCGCGATCGAGCGCACGGCCGGTCTTGGCCGCCGTGCTGTCGGCGACGTTGTCGATCGCTTCGCCCGTGTTGCGTGCGGCCTGGCCCGCGGCCGAGCCGAGGCTGTCGAGGCCCGCTTCGGCGGCACGTTCGGCCGGCCCTTCCTGATCGCGGCCGTCGCCGCAGCCCGCGAGCGCGACGAGAAGGGCGCCGGCGGTGAGGAGAGAGATGTGTCGCATGCTCGTGTCGTGTGATGGGTGGGTCGCAGTGCTGCTCGACATCGCCATCACTTTGCAACGGGCGGGCCAGCGTGCGGCGTCCGCGCGGGCAGTGCGGTCACCGCGTCATGCTGTCGCGCGCGTCCGGTCGTGCGACACGAACGCACACGGGAGTGCGAGTGACGCGGGACGATGACCGTCCCGCGGACTCGCACCCCCGTGATCGGGCCGTCGCAACCGCGACGACCCGGCGTCCCCGACGGTCAGGGCTTCTTCATCGCGTCGGCGGCCTTGTTCGCGGCGCCCTGGACACCGGCAGCGGCCTTGTCCCCCGCCTTCTGCACGCCCGCGGCGGCCTTGTTGGCCGCGTCGTTCATGGCGGCGGTCCCCTTGGCCTTGGCGCTGTCCATCATCGCCCCCGCCGCGCCCTTGGCGCTGTCGACCATGGCGCCGGCAGCCGCCGCGGTGCTGTCCATCATCGCGCCGGCCACGCCCTTGGCGCTGTCCATCATCGCGCCTGCCGCGGCCTGCGCGGAATCGACCGTCGCACCGGCAGCGGCCGTGGCCGAGTCGGCGGACTTGGCGGCGCCGCCGCCGCAGGCGGCCAGCGTGCAGAGGAGCGTGACGGAACCGAGGAACGACGCAGCGCGCATGGGAGCCACCCGGAGCGAAGGATTCGACCACCGCCGTCGGACCCCACGCCCGCCGGCCGGCGGAGGATAGGCTGGCGGGCGGCGTCGGGGCAATGGTCGCGCGGTCGGGTGTTCGCGCCGCCACCCGTGCCACCGGCGAGTCGTCCGCACCGCGTCGCGCGAGGATGCAGTGATGCGCGCGAATGTCCCGGGTGGGGATCGAACCCACGACCTGCGGATTAAAAGTCCGTTGCTCTACCGGCTGAGCTACCGGGACGACATGGGCAAGATACCACGCGCGGTCTCGCGCGTCGCGACGACGTCGGTCAGTGGCCGTCCCACGCCGCCCAGCCGAGCGCGGCGTACTGCGCCCAGGCGAAGGCTTCGTACACGAGGCGGCGTGTCACGAGCAGTCGTTCACCGGGCGCCGTCGGCGGCAGGGACGCGGCGCGCCACGGGGCGACGCTGCACGTCACGGCGAGCCCCTGTCGCGCGACGGTCGCGCAGGCGCGGCGCGAGTGCATCGGCGAGGTGACGGCGACGACCCGTCGCCACCCGCGCGCCCGTGCCGTGTCGGCGAAGCGGATCGCCTCGTCGTGCGTCGCCCCGACCGAATCGATCGCGATCGGTGGCGTCCCGCCGGCCAGTTCCGCGAGCGCGCGCTGATCGGCGAGCGTCCCGCGCACCGCGCGCTCGCCATCGCGCACGATGCTCACCAGCAGCGGCAGCGTCGGCCGGGGCTTCCTGAGTGCGAGGCCGTGGAGCAGGCGGTCGATGCCTTCCGCCGCCACCAGCCCGTCGCGCGTCGCGACGGCGGAGAAGACGAGGATCGCGTCGGTGCGCGCGAGCACCACGGTGTCGTCGCGCACGAGGCGGCGTGCGAGCGACCAGCTCACCGGCGTGTACGCGCCGATCGCCGTCACGAGCAGCAGCGCGCCGGCGAGCCATCTGAGCGGTGCGACGCGCCAGTGCCCGAGCGCCGCACCGAGCGCCAGCGCGACCGGTGCCGCGATCACGACGCGCAGCCCCGCCGCGTCCATCACGCCGATCGCCTGCGACAGGCACGCGACCACGAGCCCGAGCGCGGCCCCCTCGATGGCACGCGCGTCGCGCGGGCGGGCGGCGCGACCGCGCGCCATCAGTCGCCCGGATAGAGCACCCAGAGCCCCGGGCGCCCGACGTTGCAGTGCACCGCGCGCCCGAGGAGGCCGAACGCGGCGCTCGACGTGTAGAGCATCACCCGCGTCGCGTGCCATGCGCCCTGCGCGGTCCGTCGCGCATCGATGGGCTCGGGGAGCGCCGCGAGTGCGGCGAGTCGTGCGTCGCGCGCCGGCACGGGATGGAAGATCCGCTCCACCCACTCACTCCGCGCCGGTTCGTCGTCCTGCAGCGCGTCGAGCGTGCGCACCGCACGGGCGACGTCGTCGCGGCTCGTCGCGGCGGCACCGAACGCATCGCCCGCGATCACCGCCGGGCGTGACCGCGACGGGAGCACGAGCACACCGACGAAGCTCCAGAGCGTCGCGTACGCCATCACCGTGACCACGCCGGCCGCGGTCACGAGATCGGCACGCGGCAGCTGCAGTGCGAGCACGAGCCCCGCCGTGTTCCACGCCAGCGCGACGAGCACGCCGCGCCGCCGGAGCCCGGACGTCAGCACACCGACACGACGTGCGAGCTGCGCCCGCAGCGCGCCGGCATCGAGCGTCGGCTCCCAGTGCGCCGGGAACCAGAGCGTCGCGTTGCCGAGTCCGAGCCAGCCGCCCGTGAACGCGGGTTCGGCTGCGACGTCGGCGACACGAAGCCGTGTCGCGGGAAGGCCGACGTCACGCGCCGCCTCGACGAGCGCCGGCGACGGCGCGCGCGTGCGCACCGCGCTCGCGAGGCGCGCCAGCCATGCCTGCCGGTGCACCAGCGCGAGCTGCAGCAGCACCGCCACCGCCACCGCGGCCGCGGTGCCGACGGTCTGCGCCATGCGCATCACGAGTGCGACGCCGAGCATGAGCAGCGCCCACTGCACGACGAGCGCGCGCAGCACACGCCCCGTCCACCGCAGCACACCCGGTGCTTCACGAACCACCAGCACGCCGCCGGCGACATCGAACGGCGCGAGCAGCGCGGCGTGCACGAGCACGGCGAGGAAGACGGCCGCGAGCGCGGCGCCGAAGCTCGTGTCCGCGGTCGGCGGCAGGAACCGGTGCGGCAGGGCGAAGGTGAGGGCGGCGAGGGCGAGGAGCACGGTGCTCCCCACCGCACCGATGCCGAGTCGGAGGCGTTGGCGGGCGTAGGTCGTCATGCGCGGCGGAAGGAAGCGACCCCGGTCACGGTGCGGCAGGGGGGACGAACGGGTCGGTGCGTGCGTGCGGCGTCGCGTGGTTACCCGAGGAGTCGTGTGCGTCGTCACCGGCGTCGGTGAAGAGCGGCCCCAGGTCCGGCGGCGACGCGGATGCCATCGGCGCGTGGGCCACGGTGCCGTCGGCAGCGACGTGCGCGGCCACGAGCAGTCGTCCCGCCGCCGCGAGCCCGCCGAGCAGCGCGCCTTCGACGCGCGGGCCGCCGCACCAGTCGCCGCACGCGCCGAGTCCGAGCGTGGCGTCGAAGAGCGCGTCGTCGGCGAGCGCGGGGTCGGGGATCGCGTGCGACCAGCGATGTGCGGTCGCCTCGAGCATCGGGGGCATCGCACCGTCCGCGAGTCGTGCGACGGCATCGAGCATCGCGTCGCGCACCGCATCGCGATCGGCGTCGAGCCGGGCGGCGCTCCACGCGCGTGTCGCATGCAGCACCCACGTGTGGGGCTCGGTGCGTCCCGGCTTGCTGCCGTCACGCGCGATCCACGCGAGGACGTCGTCGTCGTTCACGAACGCGCCGTCGTACGGGATCGCGACGGGTCCGTCGAACGCCACCATCGTCGCCCAGCAGGCGTGCATCGTCGCGGCGTCGGCACGCGAGGCGAGCGCGGGGACGTGCGGGCGCAGCAGTCGCGACACGGCCGGCGCAGGCAGCGCGACGATCACCGCGTCGAACGCGCCCACGTCGCGACCGTCGCCATCGCGCAGACGCCATGAGGCACGATCGCGCTCGAGCGCCGCGATCGTCGTGTCGGTGCGCACCGCGAGATCGCTGGCGAGATGCGCGGCCAGCGCGCGCATCCCCGGCACCGCCACCCATCGGCGCACGCGCTCGCCCGTATCGCCGCTCGGCCGCCACGCGCCGCCCTCGCGCACACCGAATGGCGCGCGCCATTCGGCGACCAGCCGCCGGCGTCGCCATGCGTTGAGCAGCGGCAGCAGCCGCGCATCGCGCACGGTGAAATACTGCGCGCCGTGATCCCAGCGCCGCGGCCCGTGCTCCCGTGTCGCGCAGCGTCCGCCGACACGCGTCGCCCGCTCGAACACGGTCACGTCGATCGCATGATCGGCGAGCGTGCGCGCGCAGAGCAGCCCGGACAGGCCACCACCCACGACCGCCACGCGCGGCGCATCCGGGAGCGCGGGGCGTGCGATCATCGCCGCGTAGCGCGGCACGTCGGTCCGGCGCGCGACATCGGCGATGGGCCGCGCGCGCACCGTACCGAGCACCGGCACGGAGCGCGGGAAGGGCCGGTCGAAGAGCCCGAGACACCAGAACAGGCCACCACGACTCGCCGGATCGCGCCCGTCGAGGGCGTAGCGATCGTTGAGGTCGAGCAGCATCGCCATCGCCGCGGCGGGCGAGCGCGTCCAGCCGGGAATCGCCTTGCCCCACGCCATGCGCGCGTTGTTGTGCAACGTGCCGTGGATGCGGAGCGACCGTTGCATCGCGTCCCAGTAGGCGTCGCCCGTCAGGCCGCGCGCGAGGGTCTCGTGATCCAGCACGTGACGCGGATCGTCGGCGTGCTCGGCGAGCGTCGCCTGCGCCCAGGCGGGGAGCGCGTCGAGCGTGTCGTGATCGGGATGGTGCAGGCACCAGTGATACGACAGCTCGCGCCACGTGAGCAGCTCGTCGAGCCAGCGTGTCGCCGACGCGCCACCGTGCGCGTGCGCCTCGCGCGCGACCTCGAGCGGCGAGACCATCCCGTAGTGCAGCCACGGCGAGAGTCGGCTCGTGCCGTCACGCAGCGGATCGTTGCGTGTGGACGCGTACCGCGCGAGCCCACCCGAGCGCACGAACGCGCGCCAGCGTGCGCGTCCCGCATCGCTGCCGCCGCGCGTGTGCGCCACCGGCGCGACGCCATGATCGATGCGACAGGACGCGACCAGCGCCGCGATGTCCATCGTCGCCGGATCGACGGGCGTGAACGGCAGCGCGACGCGGAGCGGCGCATGCGACGCGACCTCGTCTCGCCAGGGACGCGCGATGCGCTCGCGACGGAGCGCCGCGGTCGCACGACGGAACGGCCCCGCGCGCTCGTGCACGCCGCGCACGAGCGGCATCGGCACCACGCACGCGGTGTCCACCTCCCACACCGGTGCCGTCGCGTGACGGGCGAGCGCGGCGGTCCACGGCGCGAGCGGCGCGACCGGCATGCACTCGGTCACCACCACCGACGCCCGCGCCGCGAGCGCGTGCAGGTGCGGGCCGCGGTGCCCGTCGCGCTCGACGTGCAGCACACTCGTCACCCCGCGCGCGGCGACGTCACGGTGGAAGTCGCGCGCGCCCTCGAGGATGAAGACGTGGTGCCGATCGCTCGCGAACGGATAGCGCTCCGTCAGCCCCTGGTAGACGAGCACCGGCCGGTCCACGGTGCGCGCGAGCGCGAGCGCCACGTCGAGTGCCGGGTTCTCGTGGCCGCGCAGCGCCGTGCGCGCCCAGTACAGGACGAACTCGCCCGCGGCCGGCGGCGCGGCGCGTCGCACCACGACACGCTCCGCCAGCTGCGCCGGCAGCACCGTGTCCGGAACGAGGATGGGCTCGAGTGTACGGTTCTCGGACATTTGTAGGGAACAACCTGACACGAGTCGGATCCGTTCCCGACTGAGTGGCGCGTGGTGGCCTCCTATATATGCGCCATCCCATGACGGTCGCTCCCATGTCCCAGCCCCTCGATGCGTCGCCGGCCCTCGTGGCCGCCGCACCGGCGCGCCGCGGGGCGGCGACGGCTGAAGCGGCGCGCCGGGCGGCGCCCGCGGCTCCGCCACGCGCGCCGCGCCTGCCGCTCGTCACGAAGCTCGTCGGCGTGAACACGCTCATCACGGCCGTCGCCGTCGGCGCCTCGCACATCCTGCCGAACGAACCGCTCGCGCCGCACGAGCTGACGTTCGTGATCGTCGTCGC